>Ga0187893_10005748_pt1 | contig 21915 bp, 18 predicted proteins | sample MA1701074metaG_FD_139574 | JGI IMG/M metagenome (GOLD analysis project Ga0187893, IMG submission 139574) | White microbial mat communities from a basaltic lava cave in the Kipuka Kanohina Cave System on the Island of Hawaii, USA - MA170107-4 metaG ...
CAATGAAGATTTAGAATAAATTATAGCAAAGTTCCAATTAGTCTTCTAACAAGTAATCATTGCTATGATTTTAGTTTTAGACTTACTTTTGTATGAAGTATGTTTTTATTATTACTTGAAAGTTCAATTCCCTTCTCAGAAAGAAAACCAATTATGTTAGTTTTGGTAAGTTTATTCAAATCGTTATCTTTTGCCCATCTAATACATTCATCAATTAACTTAGGAATCATTTCTTTTTCTCTTTCTTCTAATTTTCTTGATACAATGTTAGAAACTTTGTTTATTAGTAATCTTCCTTTAGAACCAAAATAACGTTCTACCCCTTTTTCTTCCCAGAATGCATGTTCTGCAGTGTAAATTTCATGTCGTCCAGGATTAGGAAATTCTTTTAATAAGTAATCTAGAAATTCCTTTGCTAATTCGTTTTCAGATTTTTTTGAAATTTCTGGAGGTAGTACATCTTCTCTTACCATCGGTTGTTCAATACTTCTTGCGGTTCTAGATTCGTTAGCAATTAAGGAAAATCCGTCTTCAAATTCCTCAAACCATTTTGTTTTTTCAATTAAGGAAAATTTTGTTCCATTTTTGAACCATGCAAAACTAAAAGCACCTAATTCATCCTGATTTTCCTTTAAGGTGTTTAAGAGTTCTTTAAATTTATTCAATATAGGCTCTGGTAATGTAGATTCCATAAGTGCAGATTCAAATTCTCCTAATTTTTCTTTATTAAAAATTTCTTTTCCTATAATTATTGTCTGTATGCTTTCTTTTTTAGCAACATCAAAGAAATTTTTCCAATTTTTTTCGTTATCCCAAATTATTTCTGGTAAATAATCCTCTACATTGGAATCTGTGGCATAAAAAATATTAAATTTTTCATCAGTGAGGTATTTTATTATTTCATCATTTTTTTTGACAAGATTATCCATCGACACATTTATCACTATCAATTAGATATCTGTTCGCTTTTAATTTTTCAAGATAGTATTCAATTTTGTCTGAGATTAATTTATGTTTCATAAATTAAGAAAAATATCTTAGATTCGAATTCAATTTTATCTTGATATGCCCTACATTGTCATGATTAAACTAAAGGTTTGGTTTCACCCGCCATTTTTACACCATCTTGTTTTCCAATCTGGAGAAAAAATGGAAAATCGTTAGTAAATTTTCCAACACATAAACACTGACCGCTTTCCAAAATTTTAAGATTTTTTAATGTTCCCTCATCTATTTTACCAGATTTTGAAATATGGCTAAGTACTTGCTCACTCTCGAACTTAAAGCAGACTACATTATCGGCTAAGGATAAGACTTCTGGTGGAAGTGTCTGTGGATCATTAGTAATGAAGACAGGATACCCCCCAATATGTCGCATTCTTGTTAACAAGTCACGAAAGCTATCATCGCCTTCCACATAGTTTTGGGCTTCTTCCAAGAATAGGGCTATGCCTCTTTGCCTCTCGATTACCCACCTCTCTATAGATCTAAGAATGAACCGTACCATAATAGATAGTAGATAACTATGTTCTCGAGCTAAACTGATTACTACGGCACCTCCTTCTTGATGTGATTGTAAAATTTGAGTCCAATCCATAGGTCCGAAAAGATTCATTGTTTCTGCCGTTCTGACTCGGTCAATTATCGTTTCTCTAACTGCTTGCTCTCTGTGATCATTTAGTCCATTAGCAAAATCTCGAACATCATTTAGATCAAATTGTTGTCCTGCATGTTCATTCCAAAATCTGATTAGAGTTGCAAAAGTTGCTTGATTTTCAAAAATATTTACTGCCTTGCAAAACTCAAATGAGGATATTTGATTTAGCGGGATTCTAAAAGGAAGTCTGTTTCCTTGTGGTTGTCTACGACTTCTCTCCAAAAATGTAAAATGTTGACTGTAATCATTGGGTTTTAAATTTTCATCTTTATCTAAATCTCCATATTCTCCATTAATATCAAAAACTATCACTAATGCTCCAGATTCGATTAAATTCAAAAGTAAACGTTTTGAAAAGTACGATTTTCCATATCCCTTTTGCCCCGTTATTAATGATATTCCAAAATGATTTGGAAGAAAATCAAATCCAATCGGATCTTCTGAAGAAATAGTTGTTGCTATTGTATTTTTACCAAAATTAAGATTCAGTAATTGAACTAATTTTTTTGGAGGCAAGACGATCGGTTTGGTTGTTTCTCTACTAATGTTAAAATCCGTTAGACCAGGTTTGAAGATATCTTTTCCATCAGAGCTACTGATATGACCTCGAATTTTTGAAACTACTATTCTACTATCAGCTATACTTCCAAACATTGTTCGAATTTCTTCTTCAGTATTTTCTTTAGTATTGGTCTTAGGAATTAAGGACTGGCGTAGTATATGTTCTTGAATTCCAGGTAAATCAGGAAATCCAATATCTACAACTTGGGAAATTACTCCATCCGCCTCTAGTACATCTCCGATTCGTACAGATTCATCTCTGGATGCTATGACTAATAATTTATCTTCATGTTTAGTTAGCAGATGCATTTTGTTTTATCCTGTAGTAAATGGTGCAAAAATCATGTTTCTAAGGTTTTCTTCAATTGTCATATTATATTTTCCAATCGCATAAGCTTGTAGAGCTAAAATCTCAATGGAACTATGAATGCAGGTAGAATGAGCAAATTTTAATTCTTCAGGATATCCATAATATTTTGACATTCCAGCTAAATTATCAAATATCTGTTGTGGTTCTTTGATATATTTTGGAATATCTACTCTAAAGATTGGTCCATCAATTGACATTTTTGCAACGAAGATGTATCCACAATATCTTGAATCTTTTTGCTCGATGTAATTATTAAGAGGACCAACAAAAGAAGCTTTCTCTTGAAAATCTAATAGTGACAGTATTGATCTTCTATTATGTTTTAATGATAAATTAGTAAATTTTGAAATAGCTACTAGTGAATTATTGTTTTCTTCAGCCGAAGCGATCATACCATCAATGAATTTTTTGCGGTTATCAATTGAATCTCCAATTAAGCTACCATCAAGTAGGATTATTGCACACTTTGATTTTTTTATAAGTTCTGACTGAATGTATCTTTCATACAGGTTTCTAATTCTATCTAACAGTTTAAGATTATCAGGAGCAGATAAGCTGATTGGTGTAGTGCCAAAAATATTTGTGTAGAAATTTTTGTATAGTGTATCACGATTCTGGTTTGTAATTTTAATTACTTTGGGTCCGTATCGTTCTAAGAATTGAGTTTGTTCTTCAGATCTTTTGGTTACGATAGATGTTCTTATCACGCCTACTAATCCATCAGGAATTCTTCCCAAAGTCATACTAGTAGAATCTATTGCAGTAATTTCTTTATCAAGTGTTGATTTAGAAGAGATTTTGTTAATTTCAAGTTCGTCCATCCTGATATCAACTAAATTATTATCTTCAATTGATACTTCTTTGGGTCTTGCCATTACTGGTTGTCTCAAATCTACTAAGTCTGGCTCGAATTTTTCAGATTTTATAGTAGCATCAACTAAAATTTCATCTAACAATGAAGTATCAAACATTAGTACCCACTCCTCGCTTAATTGTAGTAAACCCATCTGGTCCTGATTGTAAAATTAGATGGTGATCAACCATATCTGAAATATCTTCATGAGCAATAATAAAGATCTGTCTGAATGTTTTTCTTACTTTTTCTAATAAATCAAAAATTCCTGTTTTTCTTGCGTCATCACTACTTGAAATCGTTTCATCCATGAATAATGAATATTCATCGTTTTTGATTCTTGAATCCAAAATACTTTTTGTGAAAGCCAATCTAAGTGCAATGAGAAATTGATCTTGAGTACCTCCACTGAAAAGTTCTCTTTGCTTGTATCCACCAGTTTGTTGAGTATAAACTTGAAATTTCAAATCTTCTGTTATGTTAAAATCTGAATATCGATTATCTGTTATTATTGGAAGAATTTGATTAATTTCATGTCGAGCCTGAGGAATTACAAGACTCCTCATCTTCTCGCTTACTTGTTTGAATTGACTAATTACAAAATTTAACAGTTTGATTTTATTTTCAATTGTCTCTTTTTCTTTTAATTTTTGGGGATATTCCTCAAAATCTTTCTGAAGTTCTTCACAATCGACTTCCAATTGTTTCTTTTGAGCTTGGTAGGCAGATAAATCAGTAGATTTTTGAGTAAATCTTTGTATTGCATCATCATAATCGCTTTGAACTTCTTGTAATTCTTCAATGGAGTTTTCTAAATTAATATCAGGTGGTTGATGGTTCTCCATGATTCTTAACTCCTTTTCGTTTTCCTCTATCCCCAGGTTTAACGAATTTACATTATCCTCTAATTCCTCTTCAATTCTTGAGTCATAATTTCTCTGCAGATTGCTCAAGACTCCTTGTAGTTCTTCTATGTTAGACGAGTCAGTTTCCTCTCTTATCATGGAATTTAATTTCTCTATATCCAATTCGACTTCTTCACTAGAACTTTTGGCATACTTGTTTTGTAACTCTTGATTTTTTTTGTTGAGTTCTGAAATTTGTAATTTGTGTGAAGAAATGGATCTAATAGCAAACTGATTATCTATATCATGGATTAATTTCTTATCCACATCTCTATATTTTTTGAAGAAAAGTGCAGATATTATTACTAAAATAATTCCAAGTATAATAGAAAAAATTATCACTAATCCTATCGCTATTAAAATTAGACCCCCAACTAAAAGCCCAATACCCTTTTTAATATCGGCAGAACGTTTTTTCATTAGTTGGGGACGGTCTATAGAAGATTGGGGGAGTGTTGATTTTTCATCTTCAAGTTTTTTTTCTTCATGTTCAATTTCCTCTTCATTATTTAGGAATTCGGCATGAATTTTTTTCAAGTTTTCTAACTTGGGTTTAATTTGTTCCAGCATAGAATTATATTTTTGGATTTTATATTTTTCCGATTTAATTCGAGTTAAATTTGATGATTCAGATACAAGTTCTGATTTTTTCGATTCAATAATTTCTTTTTTTGTTTTGTAGTTTTTTATCCATTCAAGTTGTTGTAATTTTTTCTTCAACTGTGATTCTTGATCCTGAATATTTTTAAGGTCTGATTCAAGTTGAACAATTACTGGTGCTAAATCTTTAATCTCCTCAGATTTTTTTACATAAGAATCATAATTTTTACTTAGTATCTGTAAATTACTTTCAATAGTTTCAAAATTTCTCTCCTCCTCTTTAAGATCGAACCGACCATCATCTGTTGCATCATCAAAAATGTCAATACCGATGACTTTATTGATTAGTTTCTCACGATCGTGTTTTTGTAGATCTTTAAGAGCATCAAGTTCCTTTTGTCGAATGTAAATTAATTTAGAATACGAATTTTTGTCCATCCCTATAATATCTTCAATAGTTTCTTCTACAGGCTGAATGCCCATAATTTCAGTACCTGATACTACTGAGCCATTTGATATTTGGACTAACTTTACTTTATGAGCACTTCCTTTCCTTGTCAATGAACGTTGTATTTGGTATTGGTTATCTCCCGAAGTGAATACCAAATTTACGACAAGTTTGTTTTTCCCCCATGTGATAATGTCTTCTTTTGTGATTCCTCTTAATGACAAGCCGAACAAGGCAAATTCAATTGCATCGAATATAGTTGATTTTCCAGACTCGTTGTGACCAAATATTCCTATTCTTCCATCTTCTGGGAAATCGATATGAATTTTGTTCCCAATTATTCGAAAACCCTCAACTGTTAAACTACTAACTATCATTTTGTGCTCCCAGATATTGAGTACCAAGGTTTCTTGCTTGTTGAAGAAATTCTAGTTCTTTTGGATCTGAAATCTTTGCTAATTGTTTATCAAGATGATTTTCAAATGCTTGTATTGGACTATCTACTTTACCAAGAAAGATCTTCCCAAAACCCTCTAGCTCTACCTGAAGATCAAAATCAACATGAAAGTAGGAATTGTTTGCATCATGGGCTAGTTCATTAATTTTGAATGTTTTCTGTTGTTCAGGAGTAATTGTTCCTTTTACAGTAAGTCTCAGGAGATCTTCTGGATCGCTGTTTTTATTTATTTTTTCTATAACAAAATCATTTACGTTTTTTATTTTCTCATTTAGTTGAATTTCTTTAAACTGAAAATTTCTTGTATTTAGATTAATAAATTCTAATTTTTTATTTTCATTAGATAGTTCAATAAATGCGAAACCTTTCTGATCATTTGATTCAGACCAGGATAATTTTTCAATAGACCCTGGATTACAGATTTTAGTATTAGATTTTGTCCTCTCAAAATAATTATGATAATGCCCTAGAGCTAAATAATCAATATCGTCACTAACATCATTTGTCCCAAATGGATTGTATTGGCTGTCATGTGGATTATGAGGAGCGACATTCATTCCAACTAGAGATCCGTGTAAGAGGCAGATGAGGTATTTTGCGTGTTTTGATATATTGAAATTGGAGAAGGGGTTTTGAGTCTGATTTTTGGAATGGTAAGATTTTCCAACAACCTGAATCTTCTCATCATTTATTGTAATGGTTTTTTCCTGAAAACTTTCTGAATCAGAAAAAACAGTTGCTAATCCTGCTGATTGTAGAGTATCAATAGCTAACATTTGTTCCCCCATTTTCGGGACATCGTGATTTCCTCCGATCAGAATGGTTTCAATTTCTTTATCATTTAATTTCTTAATCTGAGATACAAAAAAAGATCTTGCTTCATTAGACGGATTAACTTTATCAAATATATCTCCACTAATCAAAAAAAGGTCAGATTTTTCTTTAATTGCAAAGTCTACAATTTTTTTAAAATTATTTTCAACATCTTTTCTTCGTTGTTCTGATCTTTGAGGATCACCAAAATTAAAACGTCGGTCTAAATGAATATCACTACAATGAACAATTTGGATTGTCAAATTTTTTTATTAGGTGTTACTAGTATTTTTAATATTCCTTGTGGGAGGATTCCTCAGGCAGAAGAAAGGGCAGGTAGATGGGTTACTAATTTGAATTGGTTTTGATCGCCAAATTATGTATATTCCCCAGATTTCACAAATCCAAACCTGATTAACATGTTTTTCTAGTACAGATTAGATTAATGACTATTGACTAGTCTTACCTTCTATGGAGGAGTAAACGAGATTGGAGGCAACAAAATCCTCCTAGAAGACAAAGATACCAAGGTTTTTCTTGATTTTGGAAAGAGTTTTTCCAGAAGAGCCAAGTACTTTGAGGAATTTCTAAACCCTAGAACTGCAAATGGAATTGTAGATTTTCTTTCAATGGGACTAGTACCTGACATTTCTGGTGTATATCGTGATGACTTGATGGTAATGGCTGGAAGAACGCCACAAAAACCAGAGATAGATGCAGTTTTGTTAACTCATGCCCATTCAGATCACGGCGATTATATTTCATTTTTACATGAAGATATTCCAGTTTACATGGGTTCTGCTTGTCATCTAATACTTCGTGCATTAGCTGAAAGAGGACAGCGATCACTAGAGCGTGAAATTTTAGATTACAAACCACGACCATATAGCATCAAAGATGCACCGATTAGAAGAAAAATAAATGAGTTTAGAACTGGTGATAAATTCAAAATTGGATCTTTAGAAGTAGAACCAATCCATGTTGATCATTCCGTGCCAGGTGCATATGGTTTTATAATTTACACATCAGAAGGACCAGTTGTTTATACAGGAGATATCAGGCTTCATGGAACAAACTCACAGATGACTATGGACTTTATTGAAAAAGCAAAAGAGGTAAAACCCATCGCTTTAATCTCGGAAGGAACAAGAATTGCAGATAAAGAAAAGGAAGAATCAGAAAAACTAGTATATGAGCAATCAAGTAAAACTGTATCAGAATCAGATAACCTAGTATTTGCAGATTTTAATTTTAAAGATGTTGATAGGCTAAGAACATTTTTTACAATAGCAAAAGAAACTGGAAGAAAGTTTGTTGTTAAAATCAACGATGCATATTTTTTAAAATATCTATCCCAAGATAAACACTTGAATGTACCAAACTTTAATGATGAAGATATTGTTGTTTATCTTCCAAAACGAGGTTCAGGAAATTATTCTGAAAAAGATTACAAAGGAAATGACAAGGAATTTTTAGATTTAGATAATACTTGGACTGCAGAACAAATTGCTTCTAAACCAAACAAGGTACTATGTGCTATTGGATTTTACAGCTTTACTGCCCTAATTGATATGAAACCAAAGTCTGGTGCAAGGTATATCCATTCTGCATCAGAGCCGTATAATGAGGAGCAAGAGCTGTCATTGGATAGAATAGATGCGTGGATTGAGCACTTTGGTATGAATAAATTTCAAAGCCACTGTTCAGGGCACGCTAGAGGAAGCCATTTGCTGGAGGCAGTATCCGAAATTGGTGCAAGAACCCTCTACCCTGTGCATACTGAGCATCCAGAATTGTACAGGAAAGTCTCCAAGAACTTGGTTCTAGTGGAAGAGGGGAAAAAATACAAATTGAGTTAGCAGTGCACTACTTTCCAAAAATCTTTGGCTTTTCTTTGTGAATTTTTTCCTCCCATGTGCTTATGGTCAAGCCTCGTTTTTCCTTCTGGGTAAATGCTCCCAGCAAGTAAATTGTGTCACCGTCTTTAATCTGATCTACTTGATCTCTCCACAAATTAAGAATAATTTTACCTGTATCATCACAAAGGTATGCAATGTAATGCCTTCTATACGCACTTGGTAGTGGTTTCTTGCTTTCAATGTGTCCTGTAATCTGCAAATTTTTCATGGGATGTTTTATCTCAGATATTTTTACGAGGTTGTATCGCATGAACCTCTCACTTCATGTGTGGCTTTGTCTTTTTGAATGCTCTGCTCTCATCTGGAAGTGCATAAACCCCTTTTGATATCCTCTTGATCTTTCCAGCTTTATGTAACTTAACAAGAACAGAGCGTGATGAGCCATTACTAATTCTAAGGCTTTTGCAGAGGTCATAAACAGACTGTGGTCCTCCATATTCCTCATGGGATTCCATTAATTTTAGCACTCTATCTCTTAGAATCAATGAATTTAGGAGAATCGTACCTCTTAAATTATTTACTTGTAGACATGCGATTTATAGTAGTTGCAAATCCCCTTAACAGGACAGAATTTGCACTTTGGGTTTCTTGCCAGACATACTGTGTTGGCAAAGTCCAGCAGTGCAAGGTTGAACTCAACATATTTTTTTTGAGGAAGAAGATATTCTACAAAATCATGTAATGGTTTTCCAATTCTTTCAGAATTACTGTTGCCTGTAAACACTCGCTCCACTATTCTCTTTGAATTAGTGTCTACCAATGGAACCCTTTCATTTCTCGCTAGAAGCATCACTGCATCCGCTGTGTAGTCGCCAACTCCCGGCAATGCAAGCAGAACCTCTCTTGATTTAGGAATTCTTCCTTTGTACTCCTTGATTATTATTTTGGAAACTTCTCTTAATAATCTTGATCTGATTTTTTCCATTCCCAGAGGAGTAATGATTTCTTCAATCTCTTTTCTTCTTGCTTTTGCAAGCAAGTTGAGCGAAGGAAATCTCCTAAAGAAACTGGGAAACAGCAAAGCCACCTGATTCCTTGTTGTCTTCCTAAGTAGCATTTCTGTGATGAGAACTCTATATGGAGTGGGATTGTTTCTCCAAGGATACGTTGTTTTGTTTTTTTTGTACCACTTTAGAATTTCATTTGTAAATTTTTCCTTTATCTGATAAGAGCAAGAAATCTTCATTAGTAATTCTTGATAAGTAGAGTTCGTAATTAATTTAATGAAGAAACTAGAAGTCCAAGGCAGTAATCTGTTTGTTTAATTTAAGTAGATCCCAAATTTGTTTCTTGGAAATGTTCTTAGAATAAAACTTGTCAAGTAATTTCAATAAATCTTTTGCAAGAATAACAGAGCCAGAAAGTCCCGAACCTGTGATAATGCTTTTAAAATTTCCATATCCTGAAAACGTGTTACCCACCACATAAACAAAAAATTCCAGTGAGTATGCAGTTTGGTCCAGTGGAAATTTATCGAATTTTGGAATATAGTCTGCCTTCATTTTTGCACAGTCTGAATTGGGAAATGTATAGATTGAACCACTCTTGCATTCTAAAATTCCAGATTTTTGAGCAGGTTGATTCCTTATCAAACCATCGATTTCATATTTCCCCCTACCATCAGGCTTGAGCACAAATTCTTTATTTGTTGGATAACCAAATATCCTGAAAATTTCTCTTGTCAGCTCTTCGAATTCCTGATCATCCCTACCCGATTTCCCACATTCAAGATAGTTATCAATAAAGTTCCTGTCTACTTTATCAAATTCATACAATCCCAAATCCTGTTCGTATTCTGAAATTATTCTACCGACAATAGAATGAGGGAGGCTAGTTTCTTCAGAAACTTTTTCAACAACTTGTTTCATATTTGTAATCATCAATCTAGTTTTCCGAAGTCTGCTCAGTCCAATCTTAACTCTGTTAAAATTTTTATCTCCTCTCGTTTTTGGTCTAGTAGATTTTTGAGATGCTTTATGTCGGTCATACCTGACACCGTAGTGGCACTCAAATGCAATGTCAGAAACATTGTAGAGGCTAGAAAATGGGTGTGTGGCATCATATTCCTTTAGTATTTCTGAAATTTTTTTAAGATCAGCCTCATCAAGCCATATTTTGCTATCAGAATACTTGATTTCGTGAATATACCTTATGTTGTTCAAAAAAGTGTTGGCAATGTCTTTGAGGTATCTTAAATAATATTTTAATTCTGACGGAGTATCTGTTCTTCCTTTTGGGCGGTACTTCTTCATGTGGGATGAAATTAAATCAGTTCTATCTTTGAGCTCTTTTTTATCGGCAATTTTTTTAGTTCTATATTTTAGAATATTTGCAACGACCTTCTCGAACTCTTCTTCTTTTTTTACAGCAAGAACAAATAGAGCAATTTCATTTTCTTCAAGGTATTTTATTCTAATATCAAGAAGAAGTTTCAGAATAAACCTGAATGGAAAAATCTTAAAACCGGGCTCAAGTTTTTTGTGTTCTGAATATGCACTTGGAAGTTGAAAGTTTAGGATTTGATGTACTATCTGTTTGTATCTTTCAGCATTACGGTTTTCAAGAATTGTTATAGCTGCTGGAGTTAGTGTAACTTGCGTTTCATTATACCAAAACCCATATGATCTGAGCAGAGCTGCCCATGTCCTACCGCCACTTCCATCTCTGCTTACATTGAATGTCTTTACTTGTGCTAGGGCTCTTTCAAACTTCCTGTGTAGTTCTCTGTCCCCTCTCCAGTTTTTACCTTCTGCAACGTCCTTAAATGCCGTAATTGCTAAATCAAAATCATTAGGATCTCTTGTAGGTCTGGTAACCCACCAAAATTTTGGATTTGTCACTAATTCTAAATGAGGAATATTATAGATAGATATGCATGATCAGCCAGTCTGATCAATTTGGTGAGTAATTATGACATTACCCATGTGCTATACTGATTCAATTTAATGAGCAAATGCCAAAAGATGTTCAAGCCAAAAGAAAAATTAACTACCCATGATGAGAGAAACTGTTTGACTGACTATCTCACAGTTTTGGATCTGTTTTCAGGACCAGGAGGTCTATCTGAGGGCTTCAAGCAGGCGAGAAACCATAATTTTAGGTTCAAATCTGTGGTTGCAAATGATTATGATTCCAATGTCGCAAAAACTTATGAAAGAAATCACCCGGACACCGAGTTTGTTCTTGGTAGCATTACAGAAGAAAAAACCAAACGGAAAATTCAGCAGGCGATTAAACGGCAAACCGGTAGAGCCACTGTAGATGTTGTTATAGGTGGACCGCCATGCAAGGGATTCTCACTTGCAAACAAGATGACTAGAGATATGAAAAATCCTCTGAACCATTTGACTCTTCACTTTGTTGATATGATTGAGCGAGTAAAGCCATCTGCCTTTGTAATGGAAAATGTTCCTGGTATTTTTGCAATGAAGGGAGGAAAGGTAGTTGAATCTCTTCTGTCAAGATTTCAATCACTAAGGTATCACAATGCAGAAGCATGGTTGCTAAACTCCGCAGAGTATGGTGTACCACAGCTAAGAAAGAGAGCATTTCTTGTTGGTTCCAAAAGTAAAATCAAAATTGAGAAGCCTCTAAGAACCCATGCAAGTCCTGAGGAATTAAAGTCAAAACCTTTCCTGTTCAAGTACACTGATCTGATTACTGCAATAGGAGATTTACCGAAAATTCATGTTGGTAACATATCTTCTAATACGAACAAGTATGTTTCGCCTCCCAAAAATGACTTTCAGCACCAAATGAGGAAAAAATCAAAAAAAGTCTCAAACCATATTGTTACAAAAAATACTCCACTTGTCATCAAAAGATTCAAAGCAGTGCCTCCGGGTGGCAACTGGGAAAACATTCCAATTAGGCTGATGCAGGTTGACGGCAAGTACACCAAAATTGAAAAAGCACACAGTATGATTTACAAGAGATTGATTAAGAATGCACCTTCAATCACAATTACAAACTTCAGAAAGGGAATGATGATTCATCCAACGCAGGACAGGCTCCTGTCAGTTAGAGAAGCTGCAAGAATTCAGACCTTCCCTGATCACTTTGAATTTATGGGAGGACTAAGTAGCCAACAGCAACAAGTATCTGACGCGGTTCCAATAATGCTTGCAAGAAAAGTTGCTGAGTCAATTCTGATGCACATGCACCAGATTATCAAACTGCCTAATGCTGTTCAATAGTTAACATCATATTTTATAACTAATTTCGACTCGTAAAAAATGAATAAATCAAATGGTTGCTCATTTTATCTATGGGAGTGTCGCAACAAAATGTCCGTGCATTCAGGAATTGCGGAATGTTTATTCGGAAATTTCAAGAATTAATTCAATGCGATGCCCCCTGTGCGGACATGCAGAAGGAGAAGACATTGCAGGTATTCATTATTAGGATATCATAAGAACGTCAAAAAATTGTCTGAAAAAAGTTACAAACACAATGTTCAATCAAACGAACAGCAATTCTGCTATAAGGAATTAAAAAAATAGTTTTTTATTGAAAACCATTATACCAGTTCTTGGGCTAATATTTCTACTTCCAATTATAATGGGAACAAACTCCGTATTTGGTGAAGAATATCCATACAATCCAGCCTATCTTATAACTGATAAAGCAGAATATACTTACACAGAAAATTTAGACATTGTTATTTCCGGAAGTAGTGGTGACTTGGCACTACCAATTACTCTCGAAGTTCAATGTGATATTCTACCTACACCAAGTGTCTTTATTCCTATTACATCAGTTAATGAAACTCGTAATTTTGATTACCGATTAGCAACACTTGGTTTTGGATGTTACAAACAAACTTCAACTGCAACTGTCAAAATCCAAGGAACAGATATTTCAACTTCATTTAAAATGAATGGTGAAGAACCCAAGTCCGATCCTCATACTCCACTAGATTTAGGATTTCCAATTACTGTTTTCACAGATAGGACATCTTATAGTTCAGGCGACATAATTACTATCTATGGTCAAGTAAGAGATCTTCTTTCAGGTACTCCAGTTAGTCTCCAAGTTTTTGCATCAAACGGCAATCTTGTTACTATTGAACAAGTTGATGTAAGTTATAATAAGAAATTTAGTACAATATTAGATAACACAAACGATCCTCTTTGGTCTTCTTCAGGAACATACACAGTCAAAGTATTATATGGAACACAATCAAGAACAGCAGAAACAACGTTTGAATTCAATAATGATAATTTCAAAAATATAAATGAATTTCCAAATCCCCCACCAGAAACCAATCCAGATTATGGCAATGATCTTTTCTTAGGGCGTCCTGTAGAAAGTGGTTCCACACGATATGAAGGATTTTCGATTGGTTATAGAAGTTATGGAGTAGAAATTACTAATATTGATTCTGATAATCAAAATCCCAAGCTAATCTTTGATGTTTATACAACTGCATCTCCGGCATTTTTAGAAATCACACTACAAAGAAATCTTCTTGATGCAGTGTCAGGAGGAAATGATAAAGACTTTGTGGTAATGTATCAAGGTTCTGTTGCTGATTTTGAAGAAATTAAAACTAGCAGTACACATAGAACCTTACATATTTCAGGTATGCATACACGTTTACCTGACTATATCTCTGAAAATCAAGTAATTGAAATCATTGGAACCGATCTTTTTGGTATAGATATAGAGGAACCAGAACCTGAACAAAAGATTACAATTTGTCACATTCCACCCGGAAATCCTTCAAATGCCCATACTATTAGTATACCACCAAGTGCTTGGTCTGCACATCAAGCACATGGTGACACTAGAGGCGGATGTCAGAAAGATTCTTTTTCAAAAGGATTTGGGGATAATCAGGTAATTATTTCCATAGGAAGTTCAGTTCCGGGATGTGAAGTAATAGATGAATGTTTTCAACCATTCGCGATGAAAATAAACCAAGGAGATACGGTTTCTTGGTATAATTCTGATTCTGCGGGTCACACAGTCACCAGTGGTACTCCATCTGATGGACCTGATGGTAAATTTGATAGTAGTTTGTTTATGGCTGGTACAACCTTCTCTTATACATTTGATAAAGAAGGAATCTACCCATACTTCTGCATGGTACATCCTTGGATGGTTGGTGAAATAGTTGTAGGTGATATGGAGATTTATTATGATTCGGATATTCCTGTGGTAGATAATACAAAACAACAGGAACCCAAAAATATTGATAGATTAACACAATCAAAAACTATCGATATATCATCAAAACAAACGACACAATCAATTTCGATCTGGTCTGACAAGTCCTCTTATGTAGACGGTTCTCTTATTCATATTGATGGAAAAATCAAAGACACAAAACCAAACTCTATTGTAAACATCAAAGTATATTCTCCGTCAAACTTTAACATAGCTGATGAACGATTGTTCGTTTCAAATGACGGTAAATTCGAAATAGATTTTGATACCTCTGATAAGCTCTGGTTTGAAAATGGCGAGTATGTCATTAAAGTCTATGATCAAAGAAATAATGATCAAAGCATAATCAAAGTAAGTGTTGATGAACCACAAGGAGAATTTCTTGCATCAGCACAAGAAGCTCCAGTAATTCCCCCCGAAAAACCTTCAAAGGATAGTGACAAATTATCTGATTTAATTGAAGAAAACAAAAAACTCAGGGAAGAACTTGAAAGGCAGGGAGTAGAAATTGACAATCTAAATAAACAAGTTGATTATCTCGGTGAAATTTTAAAGAGTCTTCAAGGTTTATTCTCTTGGGCATTTCCATAAATATATTCAAATAGATTCTACCATTACTATAATGCACACATCAAGTGTTTTTATCATTGAAGTCAGGGTAAAATAATATCCTTACCCAGCAATCCTGAAAAAGTATATTCTGGTTTCTCTCTATTTGGAACTATAGTTATAGAAAATTTTCTAGTTTGATCATCTATTGAGAATTCTTCGATAGCTTTTCCCAAAATCTTCATTATTGGTTTTGTAACATGACGGAAATGCTGATGACCTCTTACCAGCATCATATCTCTATTTTTCAAGTATTTTCTTAAATAATCTAATCTTATTTTGATTATGTTAGGTGTGATAAACTGAACTACAACATTATTTTGTGGATCGATATAGTTTTCTTTCTTAGAATCATAAGATAGGGTAAAGAATTTTTTAAAATGCCATCCAATTTCATATGAATTATCTGAAAAATCTTTTCTGAAAATGATAGTTTCTAATTCCATTCCATTTTTCAATATAATGTGATCCCGATCAATATTTGCTGAACCTGATTCATCATTGAATAATCTTCCCATATATTCCCAAAAAAAATCCCATGTGTATTTGCTCAATACTTTTTCAATGAACTCTAGTTTATTTCTAACAAGTACGCTTACGATGTGAGTTTGGTAGAGCAATCCATCCTTACGATAGTCGTTATCATTTAAAACGGTAATCCATTCCTCATTGAGGTGTTCCTTTTTCAAAATGAAATCAGTATAACGTAGATATTCCTGATCATCCATCAGACCTTCACCCAATGATATTCAATATCCTTCTCTAAACCAACAACGGCATAAATGATCGACATTACAGAGTCCCTTGGATGATTGAATTCCTTTCGTGCTCTTTGTCTTGGATCTATTGTAACAACATCTTCTACTTCTTCCAAGTCCTTCCTTGTAATATCAGTAAAGTCTTTGATTAGCCAATCTACTTTGTACTCTTCTTTGTAAGGAATCATCAACCTTGGTCTTCTGATGTCTTCATTATCTGGATAGATTGGATGTGTTACAAAAAATTCAAGCATATCAATAAACTCCTGAATCTTGCTTGTTTTATCTATTGAAATTCTCCCTGACTCTTCCCCATGCTCATCAATTTTATCATCAAATGTTTGCAATGGTTTTGTTTCGTCACCGATTGTTCTGCATCCAATGAATTTGTATGAACCTACACCAGAAAATTTATCTCCAGTCTGTCTATTGAATCCACCATCCTGAATCAATTTAACCTGATTTGTTCCATAGCCGAGATCTCCAATACCAATATCACATTTCGCTTCTTTGAATATTCTATTGATGTATTCTGCTTGATCTAATTGGTTTTCTGCTGGTCGTCTGTCGATGAATGCAAGTTGATATCTGCTTGGATGCCCTTTTGACATCTTCCATTCAATCAGGATAGAGATAACAGTACTTGATGCAGATATTCCTGAACCAAAATCGACACCCATTGAAATTTTTATGTTATCCTTGTAGAGTTCTTTTAGCTCAGCTATTTCTGTTGTTTTCATAAGATTATACATTCTATACGGCATCATGCATGCAAGTACCATCTCACGTGTAACAGGTCTTCTAGTTGCTTTGTAAAAGGTTCCAAAAACATGAGTTTTCAAAATACTTTGTGGATAGTTTTTCTGTTTCCATTCGATTGAATAAGACGGATCGACCTCATATTTTTCGATAGCATCCTGAATTGTTAATGGTGTGGTTGGAAAGATGTGTTGAGGAATATGATATCCATGGAATAATGTGTTTGATTTTCCTTTAGTTATCCATCTACCCTTTAGAACATCCTTTAGATAATCATCAATAATCAATCCCTTGCCTTTTTTGAATTGTAGTGTTTCTCGCCAGTTTGGATTATCGTAAACCCATTCTCGCTGATCAGTTTCAAGCCAAAGACGCTCTAACTCACTTCCTCCTTCGCCACCAATTCCTACCAGTTTTAGTTTTCCTTTGGTTTGTGACATTGATTCAACAAGTTTTGGTAAGAACTCTAGTTCCTGATACTGAACCTCGTCTAACAAAATTTCCTGCGGGGATTTTCCCTCTACGTGTCCGTAACCTCCTTGGTCAGTAGTTAGATAGATTCTGGAATTATTTTCAAATCCTACTTCGGAAATCTTTCCTATACCTCCACCCCTAACAAACAATTTCAATAACGGATTTTGTTCTAATGTGCCAATTCGAAACTTTTGGTTTGAAAATCCACTAAGACTGAGTTCATCATGAGTAACATAAACAAAAGTTGCTCCGTTGTTCGTTGTTGCTCCATGTGCTAAAACATCCGTAAGCCATGTAGATTTGAATACCTGACGTCCTGCCATTACCAATATACGATTAGCTAAATCCTTGTAGATGTCAACCCAAAATGGAAATGCAAGAAATGTTCGTAATCTTCCCTCAACAATAGGTCTTGCCTGTTTTATCCAATCAAGAATATTTGCTGGTAGTTTTGGAAGATTAGGTTCATGTGGGATTAACTTGCTAGCTTTCTTACGATACATTTTGACCCTCTTTTTCAGCTAATTTGCTAGCTAGGCTTGCTACTATTGGATTTCCATCGTATAATTCCTCTAAAATCATAACATTTTGTGGGATTAGCTCAAGAGCCTTTAACTCCTCACGATTTCCCTTCTTTTCTTTGGCTATCTCCCAGAGCCTGCTAATAATTGTCCTAATTGTATCTATGGCTTCGATATGAGATGAGGCATATTCATGATATGCTATGTAGTTGAGCCTGTCCTCAATGGAATTTCTAATGTATCGCTTTATTCTTCGAAGCTTTGATTCACTCATTTTGAATCCTTTTGCATCTAAAAATTGAAGTGATTCCTCTGTCGATAGTCTTCTGATTACACAGTCCTGTACAGCATTTAATATCTCACTGTTATTCTCCCATCCTTTAATTGGCATTTTCTTTACCTCCGTTCATCTTGAACGATTGAGATGATTGTAAATCGGTTACATTGTTTTGCTTCCGCTGAATCCATTTCTTTCCATTCTCATCCCGAACTATTTCAAATGGTGCTACAGAGCTAGTAAGATATGCAATGTAATTTCTAATTGCCGGTTGTGACCCGTGATTATTCAGTTTCTTACATTTGTATACTAGAGAGTTCAATGTATCTTTGAATGGAATTCTGCCATGCTTGTCTACCTGCTCGATAATATAATTTTCAACAATCTCCGAGTTTGTTTCGTTTATTTCAATCTCAGTAGGAGTTTCAAACCAATTTTCATTTTCATAATTTTTTTCTCTCATAAAATTGCTCATTGTTTGGTTATCAACAAACTTCTCAAGAGCCTTATTCTGCATTTCAGGTGAATGAGGTTTTTTGTTATTACACTTCCTGCAACTAAATACTATATCGTCAGGACCATTCAGAGTGCGATCATCTAGGAGATGTTCATTAACATAATCATTGAGGTTTAACGGATTTGTACAATAGGAACAAGAAAACCCATTATCACGTTTGGGAGTAAATGACAATAATTTAATTTTCATATTCTTTGTCAAATGTTTTCTACGTCTCCATATGTTTGCGAATTTCATTTTATTTCCACCTCGGTAACTAGAAACTTCGTAGATTCGTTATCTCGACATTTTTGGCATAACTCAAGAATATAATTACCACTTTTTTGACATCTATACTCTAGTCGAAACCTTTTTGGTTTATGATTACAACAAAGTGTTACTATCAATAATCCAGCACCTCTTTTAGTTTTTTTAGTGGTTCTCTAATCAATTCAACAATAAATCTAGAACGATTAGATATTCTACGGAGTTTTTCAATATCCTCTAACATTTCTTTAGGAATCGTTATTCCTATTCTCTTGTGTGACATGGTATTACTATATGATAATGGTAGTTCAATACTGGTGAAGAAAAAATCGAGCTTTCATTCGTAAACAGCTAGTGGTTATAATTCTGAAGAGGTTTGGAAGATTTACGTATAGGTGACCTAATCTGAAACAAAAAAACAAGCATCGTGAAATGAAAATTAGAGAAGAAAAAATTTTTGATTATGTGAGGAACCATTCGTATTGTTCAAGGGATAATATTTTCACGAAGGGTAAAATACCAAAAAGTAAAGCTACTACGGATTTAATTGACTGGATGGTATCAAGGAAAAAAATTAATGTTGATGGAATGAATGGAAAAAGATACTTCGTTGGTGAATTAGATCCATTAAGAGAAGCTGATCTAATGTTCAAGGGAATAGATTGCATGATAAAACATGCTCCAAAAAAATATTATAATATAGTTCAAAAATTTAGGGAGTTTTTGCGGACAAGGTTTAAGGTTTTAAAATATGAAGCACAACGTAGTGATGAATTTGAATATGGTGATACATTATATCTGATGACAATTTTTTTGGCTGTTGCAGATAATAACACCAAGTTAGGTGAAGCCTTTCTTTTAGATACGTTAGATTGGGCAATAAAAGATGATAAATATTATTTGAAACATCATAGTCATGCAAGTCATGAAAAAATAAAACTTGATTATCATAAATCAAAAGAAGTTCCTCGAAGAAAAGGAATAGTTGATCTACTAGATATGAAAAAGAAAGGAAAGGGTAGCAGATACAAATATGGGTTGAAATCAAATTCCGCCTACAACAATCATATGAAGAATTTGGGAGATGAACCTTCTGAATGGTTTGACAGAGTTTTTGCAGAGGAGGACAGAATATTATACAAAGATACTTCAAAATTAAAAAAGGAAGTTTATAAAAAAATTCTTTCAAGTGTAAAACTAAATCAGGAAGATCCCGATTACGAAATTAAAAAAAAATTATTGGATCTAGAAAAGAAATCCTTTCCCAATATTCCAATGATAGATATTTCGGAGATTTTACCTAACAAACTAAAATCACTTACAGAAAGCGTACCCCCAAAAAACTCGTATGAGATAAAATATGATAAGATGCTTGAAATTTGTGTTTTTAATGTAATAATGAAAGGTTTGGAAGAGAATCACTTGAGAAGAACGGTTAAAACTTTAACTGAAAAAATAAACAATGTAGTCTTCTCTGCTTCTAATTATAATAAGATAATGCGAAGATGGGGGGATTAGTCTTTTTTATCGTATTTTTCTAATCTCTCAACTTTTGCCGTGAGCTCTTGTAGCATTACAAGGGCTTTGTCTTTCTCTTCAATAGTCTTTTGTAGTTTTTGATTTTCATTTTGAACTTCCTTCAAATATTGTCTAGCCCTGTATTCCTCAGTAATCATTAGTTCTGGCATGGCACATAGGTATTGAGGTACTGCTTCCTCAATTTCACTAAAAAAATAGCTATTATCCAATTTAGTTACACCTATCTTATGACCAAACAATCGTTCCTTTCTGATCAGGTTTGCTTGTGAATCTTGATTAATTTTTAATTCAGACATTATTTTATTCCATCTTTTTCTCAATCCATGAGTTGCGGGAACCTCATAGGTTCTTCCCTTTTTTAATGATTGTTTAACGCCTGACCTTTCGATTAGTTTGTTTATTTTATTTCGTATTCCATTCTTCGAAAAAAGCCTTCCATCACTGTATCTTGTTAAAATAATGGGATCTTCGGGATTCGGTTCCCTTCCCATCCTTCTTATCCATTGGGCTTTAACTGCTTGGAGTTTATCCCATGCTTCTATTGAGATAAAACCAAGATACTTTGAAGATGTTCCATTGTAAAATACCATACTTGCACATACGATTTTAGAATCTGTATCAGCCTTTGATATATCGTGCGAATATTCTCCTGATTTAATTTCATATATTGGTCTGATATTTCCCCATACCTGATCTTCCCAAGCTCCAACCCTCATACCTGAGGATGATTCTGCAAGGATTAGAAAATCGGTGGTTACATCTGTTGAATAATCTAAAATTTCCCGAATCTCTTCAGTGGTGTAACCCCTAGTTTGTTGCACATTAGTAATCTCAGGGAAAATTGCTTCTATATTTCCCCATTCGATAGGGATTTCATTCATTTTAAGAAATTTCTTAATTCCTTTGAACTTGTTAGGCAATGTGCTTGGGTTTAGGTAATCCTCACTGTGGTTTGGCTTTTCAGTTCTTTGTTTAAGTAATATTGCATAATCTTTTAGGAGTTGCTTTAATTTCTCCTGCTCGTCTTTGGCAAATTCTACAAATTGTACAGATCTATCCTCAAATGTTCCATGAAACTCTTCAATAGAAAATAAAAATTCGTGTAGAGTTTTTCTATATGCATCTTTGGTTTCTTTTGATTTAATTCCGCCATAGAATAATTTCAAAGGATCTTCTCGATGTTGTATGTGTACTTTTGCAAGTGAGAGTCTTGGTCTAGTTTTACTACGCATTTCTACTACCCCTATACAAAATACCTAATTCAATACTGGTTAGGAAAATTTCGAGCTTTTGTTCGTAAATACAAATAGTTTGTAAAAAGACCCTTGTGTTCAAATAAGCGGGTCTAGAGGGATTTGAACCCTCGACAGCCGGATTAAGAGTCCGGTGCTCTACCTGGCTGAGCCATAGACCCCAGATTAGCAAACGCTAGAGTCGTTATTAATCTTGAGATGGAATAAA
>Ga0187893_10005749_pt1 | contig 21902 bp, 24 predicted proteins | sample MA1701074metaG_FD_139574 | JGI IMG/M metagenome (GOLD analysis project Ga0187893, IMG submission 139574) | White microbial mat communities from a basaltic lava cave in the Kipuka Kanohina Cave System on the Island of Hawaii, USA - MA170107-4 metaG ...
CAGTCGAAGATCTTCGGGGAGCGGGTGCGACGGTCGTGGATCCTGCGGTGATCGATGGGTTGGAGCAGCTACGTCGTCAGACGGGCGCGGGCCCGTGCATGGGCTTCAAGTACGACATCAACCGGTACCTGGCTGCGCACGGCGGCCGCGTTCCGGTGAAGAATCTGACGGAGATTCTCAAGTCGGGCCGGTTCCATCCCAGCGTTCGCCTGCGACTCGAACAAGCGGAAGAGGGACCGGCGAACGGTCCGGAGACGCCGGCCTGCAAGGCGGAAATGGTCTATCGCGACCAGGTGCGTGCGGCCGTGACGAGGACCATGGATGCGCTGAAGCTCGATGCGTACGTCTACCCGACGTGGAGCAACCCGCCGCGCCTCATCGGCGACCTGACCACGCCGCACGGCGACAACAGCCAGGTGTACTCGCCGCTCACCGGCTTCCCGGCGATCACGGTGCCGATGGGCTACACCCGCGATTCGCTCCCGGCCGGAATGACGATACTCGGCCGCGCGTGGAGCGAGGCCACGCTGTTCAGGCTCGCATTCGCGTACGAGCAGGCCACGCACCACCGTCGGCCGCCGTCCGCAACGCCGTGACCGGCATCGCCCGGTTGGTGGTGTGCGTCTCATGCGCCACGCTCCTGGTGCCGGTGGCGGGCGCGCAACGGCAACGAGGCATCCTCCTCGAGACCCTGACGTGGCAGCAGGCGGAAACCGCGCTCAAGAAGACCACCGTCGTCGTAATCCCGCTCGGCGCGCAGGCCAAGGAGCACGGGCCGCACCTCCAGTTGAACAACGATTTCCTGCTCGCCGAGTACTTCAAGCGGCGCGTGCTCGAGGCAACCGACGTCGTCGTGGCGCCCACCGTGAACTACAACCACTACCCGGCGTTCGTCCACTTCCCGGGGTCCACGTCCCTGTCGGTGGAGACCTCGCGTGACATGGTGGTGGAAATCATCCGGTCGCTCGCGGCGTTCGGCCCGCGGAAGTTCTACATCCTGAATACGGGCGTGAGCACCGTGATTCCGCTGCGCCAGGTGGTGGCGCTGCTGGCCGCCGACAGCATCACCGTGCGATTCACGGATGTTTCGGTGGTGGCCCGCGAGGCGGAGCGCGCCGTGTCGAGGCAGGAAGGCGGCACCCACGCCGACGAGATCGAGACGTCGATGATGCTCTACATCGCGCCGCACACGGTGGACATGCGCAGGGCCGTGAAAGACTATCGACCGAGCCGTGGGCGCCCGCTCACGCGCGACTCGACGCTCCCCGGCACCTACGCCCCGTCCGGCACCTGGGGTGACGCGACGCTCGCCACGCGCGACAAGGGCGAACGTGTCGTGGAAGCATTCGTCGCGGGCGTGCTGGCGGATATCGCGCGATTGCGGTCGCTGCCTTGAGCGTCATGTTATGGAACTCAGGAATCCCATGACCGGAGGGACCATGCGCTGGACCGTTGCGGTGGCGATGATTGGGCTGGCGGGCTGCAGTGAGGAGCAAATCGCCCTCGACGACCTGCCCCCTCCGGTACGGAGCGCAGTCCTGGCGCGCTTCGCCGACGCGACGATGTCGCAGGCGTCACGCGATCGCGAGGGCCTCAAGCGGGTGTTCGAAGTCACCCTCGAGCGCGGCGGCCGGAAGATCGATGTAACGACCACGCCGGATGGAGAACTCACGGTGGTCGAGATCGAGATTGCGCGCGCCGACCTGCCGGCCGCGGTCGGCAAGTGGCTCGATGAGCACTACCCGGGCGCGACGTACCAGAAGGTGGAGGAAGTGCGCCATGTGAAGGCGGGAGCGGAATCGCTGGCCTTCTACGAGGCCCTGCTCGTCGACGGTAGCAGCAAGTGGTGGGAAGTGCAGGTCTCAGCCGACGGAACGAAGCTGCTCAACGCCGAGAAGAAGAAGCCCGGGGAAATCGACTGACACGCGAGGAACGCCCCTGGTCGATACGGCGTATATAATGAAAGGGTGCCCGTAACACCCTGACTCCTGCTCCGAGGACGATGGACGAAAAACAGCTTCAGAAACTGATTCGCAAGAACGCGGCGAAGGCCGAGAAGCTCGCAAAGGCGCGCGACGGCCGGAAGTTCGACAAGACGCTGCCGCCACCACAGGACGAAGACGCGGACATCGAGCGCTCCGCATTCTTCAAGGAAATGAAGCGCCGCGAGTTCTGAACTGGTCGTAACCCGTTGCATGACAACGGACTTGCCAAGGTTTGTAGCTTGAGTCCATGAGCGACAAGATCAGCAAGTCCGAGGCGGAGTGGCGCAAGCAGCTCACGCCCGAGCAGTACCACGTTGCCCGCGAAAAGGGCACGGAGCGCGCGTTCACCGGCTCCCTCTGGAACAACAAGAAGGACGGCGTTTACCGCTGCATCGGCTGCGGCGAGCCCCTCTTCGATTCCGGCACCAAGTTCGATTCCGGCACCGGCTGGCCGAGCTTCACCGACCCCATGCCGGGCAGCAACATCGAGACCGAGGAGGACAACTCCTACGGCATGCGGCGCATCGAAGTGCACTGCAAGAAGTGCGGCACCCACCTCGGTCACGTCTTTCCCGACGGACCCGGCCAGTCCGGCCAGCGCTACTGCATCAACTCGTGCTCGTTGAGCTTCGACGAGCACGGCGGAGACAAGAAGTGACCGAGACCGCGACCCTTGGCGGCGGATGTTTCTGGTGTCTCGACGCAGCCTTCCGCCAGCTCCGCGGCGTCGAGAAGTGCGTCAGCGGCTACGCGGGGGGCAAGCGTCCCAACCCCACGTATGAGCAGGTGTGCTCGGGCGCCACGGGTCACGCCGAAGTGGTGCAGATCACGTTCGATCCGGCCACCATCTCGTATCGCGACCTGCTCGGCGTCTTCTTCACGATCCACGACCCCACGACGCGCGATCGCCAGGGGGGCGACGTCGGCACGCAATACCGATCCGTCGTGTTTCACCACTCGCGGGAGCAGGAGCGCGCGGTTCGCGAGGTCATCGCGGATCTGGAACGCGAAAAAGTCTACGATGACCCGATCGTGACCGAGGTGGCGCCGTTCCCGGGATTCTACGCGGCCGAGGGCTACCATCAGGACTACTTCGCGAAGAACCCGAACCAGCCGTACTGCGCGGCCGTGGTGGCGCCGAAGGTGTCCAAGGTCCGCAAGGCGTACTTCGACCGCCTCGTGAGCGCGTGACCTAGAGGCGGTGCTCCTCGACCCGCTTGTCGACGCGCACGTTCATCAGGCCGCGATCGGCGCGGTCGAGCAGCTTCGCCAGGGACTCGCCCGCCTCGCGCGACGCCCAGCCGAGTGAGAACGGGACGGGCGCGGACTGAAGCGCCGACTGCTTGAGACGCTCCGTCACGCGGCGCGTGCGGTTGGCGTCCGCACCCACGAGGACGATCACGAACTCGTCGCCACCGACCCGCACCACCGCTTCTTCCGCGCGCACGTGGCGCATGAGGAAACGGCCCATGCGCACCAGCACCCGGTCGCCGGCCTGGTGCCCGTGCTCGTCGTTGTACCGCTTGAAGTTGTCGATGTCGATGAACACGCAGCCCCAGCGGGATTCGGGATCGCGCCGGAATGCCTCGTCCAGCTGGTCGAAATAGCGGCGGTTGAGGCACCCCGTGAGCGCGTCGTGGTTGCTCATCTCGATCAGCTCGGCCTCGAGCCGTTTCCGCGCCGTGATGTCGATCAACATGCCGTGGCAGAAGCGCTCGCCGCTGGATGGATCCGAGACCATGTAGCTGGAGTCGAGCACCCAACGCAGCTCGCCGTCGAGGCGGCGGATCTGGAACTCGAACTCCTTCACGCGTCCGTCCCGCTCCAGCAGTCGCAACTGCTGCTCGCGCAGCCTGGGATCGACAAAGAGGTCGAACGCGCTGATCCCGTCGAAGTCCGCGATGGAGCGGGCGCCGAACATCTCGATGAACGCGGGGTTGGCGTCGAGGACCTGACCGTTCGGGGTCGTGATGTAGATGCCCTCCCCGAGGTTCCGGGCGAACTCGCGCAGCGTCTCCGCATCGCTGAGGCTGCGGAACCCGGCACTCACGGCCGGAGGCGCATCGGCCGATACTGGGGCGGGACGGACCCGATCGCTGGCTGGCTTTTTGCGGCGCATCGTTCAGGCAATAGTAAGCGGCCACCCTTCCGCGCGGCGGCCTTGAGCCTCACATTGGGTGTGACACTCATTTGTTTATTTCGTCGATTCCAGCGACTAGCGCGACGCTGCGCCAGACACGAAGTTGGGCATCCCCCGGATGGGCCGGGGACGATTCACGGCACGAGGGTCCATGAGCATCTTCAGCCGGCGAGAGGCGTCGCCGATTCCCAGCACGAACTTCTCGGTCTTCGACTCACACATCGCCATCACTGGCGATCTCGAGACTGATGGAGCGCTTCGCATCGACGGCCGGCTTGAGGGGACGATCAACCGTGCGGACCTCATCGTGGTGGGCCAGGGCGCCACAGTCGTCGGGGACATTACCGCCCGCGAGGTCATCGTCGGCGGCGCCGTCACCGGCAACATCTTCGCCGCGCAGCGCACGGAACTGCAGTCGACGGGCATCGTGGCCGGCGACATCCGCTCGGCCGCCATCCTGATTCACGAGGGCGGCGTGGTGCAGGGCCGTCTCTATATCCACCCGATCAGCGGCGGCCCTGTGGACAGCGGGGACAAGGCGCCGGCACAGCTGGCAGCCACGACGTCCCGGCCCTCGAACTCGAACCTGTCACCGGCGCTGCTCGGGAAGTCGTGAGCGGCCGGTGACCGCCCACCGGTCTCCCGCCGCCGGCTAGGGTTGGTCCACCTTCAGTTTTACCTTGCGCTGGCCCAGGGTGTTTTCCATCGTCACCACCCTGCCGATCACGGCCGCCGTATCGGCCGGAGCGGTCAGCGAATCGAGCCTGATCCCCAGCGGCTGAATCACCATCGCCCCGCCGCGCACCGACCGGACAATCACGCGGCCCCCGCCCTGCTGGACGACCAGTTCGGCCGGCGTCACGAGGTTCAAAGAGCTGTCGGGCTGGGGCAGGAACTGTTCGGCTCGAAGGCCGAGTACCAGTCGGCCGGTGACCTCCATGCGGAACTCCACCTGGGATGTGTCGTTGGAGAAGACACTCACCCCGAATTCCGGGGGCCGGCCTTCGCACGCGGTTGCGGACAAGAACGCCACGAGAATCGAGAGCCTGCGCATTGGTTTTTCGCCGGGCGGGCTGGGCAGGATGTCCTGAGACGGGTTTGGATTCCGCTTTGTATCAAGGTGCTGCGCCACGCGCGGTACGCAAGCGCGGATACGCTGCCGTATATTCGCCTGCATGGGTTCCCGCCCTCCAGCCACATCGCCCGCCGCGCGCCGCTGATGCCAGGTCGCACCACCCGAAAAGCGCCGGCGCGAAAGGGCGGCGCACTCTCGGCGGCGCCACACGGATCGCGGCCGGAGCAGGTCTACGCACGGCTCCGCGACCTGATCGTGCAAGGCTCGCTGGCGCCAGGAAGCCGCATCGTCGAAACGGAAATCGCCACGCGGCTCGGCGTGTCGCGCACGCCGGTCCGTGAGGCGCTGCAGCGGCTGCAGCAGGAGGGGTTCGTGAACGGCGCGCCGGGCGCGCAGCAGTCGCGCCTCACGGTGGCGCCGCTCACGCAGGACGACGTGCACGAGCTGCTGGACATCGTCGGCGCGCTCGAAGGGCTTGGTGCATGGCGCGCCGCCTCGACCGAGACGACGGTGCGCAAGGCGCTCGTCCGTGACCTGCGCGCGCTGAACCAGGAGTTCGCCCGCGCCGCCCGCACGACGCCGGTGGATCACGGCAAGCTCTATGATGCCGACGAGCGGTTGCACCGCCGCATCGTGCAGGCCGGCGTGGGTCCGCGACTCCTGGCGTTGCACGACGCGGTGAAGCCGCAGGCCGAGCGCTACATCCGCATGTACATCAGCATGCTGACGGGCGACACCAAGGCGTCGATCGACGAGCACGAAGCCATCATCGACGCGATCGAGCAGGGTCGTGATGCAGACGCGCAGCGCGCCGTCGAGACCAACTGGCGCCACGCGGCCGAGCGGCTGTCGCGCGTCATCGAGGTCGCGGGCGAGCGCGGGGCCTGGTAGCTCACGACGGGTCGCGCAGCCGCGCCTGGCACGGACGCCCTACTTCAGCGCGGCAAGACCCTTCCTGGCGTCGGCGTGTTGCGGGTTGATCCTCAGTGTTTCCCCGTACGACGCCTTGGCCAGCTCGGGCCGGCTGGTCTTCTCATAGATCTGCGCCAACCTGAAGTGCGCGCCGGCCATGTTGATGGCGCCGACGCTGTCGGGGTTGGCGCGAGTGAGAAAGAGCTTGAGTTCGCGCTCGCCCCGGTCGTACGACCTGCCACTCAAGGCGGACACGGCGCCCCAGCCGAGATGCGCGACAACTTCGTTCGGCCGCGCCTGCATCAACCGGTCGTACGCACCGAAGGCGTCGTCCCAGCGATTGAGCCGGCGATAGAACGATGCCAATGAGTAGTACGGGTTGGCGCTGTCCGGCGCCGCGGCGATGGCGTCCTGAAGCGCCTTCTCCTCGGCCGCCACGTTCCTCTCCCGGTTCGCGATGCGCGCGTACGCCAGGTGCCCCCGCATCGGGTTGAGCTTGAGGATCTCCGCCGCCTGCGCGCGGGCCTTGTCCATGCCGCCACCCATGAAGGCGGGCGCCATGCTGTAGAAGTCGACCAACCCGAAGCGCGGGTCGAGCATCTTCGGGTCGAGTTCGACCGCGCGTTCGAACGCGGCCTTGACTTTCCGGGCGAGGAATGGCTGGCGCAGCTTGTTGGCGTTCTGCGCCTCGTCACCGACGGCGGTGCCGAGCCAGTAGTGATAGAGCGCGTTCTTGTCGTCGCGCTTCACCGCCTTTTCGTACCAGTCCATCGCTTCGGCGTTCTTGCCTTCGGCGTCGGCGACGCGGCCGATCCAGTACATGGCGCTGGCGTCGTTCTTGTTGGCGACGAGCATCGCTTGTGCCGCCGCACGCGCCTCCGGGAACTTGCGGTCCCGGTACAGTTGCTCGGGAGTCTGGGCAGCGAGCGGCGCGGCGAAGGCGACCACGAGGAGCAGGCGCATGGCAAGGATGTGGTGTGCGTTATGGCGTGATGCGCCGGCTCGAGGCGCATGACGCATTACCGTCTCTTGGATGCCTTGCCGGGCCGTTTGGTTTGTTCCTCTGGCAGCTCGTCCCGGAGCTTGAGATACGAGTCGTGACGGGCGGCGCTGACGCTGCCGTCCGCCACGGCGGCCAGCACCGCGCAGCCCGGCTCGGCGACGTGTGCGCAGTTGGCGAAGCGGCACGACGCGCGCGGACCGCGGAACTCGGGGAAGCACGAGTCCAGCTCGGTGAGCGGCAGCCCCCACAGGCCGATCTCCCGCAGGCCGGGCGTGTCCACCACGGCGCCGCGCCCGGGCGCGGGCAACGGATGGAGGTACGCGCCGACCGTCGTGTGCCGTCCCTTGTTCACGGACTCGCTGATCTCGTTCACCCGCAGCCCGAGGCCCGGAAACAGCGCGTTGAGGATGGACGACTTGCCCACACCAGACGGTCCGCTGAGCGCGCTGACCCGCGAGGCCAGCGCCTCGCGCACGTCCTCGAGCCCGAGGCGCAGCTTCACGCTGGTGTAGTGCACCGGGTATCCGGCGCGCTCGTAGTCCGCGAACCGCTCTCGCACCGTCGATTCGCCGACGAGCTCCACCTTGTTGATGATGACCCGGATGGCGAGGCCATTGGACTCGCCGATCACGAGGAACCGGTCGAGCATGCGCGGGTGCGGCTCCGGGTTCGCCGCGGCGAACACCACGATCGCCTGGTCGATATTGGCGGCGACCACCCGGTCGCCGGGACCGCCTCCCGGCTCGCGCCGGCGCAGGCTGGTGGAGCGCGGCAGGATCTCCTGGATGGCCCATGCGCCGGCCGCTCGCGCGTCCTCCTCGATGCGGACGCGATCGCCGACCGCCAGCTTCAGCGTGGCTTGGCGCGCGGCGACGGTGTTGCGCCTCAGGGAGCCGTCCGCGCGCCGGCCCGAGTTCGACTTCTTGAGCCGCCCGCGGAGCGCCGCCACAATCTCGCGGCCATCGTCGGTGAGCACGCGCCAGACGCCCCCGGTCCCGCTGGCGACCACGCCGAAGATCGTCATGGCTGCTCATCGGCGTTCATGGCGTCCCACCACCTGCGCTTTGGCGCGCCGGCGGGCGAGCGCGCGATGAGCGTGTCGAGCACGCGCTTGGCCTCGTTCAGCGCCAATGCTCCTGCGCGCTCGCGGGCCTGCTGCTCCGAGCCTCCACGGGCGAGCACGTCCGACTCGAGATGACCCTCCGGCGAGCTGGATCCGACGCGCGCCCATCGCACGAAGAAGAAGTACGCGCCCCACGGCTCACGTTCGGACCGGTCCTCGTCCGCCAGGATCTCGAGGCTGTACGAGAACCCGTCCGACCCCTCGAACGCCGCCGGCCGGCCGTGCACGGCGGCGTATCCTGCGACCGTGTTGACGTCGCCCGCGTCGAAGTTCGGCTGGAGAAACTGCGCCACTACGTCTCAGTCACCGCGGACCCGGGCGAAGCGGGACGGTGAGTCGCTCCGGCAGGCGAACGATGGGGTACGCGCCGCCGATCCTGAGCCACTCGTCCAGGAAGTTCCAATTGGCGAGCCCGTCGTCGCTCTGCGGCTCGAGCAGGTACAGGGCCAGGATGCCCATGGGCTGTCCGCCGCGCACGATGAACGAGCCGGGTTCGAGAGTGGCCGAGTCCGTGGACCACCGGCCGTCGAGGCGCGTCTCGCGGTGGCCCTGGAACGCGTTGCCCTGAACCAGCGAGTCGATCGTGAAACGCTCGGCACGCGCAGTGACGCGCTCCGCTACCTGCTCGACGAACACGTTGTGGCGCTGGAGGTGCTCGACCAGCGACGCCTGCGCCGGCGGGATGACCCACGCCCACGGCAGCGACTGCTCCAGCGACGGGTCGAACCGGTCGACGATCGGCATGCGCACGGCGCGGGCCCGCCCGGGCCGGCGAAAGCCCGGACGCAGGCCGGCCTCGTGCCGCACCGAGTCCCCGGTCCTGATCAGGTCCTCCACCAGCACGTCACCCATGGACGGCGAGACGGTGAGCCGCGACCGGATGGCGATGCGGGGCGAGTTGTTGGGCGTGGACGCGAACGCCGTCGTGCGGCGGTCCGCGTCGCGGCCGGTCTCCATGATGTCTTCCGCGTTCACGGCCACGAGCGACAGCAGGTCCGCGACGAACGAGTAGGTGCTGGCGATGCGCTGCCGGAACGGATCGTGCGAGTACGCCTCGGACAGGATCGCGATTCGTCCGCGCAGCCCGTAGTAGTTGGTGCCGAAGCGGGGCCGATGATCGTACGTCGCCCAGCGCCAGTTGGCGGTGTCGCCCCCGAAGTTGCCGTACGGGAACGTGAGAATGCCGCGATTGCGTCGCAGCGATTCGGCGAGCGCCGGCAGCACGGTATCGCGCGTGAACGGGCCCGAGAACCTGGCCGCCGGGTTGAGCGGCGGCGCCCAGGTCAAGGCGTATCCGTGGTAGCTGCCGTTGGTGGTGTGCAGGTCCACGAAGACGTCGGGCTCCCACTCCTTGAAGAACTGGAGAGCAGCGCGGGTTTCCGGCGCTTCGGCCTTGATGTAGTCGCGATTGAGGTCGAAGTTCTGCCCGTTGGGACGCTGGCCGATCAGCGCCGGCCCGTTTTGCGAGCCGCGATTGCGTTCCTGCGGACCAAGGGCGTCGTTGCCGTCCGCGTTGTAGATCGGCAGCGCAACCAGCACGATTGAATCGACGACGTTCTTGTACGGGTCGATGACGAGGTCGCGCAGGAGGGCCTGCAGCGCTTCCTTGCCCTCGACCTCGCCGCCATGGATGTTGCCCTGAACGAACACGATCGGACGGCCGAGCCGGCGCGCTTCGGCGGCAGTCTTCACCAGCGGCCGCGAGAGGATCACGAGCGGCAGGTCCTTGCCCTGCGACGACTTGCCGAAACTCGTGATGTGGACGTCCTTGCTTCTGGCCGCGAGCGCGTTCACGAAGGCTACGACGTCCGCGTGCGTGGACGTTTCCGCGAATCCGGTGCGCTCCGGGCGCGTCAGGGGCTCGCGGCGTTCGAGGTCGCGGGGCGGGTAGGCGCCGACGGGCGCGGTCGATGTCCGCCCGGCGACTCCGGTGCACGCGGCAACGCCGATGGCGAGGACCGATCGCGCGAGAATGCGGTGCATTGTCGGGGGTATTGTACTAGACGGGCCGGCCGTCCGCTGGGTAGAAGCGCCGCTGCTTGCGCGACATCTCGACCAGCAACGCGGCTGGGCGAAAGCGGTCGGGAAAGCGGCCGTCGAACGTGTCGATGCGGCTGAGCACTTCGTCGACGCCGAGCGCGTCAACATACCGGAACGGGCCGCCGCGAAACGGCGGAAAGCCGAGCCCGAACACGGCGCCGATGTCGCCGTCGCGCGGCGAGCGGAGGATTCCCTCCTCCATGCACCGCATCGCCTCGTTCACCATGGCAAGCACGCAGCGATCCACGATCTCGCTGTCCGCGACCGGCGGCACGTCATCCGGCAGCGCGCGGTCGCTGGTCCTGAGGAATGCGTAGACCGTCGGGTCCACCGAACCCTTCTTGCCGCTGTGGTCATACAGGTAGAACCCGCGACGGCCCTTTCTCCCCAATCGGCCGGATTCGACCACGCGACGCACGCCGTTGGCCGGCATCATGCGCTCGCCGAACGCGGCCGCCATGACCGCGCCGACCTTGCCGCCGACGTCGAGCCCGACCTCGTCCATGAGCGTGATCGGCCCGACGGGGAACCCGAACTGCACCATGGCCCGGTCCAGCGAGTCGATCGGCACCCCCTGCTCCAGCAGCCGGCCGGCCTCGTTCAGGTAGGCGGACAGGATGCGGGTCGTGTAGAACCCGGGCCCGTCGTTCACCACGATCACGGTCTTGCCGAGCTTGCGTCCGTAGTTCACCGCGGTCACCGTGGCGTCAGGCGCCGTCTGCGGCGTCGTGATGATCTCCAGCAGCGGCATCTTGTGGACGGGCGAGAAGAAGTGCATGCCGAGGACCCGGTCCGGCCGCTGCAGGGCGCTCGCGACGTTCCTGATCGGGATGGTGCTGGTGTTCGACGCAATCACCGTCCGGGGCGGCACGATCTGCTCGACCACCTGCAGCACACTGTGCTTGAGCGCGAGGTCCTCGAACACTGCCTCGATCACGAGGTCGACGTTGCCGAACCCGGTGTACTCCACGGCGCCGCCCGCCAGGGAGAGCATGTCCTCGAACTGCTGGCGCGTGACCTGCTTGCGGTCGAGCCGCTCCTTCAGCACGCCGCGTACCGCCGCGAGTCCCTTGCCGACGCGTGCGAGGTCCGTGTCCTTGAGGCGCACGATGGTGCCCTGCTGCACGGCGACCGACGTGATGCCCGCGCCCATGAACCCCGCGCCCAGCACCGCCAGCTTCTTCACCTCGATGGGCGGTGGCGCGGGCTCCGGAACGCCGTTGTCCTTCTTGAGCGACGTCGTCGCGAAGAACAGGAAGACGAGCTGCTTCGACTCGGGAGTGAGGGCCAGTCGCCCGAAGGTGCGCGCCTCGGCCTCGAGGCCGGCCGTCATTCCGCGGCTCAGGCCGGTGCGTACGACGTCGATCGCGGCCAGCGGCGCCGGATAGTTGCCGGATGTCTTGTCGATGACACCGGAGCGCGCCCTCGAGTACACTACGGCGCGTCCGAGCGGATTGCCGTCGAGCGCCAGTCCCGCGAGGCCGCGCACCGGGCGGCGCCTGGGCCTGAACCGTCCCGACGCCAGCTCGCCCGCGCGCTTGAGGGCGATTTCCATGAGGATGTCCGGATGCACCATCTCGTCGACGAGACCCGTCTGCAGCGCGCGCTTGGCGCGCACGTTGCGGCCCGTGAGGATCATGTCGAGCGCGTTGCGAACGCCCACGAGACGCGGCAGTCGCTGCGTGCCGCCCATGCCGGGGACCAGCCCGAGTTGCACCTCGGGCAGCGCCAGCGCGGTCTTCGCATGGTCGGTGCAGATGCGGTAGCGGCAGGCCAGCGCCAGTTCCAGTCCGCCGCCGAGGCACGCGCCGTGGATCGCCGCCACGACCGGCACGCGCGACTTCTCCAGCAGGTTGAGCAGGCGCTGGCCGAACTTCGCGGCGTTTTCCGCGTCGGCCTCGGCCTTGAACTCGAGGAACTGCTCGATGTCGGCGCCGGCGATGAAGATGTCCGGCTTGCCGCTGACGATCACGGCGGCCTCGATGGCGGTGTCGCGATCCGTCAGCTCGAGGACGCGCTCGAGTTCGGCGCCCAGCGCGCGGTCGACCTTGTTGATGGAGTCGCCGGGCTGGTTGATCGTGACCACGAGGACGCCGCCGCGTTCCTCGAGGGTGAGAGAGTCGCTGCTCACGCGCGCTCGACCACCATGGCGTGCCCCATGCCGCCCGCGGCGCAGACGGTCATGAGGCCGAACTGTCCGCCGCGCCGCTTGAGCTCGTTGACGAGCGTCGTGAGGATGCGTCCACCGGTCGCGCCGAACGGGTGGCCGATCGAGATCGAGCCGCCCATCACGTTGAGCCGGGCACGGTCCACCTCGCCGACCGGCTTGGCAAAGCCGGCGCGCTCGGCCCACTCGCGCGAGGCCAGTCCCTTGATGTTGCACAGCACCTGCGCGGCGAACGCCTCGTGCATTTCGATGAGGTCGATGTCGGCGAGCGCCAGGCCGGCGCGGTCCAGCGCCACGGGCGCGGCCAGCACCGGGCCCATGAGCAATTGCTCGCCCGGGTCGAGGGCGGCGTACGCGTAGGAACGGATGTACGCCAGCGGCGTGTACCCAAGCGCCTTGGCCTTCTCGTCGCTCATGAGCAGCACGGCGCTGGCGCCGTCGGTGAGCGGCGACGAGTTGCCGGCCGTCACCGAGCCGTAGCGGCGGTCGAAGACCGGCTTGAGTGCCGCCATCTGCGCGATGTCGGTGTCGCGGCGGACGCCATTGTCCGTGCCCAGCGATTGCTCGTACGAGGGCGGCACCCAGACAGGGGCCAGTTCCGCCGCGAGGCGGCCGTCGTCGAGCCCCACCGCGGCCAGCCGGTGCGAGCGCAGCGCGAACTGGTCCTGCTCCTCGCGCGGAATGTGGTTGATCTTCGCCATCTTCTCGGCGCTCTGCCCCATCGATTCGCCGGTCGACGGCTCGGCGATCGCCGGCGTGATCGGCACGAAGTCGCGCGGCCTGAGCGACGCGATGATGCCGAGGCGCTGCCCGAGGGACTTGGCGCGCGAGAGTGCGACCAGCTTGTCGGACATCGATCGCGAGTGGAGGATCGGGACGTTCGAGAGGGACTCGGCGCCGCCCGCGATGACCACGTCGCGATGGCCGAGCACGATCTGGTCGGCGGCGTCGGTGATCGCCTGGTTGGCGGACGCGCACGCGCGGCTCACCGACTCGGCTTCCACGCCCTTGGGCAGCAGCGGGATGAGCGAAACCTCGCGGGCGATGTTCGGCGCCACGACGTTCGGCACGACCGTGCCGAACACGAGGGCATCCACGTCCTTGCCGGCGAGCTCGGAGCGCTGGATCACCTCGGCGACGCACGCGCGGCCGAGCTCGATGGCGCTGAGGTTCTTGAGCACGGTGCCGGCGCGCGCGAACGGCGTGCGAACTCCCGCGACGATGGCGACGCGGCGGCCGTTGGTGCCGTAGGAACGCATGGGCTGGAAGTTACTTTGCGTGAGCAATGCGCGACCTCACGGCGCTGGCGGGAACCGAGTTCGACGCCCTCATCATCGGCGGCGGCATCACGGGCGCCGGCATCGCGCGCGACGCGGTGATGCGCGGCCTGAAGGTGGCGCTCATCGACAAGGGCGACTTCGCCAGCGGAACGTCGAGCAAGTCCTCACGACTGGTGCACGGCGGCGTCCGGTATCTCGAACACGGACACCTCCACCTCGTCTTCGAGGCCAGCGCGGAGCGTCGCCGGCTGTTGCGCCTCGCGCCGCAGCTGGTGCGACCGCTGGAGTTCACGTGGCCGGTGTACGACGGCCAGCGCCTGCCGCTCTGGAAGATCGCCGCCGGACTGACCCTGTACGACGCGCTGGCGATGTTCCGGAATGTCGGACGGCACCGCCGGCTGGGCACCGATGCGCTCGCGGCGATGGAGCCGACCCTTCGCACCCGCCTGCTCGCCGGCGGCGTGCGCTATTTCGACGCGGCGACCAACGATGCCCGACTCACCCTTGCCAACGTGGTGGATGCCGCCGCACGCGGCGCGGTCGTGGGGAACCACGTCGTGTTCGCCGGAGTCGAGCCGGACGACGGCGCGTTCCGCGTCGCCAGGGTGTGGGACGCGCTCGGAACCGGCCACTTCACGATTCGAGCGCGCGCGTTCGTGAATGCCACCGGGCCGTGGAGCGACCTGGTCCGCCAGCTCGAGGGAGGCCGCGGCAGCGCGCGCGTCCAGGGCAGCAAGGGCGCCCACCTCGCGGTCGATCGCGATCGCGTCGGGAACCGCGACGCCGTGGTGATGGTCCACCCCCGCGACGGCCGCGTGCTCTTCACGCTGCCGGCGGGCACGCAGACGATCGTCGGCACCACCGACACGTTCACGGCGGCGTCGCCCGAGAACGTACGCGCGACCGAGGGCGACGTGGCCTACCTGCTCGAGGCGGCCAACTGGTATTTCCCCGACGCCAGGCTCGGCCGGGACGACGTGATCGCCGCGTGGGCGGGCATCCGGCCGTTGATGCCGACCAGCGGCAGCGAGGGCGCCGCCTCGCGCGAGCACTCGGTCAAGCGCAGCCGGCGCGGCACCGTCACCATCACCGGTGGCAAGCTCACGACATTCCGCGTGATGGCGAGGGACGTGGTCGACACGCTGCAGGCTGCGCTGGGGCTCCGCGTGCGACGCGCCGCAACGGCGACGGTGCCGCTGCCGGCCGAGGACGACCTGGATCGCCGCGCGCCGCGCGCACCCGGCCTGCCGATCGCCATGCGCACGGTCGAGCGCGCGGTCCGCTCGGAGTTCGCGAGCACGCTCGGCGACATTCTCATCCGCCGCGTGCCGCTGGCGTTCGAGTCGCGCGACAACGGTCGCGGCGCGGCGCGGCGTCTGCTGGAGGTCGTGTCGCCGATGCTCGGTTGGGACGCGGCCCGCGGCGCGAAGGAACTGGAGCGCTACGACGCCGAGGTGGCGCGGATCTTCACGATCGACGCGGACTGAACGCGGACCAGCGCGCGCACCGATGGGACGCGCCTGGTCGACAGGACCGCCCCGCCCGACGCGCAGCGGCGTGAGACGCTATTGCTCGTGAATCGTGACGAGGCTGACGATGCGCAGGCTGCGCGTCACCGCCGGCAGCTTGAGGACGAACTGCTCCCCCACCTTCCGGCCCAACAGACTGCGACCAATCGGGGACGACATCGTGACCTGGCCTTCCTCGAACTCCACCGCGTCGCCGAAGACGAGGTAATACTCCTCCGTCACGCTCGTCCTCACATCCTGGACGACAACGCGCGAGCCGAGCCCGACGGCGTCACTGGGGATCCTCGCCGTGTCGATGGACGACAGGCGGCTGAGCCGCTCGGTCAACTGGCCGAGGCGGGCGTCCACGAGGCGCTGGCGCTCGAGCGCCGCCTTGTACTCGCTGTTCTCGCGCAGGTCGCCGAGTTCGACCGCCTTCCGGATCTCGTTGGGGAGCACGACGTTCCGCTCGTGCATCAGTTTCTCGACTTCTGCGCTCAGTTTCTTGCGAAGTTCTTCGATCATGGTGCTCGGACACCGCGGGAAAAAAAACGGGGCGCCCGACTTCGGGGGCCGGGCGCCGTCGACCTGATGCCTGCATTGTACTCGTGATGCCGAAACGGGTCCAGTGATCGAGCGCACCGACTTCGGGGACGTCACGCGGCTGCGGATGTGGACCCTGCGCAGCCGGCTCGCCGGCTACGACGTCAGCGCGTATCTCACGCGCGGGATCCTGATCGACGCCGGGCCCTGGCACGTGCGACGCGGGCTCGCCGCGGCGATTCGCGAGCTGGGCGTGCGCGGGGCGATCGTCACTCATTGGCACGAGGATCACGCCGGCAACGTGCCGATCCTTGCGGGACTGGGCGTGCCACTGTGGATGGCGCCGGAGACGGAGCGCGCCCTGCGCGCCCCGTTCACGCCGAAGCTGTACCGGCGGTTCACGTGGGGCACGTCCGAGCGATTGTCCGTCGCGGCGCGGCCGCTCGACGCCGGTCCACTGGCGGTCATCCACACGCCCGGTCACTCCACGGACCATCACGTCGTCTGGGACGCCGGAACGCGCACGTTGTTCTCGTCCGATCTCTGGCTGGGAGTCAAGGTGCGCGTCGTCGGCGCTCACGAGAACCCGTACCAGATCCTCGCGAGTCTCGACCGCGCCATCGCGCTCGCACCGGCCCGCATGTTCGACGCGCACCGCGGGTTGATCGAGCGGCCCGTGGTCGCGCTGGCAGCCAAGCGCGAGTGGCTCGCGGAGACGATCGCGGCCATCGAGCGGCGCCTCGACGACGACGCTTCGGAGGACGCCATCCTCCGCGAGGTGCTCGGCGGCGAAGAGCGGCTGGCCCTCGTCACGGAGGGCGAGTACTGCCGGCGGAACCTCGTCCGGTCGGTGGCGCGGCACCGCGGAGCAGCGGCGGCAGGACCGGAATAGCGGCCGGCGCGACTACTTCGAGCGCCGGTACTCGCTCCGCAGACGCTTCATCATCGCGTCACGCTTGTCATACAGCCGCCTCAGCGGTCGCGGCTTGTGCCGGGCGTGCGCGTACGCCGTGAGCAGCGGCAGCGCGACCGTGTTGTCCAAGTAGCAGACGACCGCGTCGGGCAGCCGGTCCGGGTCGATCTTGCCCCAGCTCACAGCCTCGGCCGGCGTTGCGCCGGACAGGCCGCCGGTGTCGGGCCGGGCGTCGGTCATCTGGAGGAAGTAGTCGTGCCCCTTTTCGTCGATGCCGAGCACTTCCTGGATTTGCGGCTCTGTCTGGAGCGCGAAGTTCTTGGGGCTGCCGCCGCCGCAGATGAGCACCGCGCTCTTGCCGCCGCCGCGCTTGGCCTCGAGGACGATCGCCGCCGTTTCGTTGACGTCCTTGTTCGGGTCGATCACGCACTTGTTTCCGTCGAGCGCGAGCGCCGCGACGTTCATGCCGATGGACGAATCGCCCGGCGACGACGTGTAGATCGGCACGCCGCACTCGAACGCGGCGCCGATGAGCGACTTCTTGCCGATGCCGAGCCGCTTCTCGCGCTCGCGCACGTACTTGCCGCACAGATGATGGAACTCGGCGCTCGACATCGAGCGCTGGAACTCCGGCGCGGTGATGATCTTCCGGAAGAACGCGTCGGTGGACAGCAGCACGTCGTAGTCGAAGAACACGTCGTAGATGCGGACGATGCCCTCCTCGCGCAGCACCACGTCGCTCTCCTGGTGACTGCCCCGGTGCATCGACAGGCCGAGCCCGAAGTGCGTGTCGTGATAGAGATTGGCGCCGGTCGAAATGATCCAGTCGACGTAGCCGCCTTCGATGAGCGGGATGAGCGCGGCCATGCCGAGTCCGGCCGGCGTCAGCGCGCCGGTCAGCGTCATGGCGACGGTGACGTCCGGCTCGAGCATCTTGCGCGTGAACAACTGGCACGCCTCGCGCAGCCGCGCGGCGTTGTACGCGAGGAACGCGTTGTCGATCAGGTCGGCGGCGGACTCCTGGCCATCGATGGGGGCGGGTGCAATCGATCCGCCGCGCAGGTACTTGCTGCCCGTCGCGTTCGTGTGCCGCTGGCCGTGCGCCTCCCGCGCCTCGGCCGCCCTTTTCTGGGCGCCCTTGGGGCCGGCAGCCGACGCGCGCGAGCCGTGGCGCGACGCCTTGAAGCCGCCCCGCTCCCGGTGTCTCTCGCCCGCCTTCGGCGTTCCGCGCTTCCTGGCCACGTGTGCGCTATTCCGGTTGCGAGCGGCTGTTGTACGCCTCGACCACGATGCGCGCCGCTTCCGCCGGGTCGTCGGTCATGATCATGAGGTCCATGTCCCCGGCCGAGATCTTCTTCTCGCCCAGCATCCGCGACTGGATCCAGCGGATGAGGCCGGCCCAGTAGTGGCGCCCGAACAGGACCACCGGGAATTGCGAGATCTTGCCGGTCTGGATGAGCGTGAGCGCCTCGAACGCCTCGTCCAGCGTCCCGAAACCGCCGGGAAAGATGATGAACGCGTTGGAGTACTTCACGAACATCGTCTTCCGCACGAAGAAGTAGCGGAAGTTGATGAGCGTATCGACGTACGGGTTGGCGCCCTGCTCGAACGGCAGCTCGATGTTGCAACCGATGGATCGCCCGCCGCCCATCCTGGCGCCCCGGTTGGCTGCCTCCATGATGCCCGGGCCGGCGCCGGTGATGATCGCGAAGCCCTCCCGGGCCAGCAGCCGGGCGCATTCCTGCGCCGCCTGATACTGCGGGTCTTCGGGCGACGTGCGCGCCGATCCGAAGATGGTCACCCCCTTGGTGACCTCGGCGAGCGTGTCAAATCCCTCGACGAACTCCGACATGATGCGCATGACGCGCCACGTGTCCTGGCGCGTGAAGCCGGTCGGGTCCTCCCCGGGGCTGCGCAGGAATTTCTCGTCCTCGGTCACAGGCTCGGAAGAGCGGATGCCTTCGTCCACCTTTCGGACGGCGCCCGAGCGGCGGCCCGGGACCTTCTGCGACGGGGGCGTGCGACCGGCGGCGACGTGTCCCGTGTCCATTCGCTCGCGCAAGCCCTCGCGCGAGTCGAGCGCGGCAATGGCCATCAGCTCGAGGCTGGCGCGCTTGCCCGACGCCGTGCGCGGCTGGCTGACCCGTGGCTTCGCCCCTGCCTTCTTCTTTCGTGCCATGGATCTAGTGCGCAGTGGACGAGTCGGCGTGCGGATTCACGCGGCCAATCTAGCGCTTGCCGGTGGCACCCGCGTGCGGCGGCGTAGATTCCGCGCATGCGTTGGAGCGGCCTCGTGCTGACGCTTGCGCTGCGCTCGGTCGCGAACCCCGCGACGGGACTGGCGCTGCTGCGCGTCGGCTGGCGGTTCCGGCGCCGCGGCTGGCTGACGCGCTTTCCGTTCCTGCCGCTGCCCGACGCGACGTACATGCGGTGGCGGATGCACACGGCGTACGGGAGCGACGACGCGGTGCCGCCGGCGAACGACGTGATCCGGTACGCCCGCTGGGCGACGCGGCGGCAGTGACAGCGGCCGTCGGCACCGGCCAACGGGAGGCGCGCATCAAGGCCTGCGCGGCGACGCTGGGATTCGATCCCGTCGGCATCACGCGGCCCGGTGCGGCGACGACGTACGGCGCGTTCGAGCAGTGGGTCGCCCGCGGGTTCGCCGGCGACATGGGGTACCTGTCGCGCGGCGCGGCCCGGCGGCGCGACGCCGCCCTGGCGTTCCCGGACACGCGCAGCGTCGTCGTCGTGGCGCTCAACTATGGCGGCAAGCAGCCGGCGGGTCGCGTGGCGCGCTACGCCCGCGGCGCCGACTACCACGACGTGATGCTCGAGCGGCTCGAGATCCTGCACGCCGACGTCGAGCGCGAGTGTGGTCGCGAGGTTCCGGCGCGCGCCTATGTCGATACCGGCCCGATCCTCGAGCGGGATCTGGCCCAGCGCGCCGGCCTGGGCTGGATCGGCAAGAACACGAACCTCATCAACCCGGAGCGCGGATCGTTCTTCTTCCTCGGCGCGCTGCTGCTGGGCGTCGAGCTCGAGCCGGACGCGCCGTTCGAGGCCGACCGCTGCGGCTCGTGCACCCGCTGCCTCGACGCCTGTCCGACGGACGCGTTCGTCGAGCCGCGCGTGCTAGACGCCACGAAGTGCATCTCGTACCTGACGATCGAGCATCGCGGGTCGATCGCGCCGGCGCTGCGTCCGTTGATGGGCGACCTCATCTATGGATGTGACATCTGCCAGGACGTCTGTCCGTGGAACCACAAGTTCGCCAGCGACGCCCCCGATCCCGCGCTCGCGCCACGGGCGGAGAACGTGAATCCCGACCCGCGCGACCTGCTCGCGCTCAGCGAGGCGCAGTTCCGCGAGCGCTTTGCGACGTCGCCGATCACGCGCGCCCGGCGGCGCGGGCTGGCGCGCAACGCGGCGGTCGCGCTGGGCAATCGCGCGGATCCGGCCGACGTGCCGGCGCTCGCCGCGGCGCTCGACGACGCCGAGGCGCTGGTGCGCGAGCACGCGGCGTGGGCACTCGATCGCATCGGCACGCCCGAGGCCCGTGCGGCGCTGGCGACACGTCGCGGTGCGCCGTAAGCTCGACGCGTGAGACCCGCGTTGCTGGCGCTTTCGCTCGTGGCCGCCCTGGCGTCGCCGGCCGGTGCCTGCGATTCGACGCGCGCCCGGTGGCCGAACGCGCCGGGCGACCCGTTGCGCGCGTGGATCCAGCCCGCTGACGGCTCGGGTCCCGGCGTCATGACGGACTACGACGCAGTGCGGCGCGCGTTCCTGAGCTGGAACGCCGTCTTCCTGCCGGTGCGGTTCGCGTTCACTGCCGACTCGGCGATCGCCGACGTCCGCGTGCGGTGGATCGCGCGCTTCGACCGGCCCATGAGCGGCAACACCGAGTGCGTGCTCACGGACGACAACTGGATCCTGCGCGCCGACGTGGTGCTGGCGATCGCGCGTTTTGACGGGCGCCGGCTCGACACGCACGAGATGCACGGACTGGCGCTGCACGAGATCGGCCACGCGATCGGGCTGGTGCACCAGCCGAAAGGGGTGATGGCCGCGACGACTCGGGTCCGTGAACTGACCGCCGCCGACCGGACCGCGGCGCGGCGACTCTACGGCTTGCCCTGACCGATGCGCGCTCGCGACCTCATCCCGTTCGTGCTCATCGGCGGCATCGCCGTCTTCATCGTGCAACAGCGGCGGTCCATGAAGCCAGCGCCGACGCCGCCGGCAGCGGCCCCCGCGCAGCGGCAGGACCCCGCGCAGCCCCCGCCGGAACAGCCGGTGGCGGCGGGCGTGACGTCGCAGCCGGCGGACCCGGCGCGGGACGCCGCCGACGCGCGGTTGCGGCTCGACCAAGGCGCGCCGGGCACCTACATCCTCGACATCCTCTCGCAGCAGGAGCAGACGCTGATCCGCTGGCCCGACCGGAGCGTGAACGCGCTACGGGTCTGGATCGAGCGGTGGTCCGACGTGGCGAACTGGGACCGCAACTACCCGATCGTCGCCGAGGCGGCGTTCACGGAATGGCGGGCTGCCGGGTTCCCGATGCGATTCGACATCGTCGTGGACTCCGTCGGCGCCGACATCAAGATCATCTGGTCGAACAAGTTCTCCGAAGGCGGCCGTCAGATCGGCGTCACGCAGAAGATGCGTGACCAGAATGGCTGGATCAGGCGCGCGGACATCATCATCGCAACGCACAACACGCAGGGCGCGGCGCTGGCGCCGGCCACCATCGCGGGCGTCGTGCGGCATGAGGTGGGCCACGCGCTCGGCCTCGGCCACTCGCCCAGCAAGAACGACGTGATGTACCCCGAGTCCTACGCGACGACCATCAGCGAGCAGGACCGGGCCACGCTGCACCTGCTCTACACGCTTCCGCCGGGCGTGGTGAAGTAGCGCCGCTACCAGCGGAAGGTGAGTTCCTGCCGCTTGCGTTCGCGCACGATCACCAGCAGGACACCGTCGGCGCGATCGCTCTGCGCCAGCGCGAGCGTCAGGTCCCTCGTGGACTTGATGATCTCGCCGCCCTTGGTGGAGACGATCACGTCACCAGCGCGAAGGCCGGAGCGCTCCGCCTGCGAGCCCGGCGTCACGCGCACGACGAACACGCCGTCGCTGGCGCCGGTGAGCGTCACCAGCCCGTCGCTCAACGGTTCGATGGTGGCGCCGCCAATCGGGTTGTTGAAGAAGTAGAC
>Ga0187893_10005750_pt1 | contig 21902 bp, 21 predicted proteins | sample MA1701074metaG_FD_139574 | JGI IMG/M metagenome (GOLD analysis project Ga0187893, IMG submission 139574) | White microbial mat communities from a basaltic lava cave in the Kipuka Kanohina Cave System on the Island of Hawaii, USA - MA170107-4 metaG ...
CAGCCTGTGCATCACCTCGCTCACCTCGTTCCGCCCGAGTGACTCGGTGATCGCGACCGCCACCCGCTTCTCCGGCGTGCCCGCCTTCATCGAGCTGATCGACTTCCAGGCGGCGCGGGGGATGGGCGATCCGCTGCGCGAGCAGATCGAGCGCAGGTAGAATTCGGCGCGAATCGACAGGGAGGCTGGTTGACGACTCGCAGCGCCAACGGGGCCTCACCGATCCTTGGCCGGCCGCCAGTCCTGCGCGACATAGTCGAGGAGCACTTCGAGGAGCTCGACTTCCTGTGGGAAGTCCGCGAGAGCGTGATCTTCGCGCCGGACTGGAATCTCGAGGAACTCGCCGAGCTCGAGGAGCGCGCCGAAGCACACCTCGACGGACTGCGGCTTGCCGAGCTGCACGCCGTCGACGTCGCCCGGCCGCATCTCGCGGGCGAGCACAGGTCGGGCGCAACGGCGGCGACCTTCGTGTTTATGGAGTCCGGCGATCCGGAGCTCGCGGGCGGGGTCCTCGCGGCACTGGCGAACGCTGACGCACCGGCGCGCGACGGGATCCGCATCGGGCTGCGTCACTCGCGAATCGATGCCATCGAGACGCAGCTGTTCGAGCTCGCGGCGTCAGGTCCTTCCTGCGTCCGAGCGGAGGCGGCCGACGTCCTTGCTTTTCATCGGCGCCGCGTCCCGGACATTTCCGCTCTCCTGACCGACAACGACACTCGCTTGCTCGCGTTCGGCGCGCTCGGGCGCGTCGGTCGTGGCCTCGATGAGCGCACGTTTCTGGCGGCGCTCGACTCCGAAGCTGGAGAGGTTCGGTGCGCCGTGCTCGAGGCAGCCGCGCGGTCGCGGATGCCTGGTCTCGACGAGCTGTGTCGTCTGGCGGCCCTGCGCGCCGACCATCCCGACCTGGAGGCGCTCGCCTTTCTCGGCGTGCTCGCGCAGCCGCAGGACCTGAAGCTCCTGATCTCAGCCGCCGAGCGCGCCGACACGGCGGCCGCAGCGGCGCGTGCGCTGGGTGCCTTCGGCCGCCTGGAAGCAATCCCCGTGCTCCTCCGCATGATGGAGAGCGCGAAGTGCGCGGATGCGGCCGGCGCCGCGTTCACGCGTATCACCGGGGCGCAGGACGTCGAAACGCCCGTCGAGCAGACGGCCGGAGTCGCCGGGGACATCGACGCGGAATTCGCGGACGAGTCGCCGCGCATCGATGCAACAAGGGCCGCAGCCTGGTGGAGGAGCCACGAGTCCCGGTTCCAACGGGGCGCGCGCTGGCAGGCAGGCCGCAACGTGGACGGAAACCCTCTCGACCTCGACGACCTGCCGCTCGCCGTGAGGCGGGACCTATACTTGGGAGCGCGCGGGGGCGGATCCGGTTCGGTTCCGGATCGCGAGCTGGAAGCGCGGGCGGTGCTCCAAGCACCGGCCCGCTAAAGGACACCAGGTGGCGGGCGAAGACGCGCAGCAGGGGCACTTCGGCGCGAAGCGGCTGAGCAAGCTCCACAAGAGGGAGAAGAAGACGGAGGATGGCGCGTGCCTGACCGGGCACCAGGCTAGCTACAGCAAGAAGACTGCAGGCAAGCAGGTCAGCTGCAACTATCGCTACCAGGCCCACGAACAGGCCAAGGCGGAGAGCAGCATCAAGAGCCGCCTGCACGGCTATCCGACGAACCGCACGGCCGCGATCCGCACCGCTCTCAAGGTCGCTCCGCCTCGCTACTCGACCTCGATCGCGCCGCCGCGCAAGGGGGACTGGGACCTCGACGGCCCGACTAGCGGCCCGATCGTCCGGAAGAACAAGGCGGGTCGGAAGGTGACGATCCCCGTGACGATGAACTTCTCACAAGACACTTGGCCCTACTGGAACAACGCGCACCACCTGATCCCAAAAGGGACGCTGAAGGACGTAATCGTCAGCAACAAGCCCGCGGTGATCAGCAACATGATCCAGCAGGGCTTGCTCGACGCGAAGTACAACGTCAACCACAAGAAGAACATGCTCATGATCCCGCAGGATCGCGAGGTCGCCGACCTGCTGGACATGCCGCGCCACATCCAGCTCAAGGAAGGAGACGATCCGAACATCTCCGCCCAGGTCTTCAACCATCCCGAGTACAACGACATGGTCGAGGTCGGCCTGAAAAAGATCATCAGGGCCTACACGAAGACCGCCGACAACGCCTACAAGAACAAGACGGGCCATGCGATCCCGAACATCACGCTGTCGAAGGCCCGCCTCGTGAAATTGTCCGGGAGCCTTTTGACGCTCGTGCTGAGCTGGGGTAGCGGCGTGTCCCTGGATTCGAAAGCCAACGTCATCCTGAAGAAGGCGACTGCGGCAATCCTGAAGCTGCTCGGAGTGAAGTGATGGTCAGGGGGGGAAAGCCATGAAGGTGTGCGCGATCGTCGATCTGAGCGCTCGCGAGAGCAACGAGTACGCCTACCTGCGAAGCCCGCCCGAGGGTTTCGAGGTCGAGAGCTGGCGGCTCGCCGAGGGAGAGCCGGCAGGGGATGACTACCCGAAGAATGCGCGGATCAAGATGTCTCCAAAGGAGAAGGGGATCGAGCTCCCCGACGTCGTGGGCAACAACGAGGGCTTGTTGATAGTAAGCGCCAGGCTGAAGCGGGCGATCGAGGGCTTGCGGCTGCCGCTCGAGATTCTGCCCATCGCCATCTACAACCATCGCGGAAAGGTCGCATCGAACGATCACTTCATCCTCAATCCGCTCGGCACGTTCGACTGCCTCGACACCGATGAGGCCGAGATCGAGTATCTCGACGATGAGGTGGTATCCGTCGACAAGTTCGCGTTCTGCCCGAAAAAGCTGAAGAAGGTGCCTCACCTGTTCCGCGTCAAGGAAGACCCGAGCACGATCGTGCTCGGCGACGACGTGCTCAAGGCCTGGCTCACCCTCGTCCCCGAGCCGACCAACTTCTCGATCGAGCACTTCGAGATCCCCCAGGGCTGAAGGTGCGGGTGTGCCGGGGAACTTCCTCCCGATCGCATTCAAGAACGCCGGGTTGCTGTTGGAGGAGGCGCTCCCCGTAGTCTTGCAGTCGAGCCCGAAGCTGCGCAGCTACGAGTTCATCTGTCTTCAGTATCGTCGGCTCGCCGTTGGCTCCCTGCTGATGAGCGCGGAACCGACCGACTTCTTTTCCTATCTGTCGTGCAGCGCCCGCGCCTTTCTCCACTTCCTGGGTGCGGCTCCACAAGAGGAGAAGCTCACCTCGCGCTCGACCGCGTTCTTCGATGCATTGGCCTGCAGAGATTCAGACGCGATCGCCGGAATCGCCACGTCTTCGCCGCGGGAGGCGAACACAAAGCGCGAGTACGAGGAGGACTTCCTCCACTTGCGGGTTGCGATGGATCTCGCGACGACCGCGGCCGATGCGACCGAGCTGCAGGCACTCGTCGATGCGTACGCCGCTGCGGCGGCGGGCCAGGACGACCCGGCATTGCCGGTCTGCCAGGCGCTGGTCGGCGGCCAGACGGACGACGTCGTTCGCGCGATCCGCGCGGGCGCAGCGTCGCGGCAGTCGCAACTCAGGGAGCAGCTACTCGCGGACCAGCTCGACGCCGACGACGCGCCGACCACGGCGCGGGTATCGACGGAAGTGCTCGGCTGGATCGAGCTCGCAGCGCGCCGCGGGGTCGAGATTCGCGGCGAGGTTCCGCTCGCTCCGTCGGTCGCGCGAATCTTCGACGCGTTGCCGCCGATCGACCCGAACGCGTGGACGACCTGCGCATCCTTCCGCCAGCTCCGCGGGCCTTCGGAGTAAGCGTGTCCGGCTACAGCATGCACGTGACCGGCGTCGGCCTCGTGACCTGTCTCGGATCCGACGCGACGAGTTCGGTCGCCGGAATGCGCGCGGGCCTCGTACGACGGACCGAGATCGAAGGTGTCACGAACTGGGACGAAGAGGATTTCGATGCGCCCGCCTTCGGCGCCCCGGCCCGTGATCTCTGCGATGGGTTCGTGCACTCCGCGGCTTGGGTACGGCTCGCGCAAGCCTCGATCGGAGACCTGCGGAGAGACATGCAAGCCGCGGACCCTCGGGAACCCGACCGGTGGAACGACACGACGCTGCTGTGGTGCTTGCCGGACCTCCGGTTCGAGCGCTTCGGTTGGCCAGAAGACGACGTGCCCGCGCTGCTCGACGAGTGGTGCAGGAGTGTGCTCGCGCGCATCGCCGGGCTCCGCTTGCCGCAGGACCGTGTCGAGTTCCTGGCATCTGGTGCCGTCGGACCCGCTCTGGCTCTGAAGCGCGCAGCCAGCTTGCTCCAGCGACGCGAGGCGAAGCACGTCCTCGTTCTGGCAACCGACTCCTGGCTGGATCGGATGAGCGTGCTCGACCTCGTCCGGCAGGATCGACTCGCGACCGATGAACGACCCGCAGGACTGGTCCCGGGCGAGGCTGGAGCCTGTGTGCTCATCGAGGAGATGTCGGTGGCTCAGGCGCGCTCCGTGCCGGTTCGCGCCTCGATTGCAGCGGTCGCTACACGCGAACCGGAGTCGCCGCTGCCGGGCGAGGAGTTCGTGCGCGAGCACGTCGCGGCAACCCCGAGCCTCGGGCGCGCTCTCGCCCGCGTCATTGACGAGGCGCTCGGGGCTGCGGGTCTGTCCTCATTGCGTGGCGACGTGATCGTCGATCTGAACGGCGAGGAGTGGCGCGCGCTCACCTGGGGTCATGCCCTGCCCCTTCTTCACCGCCAGCTTCGCTCCGGCGCCTATCGGACGATCGTGCCGGCCATCTCCTTCGGCGACGTTGGCGCGGTTGCCGGGCTCATAGGGTTGATCGCGGCCACGCGCGCCTTCGAGCGTCGCTATGCCCGAGGCCGGGACGCGCTCATTCCGCTGGTAGCGGACGACGCACAGGTCGCCGCCGTCGTGGCCAGCGCCGCGAGCGCCTGAGAACCGCCTAGAGCTTCTTGTCGCAGATCAGGCACACGGGTTCGTCGGAGCCAAGGGCGACGACGGGCCCCTGCAACACGGGAAACGGCGGGGTGTTCTTGTCGTTGTGCAACATCAGGTCGAAGGCTCGCGGCACGCCCTTCCCTTCCACCTTTACGTCGAACGAATAGTTCACGAACTCGGCCTTGCCCTTGATCTTGTTCGATGCCACGCCCATCGCGGCTCCAGCTTCGTCTCCGGAGCTCATCATGAAGTTGGAGTCACTCACGCACACCGCATTCCCATCGCACTTCACTTTCTTCGCGGTCTTCGAGGCATCGCTGGACTGCGCGATGTTGGGATAGGGAATCGGAATCGGCCCCGCAGGCGATGGCGTCTTGCAGACGTCCGGAAACGCGGTCGTGATCCCGTTGCTGCCCTTGTGCACCACGCTCAGCTTGTTCGCCCCGACCGTGACTGGCACGCCTTCCTCCGCGTCTCAGGCCGCATTTCGAGATGGCAGGTTCAAGACGTTCGACGGCTGCTGCGACGCCTGTGGCGTCGGCGCGTTCTCTGCGTGGACCGCGATCGACCGGACATCGAGCGGACCGTCGTCGAGCGCCGTGAACGCCCTCCACGTCAGAAGCAGCTTGCGCTCGTCGAGATCGACGATGACGGTGTCGAGCTTCGTGCGCAACGTCTCGTCGAGGCGGTCGCGAAACGACAGCAGAATCGCAGGCGGGTGGATGCCGGGCAGCCGGAAGGACACCGTGCCATCGGCCGAAGCTCCGCGCACGAGCACCGCTTCGTCGCCGCGCAGGTAGCCGGGCGCCACGAGTCCGGGCGCCGCAGCGTTGAAGAACCTGCGGTCGAAGTCCTTCGGAAGCAGCGGCATGCGGTCGCGCTCCCAACTTGCGTCGTAGGTTCCGGCGAACAGCCGTCGCGGTTCCCAATGCGGAGCAGTGAACCCGAACCCCGCGGGACGGCTCTTGCCCCGGTAGCGACGGAGCACCGCCGCCGGATCCTCAACGTTCGGGAGGCGAGCGCCCTCCTCCCAGCGAGTGCGCCTGGCGCGGAACCCGACGCCGACCGGGTTCGCAGGATGGAAGCTGTGCCGCTCGGGGTCCGGGTGACTGCGATCCCAGCCGCCATAGGAGCGCTCGTACGTCAGGGGGATCTTCTCGAACGGCTCCGGACGGGTCGCGGCGATGCCCAGGAAGCGCCGGGTCCAGTGGCGATCTCCCGTCACCCGTACGGTCTTTGCGACGGGACCCACGCGAACGGACACTTCGCTCTGCACCGTGCCGCGCCGCAGGGCGTGTGCGTGCCCTATGAGCACGACGTCCGTCGCGGGCTTGGTGAAGGCCGACTCCGGTTCGAAGCGCGGGCTACTCGACCCCGGCTCCCCGTGGCTCTCCTCGGTGAAGCGGATCGCGACCTGCTCCTCGGCCAGTCCGAGCACACCGCCAACTCCGATGTCGAACGTTGCCTTCACGAGCGGCGCTACGACGGGGCGACCGTCCTCGTCGTTGGTGTAGAGCGCCTCGAAGGCGAACGGCGTCGTGTTTTCGAGTTCCGGATGCCCCACGGGTCTCCTAGTTCAGACTGATCGAGCTTCCCTTGATCTTGTTTGGTCCGCTCGACCGACTCACCACGTGCGCTCCGCGGACCAGAACCTTCCCGTCGCGTTGCAACACGATGGTGCTCTTCCCGCAGCGCAGCACGATCTCCTGTTGCGCGTCGAGCACGACGCGACGCCCGTCCACGAGCACGTCGCGATTCGCTCCGAGATCGAGCTCGACTTGAGCGACCTGTGGATCCGGCCGAACGCGCTCGCGCACCACCCCGACGATGATTGGCAGCGCCGGGTCGTCGTTCTCGAGCAACACCAGGACCGAGGCCCCTACGAGGTCCTGGTTTCCGTCGCCCACACGAGCGGCTTCCCCGAGTGCCGATCGCGCGACCGCCACATCGGCGCCCCCCGCCACACGCACCCGCGCACGGCCGTCGTCGTCGATCGCGAGGATCTCACCGAACTCGAGTCGATGGGATGAGTCGGAGGTTGCTCGCAAGGGCTTCGCTCGGAGATTCGCGCGCGCCATCTCAGTTCACCGCAACCTTCTTGCCCTTGATGATCACGTCGCCGCTGCCATCGATCGTGATCTTCTTGCCGCTCACCGTAATGTCGCCGTTGCTCATCATCTTGATCTCCGCGCTCCCCGTCACGATCGATACCTCGTCCTCGGCGTTCAGCTGGATCTTCTTGGCTTGGAGAATGTACTCCTTCGTAACCGTGGTCTGATACTGCCCACCGACCGTCTCCTCCTGATCCTTCTCGATGGTGAGCGTCTGGTTCTTGCTGACGGTGATGGTGCGGGCGCCTTCGATTGTCAGGCTCTGATCCTTGCTGATCTGGACAGTCTCGTTCTCGGTGACGGTGCGGCTGCGGTTCTTCCCGACGGAGAGCGTTTCGCTCTCTCCGATCGTCTCATCATGGTTCTTCGAGACGTTGATCGTGCGCTTTCCCGCGATCGTGACCCTCTCGTCGTTCCCGACGACCCGCGCGCGGTCGTGCTTGACCTCCTGAGTCTCGTCGTTCTCGATCGTCGTCTTGCGGTCATGGCCGATCGTCCGGATTTCGTCGTTCTCGATCGTCTTCGTTCGATCGTGTCCTACGGCGTGCGTCTCGTCGTTCTCGACCTCCGAGTCCCAGTTCTTCTCCGCGTGGATGAACAGCTGCTCCTCGCCCTTCTTGTCCTCGAAGCGGATCTCGTTGAAGTTGTCCGTTCCGCCTTCCATGGACGAGCGGGTCTTGATGCCGGTCTGGGTGGAGTTCACCGGCAGCTCGTAGGGGACGGTCTGCTCGCCGTTGTAGACGCGGCCGGTGACGATCGGGCGGTCGGGGTCGCCCTCGATGAACTCGACGATCACTTCCTGGCCGATGCGCGGGTTGGAGATCATGCCCCAGTTCTTGCCGGCCCAGCCCTGGGAGACGCGGACGCGGCAGGAGCTGTTCTCGTTGCGGGTGCCCTCGCGGTCCCAGTGGAACTGCACGATCACGCGGCCGTGTTGATCGACGTCGATCTCCTTGCCCTCGGCGCCGACCACGGTAGCCGTCTGCACGCCCGTGATCAGCGGCTTGGGCGTGCGCTGGATCGGGCGGAAGGGAACCGAGTGCGGGATGCAGGCGAACGAGTTCGCGTAGCTGCTCTCGCCGCCCGCCTCGCCGACGCCGGCGCTCTGGCTGACCTGGTGGCTGACCTCGGTGATCAGGTAGGGCGCGTTGTAGTCCTCGCGGAAGTGCCCCTGCAGCGTGAAGCGGTAGCCGGGCGTGAACGACGCGCAGTCGCTCTGCGCGCGGATGCGGATCGCGGCGCTCTCCTCGGCCTGCATGCGCAGCTTCACGCGCCGCTCGCCCTCGGAGAGCTGGAGGTATTCGCCGGGATGGTCGTAGACCTCGAACTTCTCGTTGTCGCCGAGCGTCACCGAGCTCGTCGTGCTGGTGAGCAGGCTCAAGGACGGGTCTTCGAAGTTGAAGTCGTTGATCGCGAACTTGCCGGTCGCGATCTCCTTCTCGATGCGGAAGTCGCGGATCGCCCCCGACAAGACGGACTGATCCGCTGCCGCGGCGTACGCGACCGTCGCCTGGCCCGGACACGGCGCGGCGGCGCTCGGCGCGTTGAACAGGACCATCGTGTGCGCCTTGTCGGTGTGCTTGAAGAAGTAGGCGATGCCTTCCTCCTCCATCAGCCGCGAGATGAAGCTCAGGTCGGTTTCGCGGTACTGCACGCAGTACTCGCGCTCCGGGAAGTCGCCCGAGAGCTGGTCGTCGACGTCGGTGTAGCCCGTCTCGGCGAGCAGCGCCTTGATGATGTCGGGCACCTTCTTCTTCTGGAAGATCCGGCAGCCCGCGCGCCGGCGCAGCAGCGCGATCCAGGGCACGACCTCGGCGCGGTAGGCCGCGAAGCCGCCCGCGGGCGGGCCCTGCGAGAAGCGCGAGACGATGCCGTGGAAGTGGCGCTCGTTGCCGCTGTCGAGCACGCAGCTCACGGTGAGCGGCTTGCCGATCACCGCGCCGAAGTCGAGGTCGTCCCGCTCCGAGATCAGGTCCAGCGTGAAGTGGAACGGCTGGGAGACGGCCTCCCACGCGCTCATCGCGGTCAGCAGCAGGACGCCATCGCCGGCCGCCGACGAGACCTGGCACATCCTCTGGTTCTGCGTGTACGCCATCGGCCTCTCCAGGCTACGCGACCGTGAAGCGGAAGTCTCCGGTGGGGTCGAGCCCGACCTCGATGCGCGAGAACGGCTCGCCCGACGCCATGCGCGCGAGCACCTCGTTCGACATCTGCGGCAGGAGCGCGTGCGTGAGGATGCGGTCGACGGCGCGCGCGCCGCTCTCGGCTTCCTTGCAGCGCGCGAGCACCGCTTGCACGATCTCCTCGCCGCAGGCGAGCTCGGCGCCGTGGTTCTCGCGGAAGCGCTTCTGGATGCGGCCGAGCTGGAGCCGGATGATCTGCACCATCATCTCGGGCGAGATCGGGTAGTACGGCACCACGACCAGCCGGCCGAGCAGCGCCGCCGGGAAGTGCTTCAGGAGCTCGGGCCGGATCGCCTCGCCGAGCGCGTCGACCTCGGGCTTGGTGTCGGGGTCCGCGCACAGACTCATGATCAGGTCGGAGCCGACGTTCGAGGTCAGCAGGATCACCGTGTTCTTGAAGTCGATCTCGCGGCCCTCGCCGTCCTCGAGCACGCCCTTGTCGAAGACCTGGAAGAACAGCTCCATCACGTCGGGGTGCGCCTTCTCGACCTCGTCGAGCAGCACGACCGAGTGCGGGCGGCGGCGCACGGCCTCGGTCAGCACTCCGCCCTCGCCGTAACCGACGTAGCCGGGCGGCGAGCCCTTGAGGCTCGAGACGGTGTGCGACTCCTGGTACTCGGACATGTTGATGATCACCGAGTTGCGCTCGCCGCCGTACAGCGTGTCGGCGAGCGCCATCGCCGTCTCCGTCTTCCCGACGCCGCTCGGACCGGCGAGCATGAACACGCCAATCGGGCGCGAGGGGTTGTCGAGCTGTGCGCGCGAGGTGCGGATGCGCCGCGCGATCGCCTCGAGCGCGTGGCCCTGCCCGATCACGCGCTCGCCGAGGATGTCGCCGAGCCGCATCACGGTGCGGATCTCGTCCGCGACCATCTTGCCGATCGGAATGCCGGTCCAGCCCGAGATCACCTCCGCCACGGCCTGGCCATCGACGTCGGCCAGCACGAGCGGCGACTCGCCCTGGAGCTTCGTGAGCTCGGCGCGCTTGCGCTCGTGCTCGGCGAGCTTCGCCTCGCGCTCCGCGCCTTCGAGCGGCTTCGCGCCCTCGCCCGCGCCCTCGAGCGCGCCGCGCAGCGCGCGGATCTCGGCGACGAGCGCCTTCTCCTGCTCCCAGCGCTGCTCGAGCGCCGCGAGCTTCGCCTTCGACTCCTCGTGCTCGCTCTCCAGCTGGCCCAGGCGCTCCGCGTGGTCGACGCCGACCGCGGTCTCGCGCACCAAGATCGCCTGCTCGCGCGCGAGGCTCTCGATCCGCCGGCGCAGGTCCTCGATCTCGGCCGGGATCGACTGCTGGCCGATCGCGACCCGGCCGCAGGCGGTGTCGAGCACGCTCATGCACTTGTCGGGCAGCTGGCGCGCCGGGATGTAGCGGCTCGAGAGCCGCACCGACTCGATCACGGCCTCCTGCAGGATGCGCACGCCGTGGTGCCGCTCGAGCATCGCCGCGACGCCGCCCATCATCTGGATCGCCGCCTCGATGCTCGGCTCCTCGATCTTGATCGGCTGGAAGCGCCGCGAGAGCGCCGCGTCCTTCTCGAAGAACTTCTTGTACTCGGCCCAGGTCGTGGCCGCGATCGTGCGCAGCTCGCCGCGCGCGAGCGCGGGCTTGAGCAGGTTGGCCGCGTCGTTCTGGCCCTCGGCGCCGCCCGCGCCGATCATGGTGTGCGCCTCGTCGATGAACAGGATGATCGGCGTGGCCGAGCCGCGCACCTCTTCGATCACCTGCTTCAGCCGGTTCTCGAACTCGCCCTTCACGCCGGCGCCGGCCTGGAGCAGACCCATGTCCAGGCTGCGCAGCGTCACGTTCCGCAGCGGCTCGGGCACGTCGCCGGCGGCGATGCGCAGCGCGAAGCCCTCGACCACCGCGGTCTTGCCGACGCCCGCCTCGCCGGTGAGGATCGGGTTGTTCTGCCGCCGGCGCGCGAGGATGTCGATGATCTGGCGGATCTCGGGATCGCGCCCGAGCACGGGATCAATCGCGCCGCTGCGCGCGCGCGCGGTGAGGTCGACCGTGAACTGGTCGAGCGCCGGCGTCTTGCCGCCGCCCGCGCGCGCACCGGGCTCGGCCAGGTCGCGTTTCGCGGGCTCGCTCGCGATCGCCGCCGATTCGCCGTCCTCGGACGAGCCGGCGACGATCTCGAGCAACTTTGATTGGAGCTCTTCGACGTTGATGTTGCGGACGTCGCCGTGCACGTCGATCAGCTGGCGGCGCAGGCGCGTGTCGGAGAGCGCGGCGAGCAGGAGCGTCCCGGAGCGCACGCGCGACTGCGAGAAGTTGATCGACGCCTGCACCCAGCCCTCGCGCGCGAGCAGCTCGATGGTCGGCGAGAGCGCGGGCTGGCGGCTGTTGCCCGTCTTGAAGCGGTCGAGCGCGCGGCCGAGGTCGCGCGCGAACGCGTCGGGCGCGATCGAGAAGTGGCGCAGGATGCGCGGCAGGTCGTTCGCCGTCTCCTCGCAGAGCTTCGCGAACCAGTGCTCGAGCTCGACGTCGTAATGGGTGCGCGACAGGCACAGCCCCGCCGCGCCCTCGAGCGCGCGCCGGCAGGTCGTGTTCAGCTTCCCGATCAGCGCTCTCAGATCCAGGCTCATGGTGACACCTCCGCTCGGAATCTCATGCTCGCCGCGGGCGCGAAGGTCGCGTCGTCGGCCGGTCGTTTGCGCTCGGCGTGGTCGAGCCACGTGCTCCAGCCCAGCCGCCCGATCGCGACGCCGTCGCGGCCCAGGCGCGTGCTCGGCACCTGGCTCGCCTCGAGCACGAGCTGCAGGTCGAAGTCGAGGCCGTCGCCGGTCGCCAGGCGCACCAGGTCGACGAACTGCCGGTGCTCGAGCGCGTCGGGCAGGAGGCCTTCGAAGCGCGAGCGGTCGAGCGGGCCGGCGCGCAGGCGGATGCGCGCGTCGGCGAGCGTGATCTCGCTGCCCAGGAACAGGTCCTCGCCGAGCCGGCAGTTCGCGCGTCCGAGCCGGTTCTCGTCGTCTCCGGTCATCGCGTAGCGGCGCGGGCGGAACTGCAGCACCTCGACCGGCAGCCCGAACGTGCTCTCGAGCAGCGCCTCGAGCACGATCGCGGGCACCGGCCGGCGCGCGAGCAGGCCCGCGCGCGCGATCAGCGCCCGGTCCGGGAGCGACATGCGCTTCGCCAGACCCGGCGTCGCGAGCCCGATCACCGCGGCCAGCGCGCGCTCGTACGGGTTGTCGGGCGAGCGCTCGATCTGCAACGCCGGCAGGTGCAGCGCGCGCGCGCGGTAGAAGAGCGAGACCAGGCGGTGGTTGAACAGGTCGAGGAAGTCGCGCAGCGCCGTGTTCTTGTCGCGCACCAGCGCCCGGATCTCTTCGGTGTAGCGCTGCGGCAGCGAGCCGTAGCTGGCCGGCGTGGCGACGCCCATGAAGTTCACGGTCACGTGCGGCGGGCCGCCGTCCTCGCCCGGCTCGAACCCCTGCAGATCGCTGCGCGCGAACGAGAGCGACAGGTCGGAGCGGAAGCGCACGACCTCGTCGTCGAGCGCGTTGTCGCCGCCGACCGGCGCGCGGTCGGGGGCGCAGCGTTCGAGCAGGCGCATGGCCTGCGCGAACTCGAAGCGCTCGATGTTCTCGACCAGGAGCTCCCTCAGAGCAGGGGCATCTCTCCGGCCCTCGGAGGCCATCGCTTCAAGACTCCTTGTCCCTGGCGCGTGCGCGCCACGGTCTGGGTGAACGAGTTCGCGGACGTGTAGAGGCCGAGGAAGGACTCGAGCACCGACGCGAGCAAGAACGCGCCCGTTCCGGTGTACTGGTCGGAGTCGAGCACGAGCTCGACCTCGGTGCCGCGCGCGAAGCCGGCGTTCGCGCCCTTGCCGACGCGCCGCACGAGCGGCCTCGTGCGCAGGCCGACCAGGCCCGCGATGCGCTGGCGCGTGCTCTGCTGGTCGACGAAGTCGTAGAGCTTCAGGATCTCGCGCAGCGCCTCGAGCGCGCGCTCCTCCGACGCGGGCTGGGCGCTGGTGCCGGCGAGCGACAGGTGGTTGAGCGCGAGGTGCGAGATCAGGCGCCAGCGCGCGGCTCCGCCGAGCGGCGCGCGCAGCGGATCGCTCGGCTTGCGCAGGGCGATCACGCGCTTCACGCCCGGCCTGCCCTGCACGTCGAAGTCGCCCTTCGGGTCGCCGAAGGTCAAGAGCGCCGGGAGATTGCGGTTCGTGCACAGCGCGTCGATGTGCAGCACGTCGCCCGGCGGCCGCTCGAGCCGGCGCACGCGCTCGTCGACCAGCGAGACGAACAGATCCGTGCCCGAGTCGTCCTTGCGGATCGCCGCCCGCCGCGAGGCGTACCAGTAGACGCCCTCCTGCTCGCTCGCACCGTGGCGCAGCGTGAAGATCGGCGCGCACGGGCGCATGCGGGACGAGCCGCGCTCCGAGATCGCCGCCGACCGGATCGAGTGCACCTCGAACGAGCGCGGACTGCGCACGTCGGGCACGACCGGGTACTCGACCGCGGTCTCGGTGATCTGGATCGGATCGATCCCCATCTCGAACAGGTTCGCGATCGGGGTGCAGCCGAGCTTCAGGTTCTCGGGCCGCACGCGCGCGTCGATGTCGCCGACCGGCTCGCGCAGCAGCACCGACACGTCGAGCGCGTCGCCGTCGTCGGCCGCCACGCCGTCGAGCCCGAGCAGGTCGACGAACATGAACTTGTCCGGGAACGCGAAGTACTCCTGGAGCAGCCGGTAGCCGAGGAACGATTCCGGCGGGTAGGCGAGCAGGCCCTCGTCGAGCCCGAAGCCGACCGGCCGGATCGCGTCCGCGCCGAGCACGCGCGCGGCGCCGCCCGGGCCGGTCTGCACCGCCAGGCCGACCGGATCGCGCAGCAGGAGCTCGTGCACGCGGTGGCCGGGCCCGCCCGCGAGGTCGATGAAGAAGCGCACGCGATCGAACCCGAGCTCGCCGAACGTCGCGCCGCCGACCGTGCGCAGGCGGATGCGCAGCGCCGCGCGCGCCTCGGGCGGGAGCGCGACGCCGAGCGCGGACGCGGTGACGATCTCCGTGCTCTCGATCTCGATCGGCCAGAGCGTGACGGGATAGGCGGTGCGAAAGCGGCAGCGCACGCCCCCGCTCGCCTTGCTGAAGAGCAGGCTGTCGCGCTCGACCGACAGGCCTCCCTTCACCTTCGCCGCGTCGGGATCGGCGTGGAACTGCACGATCGAGAGCGACGGGATCGGCGCGAGGAAGTGCGGGTACAGGATGCCGAGCAGCGCATCGCTGATCTCGCCGAAGTCGTCGTCGAGGTGCATGCGGATGCGCGCGGTGAGCAGCGCGAAGGCTTCGATCAGGCGCTCGACGTGCGGGTCGCCGCTGCGCGCGGTGTCGAGCTCGAGCCGGCCCGCGACCTCCGGGTAGCGCTGCGCGAAGTCCACGGAGAGGTTGCGGATGAAGTCGAGCTCGCGCTCGTAGTAGTAGAGGAGCTCGTCGCGCGTGGCCATCAGCTCTCGCCTCGCACGGAGATGCGCGCCGCCTCGAAGTCGACGTCGGTGTCGAACGAGACCGGCTCGTTCACCGGGTCGACGTGGAGGATCGCGTCGATCCGGAAGTGCGGCTTGTTGTCGTCGGGGTCGACCGGCTTCTGCGCGCTGACCCGGATGCTGCTCGGGCGCAGGCGCGGCTCGAAGCGGCGCAGGAGCTCTTCGATCGAGCGCGCGATCGCCGACAGGTCCTTGTCGCTGCGCCAGGACGTGGGCGAGAAGTCGGGCATGCCGTAGTTCAGCACGGAGTTGCGGACTTCCTTCAGGCCCTCGAGCTCGATCTCGAGGAAGCGCTTGCTGTTGAGCAGCCAGTCGATGTCGCGCGCCACCGACTCGCGCAGCTCGCGCACTCCGATCACGAGCGCGCTGCCGCCGCGGCTCGAGCCCGGCGGGAGCATCAAGCGGTCGAGCAACGAGGCGCGGAGGAACGCCTCCTTGCTGCGACCGCTAGCCACGGTCGCCCTCGGCGGGCTTGGCGAGCTCCAGCGCGCGCAGCTCGCGCAGCGCGACCTCGCGCTCCTCGCCCCCGTGCAGCGCGAGCAGGACCTTCTGGCCGAGCCCGCGCACCAGGCCCGCGGCGTCTTCGCGCCACTCGGTCAGGAGCCCCGCGCGCAGGCGCGGGTCGTCCGCTTGCGCGGAGCCGGGATAGAGCGCGGGCAGGTGAATCGTCGCGGTGTTGCCTTCGGTGTCCTCGAGCTCGGCCGGCAGCCAGAGCAGCTCGAGCCGGTGCTTGGCGGGCCGGAGCTCGAGCTTGCGCACGCGCTCGAGCGGCAGCCACAGGTAGTGGCCGCCCGCGAACAGCTCGAGCACCGGGCCGAGCAGCTCGTCGGAGTCGAACAGATCGGCGAACGCCGCGCCGTCGGCCTTGCCCTCGAGCGCGGGGCGCGCGCGCTCGGCGCGCTCCAGCGCAGCGCGCGCGTCCGCCGAGCGGCCCTCGCGCAGCGCGCGCACGGCCTCGAGACGCGCCTCGACGTGCGCGGGCGAGTCCGTGGGCAGGAGCGGGTTCCCGGAACGCGTGAGCACCGCCACCCGCTCCGCGTCGGCGACGACGAGCGAGCGGTACACGGCCGACCCCATGCCGAACGCCGCGTCCTGCTGGGTCAGCGTGTCGAGCTGCAGGATCGCGCGATCGTGCTCGCCCGCGTAGCAGAGCAGCACGAACAGGAGCCAGCGCGCGTCGCGGTCGGTCGGCTTCGCGCGCAGCACCGCGCTCTGGGCCGAGATCGCCTGTGCGATCTCTCCGGCCGCGAGTAGCTCCTGTGGCGTCATGGAACGGAACTCCGAAGGCGCCGGAGGGGCGCCGCCCCTCCGGCGCCGCTGCGCCGTTGGCGCTTCGGAGCCTGGCTCAGAGCACCTTGTTCTCGGCGACGCTCCAGCCGAACGGCACGACGCCCTGCGCGTCGCCGGTCGCGCTGTCCGTGGGCGTGTACTCCCACTTGATCGTCGCGTAGTTCAGCGACAGCGACTCCGTCGGCATGCCGCCGCCGTCGGCGCCCGAGAGCGCCTGCGAGGTGATGATCACCGCCGTGAGCGTGTAGACCATGTAGGGGATCAGCGCGCCCTGCGCGTTGGTCTTCTCGAACACGATCTTGACCTCGGCGTGCTGCTGGCCGCCGCAGATGCTCTTGGCGAAGTTGGGCGTGGCCTTGTCGATCAGCTTGGTCACGCTGATCTCGCCGTGCGAGGAGTTGCCCACCGACGCCGAGCCGGCGGTGGTGCGCGGACCGACCTGGCGGCTGACGTTGTGGGCCACGGCCAGGAGCTCGACCTCGCCGGCGTGCCCGGCATCGGTGGACTCGCCTTCGATCGGGGGCCCCGAGATCTTCATGTGGATGTTGCTCGACATGGTTTTCCTTTCCGGTTCGATTCAGTTGGGGGGAATCACTACTTCGCCGGGGCCGGAAGATCCGCCACCAGTCGCAGGCTCACTCCCAGCTCGTCGAGCTGGAAGTGCGGCTTCAGGTAGGCGATCGCCTTGTAACAGCCGGGCTTCGCCTTGTCGTCGATCACGTCGATGCGGGCTTCGCGCAGCGGCCGCGCGGCCTTCTCCGTCGGGCTCGCGGTGTCCGAGAGCAGCACGTACTGCGTGATCCACCGGTTCAGGAAGATCTTGCAGTCGTCCTTCGACATGAACGAGCCGATCTTGTCGCGGCAGATCGACTTCAGGTAGTGCGCGATGCGCGAGGTCGCCATCAGGTACGGGATCTGGCTGGAGAGCTTCGCGTTCGCGGTCGCGTCCTTGGTGTCGTACTTCTTGGGCCGCTGCACGGAGTTGCCGCCGAAGAAGGCCGCGTAGTCCGTGTTCTTGCAGTTGAGCAGCCCGATGAAGCCGAGATCCGAGAGCTCCTTCTCGCGCGTGTCCGGGATCAGGACCTCGGTCGGGCACTTCGAGCCGACCTCGCCCTCGCGCGACTTGAACACGTGGATCGGCAGCCCCTCGACCAGCCCGCCGCCCTCGGGGCCGCGGATCGTCACGCACCAGTGGTGCTTGACGATCCGCGGCCGTGAGCCGGTTGGCGTAGTCGAACGCCGGGTTTCCCCAGAGGTACTCCTCGTGCTCGCTCGAGACGTCCTCCTCGTAGTGGAAGTCCTCGACCGGGTTCGCCTCGGCGCTGTACGGCAGCCGGCGCAGCACGTGCGGCAGCGTGAGCGCGACGAAGCGCGCGTCCTCCGAGTCCCGGAACGACAGCCACTTGATGTTCTCGGGGTTCGACTTGTCGAAGATCTTCGCGATGTCGCGCGGGTCGGGCATCTGCGTGAAGCTGTCCATGCCGAACATCTTCGGCGCCACGCCCGAGATGAACGGCGCGTGCGACGCCGCGGCGACCTCGGAGATGCTGGTGAGCAGCGCGACGTCCTGCGGTCCCTTGTCGAACTGGTAGTCGCCGACCAGCGCGCCGAACGGATCGCCGCCGTAGGTGCCGAACTCGTACTCGTAGATCTTCTTCCAGAGCGCGCTCTCGGTGAACTCCGCCGCGGCCGAGAAGTCCTTCTGCAGGTCGCGCTTGCTGACGTTGAACACCTTGATCTTCAGGCTCTCGCCCGTCTCGGTGCCCATCACCAGCTGGTGCAGGCCGCGCCACGACGCCTCGAGCTTCTGGAAGTCGGCGTGGTGCAGGATCTTGTCGACTTGGCGCGAGAGGACCTCGTCGATCGCCGCGATGCGCGCGTTGATCGTGCGCACCACGTTCTTGTCCACCACCGTGCCGGGGTCGAGGATCTGCTCGACGAAGTTCTTGATCAGGTCCTTGGCCCGGTCGCGCGCGCTGTCGTCCGACGGCTTGATGCCGGTGTCGATCATCTGCCCGAGCAGATCACCGGCTTCGAGCGTCTCGAGCTCCTCGACCCTGACTTTCTTGGCTTGATCTTTGGCAGCCATTTCAGCTCTCCCCTCCGGTGGTGCCGCCGCCGGCCGTCTCGCCGCCGCCGGCCTGGGCGCCCAGCACGTCGCGCAGCTTCGAGCGCACGGCCTCGTTGTCGGTCACGGCTCCGAGCAGCTCCTCGAGCCGGTCGTTGCCCTCGAGCCGCCCCAGCAGGTCCTTCAGCTGGTTGCGCACGTCGAGCAGCTTGTTCAGCGGCTCCACCTGGCGCACCACGTTCTCGGGCCTGAAGTCGTCGAGCTTCTGGAAGTTGAGCTCGACCGCGAGCTCGCTGCCGTCGTCCTTCAGCGTGTTGTCCACGCGCAGCGCCAGGCGCGGCTTCATGCGCTTCAACACGTCGTTGAAGTTGTCGCGGTCGATGTCCTCGAACTTGCGGTCCTTGAGCTTGGCGAGCGGCTCCTTCGGCTGGCCCGACAGGTCCGAGAGAACGCCCAGCACGAACGGCAGCTCCTTCAGCACGAGCGCCCCACCCGTCTCGACCTCGTAGGTGATGTGCACACGCGGCGGTCGGACTCTCGCCTTGCGATCGAACACACTCTCCGGCATCTGACGTTCTCCCTGTGACTGGATCCGGCGCGAGCCGGGTCACGCTTGCTAGCTCGGACGGATTCCGAGCGTTTCCCAGATCTTCGCGAGTGCTCCCTGGTCCTGGACCACTTCCTTCAACACTTCCTCGAGCGGCATCCGGCCCCAGCGCGCGGCGCGCGCGACGAGCAGCGCGACCGGGCTGTGCGGCTCCTGGGTTCGAAAGTACTCGCCGACCTGATCGAGCCGGCGCAGCGCGTCCTCTCGGTTCACGGGCGGTCCTCCCGGGCGGCTCTCGGCCGCGGCAGGCGCGGCTCCGGGCGCCGCCGCTTCCACACCGGCCGCCGGCTGCTCGGGCACCGGCTCGGGCAGCTGCTTCGACACGTGCGCGTGTATGTCCGCCAGCACGTCCGCGAGCGGGATCAGGTTCGGAGCGGTGTCCTCGCCGAAGTGCTTCTCGGCCGCGACCCGCAGCTCGCCGAGCGCGGCGCGGCACTCCTCGATCGTGCCGAGCAGGCCCCGCAGCAGCGTGGGGTCGGCCGCCTTGATCCGGGCGAGCCACTCGTCGCCGCTCACGAAGCCGAGCGCGAGCAGCGCGTCGGCGCTGGCCGGGGTCGCGCTCGTGGCGCGCGCATCGACCAGCGCGGAGTTCAGGTGATCGCTCCAGCAGAACACGCGCTGGCGCGCCGGGTCGCGCGGATCGGGCGCGGAGAACATCGCGCAGGACGCCGCGCTCGCGACCGCGCTGCCGAGCTTGTTGAGCGGCATCGCGCGGTCGTCCAGGTCGATGCTCTCGCCGTTCACGCCCGGGTGCACCCGGTCCCAGTAGCGCTCGCAGAGCGCGGTCACGAGCCGGATGCCGTCGCGCAGGCCCGCGAAGCCCTCGAGCCGCGACCACGCGTCGGCGAGCGACGCGGCGAGCTCGAGGTCCTTGCTCTTCTCGGCGAGCGCGGCCGTACACTCGCGTGCGACACCCCGCCAGTCGGCTTCCTTTCCCTTGCCCTCGGGGTCGGTCTCGGGCGTCACGAAAGTGCGTAGGGCCTTGATGCGGTCGAACGTGACGTCGCCGGACGCAGTGCGCAGGTCGACCCCCGTCGGGGAGTCGTCGCGGATCACGGCGAGCAGCGTCTCGAATTCAGCCATGCCAGCACTCGCGCCTGAGGATGAACCCGCCCGTTCGAGCCGGCTGCGAAGGTTTTCACAGGAGCTCGAGCGAGTACCCGGGTGGTCGGGTTCTTTCGCCTGCGAGTCGCAGTAGACCACCGCGGCGACGCGCCAGTCAATAGGCGCGACGGCCTCCTTCCACAGGCAACTCGCACGCAGGCAGCGGAGAGTTCCCCACACTCACGCGGACTTGTGGCGCGGTCACGCGAGCGCTTGATGCGTTCGTTCGCGCGCCGCGCGGGCTGCACCGTTCCGGTGTCGCCCGCTCCCGCTCAGCGAAAGAAGCGCCCGCGGCCGGACAGATCGCGGTAGAAGTCCCGCGCCGCCGCCGCGAGCCCGCCCTGGATCCGCGCCTGGATCGAGATCTCGACCTCGTCGCCCTCGCCGCGCCGCGCGCTCAGCACCCGTCCGCAGCCTTCCTCGTCGAGATCGAGCCAGAGATCGCCCGGGCGCGGCAGCTCGCGCTCGAGCTCGCGGCGCCCGAGCAGGAGATCGCTGCGGCGCACGGCGAAGCCGGCCGCACAGCGCGCGACCGGCGGCAGCGGCCGCAGCCCGAGCTCGTGCGCGAGCCAGTGCGCCGCGCCCGTGCCGTGCAGCGCGCGCCAGCCCGCGCGTTCGAGCGCGGTCGCGGCGCACTCGCGGGGGAGGACGCTCGGCGGCACGCTCCGCACCGCGGCCGCGATCTCCGCGAGACAGCTCGCGCAGTACGCACACGCGCCGTGCGCGCCGCCGGCGCGCCGCTCGCGGTGGATCAGGCAGGTTCCGGAGCCGGGCTGCATGCTTGAACCTTGCCGCACCCGCGGCCGGCGTGCTCTGCTGCTCCCGTGTCCGAGTCGCGGCCGTTCGAGATCGTCGTGCTCGCCGACTTCGCGCCCGCCGAGCGCGGCCGCGCCCTCGCCTGCCCGGTCGACCTCGACAACCTGGACTCGTTCCTGAGCGCGTTCCGGCCGCGGCTCGAGCTCGGGCTCGATTTCTGCGGCGAGCTCGAGCTGTCGAGCGCGGCGCAGCTGCACCCGGACCGGCTGTGCGCGCTCGTGCACGGCTTGTCCGCGCTCGTCGAAGCGCGCGCGGAGGCGCACGATCCCGCGCGCATGGCGGCGCTCGCCGCGGAGGCGGGAGCGCGCATCGAGACCGAAACGCCGCTCGCGCCGGCGAGCGCGGCGCGACCGCCGGCTTCCGATCGCGCGTTGCTCGACGAGCTGCTCGGCGGCGCGCGGCGCGACGACACCGATCCGGTTCACAGGCTCGCCCGCTCGCTCGGCGGCGCCGCAGGGCGCAGCGACCGCGCGGCGATCGAGCAGCGGCGCGCTGCGCTGGATGCGGAGCTCGCGCGCCGCCTGCGCCTACTGCTCGCCGATCCGGCGCTCCGGCGTCTCGAAGCGCTCTGTCTGGGCTTGCGCGCGCTCGCGCGCGCAGCGCCGGATCCCGAGCGCGTGCGGATCCGCGCCGTGCACGCACGGGCCGACGCGCTCGAGCACGTCGCGACGTCGCTCGGCGGGGCATCGCTCCTGGTCGCGGCGCACGGCTTCGCGGCCGATGCGGCGGGACTGGCGCAGCTCCGCGCGCTGGGCGCGCTCGCGCGCGCCACCGGCGCTTGCGCGTTGGCCGGGACAGCGCCGGGCAGCGGCGGAGCCTTCGCGGGCGCGGACTGGGAGAAGCTGCGCGGCGACCCTGCGGCGCGCGACGTGGGACTGTGTCACCCGCGCGTGCTCGCGCGCCTGCCCTACGGCGCGCAGACGGACGCGATCGACTCGTTCCCGTTCGAGGAGCTCGAGGCCTCCGCCGGCCCCGCGAGCTTCGTGTGGTGCGACGCCGCGCTCGCCGCGGCCCGGACCGTTGCGCGCTGCGCGACCGAGACCGGCGGCACGCACGCGCTGCCCGCCTTCCTCGACCTCGGCGACCTGCCGGTATTCGCGGGCTCGCCAGCGCTCGGCCTCGCCGCGCTGGGCCCGACCGAGCTCGCGCTCGACGACCGCGACGCCGAGGCACTGGCCGCGCGCGGCGTGAGCCCGCTGATCGCGCGCCGCGGCTCGGACGAGGCGCGGCTGCCCGCGCTGCTCTCGATCGACGGGCGCGCGCTGCTGGCCCGCTCCGAGCGCTAGCGCTCGAAGCGCAGCTCGACGTCCGCGATCGCGATGCGGTCGCCG
>Ga0187893_10005751_pt1 | contig 21895 bp, 23 predicted proteins | sample MA1701074metaG_FD_139574 | JGI IMG/M metagenome (GOLD analysis project Ga0187893, IMG submission 139574) | White microbial mat communities from a basaltic lava cave in the Kipuka Kanohina Cave System on the Island of Hawaii, USA - MA170107-4 metaG ...
CAGGCTTGAAACTCTCCAACGGACCTCGGGTAGTGCGTGCCGGCACCAGGGTAGCTCACCCATTGAGTTTACTCCGGTTAAATGGAGACCCCCAAAGACGTCATATGCCTGGAGGGCCGCGTAGCTGGCGTAGAGAGCGGGCAGAGTCGCAGAGCGCGTGAGGGCCCGTTCCACACGCGCCGGCACGACGACCGCCGCCGTGGTCGAAGCTTCAGGGGCGTCAGCCGCGCTGGCGGGCAGAGCGGAAAGGGTCAGCGTCGCGATGCTGGCGGCGGCGATCGTGCGAATCATCATGGCGGCTCCTCCGAAGCGCCCGACGCGATGTGCGCCGGATGCCCTTCCCCGGAGCGAGCCCGATGCCGCCCGATACCAAGCTTTTAAACCATTGAACGACAAGTGTTTACGCAGTTCTGGTGTGCGCGGGAACGGTGTGCAGTGTGCAAGGCCGAGCGTGCGCGATTGCGAGCGCACGCTGGCTTGACCGTCAACGCAGCCCGAACTCGTCGAGGCGCCTGTACAGCGCTCGCCGGCTAATGCCCAGGAGACGGGCGGCCGCCGCGCGGTTGCCACCAACCTGCTGCAAGGCGTGCTCGATGCTGAGGCGGTCGAGTTCGGGTCCGGTGTCCTCGTCGCTGGCATCGAGTTCGCTGCCCGAATCGGCACGTGGGGGCGGCTGCCCCCCCAATGCGGCCAGCAATTCGCGCTCGGTGAGGAGGCGACCGTCACTCAGCATGCAGGCGCGTTCGATGACGTTTCGCAGTTCGCGGACATTGCCCGGCCAAGGCGCGTTTTGCAGCAGTCGTTCGGCCCCGGGGCTCAGAGCGGCAACTTGTTTCTCGAACCGTCGCCCGAACTCCTTGACGAACGCGGCCGTGAGGTACGGGATATCCTCGCGGCGATCCCGCAGCGGCGGCAGCGTGATTTCCACCACGTTGAGGCGGTAGTACAGATCCTGCCGGAATCGGCGGGCCGTCACCTCCTCGAGCAGCCGGCGATTTGTGGCAGTCACGATCCGAACATCAATGCGGCGGCCTTCAGTCGCGCCGACGCGCTGGACCTCTCCGTATTCGATGACTCGCAGCAGCTTCGCCTGTACTGGCAACGGCAGCTCGCCCACTTCGTCGAGAAAGAGCGTACCGCCATCAGCCAGTTCGAACAACCCGGCTTTGGCCTCGACGGCACCCGTAAATGCGCCGCGCGTGTGACCGAAGAGTTCGCTTTCGAAGAGCGTCTCGACAACGGCGGAGCAGTTGAAGGCCACGAACTTTCGGTCGCGGCGCGGCCCAACTTTGTGCAACGCTCGCGCAACCAACTCCTTGCCAGTACCCGTCTCACCTGCGATCAGCGCCGTTCTGGCATGCGGAGCCAATCGCCGGATCATGTCGAAGAGTTGCTGCATAGCTGGACCGCGTCCGATCATGCCGCAGAACGCGGCGCGACTTGCCAACTCGCTGTCTGCGGTGAAGAACCGCTGACGCCGCTCCATCTCTTCCCGAATTGCCGCGAGTAGCTCACCTACGCGCGTGAAGTCGAGCGGCTTGCGCAGGTAATCGAGGGCGCCCAGCTTCACCGCCTCGATCGCCGATTCGATCGTAGCCTCGCCCGTCATCAGGATCACCTGGCACTCCGGATCGATCTCGCGAATCGCGCGCAAGATGTCGAGGCCGCCGATCTCCGGCATGTTCTTGTCGAGGAGCGCGACATCGGGCTTCAACGTGCGGAGCTCGGCGAGCAACGCGTGGCCACCGGTGCGAGTGATGACCTCAAACCCCTCCGCTTCCGTGAAACGCTGGATCAGAGATCGCACGGTGTGCTCGTCATCGACCACGAGCAGCCGCGGACGGTGCTCGCCGACAACATGCGGATCAGCAGGAGCGATTTCTTCGACCGACTGCGGCTTCATCCAGTACCTCGCGCATCGTTCGTGCACGCACAAACGGCGTAGATGGGTTCTGCAGGCGGGCACGTTTCTTCGGAAGAACGACCGCTTCGCACGCTGGTCGCGTATCGGCGCGTCCCGCTCCGGATCATGCCTGCCTCACCCGCGGAGATTGAGCCGGTAGTGCGCACGAGGATGTTATCGGCCGTAAAGACCTGGTGTTTCAATCGGATGTGGCGGTGCGAGCCCATCCATGCGCACACCCTGTGCGGATCCGATACACATTGGTGTGCAACGAGATCGCATCGGTATCTCGCTAACACATCTTCAACCCGTCATGTGGCGTCGAGAAGTGCATTGTGGAGATGCAGGTGCAAGCCCGGCCCGATCCACTCGAGGTGCTGCGGCGGCGTGCGTAATTCATCGAAAATGCGCACTTCATCCGCGGTCTGCACGTGTGATTCGCCGAGCTCACGCATAGTGCCTGCCGCATCGAGTCCCGACTGATTCACATAACCTGCGCGCCCTCGTGGCGTCCAGCTGAGACGAAGCGGCTGGCGTCCGCTCCGGTAATTGCCTCCTACACCGGGAGCGCGCCGGGCGGGTCAAGGGCGCGACGTACGTGCCAAGGAGCGGCGAAGCGGACCCTTGAGGCGCCCGACGCGCTCCAGAAAATCGAGGACCGGAGCGACGCTGTCACGCGAGCACGAGGCTGGCAGACAGGGGTCATGGCAGCCTCCAGACCAGCTGCGTGCCGCGGGTCTGCGGCGTGACATGCACACGATCACGTACGCGGTCATGCGATGCATTTAGAGCAATCAAAACACCGCGGATGTCCGGAACATCGCGCGCCGCGTGAGGTGTGCATTCGCGTCATCAGCCGCCCCTCCTCGCTCTACGTAAGCTGGACCCAGCGGAACCGAGACGTGAACGACCCCGGACGGGCGTGGGGACGCCCTCGGGCGCTGGAGCCGGGGTCGTTCACGTCTCGGTTCCGTCTGAATACTGACCGGAACCGCTGACGAGGGGCGGCATAAGACGCCGCCCCAGTTACGCGGCGCATCAACGTGCAAGCCGTTGACGCGACGGTGCATTTCCGCATTCGCGGAGGCGTGCTGTCAGCAACCCATGGAGTCAGCAGACGCCGAGGGCGATGTCGATCGAGGGGGTTGAGACGGTGCGGACGATGTTTCCCCGCCCTCGACCCCCTTCCGACACGAACGGAAGAGGCTTACCAGGGGTGCAAGGTGGCGATACGAAGGGAGCAGGACATGTGACTCAATCCGCCCTGCTCCGCGCTCCAGCGCCCCGATGATCGCACTCGATGCGAGCGCCTCGAAGAGGGTGTCGCCGTCGGTCAGCCAGCGGCGGTAGAGCTGCTGAAATCGCGGCGACGAGAAAGCGGCTTGGTGTTCCCAGAACTCCGGGTCCTCGAACGACAACGCCCGCGGATTTAGCGTGCTGCGCCGCTTAGCAAAGTACCACTTGAGTTCGGCGAGCAACTCGGGTTGGAGCGGCGTCAATTCGTCACGAACGACGCCCTCGAACCGCCCTCGTGTATCGGCGAGCTGCTGCGGAAGGACCAGGCGGAGCGTCCAGCCAGGCAAGACTCGAAGCAGGTCGGCGTGGCGCTGGACGAAGGCCCGGAGCGCCGCGGTCTCCCAAGCGGTGACGAGGTAGGTGAACACCACGCGACCCGTGGTCGTCACCCCGACTGGTTGGTCGTCCGGGAACAGCCGCAGCCGCCGTCCGGTGCCCTGGCCGACCACCAAGTGCGGCAGCCGTTCGCGCGGGAACGACGGAGCCATTAGACTGAAGAGCGCGACCTTTTCCTCCTCCGTTGCGAGCCAGATGAGTTCGGGCTGGAGGACGATCGTGTCGAGCCGCATGAGGCGGTCGACGACGTGGCGCGCGGGCACCGGCCGGCGATATTGGCTGTGCGGCTGGTCGATCGCCCGATAGAGCGTGCGATGCCGTACGTGGTATAGCTCTGCGCGGTTGTGCAGACAGTCGGAGACGGTCGCGTAACCACGCCGGACGAGCTTGTGGAAGAAGCGACTGACGGTGTGCCCGTACGCCGTGCCGGCGAACGTCGCGTACTGCCTCGGCACGCAGAGCCCGCCGAACATCATCACGAGGTCCAAGAAGCGAGCTTGGCGTTCGGTGAAGCCGAACTCCGCAATCGCCTTGATCCGGTTTTCCAACGTCATATGAGGTCCTCAGCGATTCCAGGATCGAATGAGCTGCCGCCGCCCCGGGTGGACCCGCCGCCGATCCGTGCGCTCGACCCTCGATAGCAGGAGAAACCGGACTTCGCGACGCTCGCGGCGTGGGCGCCGCGATAGTGCTCCGTGGTCACCTCGACGTCCCGGTGTTCCAGCCGGCCATCGAGCTCGTACTCGATGCGCAGGTCGGGGAAGTGGACCTCGTCCTCGAAGTACGGGAGGTCATGTTCGAGCGCCCACTCCCGGATTTCGTCGGCCGTCCGATCGGGGTGGCCGTCGTAGTCGTCACGGTCCCGATCGCGCTCATGGAGCCACTTCTGGTACTCACGCTTGAGCTCGTAGTCGAGGATGACGCGCTCGATACGGGCGCCGCGCTCCTCCACGCGCTCCGCGTACCGTTCGTAGGCGGGATAGACCTGGACGTCGTGTTCCAGCTCGCGCTCGCGTTTCACGCCGTTGTAGAACGTCTGGCGGTCGCTCGGGTCGCGAGCCCGATGGTGCTCCAGAAGGCTCCGGCCTTCCTTCGTCAAGGTGACCGCCTGTTCACGGTAGCCGGGCACGCGCACGGTCTCGACGAGGCCCTGCTCGCGAAGGTGACGAAGGTCACCCGAGCGCGGGTCTGTCGGTCGGCCGTCGTGGTCCCGGAGATCACGCCTGGAGACCACTCGAAACGCACCGACGGTCGCCAGTGTGCGCGACTCCGAGCCGCGCAAGGTGTATTCGCGGTCGCGGTCCCGTACCAGCTGGCGTTCCAAGCCACGCGGTAGGTTCAGGTGGCGCGTGAACACATCACGTGAGTCAGTGTTGCGCGTCCGTTCGTCACGGTGGCGCTCCGGCCACCGTGCATCGTCGCGCGCATCACGGCCGCGCTCGTCTGATTGAGACGCTCCGGAGTCGCCAGGTCCGCGGCCGGGTTCCCGCACATCGTGGTCATCGCGATTGCGAGAAGAGATGTCGGGTTGCCTCGGGTCGTCTTCGCGATTGTGATCGTCGCGATCGTCCTTGCCGCCGCGACCGCGGTCAAGGCGTTCCTCGTCGCGCGAGTCGTAGTCGCGAGGGTCGAAATCCATACCGTGTTAACCTTTCCTCATGGATGCCAAACAGCTCCTGGCAGAGGCGCTCCGCCTATCGGACGTGGAGCGGGCGGCGCTGGCGGGCGAGCGGATTCAGAGCCTCGAGCGCGAGATCGATCCAGACGCGGAGGCTGCCTGGTCTGAGGAGATTCGAGCACGCCTCGAACGTCTCGACGCCGGGACCGCCAGGATGATTCCGTGGGCGGAAGCGCGTCGTCGTATCCACATCGCGGCCGGCGTCTCCTAATCGAAGGTTTGCGATGACAATCACGGATCGCATCGAAATCAACCCGCGCGTGATGCTCGGGAAGCCTGTAATCCGTGGGACGCGAATCCCGGTCGAACTGATCCTTCGCAAGCTGAGCGAAGGCGCGTCGGAGGCGGATCTCTTGGACGCCTATCCGCGCCTCACACGCGAGGACATTCAGTCGGCGATGCGCTGGAAAAGGTGAGCGCTCAAAATGGCGAAAGTGCAAGAACCCGTCGTGCACTGCGACCCTGACATCATGAGCGGGACGCCGGTCTTCGTGGGGACGCGTGTGCCTTTCCAGACACTGATCGACTACATCGAGGCGGGCCAGCCGTTGTCTGAGTTCCTCGAGGATTTCCCGACCGTATCGAAGGAACAGGCGATCGCCGCGCTGGAGCAAGCCAAGGAAGCACTCCTCGCCCGTGCGCGTTCTGCTTGATGAGTGCCTGCCTCGCAGGTTGAAGCGTGAGTTGGCCGGCCACGACGCTCGGACAGGTCCCGAGATGGGCTGGGCCAGAAAACGCAACGGCGAGTTGTTACGGCTCGCCGTTGCGGCGCAGTTCGACGCCTTCCTGACAGTCGATCGAAAGCTCCACCACCAGCAAAACCTGCCGGCATTCAACATCGCGGTCGTCGTGTTGGAGGCGAAGAGCAATACGCTGGAGGATCTGCGACCGCTGATGCCGGAAGTATTGGAAGTGCTTCCAACTGCACCAAGGGGCCAAGCCACGGTTGTGAGAGGTCGTGACGCTAGACGACTGACAATTGACTGACAATCGGTAGCGGCTGGAGGTAGGTCCGGGTAGCCTCGGGTGTGCGAAAATCCTAGGAAAAAGCGGGGCAGCGGCTCCGCGCTGCCCCTGGTTGCCTCCTTTCGCCGGCCTTCTGAGCCGAGGGTCGCAGGTTCGAGTCCTGCCGGGCGCGCCACTTTTCGAGGGGCCGACTGACAGTTGACTGACAATCGGTGGAGTCTCGAGTTCACTTACGGGCACTCCCCAGCTATGTCGGTCGGCCTCTACTGACTCACCGCCCGCCCCTCGACTGATCGCTCGGGGCGACTTGAGCTTGTCGAAAGTCGGAGCTGGCGGCGGCGTTCCCAGACGCCGGTCATGGCCTTCCGCAGTTCTTCGTCCGTGATGTTCAGATACCTGCCGCTATCGCGCCTGCTGAACTTCTATGTGGCGGCAACGCAACGTTTACGTCAGACAACCGACACGTTTCTGGGAGCGCTGCCGGCGCCCGTCTCATACGTGGTCGCGATTGCGGGCAGTGTCGTTGTAGGGAAAAGCACCGCAGGCCGCGTCATCGAAGCGCTGCTGGCGCGTTGGCCGAACCATCCGAAAGTGGACCTGGTCACGACAGATGGATTCCTTCATCCCAACGCTGTGCTGGCGGGGGGCTGGGCCGCATAAGGGGCATTCCGTCAACCGACGGGCGCGAAAACCCGTTAATGGTTCTTATCGTCTGCCTCCTATCGCTTGATTGAATATCCCAGAACTGGGATAATTGGGAAGTGCGCCGTATCCTGGCTGCGGACGAGAAGCCGCTGCACTGGGTTGGATCTTCGAAGCGCGATTTTCTCAGCTTCCCGGCTGCGATCAAAGATGACATGGGAAATGCCCTCGGCATTGCGCAGTTCGGCGGAACGGCACCGACGGCAAAGCGGTGGAAGGGGCTCGGCCCAGGTGTGCTGGAAATCGTTGAGTCGCATGAGGGAAATGCGTATCGAGCCGTCTATACGGTTCGCTGCGAGAAAGCGGTTTACGTCCTCCATGCGTTTCAGAAGAAGTCTCCTTCCGGCATTCGGACGGCCAAACGGGACGTAGATCTCGTCGCCGAGCGCTTGAAGACGGCCGAAAGAGATTACAAGGAGCACTATGGCAAGCCGAAATACTGATCGTGACGCCGCGATCGTTCGCGGCACCAAGAACGTCTTTGCAGACCTCGGGTATCCGGATGCGGCCGAGCGGCAGGCAAAACTGCGCTTGGCGTATGCGCTGAATCAGGTGCTCGAACAGCGCAAGCTGTCTCAGGCCGGGGCCGCCAAGGTGTTGGGGGTGACGCAACCGAAGGTCTCTGCCCTTCGGCACTACAAGCTCGTAGGGTTCTCTGTGGAACGCTTGATGAACCTGCTGACCGCGCTCGACCAAGATATCGAGATTGTGATTCGGCGAAAGCCTCGCTCGCGGAAGGCTGGTCGCATCAGCGTCGTCGCAGCTTAGAAAGCCCTCAACGCCACGGAATTCCCAGCTGCGCCCAGCGCCGGAGCAGGCCGATCAACGAGCCTCGGCTCCGATCAAGCAGATCTTTCGAATCAACGAGCAGCAGGTGCTCGTCTCGGCCCGTACGAGATCGTGGCGCTGATTGGCGTCGGTGGGATGGGCGAAGTCTACCGCGCGCGCGACCTCAGGCTCGGACGGGATGTCGCGATCAAGATCATCTCAGCACATCGCGCTGCAGATCCGGAGGCGGTGACCCGCTTCGAGAACGAGGCACGCGCGGTAGCAGCGCTCTCACATCCGCACATTGTCGCGCTGTACGACGTTGGGACCGACGGCGGCGTGGTCTATGCCGTGATGGAACTGCTCGACGGTGAGGCGCTCAATTCCCGCATCGCACGCGAAGGGCTGTCCTGGCGTCGTGCGCTTGAGATTGCGGGCGCGGGTGCCGACGGCCTCTCGGCCGCGCATGCGAAAGGAATCGCACACCGTGATCTGAAACCGGCCAACGTATTCATCACACGAGACGGCCAGGTGAAGATTCTCGACTTCGGCCTCGCCGCCCCAACGGGCGGTCCTGCGTCGTCACGTGGTCGGCAATCGGCGGCTGGCGGCGACACCGAAACCAGCCCCGTGCTCGGCACGGTGGGGTACTTGGCACCCGAACAAATACGAGGCGAGAGGTCGGACGCTCGCAGCGACATCTTCGCGGTCGGTTGCATCTTGTTCGAGATGCTCACAGGCCGCCGGGCATTGTCAGTCACCTGCCCTTTGCCGTCGTAGCCGTGGGTGCGCATTCGTTGATCGCGATCTTGGCAGCGATCCGGCCGCCGCGCGACGATGGTCCAGTGCTGCGGTTTGTCCCGGTGTTCGGTATGGACCAACATCCTCTTGCCATTCATGTCGAGATGAAGCGGCTCCGCGAGCTGTTTCCCGGACTGATCGACGAGCCCGTCACGTGGGACCGCACGACTGGCGCTCTGCGTCGTGTGTCCGGACCTCACCGCTACGACGAGTCCTGAGACGGTGTCCTGCGTGCGAGGGTGCGCAGCACCAGAGGAACAATCACTGTGGACGCCTTGCTCGAGGTAGTTACCGGCAATCTTCTGTCACCGATGGTGCTGTTCTTCGCTCTGGGTACCGCGGCTGCCGGCCTGAAGTCCGACCTCGCCGTACCCGAGGCGATCGGCAAGGGTCTGGCGCTCTATCTGATGCTCGCGATTGGGTTCAAGGGCGGCGCCGAACTCGCCACGAACGGAACGGCCGGGACCGTGGCCGTGGCATTGGCCGTGGCATTGGCCGTGGCGCTCGTGCTCAGCCTCGGCTTGCCGGTCCTCGCGTATGCCTTGCTGCGTCTGCTCACGGGGGTCGACATCCGGAACGCCGCTGCCATCGCGGCGCATTATGGTTCCGTCAGTATCGTGACGTTCGTCGCCGCAACCGGCTTTCTGGAAGATCGTGCCATACCCTACGAAGGATACGTGGTGGCGATGCTCGCCCTGATGGAGACGCCCGCCATCGTCACCGGACTTCTGCTCGCACGACGCGCCGACCATCGCACCTCGACCGAGTCCCGAGGACCTCTGTTTTCCCGGGAGGTCGCCCGCGAGGTGCTCCTGAGCGGCGGCGTTGTCCTGCTTGCGGGCAGCTTCGCGATTGGCTGGGTGACTGGCGACACGGGCATGGCACTGATGGCGCCGGCGATCGCGGATCCCTTCGCGGCGATACTGGCTGTCTTCCTGTTGGACATGGGGCTATTGGTTGGCCGCCGCTTGAGAGAATTCGGCGCGGTGGGGTGGCCGATCGTGGAGTTTGGTCTGTACATGCCGTTGATCGGGGCGGTCGTCGGACTGTTCACCGCCTATTCCGTCGGCCTATCCGAAGGGGGGACCACGCTCGTCGCTGTACTCGCGGCGAGCGCTTCCTACATCGTCGTTCCTGCGGCGATGCGAGTCCCGCTGCCCCAGGCGAACCCGGCGATCTATGTCACGCTGTCGCTGGCCGTCACCTTTCCATTCAATCTCATCGTTGGCATTCCGCTCTATCACGCAGCCGCGCGATTGATCGCGGTCCCGTGAGGAGGCGCACGCATGACACAGTTCTGGCGGAAAAAGAAGACGAGATCGTCGTGGAAGCCGCCCGCGCCCGCGCCATCATCGAGATGATTGAAAAGGCTGGAGCGAAGGGTTATTCCGTCGTCTCCAACGTATCAGGCAAGGGAAATCGTGGGATCCGCGACGAAGCCGACCTGTCCGACGTGTTCCGCAACATTCTCATTATCGTCGTTGCAGCCGAAGACATCGCCGCCCGCATCGTCGAGGCATCCCAATCGCTCTTGGAGAACTACGCCGGAATCGTCGTGATGTCCGACGTGGAGGTTATTCGCAACGAGCATTTTTGACGCGCGGTTCGATATGAGCCTATCCGGGCGTCGACATGTGGCCGCCTGCCGAACCCCAAGGGCTCGCGCCACGGATACGAAATCCCAGCCAGCCGGCGCACGTGATGCAGCTCCGGCTGGACGCCTCGACATCAGATGCCGATAACCAAACCTGGTGGCATCTGCTGTTCATCCGACGACTCGCCGGGAGAGCGAGCGCGCGATCGCAATGGGTCGTGTCGCCCTCGCGTCGACGTCACTGTTCGCGATCTGGGCCCCCGGCATGGCATCGTCCGTTCGAAGCATCCCGCCATCTCCTTCGCTTCGCTCAGTCGACGTGCAACATCCGGTCGTCAGGTACACCGGCTTCGCGCTTCGAACTCGCCTGCGCAGTTTCTCGGAGTGACCATCGCACGTCTCGATGTCGATCGAGCGCTCGAAGAGGGAGACCTGGTCGAGACGGTTCGGGCGTCTTGGCTGCCCGCTCAGCGTTTGCGAGATGGACTTACGGAACTGGAACGCGGTAGATATTCCGCTGCGTTGAAACCTTCGCGAAGGCGTACGTGGACGGATTCGGGCCAGGCACCGGGCGGTCTTGTTCGGAGATCAACCGTGCTCCCGGCAGCGCGGCGACACCCTCCTTAGACTTGATTCCTCCGGCGGGGATGGCGGGCAGCATGCGACCTGACGGCAACGGAATGGCATAAGTCGCATTGGTAAAACTCCAGTAAAGGACTTTGCTGTCGTGGGACCAACCGATATAAAACGGCATCGGTTCGGTCCCCCAAGGCGGCGCACACTGATCGCAGAGTCGCACGGGAGAGCCACCGGCCATCGGATGCACGGTCAGAGCACCCCAGGCCGTGGAGTCCAGGACGGCGATCCACTGTCCGTCCGGCGACACCGCGATCGGAAGGAGCGGTGTGGTGATCACCTTCTGCAGTTCACTGGCGTCTTCTCTGATGCGGAAGACGTAGAACTCCTGCAAGCCGCCAAAGATGATTTCGCCCGCGGCGCCGAAGAACGCGGTCCCAGCATCCATCGTGGTGAGTTGTCGGGGCGGCGTTAGCCCGTTCAGCGAAGCGATCCACGCCGGCGCACGTCCCTGTTCGTCCACGGCAACGAACACCACACGCTGGCCGTCTCCCGAAATCGAATAGTGCGTGAGTTCGAAGTCCGGCAGGAGCCGCTGTCGCCGACCTGTTTCGACATCAGTGACCCACAAAGCGCCCTGATTGAAACTCCTGAGACCGTTTGAGCGGACGAGGTAATACAGTTTCTTGCCGTCGGCGGAGAGTGAAGGCATATAGCTGTAGCCCTCCGACGTCATCTGTCGTTCACCGCGCGAGTCGCGCAGCCACAACGTGCTCTGACTCGTGCCGACTGACGTAACGAAGGAGCGCCCGTCCGGCGCGAAATGAACGCCTTCCTCGGTGCTCGCGCCGAACGTCACCTGTTCCGGTGTGCCCTCAGGAAATCGTTGCCGCCAGATGTGAACACCATTCTCGGTCATCGCGGTGAAGTACATCCACGAACCATCTGGCGACCAGCCCGCATCCGTGCACTGCGCCGGCACTGGGCCGACTGGCTTGCCCGTCGAACTGCCGTCGAACGGTACCAGCCGGCAGGGCAGCCACGCCGCCTTCATCTCGACGACAAGGACCCATAGCCCATCGGGCGAGCGATACGAGCGATGCGCCATGCCGTCCGGTGGCGGTGGAACATAGACGTTCTGCGGGGCAGTCCGACGTTCGGTCGACGAAACGATCGACATCTGTGCGCCCAGCCCTGTCATTTCAGAAAACAGAATGCGCAGCTGACCCCGGTCCGTGAACCAGGTCATTCCCTCCGCATTCGTCAACATCCGCTGTGGCCGTCCGCCGGCGACGGGCACCACCCAGGTGTCCATCGACGGGCTGTCGATCCCGCTTCCCGTTGAGTACGAAATCCGCGCTCCGTCGGGCAGGAACTGCGGCCCCATCTTGAGGGCGGCATCGTCGGTGAGCTGCACGGGCTCGCCATCCGGAAGGCGCTTGACGTACACCTGCCCGGGACTGAAGAACGTACTCGGGCCTCGAATGAACGTCAGCAGCCGGCCGTCGGGCGAGAGCGCCGGTGAGGTGGCCGAATCGGCGAAGCTGGTGAGTTGGATGTACTGCATGGGAACGGGGGAACCAAGCGGTTGCCTGCGCATTACGGTTGCCGCGATCACGGTGACGAGCACTAACACGGTCGCCGCTGCTGCCCACGCGAGAGTGCGCCCGCGGCGCCGGTCCGGAGGCACGAGCGTCGGGCCGCTTTGTCGCGCGAGCCGCCGCAGATCGGCCACAACCGCATGCATCGTCTGCACGCGTTGGGCCGCGTCCTTCTGCAGGGCGCGCTCAATCAGATCGCGCAGTGGCAACGGAATCGACTCCGGCAGCCGATCGGCGGACCGATTGGCGATCGCGTGAAGGATGTCGAGGTCAGTGGGCCCGGTGAACGGGCGGCGCCCGGCGAGCAGCTCGTACAACACGACACCAAACGAGAACACGTCGCTTCGCGCGTCGACCGGCCGACCAGTCGCCTGCTCGGGCGACATGTACGCAATGGTGCCGACAATGACGCCGGCCCGGGTGCGCGTCTCGGTCACGGCATCGCTGACGAGCGAGGCCGACTCGCGCAGCTTCGCCAGGCCGAAGTCCGCCAGCTTCGCGTAGCCGGTCCTCGTGATCAGGATGTTCTCGGGCTTGATGTCACGATGCAGGATGCCTGCGTCGTGCGCCGTGGCCAGACCATCCGCAAGGCCGATGACCATCTCGACGACGTCCTGCCACCGCCGTGGGCTCGCCTTGACCCAGTCCCTGAGCGTGCCTCCGTCAACGAGCTCGGTGACCAGGTAATGGCGCCCATCGAGCTCGCCGGCGTCATGGACCGTGAGGATGTGGGGATGGTTGAGCGAGGATGCAAGTTGCGCTTCGCGCCGGAAGCGCCGACGGGCCGACGTGTCCGCCAGAGCGGTGGAGAGAAACTTGATCGCGACCGGGCGATTGAGCTTGGTATCCGTCGCTCGATACACCTCGCCCATCCCGCCCGCGCCGATGCGCTCCTGCAGGTGATATACGCCGAGCCGACGCCCGGTCAGGACCGGTAGGTCTGGATTGTCGGCCATCGGGGCAGCCAGTGCGGCGGCTGGCCTGGCGAACACGCCTTCTGCAGTCGGGGGTGCGTCAATCAACCCCGCGACCTCGCGGCGCAGCGCCTCGTCGCCCGCGCAGGCCTCGGCCAGAAACGCCGCACGCTCGGCCGCCGGGCGCGCGCGCGCCGCGTGATACAGACGCTCAATCTGTTGCCAGCGTTCGGCGTCCATGTCCAGCTATGCGATTCGCACAGATATGCTAATCCTTTCAGCGCGCCGGCGATGCTCCACAATCGAACGGATCTCGATGTCGTCCCGGTGGTTGAATATCCGGTCTCTCGGCACTCGCTTGCAGCCTCCAGAGGCGGGGGCCGCGCTACTTGGCCGGCGAGGCTCATGTGGGCCGGGGAGTGTGACTGTGGCCACCGCCCACGAAGCGACCCGCATCATCAGCGCGAGGCGCGCGAGCAAGAAGGAAAGGCGCGCGTACAAGCCTGCGTCGAGCGATTGATTTTTCGGATATTCCGGAAGCGTCAGACGAGCAGCTTCGGGCAATGCGTCGGGTCGGCCGCCCGCCGGTAGGTGCCACTGCGAGACTTCTGATTGCGATTCGGCTGGATCCAGAGGTTTTGGAGCGTTTTCGCAAAGAGGCGAGGCGACGAAAGATCGGTTACCAAACCCTCATCAACGAAGTGCTGGCGCAACATGTCGGAAAGGATGTCGCGTGACGCATGTTCGAGCAGGGAAGCGGAAACCTTGCGTGGTACCCTGGCATGGCACCCTGTGTAAGTTGTTGATGGCTCGACAGTTTATCGACACGAATTTCGCCTTCTAAGCCGAGGGTCGCAGGCTCAAATCCTGCCGGGCGCGCGACCTTTTCGATTCATTCAGCAAACAGATACGTTCCTCTTTCGTCACGTTGGCCCGCGCACGATCATCGGACCGACGGAACAAAGAGGCTGGGCGTCGCTGTGTTACTCGAGTCGGGTCGCCTGTTGGCGACCTTTCCACGAAGGTGGGCGCTTGTTCAGGAATGCGTCCACGCCTTCCCTTCCGTCCTCGCTGAAAAAGGCGCACGCAATCGCCTGTCCGGCCAGGCCGTAGGCATCGTCCAACGACAGATCGAGCTGGCGGTAGAAGGCCTGCTTCCCGGCAGCAATCGCGGCGGCCGATTTCGAGGCGATTACCCACGCCAGCCCGTCGACCTCGGCGTCCAGCGCGTCGGGCGAGACGACACGATTGACAAGTCCCATCTCGTGCGCGCGCTGAGCGCCGATCATCTCGCCGGTCACCAGCATCTCCATCGCGTGCTTGCGGCCGACCGCGCGGCCAAGCGCGACCGCCGGCGTGAAACAGAACGCGCCGATGCTGACCCCTGGCGTGGCGAATTTGGCCGCCGTCGACGCCACGGCGAGGTCGCACGTGGCGACGAGCTGGCATCCGGCCGCCGTCGCGATCCCGTGCACCTTCGCGATCACCGGCTGCGGAAGGGTCGTGATGGTCATCATCATCCGGCTGCAGTGGGCGAAGAGCGACTCAACCTCTGACACCTCGCTCATGGCCCGAATCTCCTTGAGATCGTGCCCGGCGCAGAAGCCCCGGCCATTCGCCGCGAGCACGACCGCGCGTATGGCCGGGTCGGCGGCGATGCCGTCGAAGGTCGCCTGTAATTCGTCGACGAGCGAACTCGAGAGCGCGTTGAACTGGCCGGGGCGATTAAGGGTCACCGTCGCAATTCCGTCGTTCGTCTCGAACAGCAGCGGCGTCGTTGTCGCGGGAGCAGTCGATGTCATGTGGCTATCCTCTCAGAGTCAGCTGTGAGCGCCTCCTCCGGAACGTCCCGCGCGCCACCACGTCAAAACGACACGCCGCGCGGAATCAGCCGGTGCTCGTACGCCTCGCGCTCGAGGCCGTCGCGGAAGTCCGGATGCGCAATGCTGATGAGCGCCCTGGCCCGTTCCGCGACCGACTTGCCCTTCAAGCTCACCATGCCGTACTCGGTGACGATGAACATGACGTCAGAGCGCGGGGTGGTCACGACGTTGCCCTGGGTCAGGTTCAGCACGATCCGGCTGCGGCGCTCACCTCGTTTGTCGTAGGTCGACGCGAGGCAGATGAACGACTTGCCTCCCTTCGAGGCATACGCGCCGCGCACGAACTGCAGCTGGCCGCCCGTCCCGCTGATGTGGCGGTGACCGTCAGACTCCGAAGCGGCCTGTCCCTGCAGATCGACCTGCGTCGTGTTGTTGATCGAGATCATGCGGTTGTTCTGCATGATGACGTGAGGCGCGTTGGTGTAATCGACCGGACAGCAGTGCATGTCGCGGTTGCGGTCGAGCGTTGCGTAGAGGTCCCGCGAGCCAAGCGCGAAGGTATAGACGATCTTGCCCGGGTTCAGCTGCTTTCTGGCGCCGGTCACGCGTCCAGCCTTGTAGAGGTCGGCAAGACCGTCGGTCATCATCTCCGTATGCAGGCCGAGGTCGCGCACGCCGCTTTCGAGCAGCACCGCACACACCGCATTCGGCATGCCGCCGATGCCGATTTGCAGGCAGTCGCCGTCCTCGACTTCAGCCGCGATCCGCCGCCCCACCGCTTTGTCGACGTCGCTGATGGGTGGATTCGGCAGTTCGGGCGCCGGGGCATCGTCGCCCTCGATCACGTAGTCCACCTCGCTGACATGCACACCCGTCTGCTCACCGTGGACATAGGGCAGACCGCGGGTGGGCTCGACGATAACCATCTTGGCGCGCTCGATAATCGCGCGATGCCATAGATTGGCAGCACTCAGGTTGAAGAAGCCCCGCTCATCGATCGGGCATGTCTTGAGGATGACGATGTCGACAGGGTCGATGAAGCGCCGATAGTAGTCCGGAATCTCACCGAGATTGACCGGAACGTAATTGCAGCGCCCCGCATCGTGCTTCTTCCGGTCGTAGCCGGAGTAGTGCAGGCTGAACCAGTAGACATGGTGGCCGTCTGGATCGGCGTCCAGCACGGCTCGGGGGCGCATCGTCAGGCAGTGGCGGATCTTGACATTCGTGAGTTCGCAAATGCGGGCGCCGAGTGCTTTGTCAAACACGTCGGGCTGGCACAGTCCCGCCCCATAATCCAGCCACATGCCTGACCTGACGAACCCGACCACACGATCCGCGGAAATCGCCTGGGCCGGCGCGGCGGCCACTCGAAGCGGCGATGTTGCTGGAGGTTCCCAGGACACGGTTGACGCTCGAATTGTACAGGCTCGGCTACGATACCCTCATTCCGATCGGTCCTTCGATCGTGGCTGCGACAGCCATGGCGCCGAGGGTCCGGCTATCTGACGGTTGGGGTGCGTCGCCGGCCGCTGTCCTCGAATGCAGGCGAGCGGCCAGGGCGTGAGAGACGTGCGCGGGACCACGTGGCACGATCGCGTGGCCGCTCCCGCAAGTGATTCATAGGCCCGATGTTCGCGCACACGCTATCCCCCTTCTAAGCCGAGGGTCGCAGGTTCAAATCCTGCCGGGCGCACCACTTTTTGAGGGGCCGACTGACAATTGACTGACAATCGGTGGAGTCTCGAGTTCACTTACGGGCACTCCCTGCTCCGCACGTAGTGTCCGGCTTTAGCCGGACCTTGGCTCACTGACTGACCGCCCGGAGCTGGCGGCGGCGTTCCCAGACGCCGGTCATGGCCTTCCGCAGTTCTTCGTCCGTGATGTTGAGATACCGCTGCGTCTGCTTGATGTCGGCGTGGCCGAGCATCAATTGGATCGTGCGGATGTCCACTCCGTCCGCCAGGAGCCGGCAGGCGCCTTCGTGACGGATGTCGTGCCAGTGCAGGTCGATCTGCCGGAGCTTTTCGCGATCGACGCGGGCACCGGGTTTCGGCCGCTTCGTGTCGTGGCCGTTGGCGACGAGCAGCAGGGATTCCCATGCCGTCTTGAAGTGGGCCACGAACTCGCCGGCTGGCGAGCCGAAGACGTACGCACTCGGACCGAGGCCCGCTCGGCGCTTGAGAATCGGCGCCAGGCGTCCGTGTGGGTCGAAAGGAACGCGGCGGTTCTCCGCATCCTTCGCGTGTCGGCCGGGAATGGCGATCTGGTGCCGCTCCCAATCGACGTGCCGGTTCTGAATCCGCAGCATCTCGCCTCGACGACAACATGTTTCGAGAGCGCCGATGATCCGGTCGTGCATGCTCGGCCCGGCGTACTTCCGTTCGGGGCCGCTCATGTCGGAGCACGCGGCAAGTAGCGCCTGCTCCTCCTGCAGTCCGATTCGACGATCGCGCTTCGTTTCCTCCTTCACTTTGATCGTCACGCCGAATCGGTGGAACGGGGTTGTCGTCAGGTACGGCGGATCCTGAAAGCGGCCCCGGTTGATCGCCGCGCGTAGGGTGCTCAATGCGCGGTTCACGGTGGCCACCTCCCGGCCCTTGCGGAATGCAGCTTTGAACCGCAGGATGTCCGCCGGCTTCTCGAGTGCGTTCACCGGCAGATCGCCGATCACTACTTTGACCGCCTTCAGCCGGCTCTGGATCGTTACCGGATCGCGTAGTCCTTCTGCCAGTACGTAGTTCTCGTAGTACCGGTCGAGAAAGCCTGCGATCGTGACGCCCTCGGCAGCCTTTGGCACATTCGGCGGCACCGTGGGGTCGCGGCCAGCGATGATCTCGGCGAAAAACCTCGGTTCCCAGAGTTTCTCCGCCGTTTGCTTGATCGTGATCGGCTCCTTGGCGCCGCGTGTCAGTGCGAAATCGTTCACGCGCATACGCCAGCGCGTGCCGCTATGCCACACGTCGAACCACCAGGGGTGGTCGCATCGTGGGCTCGCGCGACAGCCTTTCTGCTTGCAGATCTTGCGAACAGCCATCTCTCCTCCTTTCGTTTTACGACGGGCGCGTGGGTGCGCCGCGCCGAATCCAATCGAGCACGTCATTCGGGTGAAACCTCCTTCCTCGAATGCGGAAGCGTTGCGAGACGAGCAGACCGCGCAGGTACGCGCGACGAACCGTCTCTTCGTGGCAGCCGACGAACTTCGCCACTTCGTAAGCCGTCAGCAGCCGGTTGGGCAGCCGTAGTCCGGCGCGTCCTCGCGTCGCAGGTCGGCGTCGGTCGGAGTATGCGACAAGTCGAAAGGCGAGTGCGAGTTCATACACGTCCTCCCCGGCGAATCCGAACCATCCGTTGTGAAACAGGGTGGCGAGCTCGCCCTCGATGGCGATGTGGGCGATCGAGGCGATCTCTCGCGGATCAGGTAGTGCCGCTGTGACGCTCAGGCCCGGCGGTCCACCTGATGTGCGGGGAGGGCGTGCGCTGGTGAATGTGACGAGCGCCGCTGACTCCGTCGCGAGGGGGCTGCATGCGCGTCCGGTCACAGGACGTTCGCGGGTGCGCCCAGTATGGGTGGTGTCCGCCCTCGGTGCCTGCCGATCTGCGGAGGGCCTATGTGGCGCTCCCTCGATCGCGCTTCGGTTGGTCGCCGTGGGTGTCCGTCGATCGGGCCTGAGCCGGACCGACGGAGCGGCTGACGCCGAGAAACAACCGACCGGACTGACGGGGCTCGCATCCGCTGGCCAATGAGGCGAGCGGAGTTGAGCGGCCTCCACGGACCTGGGCCGAGTGGAGGGGGTGGCGACCCATCGCCACACACGATGCTTCGGACCGGACGAGGGACCGCGGTTTTTGTCAAGCTCAAGTCCGAAGCGTGTCAAAGCGCAGAAATAGCCGCTTGGCATGAAAACGATCAGCGTGTGCCGTGAGTACAGAGGGCGTGTCCGCTCAGCGTCGTGATGTATCGCGTGGTCGTAAAACGTCGAATCGCGCGCCCCGGCTTTGTCCGCCGCCGACTCGAGTTCGATTCGACTGACGCACATCGCGTCATCGAGCACCTGCGTGTGGACGTTCCACGTCACGTCCGCGCGGCGTGATCCATTAGCGTAGCGACCACTGTGCTCCGGGGACTGTCGAGTGAAACCGCTGACGCCGTGATCTACCGTCTGCAAGGGGCCGCGACCGGTACGTTCTATAGTCGGGAACAAGGCGTCTTCGCGCATGGTCCCTGTGATCGAGTCGCTGCGGCGGCACTTCGGACACGCGTCGTTTCGCTCGGGCCAGGAGGCGCTCGTGCGCGCCGTGCTGGACGGCCGCGACGTGCTCGCGGTGATGCCGACCGGATCCGGCAAGTCGCTCGGGTTCCAGCTGCCCGCGGTGCTGCTGCCGGGCATCACGATCGTGGTGTCGCCGCTCATCGCGCTGATGAAGGATCAGGTCGATGACCTGACGCGACGCGGCATCCAGGCGGCGGCGCTGCACTCGCTGCTGTCGCCCGAGGCGCGCCGCGCGGCGCTCGACGCCACACGTGGCGGCGCGCTGCACCTGCTCTACGTTGCGCCGGAGCGGTTCGCGTCCCCGACGTTCGTCCGCCTGCTGGAGTCGCAGGCGGTGGCGCGCTTCGTTGTGGACGAGGCCCACTGCGTCTCGGAATGGGGCCACGACTTCCGGCCCGATTACCGCCGACTGCGGTCGGCGGCAGCGGCGTGCCACCGGGCGGACGGGCAGCCCGGACGTCCGCCCATGGCCGCCCTGACGGCCACGGCCACGCCGGAAGTGCGCGACGACATCGTCCAGCTCCTCGGACTCCGCGCGCCGCACGTTGTCGTGGCAGGCTTCGATCGCCCCAACATCTACCCGAGCGTGCGTCCCGTATCTGGTGAGACCGAGAAACACCACCTGCTGCCGCAACTGGTGGGTGATCGTCGGGCGCTGGTCTACACGGCGACGCGCGCGGGGGCGGAGACGGCCGCCGTCGTGCTGCAGGCCGCGGGCATCCAGGCCGCCGCGTACCATGGCGGGATGGCGGACGCCGCACGCACGCGCGTGCAGGACGCGTTCGCCTCGGGCACGCTCCGCGTCGTTTGCGCGACCAACGCGTTCGGGATGGGGATCGATCGCCCGGACATCGAGGCCGTCGTGCACGCCGATCTCCCAGCGTCGATTGAGGCGTACTACCAGGAGATCGGCCGGGCAGGGCGCGACGGCCGTCCGGCAACCGCCACGCTGCTGTGGACCTACGCTGACGTGAAGACGCGTGAGTTCCTGATCGACCACGTGCGCGCGGACGACGCACGGCGGTCACGCGTGGCGATCACGCCAGAGGAGCGCGAGCGCCGGAGGGCGCTCGAGCACGCGAAGCTGCGCCGGATGATGGCGTATGCCGACACCGCCGGCTGCCTGCGCGCAACCGTTCTCCGGTATTTCGGGGATCCGGCGGCGCGGGAGCCGTGTGGGGCTTGCGGCACGTGCGATCGTCGCGAGCCGATCGGTGAGGATCATCGCCTGTTCCTCCGGAAGATCCTGTCTGGCATCGCGCGGGCGCCGCGGCCGTATGGCCGGCGCAAGATCGCGGCGATGCTCGTCGGGCAGACGGACGGATTACCCGCCGAGCTCACGCGGTTGTCCACCACTGGCCTGCTCCACCAATGCGCGCCGCGGCTGATCGAGCAGTGGATCGAGTCCGCCTGCGCCGCGGGGTTGATCGCGATGACCGCCGATCAGTACCACACGCTCACGCTGACGCGATTCGGCCGGGACGTGATGGCGGGCCGTGTCGAGGACGTGCGGATGCTCGTGCCCGCACCCGCGCGCAGAACGGTCGCTCGGACGCGGCGCCGAGTTCGCCGGTCGCGGCGATAAGCACCCCGGTCGCCTGGCGACCGGGGCGAGGTGTCGCGCAGGAACGTCGCAGATTCTGCAATCGGCGGGCCCTGCCGAGTACGCAGAATCTGCAACGATCACCCAGGGCCGGTGTCGAGATCGCGTGATTTCCTGGGAATCGGCGCCGTGACCCCTGTGGCGCGCGCTTCTCGACGTCCGGGGCGTGGGACGCCCCTCCCCAGACTACACGCCGACGTCGCCTGCGCAGGGCGTGCTGTATCAGGTGGTCCGCGATCATTTCGAGACGTTCCGGACCGAAGCCGCCCGCGTCTACGAACGGGACGCACTGCCGCGGTTCATCGAGGAGGAGTTCCACGGGTTTCTCCGCTGCGGCTTCCTCGCGGGCGGGTTCGCCCGGTTTCACTGCGGCCGGTGCGGCCTCGATCGCCTCGTGCCGTTCTCTTGTAAGGGCCGGGCCGTTTGTCCGAGCTGCGGGGGCCGCCGGATGGCCGAGCGCGCGGCGCATCTCGTCGATGACGTCTTTCCAGTCGTGCCCGTGCGCCAGTGGGTGTTGAGCCTGCCCCATCGTCTGCGGTACGTGCTGGCGTGGGACCACGCGCTGTGCCGTGCGGTCTCGGGCGTCTTTGTGCGGGCCGTGCTCGGGTTTCTTCGGCGCCGCGCGCGGCAGACCGGGGTACCCGGTGGACGCGGCGGGGCCGTGACGATCATTCAGCGCTTCGGCGCTGCCTTGAACCTGAACGTCCACATGCATGCGCTCGTGCTCGACGGCGTCTATGTCGAGGAGGGCGGGATCCTGCGGTTTCACGAGGCGATGCCGCCGACCGATGAGGAGATGGACCGGTTGCTCGGGACCATCGATCGGCGTGTCGATCGCCTGCTGGCCCGGCGTGGCGTGCTGGACGATCTCGGCGAGAGGGGCGCCGCCGATGCATGGCGGGAAGAGGCGCCCGTGCTGGCCGGCATCGCTGAAGCCTCGGTGCAGGGACGGCGGGCACGTGGCGAGCAGGCCGGGGCGGCGGTGCGCCGGTGTGGCGCGTCGGCGGAACTGCTGGCGCTGGCGCCGTCGCGCCACGGACCCTGTCACGCCAGGGGGAACGGC
>Ga0187893_10005752_pt1 | contig 21893 bp, 15 predicted proteins | sample MA1701074metaG_FD_139574 | JGI IMG/M metagenome (GOLD analysis project Ga0187893, IMG submission 139574) | White microbial mat communities from a basaltic lava cave in the Kipuka Kanohina Cave System on the Island of Hawaii, USA - MA170107-4 metaG ...
CCCTTGGTATCCGTCACCGATTTTAATAATTCCTTGATTTATATGCCACAATATCCTACGCTAGCCCTAGAAGTCCCTCAGTGTCCGAGTGTTCCGTTGCGCTTTCAAGGCTGTAACACGGGTTCGAATCCCGTTGGGGACACTTGATACATCAATGACTTGTGTCATTGACCTCTCTTCGAAAACCCGCCATTGTGCTAAAATTGTGATACTCTTGATCCAGAACTTGGATCGCCTCTCTTAAATTCTCCGGTGCAAGATGAGCATACCGCTGTGTCATTCGCCCATCCCGATGTCCTAACAGTCTCTGTACTCGATAGAGATCAACGCCTTTTTGAACCAGAGTTGAGGCGAACGTGTGTCTGAGATCATGGAAGTGAAAATCTGAGATCTCGGCCTTGCGACAGGCCCGACCAAAGGCCATGGAGACGGTCCAACCTTGGTAAGGTAAGCCATCCGGTTGGGTGAACACATAACCAGATCGGATGTGTCTCACCTTGGTCAGTGATTTAAAAAGATCCACCAGTCTCTCACAGAGTGGAATCCCAAGCCGGTCTCCGTTCTTGGTCTTCTCCAGGATGATGATTTTCCTGAAGAGGTCTACCTGATCCCAGCGTAGTTTGCAAACATTCTCACGGCGCATGCCCGTGTAACGGGCAGTCTGGACCATCGGTTTGAGCCATTCCGGACAGCACTGAAGGACCTTCTCAAACTCATCATCCATGAGATAGCGGACCCTGGCATTATTGACCTTTTCCATCGCCACCCGCCGGACAGGGTTGTCTCGACACCACTCCCATTCCCGGATCGCCACATTGAAGGCGGTCTTCATCAGCGCAAGCTCCTTGTTTATGGTAGCCGGGGCCGCTTTTGCCTCATGCCTTTTTGCCTTGTAAGCCGCAATCATCTTGGGAGTCACCTCGGCCAAGGTTCTCTCTCCAAAATGGGATAAGAGATGCTTCAGGCATCCTTGGTCCCTGTCAATGCTTGTAGGTACTTTTTTGACGGCTCGCTCCTTCATGTATCGGTCCATCATCTCAGAAAAGGTCCTTTCCCTTTCTTCCAGGAGATCGAAGTAACGGCCCTCGATGATCTTCACCCTCATCTTGGCCAGAATCGCCTCGGCCAGTCTCCGGTCGGGAGTCTCGGTTGACCTTCTGACCTGCCTTCCCTGGTATGCAAAACTCATCCACCAGACCCGACCTCGCTTAAATAGCCCCATCGTCGCCCTCCTTTCCTGGGCTTGAGATGGGCCTGGTTTCCCCGCTGCGAGCATTATAAACCTCTCGCTTCGCCCTGGCAATCAGAAGATCAACATCGCCGCTGTTGTCCTTAGGTTTTATAGAAGGTAAATTGGATTTTTCCAGTTGAAATCCCTGGACCCAGGTCTCGATCTCTTGTGGCCTGAACCGAATGAGCTTGTGAATTTTGACGTGGGGAATCTTTCCCCGGGCTACCCAGGCATAAAGTGTGGATCTTTTGATGTTCAGTTGGTGTGAAAGCTGCTCAATCGTCAGAAGCTTCGGGAAGGTATTTTGCTCCATGGGTGTGAGCGTAACAACTATGAAGAAGGGGAGGCCGCAGAAATCCAGCCAGATGAGACCTCTTTCTGGCGGATTTCAATGGGGGAATTGTTTTTGTGTTGGTATAGGATTTGTCGGTAAGAAATAAAGCGGGGATTGTTCGAGAAAAGAGGAAAACGAACCGTCTTGCCGCCTAAAAGATCGAGCCGGTCTTAAATAAAAACCTTAATTATAGCATATTTCTTGCTCTTTGTTTCATCGATTTCCAGCCAGAAATTGGCTATTTCTGGCGCGTTTTTGGCGATTCCAGGTCACGGGATTCCGTTACACTGCGGTCAAGGTGCAATTCGCCTAGGTTTGCACCTTAGACCGGATGAACCGTGGCCAAAGGTGAAAAACAGTTAAATCCGCGTTATGAAACCCTTAAGCAGCGGTTGTGGAACCACCCCCGGGCCCTGAAGTTCCTGGAGCGACTGGAAAGCCACCGAGCCTCCATCGCCATGTTGGAGGACTTCGCAGGAAGATTTGCCACCGGCCAGCATGGAGAGGCCGAGATCCGGGCGGCTGTCTGTTGTGAGATCCTCCGTAATTCCGATCCAAAGGCCATTTTGAAACGCATAACGGATTTGCACTCTGTGTCCGCAAGAGTCCTACTTGACCTTTCCCATATCGCCGGAGAGATTGATCAGCTTAAAAGCTGGGGAGTCCATCAAGAAATGGGATTTGAGGACTGGACGGATTTTTCTGAGGAAGTGTTGGGTCTGTCAGACAAGGTGGCCGATGCCCTGCTATTGGCCAGAGAGCAAGTCTCTGATATAAGCCTGAATCAGTTTCTTCAGGCCATGATCAAGGGCTATGCGGCTCCAGTCGTCTCCTATAAGGGACCGCCACTCACGGTAGAGGAGCTATTGCAGCGCACATCCGATCCTAAAGCAATCATCACGGAACTTAAAGCGCGTGTGGAGTGGACTGAATTCAGACTCGGAGAAGAAATCCGGGCCAGGAAAGGAGCAGATGAAGGGGCTGTCAGGGCCCGGGCTGAGAAGTACCGGGAAGTTCAGAAGCGAGATGCCGTGATTGACAAGCTGGGCAAGAACTTACAACCCAATGCGGTTTCCAAAGTGCGTCACATGCAGATGAAGAACCGAACAAAGAAAAGAAGGGACTGAAAGGTAGCGATGAAGGACCAATCCACTTCGATAGATGAACCAGAAGACCAGTCCAAACCAGGATCAGGCTACTTACACCTTTCTGGCAAGCAACGGGATCACCTCATCAAGCGACTTGCACTCTTTAGCCTTCCGACTCGGGAGATTGTCCGGCTTACTGGCATGTCCAGCCGAACGGTGGCCCGCACCCTCCAGCGATTGGGCATTAAGCGAAAGAAATTTGACGTGCTAATGTTCCCATTCAGTAGGAAGCAGCAGACCCGGCACCTGATGGAGATCCTGACCCAGTACTATGCCCTTAATCATTACGTTCTTCTGGACTCTCTCCATCACCTGGCCAAGAGGAATGGCATCTCACTCAAAAAACTATTTGACCTGATCCGCCAGCATGTCTCCCCCTCCCGCTGGGCTATTCGCTCCTGCTTAGCCTGTGGCCAGCCGGCCCTCACTTCAGGTCCCGCCGACCGCTATTGTGTGAAGTGCAAAAAGCGTGTCAAGAAAGCCCACGGGGGTTTAGATGAGTAATCCGGAGGGACATCTATATGGACATGGCCCATACTGCCTCGTTTTCCTGTCACACCCCACGCAACCTTGCGTGGGGTTGCTGGTAAACCCTTGGTGTTTAAGCTATGGGAGTGTCTTCCTTTTTTGCACTGTTTTCGGTTTACCCCCGGTAAACCGGCCTTTAAAGATTTAACCGGAGTTTCTTTATTTATCGAAAAGTTATCGGGTTAACCGTGAGAGAGTTAAGACATTGATGACCAAGCGATGTGTGGGTTTAAAGTTAGAGCCTGGAGAATATGAAACTCTGAAGGCTTTTGCCAAGGATCACAGGTTGACGGTCTCCACTGCCGGACGTGAATTGATCCGGCAGAGTCTTGGTATGGGTGGTGATGAGTTGGGGTTAAAGGCTGTAATCAGGCAATTGACCATCATGGAGAAGCGTACCCGACGGTCCCAGATTGCGGCTTATCGGGCTTATGCCGGGATCGTGGAGCTGGTCCGGTTCATTGCCAAGGATGAGCGTGTGACCCGGGAAGTCCTGGATGCCTTGGTGGAGAGATCCGGGGAAACCCTACGGAAGGAAGAAGAGAGAGGAGATTACCGATGAAGAAGGCGGCTACCTACAAAGGTCATGAAACTTTTCACAATGCGTTCCGGATGTTCATGAAGATGTACGTGAATATTTTCCTTTGGGTTCTTGTTGGCCATGTCAGTCTGATCCTCTTGATCACCATCTGGTGGTATGAGGAGCCGTTGAGCCTGTTCTTTCACCGGATCGGGTCCGATCTGACCCATTTAGGGCAGGCCGACATGAGTTATGTGCAACCTTTTCTTTCCGAGTTGAAGATCCGCATCTTAATAATAGCTGTTCTGACCTCCGTCATCTGGTTATTCTATCCAGTAGCGCTTGGTTTCTTTAAGCGCCGTGCCCGAAAGCAGTCTGAGCCGGTTTATCTTCGAGGAGCGAGACTCTTCACCCCCGATGAGCTTCATGCCCAGATGAAGCGGAAAAAGGAAAACACCGGCCTTCAGATCGGGGAGGTCAAGTATCCTAAAGATGCCGAGATCATGCATGCCCTGGTGTTGGGCCGGCCAGGTGCGGGGAAGACCCAGCTTCTTTCCCAGCTCTTAGAGCAGCTCATGGAGCGAGGGGAGAGGGGCATTATCTACGACTTTAAAGGGGATTATGTAGAGCGCTTCTATCGCCCCGAGCGGGATCTGCTCTTTAATCCGGTAGATGAGCGGTGTGTGGCCTGGAATGTGTTTAATGAAATGAAGACCGTTGCCGATATTAATGCCATCGCCCATTCCCTCGGTGCGCCAGCAGACGGATCCCTTTTGGAATGAGGGGGCCCGGGATGTCCTCACCGGACTTCTGCACAGCCTGTATCAGCGAAATCTGAAGACGAATGCAGACATCTGGAAAGCGGTCTCGGCTTCAAGTAAAGAGATCTCGGCTTGGCTGGACGCTGCACCAGGCGCCAAATGTGGGCACCGTTACCTGGAGGATCCCACCAGCAAGCTGGCTATGTCCATCCTGTCGGTCATGATGCAGTTTGTGAAGTGCTTTGAGCTGCTTTCCAAGATGGATGGGGATTTTCAAATTAACCGCTGGATCGAACAAGGCGAGGGCTGGGTCTTTGTGACCAATGATGCCCAAACGGCCGATACCCTTCGCCCCATGATCTCCCTGTTTATTGACCTGTTAGGCCGAAGGCTCCTTTCTTTACAGGATAATCGTGACCGAAGGATCTTTTTTATCTTGGATGAATTTAGCACCCTGCAACGCCTGTCCACCATGGTCGATCTTTTGAAGCTGTCTCGCTCCAGGGGTGGAAGTGTCTGGCTGGGCATCCAGGACGTAGCACAGCTCGATGAGATCTATGGGGAACCCCTCAGACAGTCCATCGTGAATGATTGTGGCACCGCAGCCATCTTTGGGGTGTCCGATCCCAAGACCGCCATGTTTTTAAGCAGCAAGATCGGGGAGATTGAGTTCTTGGAGACTGAAGAGACCTACAGCATGGGAGTAGATAATCATCGTGATGGAGTTTCTCTGATGCGAAGGCGCAAAGTGGAGCCCTTGATCCTTCCTGCTGAGATCATGGGGCTTGAGAACTTAGAGCTTTTCCTTCAGATCCCCAACTATGGACTAACCCGCACTCACCTCCCCTTGAAACTCTTTCCCGTAAAAGCCAAGGCCCTTGAGTTTCGCAAGGACCTAGAGCTAGACCGGATTATCGCCGAACAGCAGGCGCTCCGAGCCCAGGCTCAGGCGATCATAGAGGAAGAAGCACGCATCAATAGAAGAAAAATAGATTACGAGCTGGAGATCGAAGAGGACTTAAACCCATGATGTCTGTGTCCCGGCCCATGACGGCCAGCCATGCCGATCATTACTTCTCCAAAGACGATTACTACCTAAGCAGTCAGGGTACCTGGCAAGGGGGATCTGCCGTGGCGTTAGGTCTGAGTGGTTCAGTCCAAAGAGAGGAGTTTAGGTCATTGGCAGAAGGAAAAGACCCCAAGACAGGAGAGACCCTGGTCACCCCAGGTCCCGGAGGTGAGCACCGATCGGGCATAGATGTCACCTTTTCAGCTCCCAAGTCAGTCTCCTTGTTAAGCCTGGCCGATGAGCGACTCCGAGAAGCTCATCGAGCAGCCGTCACCCACACGTTAGAGTACATCGAATCACGCTATGCCCAGGCCCGGGCTACAGAAGACGGGGTGACCCGCTCGGTGGCGACCGGAAATCTTGCCTTTGCCAAATTCGATCACATGACCTCCCGGGAGCTGGATCCCCAGCTTCACACCCACTGCTTTGTCTTTAATCTCACCCAACGGCCCGATGGCGAATGGCGGGCCCTCCGAAATGAGCCGCTCTTTGAGAATCAGCTTTTCTTAGGCCAGGTCTATCGCAATGAGTTAGCCAGGGAAGTCGGAAACCTGGGCTATGCCATCACTATTACCGACCGGGCCCAGGGATTCTTTGAGATCAAAGGCGTACCCAAGGAGCTTTTGGATGACTTTTCCAAACGCCGAGAGCAGGTGATCGAGCGGGTCCAGGAGCTGAAGGCCTCTGGAGAATATTCCCAAGCACGAGAGGCCCAACTGTATGAGATTGCAGCCCTCGGATCACGAAAGGAAAAGGAAGAGTTGAGCCGGGAGACGCTATTGCAACGATGGAATCAGACCCTCCAATCCAAAGGATGGGCCCTGGAGCAGCTTAAGGAAAACACCATTCACGAGGCGACAAAGATCAAAGAACATCAGCCACAAAAAGAAGAGGCCCAAGCTTACATGCGGCAAGCTGCAGGGGCAGTGACCGAGCGGGAAGCAGTCTTTCACCGGGAGTCGGTGCTTGAAATTGGACTGAAGCTCTCCCTGGGAGAGAAAGGGGTTAAAGAATTGGAGCAAGCCTACCAGCAGCTGCAAGACGACAAAGCGATCAAACGGCTGGGCCAGGACAAAGAGGGCCAGGACGTGTTCACCACCAAAGAGATGCTGAAGATTGAACGGGCCATATTGGACGATGTTCGCCAGCGACAAGGAACCCTGGAGGGCATGGATTCCAATACGGTAGGTCACTATCTACGAGAGATGAAATCCCAAGGTGCTCAGCTAACCCCAGATCAAAAGCAGGCCATCCGCACAATTGCCGAGACAAAGGATGCTATGGTGCTTGTTCAAGGCGATGCCGGGACCGGAAAGACGGCGGCCATGGCCCATGTGAAGACCATAATGGAACAGGAAGGATGGTCGGTTCGAGGCCTAGCCTTCACCGGAAAAGCGGCAGCCCAGTTGCAGCAGGGAAGTGGGATTGAAAGCCAGACTGTGGCCAGCTTTCTCAACCAAGTGGAGTCCATCAAGGGCCGGGAGCTCTGGATCGTGGATGAGGCCTCCATGATTGGATCAAAGGATCTCCATGGGCTCCTGGGTCTCGCTAAAGAAGGCCAGGTCAAGGTGGTTCTGGTCGGAGATCAGAAACAGTTTCAATCCATTGAGGCAGGGCGGATGTTTTCGGTACTCCAGGATAAAGGTCACGTCCAGACCGTGATGATGGCCCAGACCGTCCGCCAGCGAGACGAGATACTACGAGAAACCGTCCATGCCATCAGCACCAAAGAGATCGACCGGGCCTTTGCACTGCTCGAACAAAAAGGTCGTCTGGTAGAGATCGCGGACCGGGGAGAGCGTCTAAAAGCGGTGGCCCGAGAATACCTGAACCTTCAGGATCAGGGCAAGACGGCCCTGGTCCTCACTGCCCTGAACCACGACCGCGTCGCTTTAAATCACCAGATCCGATCAGAATTGCTACTCCGTGGGGAGCTTTCGGGAGGACGCACTTTTCAGGTCCTTGAAACCACGAATCTGCATCCCGGCTGGGCAACCAAGGCCGATGCCTATAAACCCGGCCAGGTGATTGTGACCACCGGAAAGGTCGGGGAGCTGAAGGCCGGAACCCGTCTGGAGATATTGGGGGTGGGTCCTGAGAACAAAACCCTGGTCGGGCAGGTCCAGGAAAAGAATGGATCCCAACGCCAGGTTGAGATCGATCTAGGAAAATTCAGTGAAAAGCTTTCGGTTTTTCAACGGGTCGAGCGAAACTTTTCTGAAGGAGATCGGATAGTGTTTTTAAAAAACGACCGCCAGCTCGGAATCCAAAACGGGATGGTAGGGAAAGTTGAGAAACTGGATGATCGTGGAAATGCACATGTTAAAACCTTGGAGGGCCGAGATATCCGATTCAATCTGGAGGGCGGTCCCAGGTCTTATAGCTATATCACTCACGCCTATGCCCTCACAGAATACAAATCACAAGGACAAACTGTGGATGCCGTCATCTGGCACACCCAGGCCAAAGACGCCTTTAAGGAGATCAATACCTCCAATTCGTTTTATGTCTCAATCACACGGGCACGAGAAGATGCAAAGATTATTACCGATTCCAAAGGGGATCTGAAAGAACAGGTTAAACACGAGCAGGTGAAAACCAGCACCCTGGATTACCCTCACGAAATCTCTGGTCCTAAGGGGAGTCGGGATGAAGGCAAGGGAATGGAGGGAAAATAAAACGTGGAAAAAACAACACATGATCGATAAGCGAGCATTAGCAAAAGTGTGATGTCTTCCTGTATCAAGCAGTTGAATGAACTTAATGAAAGATTGGAGGTGGAGTTGTCGTTTTAGTCACAAATCTGTAAAATAATACGGTGATTTGGCTGTATAATTACAAGTTAAACACCTATGGGGTAGAAAAATGGCAATAGTTACTTGTTCCGAATGTGGACAAATAATTGATAAGCTTAAAAATACTCCAGAGGAGGAGAGAAATCCTTGTCCAGCTTGTGGCTCAACGGCAAGGTTAATTAAGGTTCACATTACCGACAGTATAACTGTTCATGAGGGTTTAAAGATTAAAGCGCGTCATGGCATAACGGGGAAGCCTTTCCTCGAGGCAAAAACCGGAGACGAAATATATCGTAAAGAAGAAAAATGGGTTCAGAGATCATTGAGAGTTGATAGAGACAATGACCGATATACGGAAACAGTTGTTGACAAAGAAACAAGTGAGGTTATTCATCATTGTGATGAGCCTTTGAGGAAACATAGAAACCACGGCACTGCAAAGAACAAAAGGGACAAAAACATCTAACACCTCATTCGGGCCAATATTTATAACCATTGCTGCTACCCGACCGCATGCCGCTTTCCATCCTGCTCCGGGTGGTCTTAGTCGTTGGCCCCACAAATATATATGCGCAATAGGCCTACAATTGCAGCTGAAGTAAAGCGCCGAATCCTAATGGAGGCAGGATACAGGTGTGCTATCCCAACCTGCCGGTTTCCTATCACGGAAAATGCTCATATTGTGTCGTGGGCTGACTCAGAGAATAACAGCTACGAAAATCTTATTGCTCTTTGTCCTAACTGTCATACATTATATGACTCAGGGAAAATCAGTCGAGCAGCTATTGTTGCTTATAAGAAGAAGTTGATGTTCTTGAACGAAGTTTATAGCCGATTCGAGTTAGATGTCTTAGACTACCTTAAAGCCCATAAACGCGCTCTCATTCCCGGCGAGTTGTTGGTTAAAAGACTACTCGAAGAGGGAATCGTCAAACATGAAGAAAAAATCATGATACAGGGATTTGGGGATGGTGAAGAAATTCTAGGTATCTTCTCCGTTGTGTTGACGGAACGGGGAAGACAGTTACTTGATGACTGGTCAAAGATAGACCAATCTCTTACACATGAGCAATTGTAGGACTAACCTGCCCATCAATCTGACGTGCTGAATACATGTGGCTTATGGGGCGGTTAGAACGCATGGCAGAATGCAAGTTAACTCGGATTCCCCACATATAGGAGCAATGGGAATATGGACATTAAAGAATTCTTTGGACATGTTGAGCAGACGATGCTAGCCAGATTTAACCAGGCAGGTTTTATTGAGCATCCTGGTGACAAGGGCGAAAATCGAGAAACTATTTTACGTGACTTCCTAACTACTCACTTACCACAGAAATACGGAGTTACAAAGGGGGAGGTGCTTACGAGGGATGGAAAGCGAAGCCATGCTGCAGATGTAATTATTTACGATGCAACCAATTGTCCAGTTTTGTATGTAGAGGAGACCTCTATCCTTCCCATAGAAGGCGTCTATGGGGTGATAGAAGTAAAGTCCCGATTGTCCAAGAGCGAGTTATTAGACGCGACAGGCAAAATAGAATCCTTTAAACAACTTGCACCCCGCGAGCTCTCGGTCATAGAAACTAGGGAATATGTGACAGTGCATCGCCCATCAAGGCCCTTCGGCATCGTGTTGGGCTACCAGCTTGACGGCAACTCATTGAGTTCGTTGGCAGGAAACTGGGAAACGGAAAACAAAAGGATTCACGACGTAAATTATTTCACAAACTTTGTGTCTGTTTTGGGGGTAGGGCTGCTGCGATACGAAAAAGCAAACCTTTCAAGGGGCGAAAAAGAGCCGCTGTTGGATACTGACACATTCGTAAATTTGATACTCACAACTCAAAAGCGTCTTGCTAACAAAGAACCGGTTGACGAAATAGTCATTCGAATTGTTCAGGAAGAAGTAGGTATGCGCACATTTGGCAGGTTTATGGTCTCCCTGCTGATTATGCTTTCTCGTATGAGGCTTAGCGTACCAGACTTAGGTAGGTACCTAGATCCAGACTTACCAATGATGATCACCCGGGAGTCGTAAGTTCAGCAAATGGCAAAAATCGATCCAAACGAACCATGCCCTTGCGGATCAGGAAAAATATTTGCTGATTGTCATGGGCCAAGAGTTATCACGAACAGACCCATTAAAATCTCTAAACGACTTCCCTTAAAAGTCATTCCTGAGCCCGATCCGGGTTCCAGACCGGTGTTCAATAAGACTACCGAAGGAAGCATAATCTTTAGTGGCACGGATACGACGCTTTCTCTTGATTGTGGCCAGTGTGGAGCATCGTTAGTTATAGGTCTCAGAAAAGAGCAGATACGGAACGTTGTACTTAGATGCAATCAATGTGGTGTATTTAACGACACAGAATAAAGTCACTATCTCGGTTATTGGAAGTATCCGTTCTAGGTGCTGCAGCCGACCGCTGACGAGCTGGTTCAAACTTTGGATGCCCTGCTCCACAATGAACTTGGTATCATTCGAAGTTCAGTGCTCCGCATTCTTAGGGGGCTGAGCTTTTTTGTTATACACTTTTTCTCCCAGTAATGAATAATTCTCCAGAATTCCAAGGTTAACGGTTTGTTACTAATTTAAAAATACGGGTCATATACGGGTATCGCATGCCCCGCCACCCGGCACCCTGCTGTAAGCAGCGTGCCAGACCCATCCGCCCCAAGGGGGCTCCCCCCCGCGTGCACCCTGCCCTTTAAAATCATTAGTAGAGGGCAGCGTGCAAACCATGCGCCTCCTCCCCAGGTAGAAATAGGAGCTTTTGTCCTCCAAGGCTGGGGCACAATCAGGTTTCTTCCCCATTAGAATCATCCCTTTGATAAACCTATAACAGTGAAAAATTCAGAACCTCTTATTTTTGTTGATCTATTTTCTAAAAAATGTTAAGGTGGGACAAGGTACTGGACATCTGAGGGCCTGCCCATGGAAGTTGGGCCCAACCATTTTCAAAAGTAACCTTAATAAGAAGCAACGTCGTGGAGAGATATTGCAAAATCGAATTAAGAATGGATAAGGAGTATGGCTAGGTACACGGACATTCAGGAATGGTTGAGAAGGACGCAGGCCGTAACCGTAAAGACGTGTTGGATTGCACATGTCAAGGTGATGTGCGGTTTGCCAACAAGGGTGGCTTTCAATAGAAAAAGCAGAAGGTTTAGGGCTAATCCGTGTCCTCCGAATAAAGTTCACCTGATCAAAAAGGCATTTAGGCATTTTGGGATAATTTAAACCGAGTGTGATATGACTGACTCATCTCCCATACGTGAGGGACAGATCCTTAAAGGCCCGCTTTTCAATGAACCGATGCGGGTGGAGACCATTCGTTCAAACGGTCCCGATACCTGGATTGCTGGACTGGTCGGGTTGAAAACAGAAAAGTTTCGCAGTGTCACGCTGACGCTAAAAGATATCAAGGGTTTAAAAATATCAGAGGCCGCGCCCTCTTTTAACGGCAACGGACTGCTCCTGAGATTAGGCCTAGAGGCCTATGCCCTTGGCATCGCTTATGAATTCGATCCTTATTTTGGCCTCTCGGTGTCTCGAGTCGATCCTCTTCCTCACCAGTTGGAAGCCATTTATGATTATCTTCTTAAGCTTGCTCGCGTTCGGTTCTTATTGGCGGATGATGCCGGGGCGGGCAAAACGATTATGGCTGGACTTCTCATTCGGGAACTCAAACTCAGAGGGTTGGCTGATCGGATTCTGGTTGTTTGCCCGGCCAACCTGACCTTCCAGTGGCAGCGCGAGCTTAAGGAAAAATTCGATGAAAAGTTTTTGGTATTTAAGGGTAGCAATATACGGGATCAATTCGGAGTTAATCAATGGATGGAGGAGAAACACGTCATCACCTCGTTGGATTTAGCAAAGCGGACCGATATCCTGCCCAGTCTCCGTCAGGTTCAATGGGACTTAGTGATCGTGGACGAGGCACACCGAATGTCGGCATCCGATCCGGAACATAAAACCCTTCGATATCGTTTGGGAGAACTTCTTCGTGATAGCAGCGATCATCTTCTTCTATTGACCGCCACTCCTCATAAAGGCGATCCGGTGAATTTCAGTTTTTTTCTCCAGCTTCTGGATGAAGATGCCTATGCCGACGTTCGTTCCATTCGACAAGCCATGGAGCGACGTCAAGCGCCTTTCTATCTTCGCCGTACGAAAGAGGCGATGGTCTATTTCCCAGAACGACAGCCGGACGGAACATGGGCCGCACTGAAGATCTTCAAGAAGCGGATTCCGCATACAGTGGACTTTGCCATCGATGGTCCCGAGATGGATCTTTATCGCGAGATCACCCGCTACGTCAAACGTCAGGCAGCCAAGGCCCTGGCCCGGGGAGACGATCCTCGTGCGCGTGCAGTCAGCTTCTTGATGGCTTTGTATCAACGGCGTCTGGCTTCCAGTACGTATGCAATGAGACGCTCTTTGGAGAATCGGGTGCGGAGGCTTCAAGAAGGATTGCGACAGGCCCAGGAACTACTCCGAACCGCCCCGCCGGAGATTCCGAGTCCGGAAGAAATGGAGGAGATGGAAGAGGCCGAGCGTGAGCAATTGGAATCCATCATGGAAGCCATGACTGTCGCCCAGAATTCGACAGAAATTGAGGAAGAGATCGAAGATCTCAAAGAATTGGCCAGGGCCGCCAAAAGTGTTGAGGATTCGGGAAGCGAGGCGAAACTGTCCCGGCTGAAGGATCTTCTCCAGAAAGAAGGCTTCTTCGCCAAGTCCGACAAGCGTCTGCTGATTTTTACAGAATTCAAAGATACGCTTGAATATTTAGTCGAGCGGCTCAAGAGTTGGGGATTCCGGGTGGGTTTCATTCATGGCGGGATGAAGCCCGGTTCACGGAACGAGCCAGGCTCGCGGCTGTACGCCGAAAGTCAGTTTTGGGAAGGTACGATACAGATCCTTGTGGCGACTGAGGCGGCCGGCGAGGGAATCAACCTTCATTGTTGCCATGTGCTGTTCAATTACGACATTCCCTGGAATCCTAATCGACTCGAACAGCGGATGGGGCGCATTCATCGGTACGGTCAACAATACGTCTGCCTCATTTTCAACTTTGTGGCAACGAACACGATCGAGGGAAGGGTACTTCAGAAGCTCCTCGAGAAACTCCAAGAGATTCGGGATGCTTTGGATGACGACGCCGTTTTCAACGTGGTCGGGGAGGTTCTGCCAGCGGCCCATATTGACCGGATTCTCCGGGACTATTACGCTGGTCGTTTAGGCCAGGAAGATCTCGAAGACCGCCTCCTCCGGGATGTCAAGGAAGAGAAATTCCGTGCAATCTGCCAGAATGCACTGGAGGGGCTTGCGGCCAAGAAGCTGAACCTTGAGATGTTGGTTGAACGACGGGCCCGCGCTCAGGAGCGCCGAGTCGTGCCGGAAACAATCGCCCGGTTCATTCGAGAAGTGGGTGAACTTGTTCCCTTCTCTTTGAAGCCTGTCGCCAGCTCACCACACACGTTTGATCCCGGTTCAACGCCTCCCGTTCTCCGTCATTACGAATCGGAGCAAGATTGGAGGTTACCTTCGATAGCCCATAAATATCCTCGTTTCACGACCGACCGTGAAACAGCGGGAAAGCAGAACTACGAATGGGTTACCCCAGGACATCCCTTGTTTGAAGCGCTTCGCCGGTATGCATTGACAAGGGCGCAGGAATCGTTTAATCAAGGCGCCTGTTTCTACTCTCTGAACCATGATACGCCAGCCCGATTGGATTTTTACCGAGCCCGTGTGGTGGATGGTCTCGGCCAGGTCATTCATGAACGGCTTTTTGCGATTCAAATCGACGAGAGCTCGGAGCCCAAGCTCTATGATCCGACGGTTTTAGGAAATCTTCAGCCAGCTCCAGCACCCGATCCAGTGCCGCCCGTCTCGTCCCTTGCCGAGACGCAAGCCTGGCTGAATGAAAAGGCGCTCATGCCTTTCTTGGAAGAGGTACGAGGCGAGCGGGTGGCGGAAGTAGATCGGATTATAAGACATGTCGAAATCTCTTTGACGGAGTTGATTCAAAAGGCGGATGAGCAGATCGGTCGGTTTAACGAAGCGGTATCGCGAGGGGATGAAGGTGCCAAAGGACTTCTAGCGCAGGCCGAGGCGAGGCATCAGGAGCTTCTCCAGCGCAGGGAACGTCGACGTCAGGAACTAGAGAGACAGAGCGCCTTATCACTTCAGTCGGTGGAACGCATCGCCAGCGCGCTGATTCTGCCGCACCCCGAACGGGAGAAGCCTGAGGTCCGGCGGCTGAGGCCGGATGCCGAGGTCGAGGTGATCGCAATGCGGATAGTCATGGACTACGAGAAGTCCAAGGGGCGGCAAGTTTATGATGTCCATGAAAAGAATCTCGGCTATGACATCACCAGTTTGGATGTTAACTCTGGCGAGCTGCGGTTGATCGAAGTGAAAGGCATCGGTGAGACGACCGGAACCGTGCTGCTCACGCCAAATGAAAAGCGCGTTGCCGAAGACCGCCGCGACTGCTACTGGCTCTATGTTGTTACAAAATGTAACACGACACCGCAGCTCCAAGAGCCAATCAAAGATCCTGCACGGCTTCCGTGGCATGAGGTGAAGAAAGTGGAACACTATTACCTATCGGTGGACGCGATGACCAAGCCGATGCATGTACGGGAGGACTCGCCGCCGTATGGGGGCAAGCGATGAGGTCGCTTGGCCAACGCACGCGTCTTGTGATACTGTTGCTTTATGTCGTCTTGCTATTTTCCGCGTCTAAGCTCGCACTTGGCTTTTGGATTCCCCCAACTACTGAAAAGGGGCTATGGTTCTATTCCGGTCTAGCTGCGCTGCTCTTGGGGAACCTTTTGATAACTCCTTTCTACACTAAGCCAGCCGATGCTATCTCCTACGCGGTCGCTGCTGTCGTAGCTTTGCTTGCCGTGAATGTCTGGCCGCCACGTCAGAACACTGGGTTTGATCGGTTCCTGTGGTCCATAACCACCTTTTATGTAGTGCTCGTCCTTATGTCCAGCATTTTTTCTATAGCTTTCAAAGACTCGCGAAGCGGCTTCGTTCAGAAGATCTCAAGAACATTATACTTGCTGAGTGACACCCTGGGCACCCCAAAATGGATCTTTTCAGCTGTATTTCTGTTTGCTCTTGTAGCCTTTCACAGAGACAATCCTCGCGAGTACCTTGTGATTAGTTTTGCCTGGCTGATGTTAGTTGGGTTAAGACCTCTTGAGACACTTGCTGATCTGTTTCGTCGTTGGCAAGAACTTTGGAGAATGGCTCCATCCGTTGAGTCGTTTGGAGAAGTTGTTGGCCACGAGACCCCTGGCATAGTCCTGATTCGTCATGATCATGACCACCAAGTTTCATTTGGGGATACTCTTGTGGTTAGAGCGGATGATGGGAATCCGGGCCTTGCTTTAGCTCTGGACCATGTGGGCTTCTCTGAGGGCAGATGGTTACGTGCGGTTCACCTGCCCATTTCAGCAGAATCGCGAGCGCGTGTTGCCACAATTGTTACGCTACAAGACTCGTCCGAATCCGTTGCCATGAAAGCCAGTATCGACGAATTGGGGATATCTCAAATCTCTGATTTGGCGTGGGAGAAGCGAGGTCACTTGGTGGGACTCGTTGCGCCCGATACAGATGTATCCCGATTGCGTTTCGAGATCGTGCGGGAAGACCTCGACTTAGCAGAAGGTCGCTTACTCGAAGTTCAGATTGGACCTAAGCCAGTCCTCTATCAGATTATCAACGGTCTGACAAGGGAGGAGATCGTACAGCAGAAGAATACCCGGGGTTATGTACGTGGCGAAGCCAAGAAGATAGGGCGTTGGGATGAAGTTCAAGGACGATTTGAAGTGGTCAGATGGGTACCTCGCCCCAATACACCCGTTTTCCTTGTGGATACTTCATCACCAACACCCAAAAAAGACGCGGTGGGTCATTTTCCTGGAACTGATTACCCCGTGAGTATTGATGTGGACTCTTTGGTAACTCATAATACTGCTATTTTGGGAATCCTCGGTGCAGGAAAATCCTTTTTGGCGTTGGAATTGGTCGAAAGAATGATTGGAGCTGGGATTAAGGTGATTTGTCTTGATCTAACCAATCAGTACGCTCAAGAGTTAAGTCCATACTACAACACTGATAAAGAACAGTTGACTATTGAGAATCTTCAAACCATAGGCACAAATGGTAAGAACAATGCGCAGCAGAATGTTGAGGAAGGTGGGAGTATACAAGAGTTCGAACAAGCAGTAAGAGAGGACCTTCAGAGTTTCTTAGCTCCAGACAATACTCAGCGGGTTAAGATTTATAACCCTGTGGCGTTCGAAGTGTGGCGACAAGATAGCAAACCATTCCAGGGACGCGCTTCAATGGCATCCCTTACACCGACAGAGATCACGCGTATCTTTGTGGAAGCTGCTCTTCAGGTATTACAAGATCAGGGGATGAGCGACCGGGCAAGATGTTGCATCGTCTTTGAGGAGGCGCACTCTCTGATTCCTGAGTGGACTGCAGTAGCAAGCGAAGGAGACAAAGCCGCAACCAATGGAACTGCAAAAGCTATTTTGCAGGGACGTAAGTATGGCCTTGGATGCCTAGTCATTACACAAAGGACAGCTAACGTCACAAAGAGCATTCTGAATCAATGCAATACAGTTTCCGCCCTGCGCGTTTTCGATGCAACGGGAATGGAATTTTTGAAAAACTATATAGGGGAAGATTACGCAGGCGTTCTCTCAACCCTTGAAGACCGACTCGCTGTTATCTTTGGACGCGCTTCTTCGTGTAAAGATCCAGTGCTGATACGCCTCAATGAACGGGTAGACTATCTGCATGTTTTCCGGAATGCTTCTGATAGAGGTGAGGGGTCGTGATCCCAAAGGAATGTAAACGTCTAGCGGAGGTGGATTTTCCGATTGCGGTGGTCAGCAAGCACGCGGCGAGGGAAAAATCTATTCGCCATGGGCATCCGTCCACCCTGCATCTCTGGTGGGCGCGCCGGCCACTGGCAGCATGTAGGGCTGTACTGTTAGGACTGTTGCTGCCTGATCCCTGCGATGAACACTGTCCGCAAGAGTTCAAGAAGGGGGCACGAGAGCTTCTGCCACGAGTTCAGGGTAAGGTTGGTCCGAAAGACGAGGATTTACGAAAAGCACTTCTGAAATTCATTGGGGACTTCGCAAACTGGGATCTATCCGCGAACCCGACCTATCTTGAGGTTTCACGCGGCTTGGTCAAGGCGGCCCATCCGGAAGAAACACCTTTGGTCGTAGACTCCTTTGCCGGAGGTGGGTCCATTCCGCTCGAAGCCCTGCGGCTAGGTTGCGAGGCTTTCGCGAGTGACTTGAACCCGGTGGCTTGCCTGATTCTCAAAGTAATGCTGGAGGACATTCCTCGACATGGACGGGCGCTGGCTGAGGAGCTTCGCCGTGTCGGCGCGCAGATCAAGGCGGAGGCAGAAAAAGAACTGGCTGAGTTTTATCCTCCTGACCCCGGTGGTGCAAAGCCCATCGCCTATCTCTGGGCACGGACCGTTCGTTGCGAAGCACCGAACTGTGGGACGGAAATTCCTCTTGTTCGTTCCTGCTGGTTAGCTCGGAAGCAAGGACGAAAGTATGCCCTGAGGTACAAAGTGCTTCGACCAAGTGGACAGCAACCCTATCTAACCTTTGAGGTATTTCAGCCCAAAAATGAATCAGATGTGCAAAGAGGTACGGTTTCAAATGCCAAAGCACTATGCCCTGCATGTAACACGGTGCTTCCACCCGATCGTTTAAGAGCCCAACTATCTATTTCAAAGGGTGGCGCAGAGTGTTTATTCGATAATCGCGGAAATCGCATAGGTGGTGCGATTCTCTTGGCAGTAATTACAATAGCTAAAGGTAAATTAGGTAGGATATATCGAGTCCCTAATGAGAAAGACTTTTTGGCGCTTGCCAAGGTGAAGAAACAAATAGAAGACAAAGTTGCAGTTCTATCTCAAGCAGGTATTATCAGCCCTATACCAGATGAACCAATTAATGAAACACGTCCGTCTCCAAATGCTCGTGGGCTATCGGCTGTTACAAGATATGGTATGAAAAGATTCGGCGATTTATTCGCGCCGCGCCAAAAACTTTCCCTTCTGACTTTTGTCGATAGTATTAATGCTATTGAATTATCAAAAACAAGCCATCCCGAAGTTTTAAAAGAACTATTAGCAATGGCCTTTGGCAAAATGATAATGCAACAGAACTCGCAATGTAGGTGGAATCCGAATGGTGAAAGCGCTCCAGGTGTGTTTGGAAGGCAAGCACTTCCGATGATTTGGGATTTCATTGAGGCTGTACCATCTGGAGAAAGCATCGGAAGTTTTCAGTCTGCAATTGGATGGATATCAGACACGATAGCAGAAATCGGGGGTTGGCAAAAAAAGATTGGAACAGTTGAACAATCAGATGCTACCAAACATCCCTTGCCCAACTCAAGTGCCTCAATATGGTTTACCGATCCACCTTATTACGACGCTGTACCTTATTCAGACCTCTCTGATTTTTTCTATGTTTGGTTAAAGAGAATTCTTCGGAATCATAAGACAACAAAAGGCGACACCTACGATTCCAATAACCCATTGACTCCAAAAATCCCAGAATGTGTCTGGAATCAAGCACATTTTGTTAATGGCGAACCAAAGACCCCAAAATTTTTTGAAGACACAGTTACAAAAGCCTTTGCTGAGGGAAGAAGGGTGTTGGGTGAAGAGGGTATCGCAGCGATCGTGTTTGCACACAAGTCGACAGAAGGTTGGGAAGCTTTACTTAGTGGTATTTTGAATTCTAATTTAGTTATTCTAGCTTCTTGGCCTATAACAACCGAGATGGGCGGTCGGTTGAATGCACAAGACGCGGCGGCTCTTTCAGCAAGCATACATTTGGTCTGCCGACCGAGGCCGGAGGACGCGTCGGTGGGTGACTGGGGTGAAGTGCTCCGGGAGCTTCCGCGGCGGGTGGGTAATTGGATGGAGCGGCTTCAATCGGAAGGCATTCGCGGGGCGGATCTGGTGTTCGCCTGCATCGGGCCCGCGCTGGAGATTTTCAGCCGCTACTCCAAGGTCGAGACGGCAGAGGGGCGGAAAGTGACGCTGGCCGAGTATTTGGAAAAAGTTTGGGAAGTGGTCGGCCGGACGGCGCTGGAGAATGTCCTGGGAACGACCGAGGCCAAGGCCCGTAACGGTGTCGCGGGGGCGCTGGAAGAGGATGCCCGGTTGACGGCACTTTTCCTCTGGACGCTACAGAGCACGGCAACTGAAGCCGTAAACGGGACTGAGGGAGATGGTGAGGATGGAACTGATGACGAGGACGAGGAGGATGCATCTACCTCAGCAAAGAAAAAAGGCTTCAGTCTCATCTTTGATGTCGTCCGACGCTTTGCCCAGCCGCTAGGCATACGGCTGGAGAACCTGGAAGGTCGGATTATCGAAACGCACAAGGGCATTGTGCGCCTGATGAGTGTAGAGGAGCGAGCACCACAACTTGTAGAACCTGGGGTTGTGCATGATGTGACGCTAGCGGACTTGGATCCCAGCAAACGCAAACAGAGCCAGCTTGATATGTTTAAGGAGGCACAGCAGAAGGACCAGCTTGGTAACGAGGCGCGGCGTCGACTAGAAAAAGCAACTTGGTCACAACTCCACCTAGATACGATTACAACCCTGGACCACGTGCATAAGGCTATGCTCTTCCAGAAACAGGGGCGGACTACAGCCTTGCGAGAGCTCCTCTTCTATGAGCAGCACTACCGCCCCGAGTTCTTGCGCCTTGCAAATGCGCTGTCGGCCCTTTACCCAAAGAATAGCGACGAAAAGCGATTGTTGGATGCCATGCTATTAGCGGTGTCTAGGTAGGAGAATAAAGTGGATCCCTGGTATAAAGTTACTATACCACGCAAAGAAGTCCGCGAAGGCCGCTCTTTTAATCCGGATGAGTTTGCGATTGCCCTGGAACAGGTGGTAGCCAAGACCGCGCCACTTGACTATCGAGACCCGGTTCAGTTTTTCTCACGCACCTGCTTTACACGCGCCTTGCGGGAGCATGCGGGGATAGTCCTCCGCCGCCTTTCGGGGAAGACCGAAAATACCGCACCAGTTCTCACTCTCATTACCCAGTTCGGCGGCGGCAAAACGCATACGTTAACGGCACTCTATCATCTAATTGAGAACGGCAAAGCGTCGGCCAAGCAGGAAGGTGTGCAGGCACTAATCCGGCAAACTGGCCTTGTCAAAATTCCTGAGGGGAAAGTGGCCGTCTTCATAGGGAATGCCTGGGACCCACAGCCTGGCCGGGAGACTCCATGGATTGATATAGCCCGGCAGCTTGCGGGTGATGCTGGAGTGAAAGCGTTGGGATCCGCTTCGAAAACCACACCACCGGGAACTGAAGCCCTTGGGCGGGTCTTTCAAGCGGCGGGCGGATCGGTTCTGATCCTTTTTGACGAAGTACTTAATTTTCTTAATCGGCACAGGAGTCTGACCGAAAGTTTCTATGCCTTTCTTCAGAACCTGACCGTGGCAATGACCGGCACAACACGGGGGGCTGCTGTGATCAGTCTCCCGCGTAGTCAGGTAGAGATGACCGATTGGGACCTCCAATGGCAGGAGAAAATTACGAAGGTTGTCCGTCGCGTCGCCAAGGATCTGATCGCCAACGATGAAACGGAGATCAGTGAAGTGGTCCGTCGGCGTCTTTTTGAGGATCTCGGCAACGAACGTATCCGCAAGACTGTAGCCAAGACCTATGCAGACTGGTGTTTTGAGCGGCGTGCACAACTGCCACCGGAGTGGACAGCTGTAGATACAGTGGTTACGGAGTCAAAGGCACGTGAATTTCTCAGACAGCGGTTCGAGACATGCTATCCGTTTCACCCTGCTACCCTTTCAGTCTTCCAACGTAAATGGCAAGCACTTGCACAGTACCAGCAGACTCGTGGAACACTAGCGATGCTGGCGCAGTGGATCTCATGGGCTTACAAGGAGGAGCACCAGCGGGCGCGACGTGAGCCACTTATCACACTCGGCTCTGCGCCTCTCGATGTGCCGGAATTCCGAGGAACTATCCTGGGTCAGCTTGGTGAACCCAAACTGGTGGCTGCCATTGAGGCAGATATTGCCGGTGAGCATGCTCATGCCCGAGCTCTTGATGCCGATACGAAAGGGCCACTTAGCAACATTCACCAGAGAGTAGCTGTCACGGTTTTCTTCGAGTCTTCTGGCGGCCAGGTGGACAAAGTAGCTCACTTGCCAGAACTTCGGTTTGCCCTCGGAGAACCTGAGGTAGACACCACCTCAATTGATAACGCCGCACTTGCTCTTGAGGCCAAAGCTTTCTTTATCAGTCGTGCGGGATCTGACGGTTTTAAAGTTTATCACAAGGCCACGGTCCGCAAGGCCGTCAGCGACCGTCGGGCGTCTTTGGACGAGGCCGAGGTGCAATCCACCATGCGCGCCCTTGTTCAAAAAGAATTTGA
>Ga0187893_10005753_pt1 | contig 21893 bp, 22 predicted proteins | sample MA1701074metaG_FD_139574 | JGI IMG/M metagenome (GOLD analysis project Ga0187893, IMG submission 139574) | White microbial mat communities from a basaltic lava cave in the Kipuka Kanohina Cave System on the Island of Hawaii, USA - MA170107-4 metaG ...
AGCTTCTCCGTCACGACCCCTCCGGCGGCTGGACCCGCGCGGTCTCCGCCGGCTTGGGACCCCGCGGGAATGAAGAACCGCCGGCGACGATCCTCCGAGAGGTTTGGCACAGACGCCAGCTTCAATGCGGTCTTCACGTTGGCCACATCGATCTCGGCGATGATGTTCTCGCGAAGCGCCCGCGCATCGGCGCCCAGCCTGCGCGCCTGGCTCAGCGCATACCTCCCGTAGGCCCGGTCCAGCGCGAGCTCGACAGACATCAAGTCCTTCGTCGTGACGTACTCCGCGACGCCCGCGGCCATCGCGGCGGCCAGCGGATGGTCGAGCGACTCCAGCGTGCCGGCAAGCCCGGTCAGGTCAGGGTAGCCGGCCATTTCCTTGAGCACAACCTCCCCCAGGTTCCCTGCCGGCACCAGCGCCTGGACGATCTCCTCGGCGGCGCGCCCGGCGTGCTTGCCGCGGACGATCACGCGGAGGTTGGCCAGATCCCACCTCAGGAGCAGGAGCTGGATGAGTGCGCGCGGCCGGCCGTCGGCGAATCCTAGGATCGCGCGCGTCGTGCGCTGCAGATTCTTCGTCAGCGCTTCGTCAACCGCCCGCAGGCCCTGGTAGCGCGACAAGGCTTCTTGAAGATCGCTCCCGTACGGCGTCGCGGCGAGTCCCTGAATGAAGGCGTCCATCGTCGCGGCCGCCAGCAATTCTTCCAGACGTGACGGGGGCAGCAGCCGGCTGCGCATGGCGCGCACCCGGGCATTGATGTATGCAAAATCAGGCATGAGGCCCGGTCATGCCTCCCACAACCTCTTGGCGACTTCGCCCGCCAGTATCGGACGGGCTCGATCGAGCCGGGAGGCCAGCGTGTTCGTCACCGTGAAGCGCCCGCCCGATGAGGCGATGCGGGCTCCGCCCTTCACCGCCGCATCGGTGTTCACGGTGGCGTTCGATGTGCGCCCGCCGAGCAGCGCCCGGGCCAACGATTCGTCGGCGGGGTTGACCGTCACCACCGCCTCTCCGGTGACGCCCTGCAGGGCCTCATCAATGAAGGCGCGCAGGGTGTCCGGATACTGCTGGCCGTTTCCCGCAAAGCGTGCCAGTTCGGCCTCGGCCTGCGCAAAGACCTTGGCGATTTCCTCCTCTTTGGCCTGGAGGATGAGCGAGGAGGCGCGCAGCTGTACCGTGCTCTGGGCCTTGACCACGGCGGCTTTCCTCTCGGCCTCAAGTCGCGCCCGGTGCGCCGCGAGCAACTCCTCGGCCTCGCGACGGGCCTGGGCCCGAATGGCCTCCGCCTGCGCGCGGGCTTCGCTCAAGAGCTTGTCCCGCTCGGCGCTGGCCTCGCGCTCGAGGAGGGAGATAAGTTCTGAGCTCATCGACCCGTCCGGCTTAGATTTTGCCGATGATGAAGAACGCCACCAGGAACCCGAAAATGATCAAGGTCTCAGGGAGCACGAGAAAGATCAACATCTGACCGCCGATCTCGGGGCGCTCGGCGATCGCGCCGGCCGCGGCCGCGCCGATGCGCGACTGCGCCCATGCCGTCCCGATGGCGCCGCCAAAGATGGCGAGCGCCGCTGCCAGTCCCAACAGACCGTGCGCCAGCGTGAGCTGCCGTACGCCTTCGGGAGCGGCCTCCGCCGCGAACGCGGTCGATGCGGCCAACAACACTCCCACGAGTGCCACGAACATGAACAGCGCTTTCTTCAACCTAGCCACCTCCCGTTTTGTGGAGCGGCTGGTACGAGTTGCCCGTTTCATCGTGATATTTGAACTTGGTGAGAAATTCGACCCAATTCAACCGGGCGGGCTGAATGATATGACCGGCAAATGTGAAGAGCAAGATGATCATCTGGATGATGATCCCCGCGATGATGCCAATGATCACGTACCCTCCGCTCAATTGCTGCCCGAGATCGTTGGCCACATTGGCGATGACCGCCGCCGCGAGCCCAACGCCAAACAACCGGGCGTAGGAGAGCACGTTACCCATGCCCGAGATGGCTTCCAGCAGCCACATCGCGGCCATCCGGTTCAGGATGAAGCCGATCGCCAAGAACACGAGGAACGCGACGATCAGGATGACGCCGGGTGTGAAAAAGCTCTGGGGGAGCACGTTGCCCATCGCGCCCAAGACTGCAAAGAGAGCCGCGACCCCCGAGATCATCGTAAGAGATTCGAGCACCCCCACCAGATGGCCGTGGCGCGCCGCGAGCACGAGGTGCAGCAGGTAACCGAGCATGACCTGCACCAGACCGGCGGCCACGGTGATGTAGAAAAAGGCCTGCGCAGATTCCACCCGGTTGAAAATGGGGTGGAGTCCGAAGTAGTGTTCGAGGAGGTTCCCGAATACTTCGAGATAGAGAACGCCGAACAAGATCGTCCACGCCGCGAGTACCCGGACGATCCACGACATGTCGGCCAGCGGCTCGGGCCCGATGCGGATGCCAAGCTTGATGGGCCCCAACGCCACATCCCACGCCTCGCCCCTGCGTGCCTTGTTCCGCATCCACCACCCGAACAGGAAGAGTAAGACGCCGATCGCCACATCCCCAACGACCAGGCCCACGAATACAGGAAAGAAGATCGCCAGGTAGAGGGTCGGATCGAGCGTGCCGTAGCGCGGAGGCCTGAACAGCGCGAGCAGCCGCTGAAACGGTCGCAGCGGCGCCGGATTATCGAGCAGCACCGGGACATCCGCCGTGTGATGGGGATCAATGGGGGCATCGTACACGACCACTTCATGGCGGAAGCGGTCTCGCAGTCGCGTCCGAATTTCGGGGACCCGATTCGCGGGAGCCCAGCCGTGCAGGATGAACGTGTAACGCGACTCGGCCAAATTTGGCAGCGCGCGCAGTTGCGCGAGCCGGTCGGTCAAGAGCGCGCGGATGGCCAGGAGCCGCGGCCGGTAGCGCCGACTTGCCTCCCTGAGCAACCGGTCGACCTCGGCCAGCTCTTGCGGCACCTCCTCGCGCCGGCGCTCCATTGCGCGCACGGCCTCCGCGGGCCCGGCCTCAGCGTAGCGCGCCGGAAGCCGGAGCTCGGAAATTCCCGCCTGGGTCAGAAAGTTCCGGACGATCTCCTCGTCGCGGCGCAGGAACGCCACGACGACCCCGATCTTGCCTTCCTCGACCGTACGGCTGACCACCTCAACACGGCCGTTGGTCAACTCGGTGAGCTGATTGCGCACGGCGGTCACCACCGTGAGGTCCTTGCCGCGAAGTATGAACCCCACCGTTTCCACGGCCTTGCTGTCGCGGAGCGCTCCCAGCAGCGGGGAGAGGACACGGACCGCGCCTTCGTAGGTGCGGATGAGCTCGAGCTCTTCTTCCGCATCGAGACGCCGGCGCGTGAGCGCGCGGATCTCGCCTTCGATGCTGGCGATCTCGGCCTCGAGGGCGTCGATTTCGGCTTCGGCAAGGCCGTCAGCGGACGGATGCGGCGCGGCTGTTCGCGCATCCCCGGGCGTCTCGGGAAGCAGGCTAAGCGCGCCCTCGACGCGCACGCGTAGGCGCTCGAGGGTTGCCAGACTGGCGGAGGCCGTCTCGTCGGGCTGCAGGGTCGCAAGGGAGGCTTCCTCGGCTTCGACGCGGTCGATGTGCAGCGCGCCGATGCGCTGTATCTCCTCCATGACCGGGGCCAGAAGGCGTTTGGGCCCGAACACCAGCACCCTGCGCATCTCGACAATCATCAGGAGATTCCAATCATGCGGTGGTGCCTTTGACGACACGGTCGACGACGAGCTTGACGGCCTGGGCCTGCCTGGCGGCGGCCTGCTTACGCAGCCTGTCGACGTCCTGCGCGGCTCGTGCCTGGAGCTCGTCGTTGATGCGAGCCACGTCGGCGGCGACCAGCTCCTCGTGCTCGCGCGACGCGGCCGCGGTCTTGGCCCGGGCCTCGGCCAGGATCTGTTCGGCGTCGGCCCGTGCTCGCTCGATCATCGAAGCGGCTTCTGTACGCGAGGCGGCGACGAGCGTCTCGAGCTCGCGCTCCTTCTTCGCGATGAGGTGGAGCAGGTTGTCGTCGCCCGGGTGATGTTCGCCGTAACCCGACTTCTGCGCGCTCATGCCGTCCGCCCCTCGTCATGCTGTCAGCAAAATGCCCCCAGGACGCGGCGCCCGGGGGCACACACCACCCGCGCGATGATAGCAGGGGGTCCCAAATAGCGTCAAGGCACCGCACACTCCGGGCAGCATTGCGGCTTCGCGCCACTTTTCCTGGATTCCTTCCCCGCGAATTCCGTTTGAGGGAAATCTCAGAAGCGAAGCAGCAGCGTGGCGGTGCCGACCAGATTGATGAACGGCTGCGGGAAGAGGCCCACGATCAGGGTACCCAACGCGGTGATGCCGAGGGCGACACGCAGCGCGGGCGGCTCCCGCACCGGTTCGGGCGACGTGGCGGGCAGCAGGTACATTACGCGGATCACGTTGACGTAGTAGTAGAGCGAGATGACGCTGTTGACGATGCCGACAATCGCCAGCCACAGCAGCCCGTTGTTGATGGCACCGCCGAGGATATAGAACTTCCCGAAGAAGCCGGCGAGCGGGGGAATCCCCGTGAGGGAGAGCATGAAGAAGAGCATGAGCAGCGCCAGCCACGGCGACCGCTGCGCGAGGCCGGCGTAGTCGGCGATAACATCGGAGCCTAGCCGCTGCCCCACCGCCATGGCGACAAAGAACGCCCCCAAATTCGTGAAGGTATACGCCAGAATGTACATCAGCAACCCCGGCGTTCCGAAGTCGCCGCGAAACGCGGCCACCGCGATCAGAAGGAATCCCGCGTGAGAGATACTGGAGTATGCCAGCATGCGCTTGATGTTGCCCTGCGGGAGCGCCAGGAGGTTGCCTACCGTCATCGACACGGCCGCCAGTCCTGCGATCAACGTGACCCAATCGAACCCCGTGGGCGCGAACGTCACGAGCAGCAGACGCACGAGCGCGGCGAATCCCGCCGCTTTCGAGGCGACCGACAGATACGCGGCGATCGGGGTGGGCGCGCCCTCGTATACATCCGGGGTCCACTGGTGAAACGGCACCATCGAGATCTTGAATCCGAACCCGGCGAGCGAGAGGCTCAATCCCACCACCAGCGCCGGCTGCGGCGCGGTACGAATGCGCTCGGCGATCGCATAGAGACCGGTCTCGCCCGTGAGGCCGTAGAGGATCGAGAAGCCGTAGATCATCACCGCCGTAGCCCCGGCGCCAAACAGGAAGTATTTGATACCGGCCTCGGTGCTTTTGGCGTCCGTTTTGAAGTAGCCGGCGAGCACGTAGGAGGTGAGACTCACGAACTCGATCGCCAGCGCGAGCAGGATGAGGTCGGCGCTGCCGGCCATCAGGACGAGTCCCAGGGCGGTGAACACTAAGAGGATGTAGAGCTCACCCTCGTAACTCGTCTGCCCGCGGAAGTAGTCGGTCGCCGCGAGGATGACCAGAATGGTCGATCCCACGATAATAGCCTTGAAGAAGACCGCGAAGCCATCGACCGCATAGGTGTTGAAGAACGCCGTCCGCGCGGGCTGCCCCAGCATAGCCAGGATCGGCAGCAGGCTGAGGAGCAGGCCGGCGATGGCGATCCATCCGACGATGCCCTTCCGGGATCGGTCGGTAAAGAGATCGAGCAGGATGAGCAGCAGGCCGAGTCCCGTCAGCCAGAACTCCGGCGCCAGCGCCCAGAGATCTTCAGGGGGAATCGGCATCGGCTTACTTGATCCCCGAGACCAGGCTCGACATCGCGATGTTAATCACGTCCAGCAGCGGGCGGGGATAGACCCCAAAGACGATCATGACGGCGGCCAAGGGCACGAGCGCGATCGCCTCGCGCAGGTCAAGGTCGGGCAGCTTGGCCCACCGCTCGTTGAGCGGCCCCAGGAAAATCCTCTGGATGGTCCAGAGAAACATGGCCGCGGAGAACAGGACTCCGAACACCGCCACGACGGTCAGTTCGGGGAACACTCCAAACGAGCCGACGAACACGAGAAACTCGGCGACGAAGCCCATCAGTGCCGGCAGACCGAGGGATGCCAGCATGGCCAGGATCGTAATGCCCGAATAGGTGGGGAGGCGCGCCCAGAGCCCGCCGAAATCGTCCACGCCGCGGGTGTGGGCCCGATAGTCGTAGATCACGCCGACGATGAGGAAGAGGGCGCCCGTAATGATACCGTGGGCGATCATCTCGAAGACGGCGCCGTTGAGGGCGATCGTGGCCGAGGTTGCCTTCGCGGCATCGCCGGCCGCGGCCGCCGCGGCGGCTATCCCGAGCATGACGTACCCCATGTGGTTGACGCTGGAGTACGCGACGAGCTTCTTGAGGTCGGGCTGGGCCATCGCAACCAGCGCGCCGTACACGATGCCGATCAGGGCCAGGACGGCAACGATCGGCGCGTATTGTTTGAACGCCTCCGGCAGCATCGGCAGGCTTATGCGCAGGAAGCCGTAGGTCCCCATCTTGAGGAGGATCGCCGCCAGGATTACGCTGCCGGCGGTCGGCGCCTCAACGTGCGCATCCGGCAACCAGGTGTGGAACGGCCACATGGGCACCTTGATCGCAAACGCCAGGAAGAATCCCCAGAACGCCAGGCCCGCCAGCGCCGGCAATCTGGCGAGCGGCTGCTGGCGGATCAGCTCGAGCATGCCGAACGTCCGAGGCTCGGCGTTGAAGTAGAGCACCAGAATCGCGAGCAGCATCGCAAGCGAGCCGATTAGCGTATAGAGGAAGAACTTGATTGCGGCGTACTCCCGTCTCGGCCCGCCCCAGATGCCGATCAGGAAATACATCGGAACGAGTGACACCTCCCAGAAGACGTAGAACAGGAAGAAGTCCAGCGAGACGAAGACCCCGAGCATACCGGTCTCCAACAGCAGGAACAGAAAAAGGTACTCCTTCAGCCGCATGTCGATGCGCCACGAGTAGACGATCGACAGCAGCGTGAGCAGCGTCGTCAGGATGACGAGAGGCAGGCTCAGTCCATCGAGGCCAAGGTGATAGTTGATGCCGATCCCGGGGATCCAGAGGTAGCGCTCTTCGAGCTGCATGCCTTGCCTACCGATGTCGAACGGCCAGAGCAGCCACACGGACACGAGGAAGGTGAGGGCCGCGGTGATCAACGCGACCTGCTTCATCACGCGGTCGTTGCCCCTGGGGATCAGCAGGACGATCAGCCCGCCCAGCAGCGGGAGAAAGACCGTGATCGTCAGCACGTACCTCTCCATCAGGCTGTCACCCCTTCTTTAAGAAAACGGGATGTGCCCAACCGGCGCCTCGCAGGCTTGGCGCCTCCTCAGCAACCCGCTCGCCACGCTCGCCCTAACGCTGCCACATCTCACCGGAACAGGCCGGTGGCCAGTAACACGATCACGCCAAGCGCGATCGCCAGCAGATAGTTCTGCGCCCGGCCGGTCTGCACGTAGCGCAGGACCCCGCCCGCGCCCTTCACCGCGTACCCCACGACGTTGACGAGGCCGTCCACAATGTAGGTATCCATCAGGCGGTACAGCCTCGCCAGCCCGACGCCCGCCAACCCAAAGAGATTGACGAGCGCGTCGATGACATAGACATCGAAGTTGCGCAGCGCCCATGCGATCCAGAGCACCGGCCGCACAATCGCCACGGCGTAGAGCTCATCGAGGTAGTATTTGTTCGCCACCAGCGTGTGGAGCGGGCCGGCGGCACGGCGGAGCGCTTGCGCCGGCACAATCTTCCAATGGTACACGACCGCCGCCGCGCCGATCCCGGCGGCGGCGATCGCCAGCGACGCGAGGGCAAGCGTGGGGCTGAACGGCACGGCCTCAACACCCTCGAAGCGCAGGAACGCGTGAAACGGATTCCCCAGGAAAGGCGCGCCGACGAAGCCGATGACGGTGGAAAACGCCGCAAGCACCCACAGCGGGCCCGTCATCACCCCGGGGCTCTCGTGTGGATGCGCGTCGTGTGAGCGCAGCGTGCCGGAGAACGTGTAGAAGATCACGCGGAAGATGTAGAACGCCGTGAGAAACGAGGTCAGGGCCCCCACGACGAACAGCGCGGGGTTGTTGTGGAATGCCTCGAGGAGAATCTCGTCCTTGCTCCAGAACCCGGCGAATGGGAAGATCCCCGAGAGCGCGAGCGCCCCGATCAGGAACGTCCAGTAGGTCGAGGGCATGACCTTGGCCAGGCCGCCCATCTGTTTAATGTCGTTGGTGCGCATCGCGTGGATGACGCTCCCGGCCCCAAGGAAGAGCAGGGCCTTGAAGAACGCGTGCGTGGTGAGATGGAACATCCCCGCCGTGTAGCCCCCGACGCCCAGCCCGAGCATCATCAGGCCGAGCTGGCTGATCGTCGAATAGGCCAGCACTCGCTTGATGTCGTCCTGCACGACGGCGATCGTGGCGGCCATCAGCGCGCTGATGCCGCCGATGTAGGCGACGGCGAGCAGCGCCTCCTGCCCCGGTGAGGCAAAGAAGAGCGTGTAGGCGCGCGCGACCAGATAGACGCCGGCGGCCACCATGGTCGCGGCATGGATCAGGGCCGAGACCGGGGTCGGGCCTTCCATGGCGTCGGGCAGCCAGGTGTGCAGCGGAAACTGCGCCGACTTGCCGACGGCCCCACCAAAGATGAGCACGGCGGCCACCGTGAGCGTCGGGAGTCCCCCGATGGTCTGGCCCGTCAGCGCCCCTTGGCTGACCTTCGTGAAGATCTCCTCGAAGCGGAACGTCCCAAGCGTGAAGAAGAGCAGCAGGATGCCCAGGAACATGAAGACGTCGCCCACGCGCGTGGTGATGAAGGCCTTCATCGCCGCTCGAGCGGCCGACGGCCGCTCGAAGTAGAAGCCGATTAAGAGATACGAGCACAACCCCACGAGCTCCCAACCGGCATAGAGGAACACCAGGTTGTTGGCGAGGACCAGCAGGAGCATCGAGGCCGCGAACAACGACAGGTAGGCGAAAAAGCGTGAATACCTCGGGTCCTCGTGCATGTAACCGATCGAATAAATGAAGATCATCGAGCCGACCACCGTTACCACGAGCAGCATGACGGTGGTCAGCGCATCCACGCGAATGCCCAGGTCGAGGGGCAACTGGCCCACGAGCATCCACCGGAAATTGGCTTCGTACGGCGTAGGGTGGCCCAGCATCTGCAGGAAGATGCCGATCGACAGCAGCGCCGAGGCGATGATGCCCGCCACGGCGACATAGGCGCCCTCGCCGGGCAGGCGGCGGCCGAACGCAGTGATCAGGGCGAAGGCCGCGAGTGGGAAGACCGGGATGAGCCAGGCGAGCTCAACCATCGGTTACCATTTCATGACGTTGATCTCGTCGACGTGGATCGTCTCCAGGTTACGGTAGGCGGCCATGACCAGCGCGAGCCCCACCCCGGCTTCGCACGCAGCCAGCGTGATCACCACCAGCGCGAACACCTGCCCATTCAGAGCACCGGGCGCCGTGAACTTGTTGAACGCGATCAGGTTGACGTTGGCCGCGTTCAGCATCAACTCAATCCCCATCAGGATCGCGACCGCATTACGCCGGGTGAGCACCGCATAGAGTCCGAGGCAGAACAGCAGCGCGCTGACGATCAAGAAGTGCGTCAGGCCCACCTGCACGGCGCCGCCTCCCGCTACCGCTCGCGCCGCGCGATGATGATCGCGCCCATGAGCGAGACGAGCAACACCAGGCTGGTAATCTCAAAGATCAGGACCGCGCTGGTCAGGAAGGCCTCGCCAATCGGCGCGGCGGTGTACTGAGGCAGCGACCCCGACGCCTTCGGCCATTCCGTCCCGGAAAAGACCGCGATAAGGATGAGGGCCAGGACCGCGGCCGCCAGCATCCCCAGCGGGACCTGTTCGTTCACCTGGCGAGTCCGCAGCCCCGTCCCACCCTCGGTCAGCATGATCACAAACAGGATCAACACGGTGATGGCGCCCGCATAAATCAAGACCTGGATGCCGGCGACGAACTCCGCCTGCAGCAGGATGTACAGCCCGGTGATCCCGAGGAACGTCGGCACCAGGGATAGCGCGCTCCGCACGATGTTCCCGGACGTCACGACCACGACCGCAGATGCCAGCGTGATCACCGACAGGATGATGAACGCCGCGAGCTCGCCCATGGGCTCAGAACGCGATCCTGTAGCCGGTGATCAGAATCCACAGCAACCCGGCCGGCAGCAGCAGCTTCCAGCTGAGATTGAGCAGCTGGTCGAGCCGCAAGCGCGGGTACGTCCACCGCATCCACATGAAGAAGAACACGATCGCGTACATCTTGATGAAGAACCAGACCACCGGCGGCAGGATGGGTCCGCTCCATCCCCCCAGGAAGAGCGTCGTCGCCAGCGCGGCCATCGCGAACATTTCTGCGTACTCGCCCAGCTGAAACAGCGCGAATCGCATGCCCGTGTACTCGGAGAAGTATCCCGCCACGAGCTCGGACTCGGCCTCGGGCAGGTCGAAGGGCACGCGGTTGACCTCGGCCGTGGCGGCGATCATAAAGATCACGAAGGCCGGCAGCTGATACAGGATGTACCATCCATTCCGGATTTGGGCGTTGACGATCCCCACCGTGCTCAGCGTGCCGGCTTCCATGGCAACGGCGATTAAGCCCACGGCCAGCGGCAGCTCATAGCTGACCATCTGTGCGGCCGACCGGAGACCGCCGAGCAGAGCGTACTTGTTGTTGGAGGCAAAGCCGCCGGCCAGGATGCCGATGACCGTCATAGATGCCATGGCAGCGAAGAAGAGAATGCCGATGTTGAGATCGCGCACGATGGCGCCCGGCGCAAATGGGATGACCAGCCAGTCCATCAACCCGGCCACCGCAACGATAAGCGGGGCGGCGTTGAAGATCACCACGTCGGCCGCCTGCGGGGTGATGTGTTCTTTTTGGAGCAGCTTGATCGTGTCGGCGACCGTCTGCAACAACCCCTGCGGTCCAACGTGCTTGGGGCCGAGCCGGGACTGGATCCATCCGCCGATCTTTCGCTCCAGCAACACGCCGAGCATGGCCGTGACGACCGCCAGGAAGGTGAACATCACCACCGTCAGCGCGATGGCCCTGCCGATCTCCAGCGGCCAGTTCACGCCCATTCGAGCGCGCCCTTTCGCCAGGCATAGGCCAGACCGATGAGCAGGATGATCAGGAAAATCAGCATCTCGACGAACGCGAACTTGCCCAACCGTTGAAAGACGATCGCCCAAGGATACAGGTAGATGACCTCGACGTCAAAAATGACGAATACCAGGGCGAACAGGTAGTAGCGGACGTTGAACTGCGCCCACGCCTGGCCAAACGGCACCACGCCGGATTCATAGGTCAGGCGCTTCTGCGCCTGGGGAAACTGGGGCGCCAGGAGCCAGACAATGCCCAGCGGAAGGGCGGCCATCACCAGTCCGACGGCCACAAAGACGCCGACATAGAGCCAGTCAACTAACAGCATAGCCCTCGGTGATGGAAACTCGAGTGGACCGGCACGTTTTCGCTACCGGTTTCGTCGCAAAGGTCGAGAATCCTATCGTCTGGACGTTTTTCGAGAAGGCCTACAGGCGGCGGGCCGAGGTCGCGAGCCGGCGATCCCTGAGCGGCCGCCCGCCGGCCCTCTCCATCACGCGAAAGACGGCCTCGGTCAGCCGCAGCGGGTCATGGCGGAGGAGCTCCTCCTCACTGACCAACGGAAACCCCACCGGGGTCAGCCCCATCCCCTGCAGTTCCTGAAAAGTGGGATCCACGGGCCGGCTGCCCTGCCCGGCGTAGCGCTCGAGGAGTGCGCGGTTCTGCGGCGGCTGTGTATTGACGATGACATACGAAAATACGCCCGGTCCCGTATGCGCGTGAATGGCTTTGACATGATCGGCGGCCGAATAGCCGTCCGTCTCGCCGGGCTGCGTCATCACGTTGCAGATGTAGACGCGGGGCGCCTCCGCGGCCTGCAGCGCCCTGGCGACGCCTCGGACGAGCAAATTGGGGATCACGCTGGTGTACAAACTCCCCGGGCCCACGAGAATCAGGTCGGCGTCCGCAATGGCCTCAATGACTTCGGGCAGCGGCGGCGCATCCGAGGGACGAAGGGAGACGCGGCGGATACGCCCGCGGGTCGCGGTGATGGTCGACTCGCCTTCGATGGTCCGGCCGTCATCGAACTCCGCGGCCAGCACAACGTCGTGGGCGGTGGTGGGCAGCACGCGGCCGCGAATGTTGAGGACCTTGCTCGTCTCCTTCACGGCGAGCTCGAGATCCCCCATCACACCCGTCAGGCTGGCGATAAAGAGGTTGCCAAAGGCGTGGCCGTCCAACGCCCCGCCGGGGAATCGATATTCGAACAGTTGGGTCATCAGCGGCTCGGCCTCGGCCAGGGCCACCAGACAGTCCCGGATGTCTCCGGGGGGCAGGATGCCGAGCTCCCGCCTCAGGCGGCCCGACGATCCACCGTCGTCAAATACCGTGACGACGGCCGTCAGGTTCGAAGAGTACTCCTTGAGGCCGCGCAGGACGGTCCCCAACCCTGTCCCACCGCCGAGGGCCACGATGTTGAGCCCGCGCTGCCGGCGCCGTTGGTCTCGCAAGATCTCGACGAGCGTCGTGCTGCCGGTAGGAAACAACACGCGATCGATCGACCGCAGCGTACCGCGGAGCCCCAGAACCGTGACCAGGGCACCGAGCAGGATGCCCGCGATCCCCAGCGCCATGGGGGGAAAGGTTCCCCCGCTGATCCTGCCGAGCGACGACGCCAGCCTGAAGACCGCGGTGTCGTACTCCAACAAGAATCTGACGTTCACAACCAGTGAGATGCCGGCGCTGAAGAGCAGAATGCCCGCGGCGATGACGAGCCCCCAGCGTTTGATCCCCAATCCCGGGGCCATCCAGCGGCGCCACCGCTGCCACTGGCCGCTCATGCCGGCGCTGTTCAAACCCTCGGGGCTCATTCCGCCGCCTCGCCCAGGCGCTCGTCCTTCCGAAGGTCCCGGTGGCGCACGCGCACCCGGCGGCCGCGGGTGCGGAAGTGTCGGGCCAGCTCCTCCCCGAGCACGACGGAACGGTGCCGTCCGCCGGTGCAGCCTATCCCGATGGTCAGGTGGGACTTGCCTTCGGCCACGAACTGCGGCAGCAGGTAATCGGCAAAATCATACAGCCGCCCCAGGAATTCTCGCGTCTCCGGTTGGTTCATCACAAATCGGCGGATGCGCGCATCCCGACCCGGCAGCGGGCGGAGTGTCGCGTGATGGTGCGGATTCGGCAGGAACCGGCAGTCGAAGATGAGGTCGGCGTCGATGGGGATCCCGTACTTGTAACCGAACGACACAATGCTGATCTCCAGCGCTCGGGCAGGACGAAGATCCGTCTGATAGGTCGAGGCAATCTCGTCACGCAGCTCCTTGACGGTCAAAGCCGATGTATCGATGATCTTGTGCGCGCGACCCTTCACGCCTTCGAGGCGCCGGCGCTCGGCGCGGATGCCGTTGAGCACGCTGCCAGCCTGAGCCAGCGGGTGCTTGCGCCGCGTCTCCTTGAAACGCCGCACGAGCACCTCATCGGATGCTTCGAGGAAGAGAATGTCGTACCGCAGTCCCAATCGCGCCAGCTGCTGCAGCGACGAGAAGAGCTCATCAAAGAATTCGCCGCCCCGGATGTCGATCACCATGGCAATCAGGCGCACTTTGCCTTCGGAGTGCAATACCAGGTCGGCGAACCTAGGGAGCAGGGCGGGCGGCAAATTGTCCAGACAGTAAAAGCCCAGGTCCTCGAAGACCTTCATCGCGTTGGACTTTCCGGCCCCGGACAACCCGGTGATTATGACGAACTGCACCCCGCCGCCGCCGCGCGCGCGGGCCTCGCGGCCACCGCGCCCGCGCACGATGGGACGGCGCGATCGGTCGGGCGCCCGCTTACCGTCCGAAGAGGTAACTGAGGATTGTGCTGACGATCGCAATGATCACTGCCCCTATGAAGGCTGCCCCGAACGACTCGATGCGCAGCGAGGTAAACGCCTGGACCACGTAGAGCATGAGCGCGTTGACGACGAGCGTAAACAGTCCCAGGGTCAGGATGTTCAACGGTAGGGTCAGCAGGAGCACGAGCCAGCGGAGGGTCGCGTTTACCAGCCCGAGGACCAGCGCGGCGATGATGAGACCCGCTGTGCCTGGCACCGTGATCCCCGGCACCAGGCTGATAGTCACGTACAGCGCAATTGTGTTGAACAGCCAGCGCAGAAGGAATCCGCCGATCATGCCATCCTCCCGGAGCCGACTGCCCAATTATACCGCCAATGCAGCCTAAGGTTGGAGCAAGGCCTTTAGTGCTCGAGGAACGTGAGTGGGCAACTCGACCACGCGGACCCCGGCGGCTTCGAGCGCCGCAACCTTTGCCTGCGCGGTTCCCTCGCTGCCGGAGATCACGGCGCCGGCATGTCCCATGCGCTTCCCCGGGGGCGCCGTAAGCCCCGCGATGTATCCCACAACCGGTTTGCGCACGGATGCCGTGATGAAGCGTGCGGCCTCCTCCTCGGCGCTGCCGCCGATTTCTCCCACGAGCACGATGGCCTGGGTCTCGGGATCGCCGGCGAAGAGCGCCACCGCTTCCTGGAAGGTGAGGCCGACAACCGGGTCGCCGCCCAGCCCCAGCGCGGTGCTCTGTCCCATTCCTGCCTGGGTGAGCCCCGCGACGATCTCGTAGGTCAGGGTGCCGCTGCGTGAGATCAGTCCGACGCCACCCTGCTTGAAGAGGTGATTGGGCATGATGCCGATCTTGCACCGGCCGGGCGACGTGACGCCCGGGCCATTGGGGCCGATGATGCGGACGTTGGCCGCCCGCGCGGCGGCGACGACTTCGATCGCATCATGCACGGGGATGTGCTCGGTGATGATGACGATAGGGTCCAGGCGCGAGGCGACGGCTTCGAGCGCGGCATCCTTGGCGAGGCGGGCCGGAACGAAAATGCACGAGGCTGTCGCGCCGGTCTCCGCGAGGGCCTCGGCCACGGTATCGAAGACCGGAACTCCGGCTACCGTCTGGCCGCCCTTTCCGGGGGTCATGCCCGCGACTACCTTTGTGCCGAACTCGATCATCCTTTGGGCGTGGAACTCGCCCTGATATCCCGTCATGCCCTGGACCAGCACGCGCGTGCGCTCATCGACGAGGATTGCCATCGGTGCCTCCGCCCGCCGGCTGGACGACGTGTTTCAACGCTTCCTCTATCGGCCGTCCCTGCCAGTCCGCCGGGATGGCGATCCCCAGGGCTGCCAGGACGGTCGCAGCGGTGTCGTAGATCACAATCGGGCGCCGGATCACCATCCCCGGCGCTGCCGCGCCCCCAAAGGCCATCCAGGGAATCGTCATGTCCTCGGGACGGGCGGTGCCATGAGTGATCAAGTGGCCGCCGTGATCGGCCGTCACGATGAGCAGCGTCTGCGCGGACGTGCCCGTGGTCTCGAGCGCGCGCAGCAGGCGCTCGATCAGACGCGGCACCTCGCCCACCACACTCCGGTACTGCGGCGTCATCCACCCGCGAACATGGCCGATCGCATCGGGGTCCGCGACGTGAATGAACAGCAGCGCCGGCCTCTGCTCGATAAAGTACCGGGCGGCCAGATCCACCACGTCCGCCTGACGAAACCGCGGATAGAGGAGATGCTGCGCCATCGCGACCGATCCGGGCGGCGTGAACGTCAGCAGCTTCGGCTTGTGGACGAATGCCGCGGCTTTCCCGCCGGCCCGCGTGACCTCCGTGAAAACGGTGGTTCTCCGAAAGTGGGGCTGGCCGGGCCGCCAGTCATTGAACGTGACCGTGTGAAGGGCGGGGCTCACGCCCGAGAGCATCGAGGCGTGGGAAGGCAGGGTGGAGCTTGGCGTGATGGTCTGAGCGGTCCACGATACGGTGCCGCTCGCGGCAAGCGGGGCCGGGACCGCGGCCTGCACCGCATCTGCGCGAGCGCCGTCCAGGCTCAGAACGATAACGTGGCGGGCGGGAGACTCGCTCGCCGCCAGGCCGCCGCGCCCGGCGAGTAAGAGCACGAGGAAAACAATGAGGCTCAGAACAGGGACGCGCGCCCGCGACAGCCCGTAGGACGCCGGACCGGGCCGGGTGAGTCGCATGGGCTAGGCAGCACCTGCCAGCCGCACAGCCTCCTCAGCGGCGGCCTCGGGATCCACGTCCGCGCGGATGCCCGCGTCCTGCAGGATCTTGCGGCCTTCGTCCTCGTTGGTCCCGGTGAGCCGGACGGCCATCGGCACCGCGGGCGGTTGTGCCGCGATCGCACGCGCGATGTCGTCGCACCGCGTGATGCCGCCGAAGATGTTGATGAACAGCGCCCGCACGCCGGGCTTGCGCAGAACGATCCGCATGGCCTGGGCCATGTTTTCGGTCGTCGCGCCGCCCCCGACATCGAGAAAATTGGCCGGGCGGCCTCCGAAGTGCGCGATCATGTCGAGCGTGGACATCACCAGTCCCGCGCCGTTGCCGATAATGGCCACGTCGCCGTCAAGCTCGACGTAGGATAGCCCTTCGGCCTTGGCCGCGGTCTCCAGTTCGGTCAACTCTTCGTTGCGCGGCAGGCCGTCGTGGCGGTAGGTCGCGTTGTCGTCGATGATGAGCTTTGCGTCGATGGCCAGGAGCTTGCCGTCGGCAACGGCCAGGGGATTGATCTCGGCCAGCTCGGCGTCCATCTCGATGCAGACGCGCGACAGGTTGTGCGCGATCGTAGCAAACTCGACCAGCTGCCGACCCTCGAACGCCAGGGCGCGTCCTATCTCTCGCGCCTGATAGGGATGAAATCGCATAAACGGGTCCACGTGGCGTTTGACGATCTTTTCGGGGGTTGTCCGGGCTACCTCTTCGATATCGATCCCGCCCGCCGCCGACGCGATCACCACCAACCGCCGGGCCGCGCGGTCGATCGTGAAGGCCAGGTAGTACTCGGTGGCAATGTTGGCCGCCTCGACAACCAACAGCCGGCGCACCTTCTCGCCCTTGATGTCCATGCCGAGGATCTGCGCGGCTTTCGTGCGCGCTTCGTCAGGCGTCGCGGCTAGCTTGATCCCGCCCGCCTTTCCGCGCCCGCCCACGAGCACCTGCGCTTTCAGGACGACCGGATAGGGCAGCGCCACTTCATCGATCTTCTCGGGGCGATCGACGACCGTGCCTTTCTGGACGGGAATGCCGTAGGCGGCAGATATCTCTTTGGCCTGATACTCGTGGAGCTTCACCGCTAACTACACTTCTTGCCCCTGCAGCCGAGTCGCCAGGAGCCAGCCGACGCCATTGGCAACTGCAACCTCGACAACGCGGACCGCCGCGTGCTCGGGAGCCTGCCAGACAAGCCAGAGCCCAAATATCCAGATGCAGAGTGCCCCCGACCACACAAGGATGTCCCACACGGCCGAGCCGAGTCCCACCCACGCACCAAACAGACGCACGGCGTTCCGCGACTGCGCAATGAAGAGCATCCCGCTGATCATCAGCAGGACTCCGATAGCGATGGCCGCACCGTTCATCATCATCCTCAGGATCCCTTCTTGTATATGCCCGCATATCGTCCGGGGGGACCGCACCGCCGAGTCGGTCGGCGCCAGAGATCGTCTTCGAGGCCGACCTTGAGCCGAGCGTCAGACTTTGAGGGCGGCAAGCATCTCTCGAACTGCGCCGACCGAGGCCGCGAAGGCTTTCTTCTCGGCGGCGTCGAGCGGCACCTCGATGATCTTCTCCATCCCCGCGGCCCCCAGGATCACGGGGACGCCGGCGCACACATCCTGCTCGCCGTACTCGCCGTCGAGATACACGCAGCAGGGAATGACGCGCTTCTTGTCACGTACGATGGCCTCGACCATCTCGCAGAGCGCGGCCCCGGCCGCGGTGAACCCACTGGCCTTCATCAGCTCGGTGATCTCGGCTCCGCCCCCGCGCGTGCGGCGCGCCGCCGCCTCGATGCGCTCGGCCGGCAGGAAGTGCGACACCGGAATCCCCCGGACCGCCGCGTACCGTGACAGTGGAACCATGTCCTTGTCGGTATGCGCGCCGATCACCATGGCGTGAATGTCGTCCACGGAGACACCGATCTCCATGGCTAGGAACGTGCGAAAGCGGGTGGAGTCCAGCGCGCCCGATTGGCCGATGACGCGCGAGCGGGGCAGCCCGGCAACTTTGTAGGCCAAGTACAGCATGGCGTCCAGGGGGTTCGTCAGCATGATGAGGATGCAGTCGGGCGAGGCTTTCACGACCGGCTCGATAATGCCGCGCACGATTCCGGCGTTCGTGTCGATCAGCTGCTCGCGTGTCATGCCCGGTTTGCGCGCGATGCCCGCCGTCACGATCACCACATCTGATCCCGAGGTTGCAGAATAATCGTTGGTGCCGGTCAGACCAACATCAAACCCGGCGATCGGTCCCGCCTGCAGGATGTCGAGGGCCTTGCCCTGCGGAAGGCCTTCAATGATATCGGTAAGCACGACATCGGCCAGCTCCCTGCTGGCAATCCAGTGCGCCGCCGAGGTGCCAACGGTCCCGGCGCCGATGATAGACACTTTGGGACGCTTCAGGGTAGGCGTCATCGGCTATGGCATGTTGTCGATGACGGCCGTGGCGAACTCGCTGGTCTTGACCTCCCGCACCCCATCCATCAGCCGAGCCAGGTCATAGGTGACGATCTTCCGTTTGAATGTCTGTTCCATGCCGCGGACGATCAAATCAGCCGCCTCCCGCCATCCCAGGTACTCCAGCATCATCACACCCGAAAGGGTCAGCGATCCCGGGTTGACCTTGTCCTGATTGGCGTACTTGGGGGCGGTGCCATGGGTCGCCTCGAATACCGCGTGGAAGTCACTGATGTTGGCCCCCGGCGCCATGCCGATGCCGCCCACCTGCGCCGCAATCGCGTCCGAGAGGTAGTCGCCGTTGAGGTTGCTGGTGGCGATCACGTCGAAATCCTGCGGGCGCGTGAGCACGTGCTGGAACGTGACATCGGCGATGTAGTCCTGGAGGAGGATCTTCCCCGCGGGCGTTTTCCCGCCGTGCCGCTTGCTCACGTCCTCCCAGGTGATCGTCTGTTCGCCGAACTCCTCCGCCGCAACCTCGTAGCCCCACTTGGCGAACCATCCCTCGGTGTACTTCTGAATGTTGCCTTTGTGGACGAACGTCACGCTCTTGCGCTTACGATTGATGGCGTACTGAATCGCCTTGCGCACCAGGCGTTTCGTGCCGAACGCGCTCATCGGCTTGAGACCCACGCTGGACCCCTCGCGCACCTTCCAGCCGAACTCGGTCCGCACGAAGTCGATGAGCTTGTTCGCCTCCGGCGATCCCGCCGGCTGTTCGAACCCCACGTAGATGTCTTCGGAATTCTCGCGGAACACGACCATATCGACGCGCTCGGGATGCTTCACCGGGTTGGGCACACCCTCGAACCATCGCACAGGACGGATGCATGTATACAGGTCAAGAAGCTGCCGCAGGGCGACGTTCAGGCTACGCATCCCTCCGCCGATTGGCGTCGTCAGGGGACCCTTGATCCCGACGACATAGTGCTGAAAGGCCCGCAGCGTATCTTCGGGCAGCCAGGACTTGTAGGCGTTAAAAGACTTCTCGCCGGCGAAGACCTCGAACCACACGATGCGGCGCTTGCCGCCGTACGCCTTGGCCACTGCGGCTTCGAAGATCCGCTGGCTGGCCCGCCAGATATCGGGCCCGGTGCCGTCGCCCTCGATAAACGGGATAATAGGCTGGTTTGGAACGTTCAGCCGGTCGTCCTTGATCTCGATCGTTTGTCCTTCGGTCGGGGGGGTCAACGTTTCGAGCTGGAGCATGCAGCCACCATCCTCTATATCAGGAGGTATTTCCGCCGGATCTCATCGTTTCCTTTCAGATCCTCGACAGTGCCGCCCGTGCTCGTAGTCCTCAGACCGAGCGCGTCCTTGCTGAAGACCGTGGGAGGACCGCTGCAGGTGTCCACGATGCCGACGTTGATGTTGCGCTCGTTACTGACGACCTTCGATCCAGTCCTTGAGCCGTCCGAGCCCCTCCCGGATCTCGGCTGTGTCAATGCCCGAGAACGCCAGGCGGATGTACAATCCTTGCTCGCCGGGCATGGGCCTGCCGAAATTTCGCCGCGTGCAGAACGACACACCGGTGTGCTGCAGGGCCGCGGCCGCGAAGCCCCGCACATCCGCCACCCCCACCCGCTCCATCACCCGGCTCACTTCAGGATAGATGTAGATCGTCGACAGGGGCCGGTGCAGGCGAAGACCATCGATCCCAGCGAGGATCTCCAGCGTGACATCGCGGCGGTCCTTCAACGTTGCGAGGAGGCGCCCCACACCGGTCTGATCACCCCGCAGCGCCTCAAGCCCAGCCCACTGCGTGAAGTTCGCGGTCCCGGACTCGTTCGTGCTCAACGCGGCAAACGCCTGGACGATCGGCGGCGTCGCAATTGCCGCGCCGAGCCGCCACCCGGTCATCGCGTACTTCTTGGAGAACGTGTACAGCGTCACCGTGCGATCGGCCATGCCGGGAAGGCTCTGCAGGAATTGCGTCTCTCCCTCGTAGCGGATCTCGGCGTAGGCATCGTCGGCCATCACCAGCAGGTCGTGCTTCTGAACCAGTTCCGCGATGCGCTCCAACTCCCGGCGGTCGCTTTCCGCTGCCGTCGGATTCTGGCAGTTGTTCAGGATCAGCGCGCGGGTCCTCGGCGTGATCTGGGCGGCCAGATGGTCGAGGTCGATCTTGAATCCGGCGCCCGTGTCCACAAGACGGTACGGCGTTGCGACCGCACCGTAGAACTGTATCGTCGATTCGTAAATCAGGAAGCCCGGGACAGGATACAGAACCTCGTCGCCGGGATCTGTTGCCACCTGCACAAACTTGAGGATGACATGGCTGCCGCCCGACTGCACCGCGACGTTGTCGGCCACATAGCCGATCCCATGGAGCCTGGTCACCTCGTCGGCCAGGGCCTCGCGCAGCGGCATGATGCCGGCCGCGGGCGCATACCCGGTCTTACCCTCACGGATCGCCCGGAGCGCCGCATCGACGATGGGAGCCGGCGTGGGAATGTTGAGATCACCGAGGTGAAACGGATAGACCTTGATGCCTTGGGCCGCGACGGCGGCCGCCGCCTCAAATACCGCATAGGCGGTCTCGCCTTCAAGCTGCGCCAGGCGAGAGGCCAGCCGCGGGCCGGTCGCGCGAGGGGTCACCGATTGTGCCATTGTAGAGGAGCGACTTCGAAGGGCACCGCGACTTCCCTTCCACGCCTCGACAGGAGCGATCTGGAGCGGCCGCGAATCCCCGGGATGAGCGCATTCTGGCCTGAAGGGAGTTGTCCGTGTATCGCGGCTCTCCAGGCATGCTCGCCTGGGCGCTTCATCGTATTACCGGTGTTGCGGTTCTGCTCTTCCTCTTGGCCCATATCGTTGAGACCTCAATGCTGGCCCTGGGGCCGGACGCCTACAATCGGGCCATCAGCATCTACAAACAGCCCTGGTTCAAGCCGCTCGAATTTCTCCTCGTTGCGGCGGTGCTGTATCACGCCGGAAACGGCATCATGGTCATGATCCTTGATTTCTGGCCGGCGTCCACGAGGATCTACCGGCGCATGTTCTGGATCGGCGCGGGTCTCTACGCCGCCGCCATGGTCCCCGTCGCGTACGTGATGCTCGGCAAACTCCTCGGGGTCCGGTAGGCGGCGGGATGCGCGCGCCGTATCGGGAGCGTCCGGCCGGAGGGTCGAGCCTCTTCTTTTGGTTTTACCTGCGTGTCTCGGCCGTTGCGATGATCGCTCTGGTGATCGGCCATCTGTACATCATGCACCTGATCAACTCGACCGACACGATCGACTATCGGTTCGTGGTAGAGCGGTTTCGCGGCCCGTTCTGGCGCACGTACGATCTGCTGCTCCTGGCGTTCGCGCTTTCGCACGGACTCATAGGCATGCGGACCGTCTTCGACGA
>Ga0187893_10005754_pt1 | contig 21879 bp, 24 predicted proteins | sample MA1701074metaG_FD_139574 | JGI IMG/M metagenome (GOLD analysis project Ga0187893, IMG submission 139574) | White microbial mat communities from a basaltic lava cave in the Kipuka Kanohina Cave System on the Island of Hawaii, USA - MA170107-4 metaG ...
CAGCCGAGAGAATTCCGGTCCATGCTATAATCCGCTTTGATGAGCAAATCTGTCACTCAAAGAATCGCGAAGCAGCAGCCCGATATGCTGCTTTTTGACGGACACGATTGTGTGAGCGCGCTCAAGGCGCTCGGCGAGGACAATCGAGTACGCATCATCGGTCTGTTAATGGACGGTCCGCTTGGCGTCTGCGAGATTGCGCGCCGGTTAGGCTCGACGCACTACAACGTTTCGAAGCACCTCCGGATCCTGCTGGAAGCAGGTCTGCTCGATGTCGAAAAACATGGGCGGGAACGCCTGTATGTCGTACCGGAAAGAATCCGGCGCAGCCGCGCGCACATGCGTGTGCTGGATCTTGGCTGTTGCAGCTTCCAGTTCGATCAATGACCGTCACAGATCCTTGGCTGAAGACGCCGGCGTCGGGGGCGCCTCTTTGTTACAGGCGGCCACGCTTATCTCGCCCGGGGCCAGGAGCAAGAATGACGCGGCCACGTCTCCCTTCGATAACATCTGCCAGTCGTGTACATTCAATGGCGTGAGTTCTCCACGCCGAAACACGTTGCCGTAATCGTCCGTTACTTCGGCTAGGGGGCCGCGATAGACTGCCGTGTGCGTTTTCTGCTGCGTTCGGTGGCCTGGCTTCCTCGCGTGGATGCGGATCTCGCGCATCCCCACTCCCTCAACGACGAAATACGGCTTTTGCGAAAGCAGGACGATGTGAATGTCGCGGAACCCAGCTCGAGTCAGCGCGGCTGTCAGCTCGGATGGCGTCGGCGCGTACTCCACAGCCGCCGCCGGACCCGGCAGAAAAAGCTTTCCGTAATTTCCGGTAGAGTCGCCCGTTAGCCCGTGCAGTCGTATTTCTCCGCCGGGCCGCAGCGAACGCAGCGCTTCGGCCATCAACTTGTCGAGGTTTACGACCTCACGCCCCGCGTTGAAGCTGCCTTCAAGCATCACTTCTGTCAGCGAGTTGGCGTCATGGGGAATTCGGTCGGGGAGGGCCTGGCCCAAACGATGCGCCCAGATCGAAAGCGGTTTCGATATTGTAACCACCGGGCTTGGCGCTGCGGCCGGAACGACGCCGTCTCCACGTTCGTCGATATCTTCGTGGAAGACATAAACCTCCCACAGCATCCGATCCGGGTCGGCGACCCAAAACTTCGTCTGCCGCGCATAGCAGCACTCCACTCCCTCCTCGCGCTGGCTCACGATGCCTGCGGCTTCAAGCCGTCGCTGAATGTCTACCAGTTCATCAGAGTTTCGCACGCGCAATCCGGCATGGTTGACGTTTCCGCCGACCCCGCCGGGAATTAACGACAGAACGAGCGGTGGTTCCGCAAGCTCGAACTTGGCGTAATCTTCGCGAACCTTTGCCGGTTCCGTACCGAAAAGAACGCGGTAGAAGGCGATGGAGCGGTTCAGGTCGCTGGCATTGAGCGAAATGTGAAATTTGATAAGCGAAGCGTCAATAGCTGTCATACGGCCTCAGCATACTATCACTTTACGGCGCCAGTCGAGGCCGCAGCCTCGACTGGCGCGGGAATCAAAGGCAAACGAACGCGCAACGCAGCAATACCCAACAAGGCAACTGCGGGCGCGAGCACGCGCAGGACCGGCATATAAGAACCGGTTAGTTCCACGCTTTTCGCGAACAGCAGCGGTCCAATGGCCGAAGCCAGGACGGTCAGCATCTGGGCGGCGCCCTGAATCCTGCCCAGATGAGCCGACCCATAGGCGCTGCGCCAGATGGCAAAGAAGATCACAGTGATCATTCCGCCGGAGAACCCCATCAGCGCCGCAAATACCCAGAGTTGGGGCAGCGTCGTCAAAAAAGGAAGCGCCGCCAGCGCCATCGCGTACGCGAACAACGCGATGGCGACAAGCCGCTGCATTGACCATCGCAACGTCATCAGGCCGCACCCGAGTTGACCGATCAACGCGATGATCGCCGTTCCCGCCAGAAACTGGTGATAGGTCTCCTGGCTGAAGCCGCGTTCGGCCAGCACAGCTTCGTTAAACAGCCCCAGCCCCGAAGCTACAAGGCCGTAGAGAGAAGTTGCGCCTCCGAACACCCAGAAAGCGGAGGTACCCAGGGCGTCCCGCAACGACAGACCCTCGCCTCCGGCGGCGCCGTTCTCCCCTTTCGAAGGCAAGGCGCTGTCAGGCTCACGAATAAATATCAGCACGGCGGGCGCGACAAACAAGACCAACGCTAATGCGATTCGAAGCCAAGCCTCGCGCCAACCGGCATTGCGCACGACATTGCCGACAATCGTGAACGCGCCTGCAAAGAACATGCTCAGGAGCACGGAATAGATGCCCATCGCGAAACCGACGCTTCGATCGAACGCTTTTCCCACGACCGTGATGCTTGCGACTGAAAGCGCGCTCTGACCGAGCGCGCGGGTGGCTAAGACCAGGACAAAGAGCGCCGCGATTCCGCCCGCGAGGCTGCTCATTTGCCATACAACGAGGCCTAGCAGCGATGTTATCAATGTTGTCGTGATTCGTAGGCCGAAGCGATCTAATATCCTTCCGGCGGGCAGGCAGATGATGGCCCCGAGAAGTGTCGCCCAGAGATTGACGTGAGCATACGAGACACGGTCCACATTCAGATCGCGCAGCAGCGGCTCGGTAATGAGTCCCAGACCTTGTGTCCTGCCGGGCAACGTCGCAACCATAATCAGCGAGGCGATCAGGACATTTATCCAGGCGTTTATCCTGCTCATAGATTATCGGAAGTAGGTCATCGTCTTTCCGTATTCGGCGTATCGGTCCTGCAGCCAATCCGCAAACTCGGCGTAATGGCGGTCGCGTTGATCGCCGCCGTCACTGAATGCGTTGTAGCTCAGGTAGAGCAGGCGCCGCGCGCGGCTGGATCGGTTGGGAGATGAACGGTGCGGCGTATATCCACTGAAGACGGCGACATCGCCGGGCGCTAAAGTCAAAACTACTCCAGCCGATGCATCCACGGATTCGTCCGGCAGATGGTGGTACATTCCGTCCTTCGGCGACATGCATCCGCGCAGGTGATAGCCGCGAAAGACTTCGGTGGCTCCGTTTTCGTGATCGCAGGCGTCGATAGCGACGATCGCGGTGAGAAAGCTCACTGGGAAGGAATCCCACGCGATGTAATCCTGATGAAGGCGGTAACCTTCCGCGCCGGGAGGCTTGAAGATCAGCTTATCCTTGAAGAGACAGGCGCGCTCGCCATAGAGCTGTCCCACGAGATCGAGCATCTGCGGACTGCGCGCAACGCTTTCGTAGGCGGGGCTGAGATCGATGACAGGATCGAAGCAATCGAAGCGGCATTCACCTGTCTGGAAGTGATTTTGCCAGCGGCAGCGAATGTTATCGGTATCGATGAGGTCGTTGCGCCGTTGCAGGCGCTCCGCCTCCGCGTTCAGAGCGGAGATTTCGTCGGCTGTGAACACGCCGCGAACGATAAGGAATCCGTCTTCCTTGTACTGCTGGACCGCCCGGGCATCAAGTTGTCTCGCCGTCGTCGCTTGAGTCATAGGTCCTCCGAGCATGAAGGTTCCCGCCGCGTAGCCGCGGGCGCGCAATACCTAAAACGTCACGCCCATGGTGACTCCGACACGGCGCGGCGGTCCCATTTCACCCACGAAGCCGGAAGGCGCAAAGCTGCCGTAGGCGAAAGCGATCGGAATATATTGGGTGTCGAACGCGTTCTTGAGCCACCCTTCCACAAACGCGTAGCGCCCGCGCACTCCGACCCGGAAATTGGCGAGTGAAAACGCCTCCTGCCTTGCCGTGTTGGCGTCGTTGTATTCGAATCCGCCGTTGACCCATACGTCGCCGCGACCATAGAGCGCGAGGCTCTTGGTGAGCTCCTTCGAAAGCTGGGCGCCGACGGTGAAGGTATGATCCGGCGCGCTGGGCAGCTTCTTGCCGGATACGTCGACTCCTCCGGAAGACGTATTATCCGCGAACCGCGCATGCGTAAATCCGTAAGTGGCGAAAAGGTCTACATTGGCGTGAGGCCGCGCGTTGAGTTCGAGTTCGACCCCTTTGCTGGTGGCTTTTCCGATGTTCCTGATAAAGAACTGCGCCGGCACGGCCGGATTCGGCACATTGAGTTGCAGGTCGCTCCAGTCGATGTAAAACAGCGAAGCGTTGGCGGACAACTTGCCGTTGGCCAGCAGCGTCTTGACGCCGCCTTCGACGTGCCACGTCTCCTCTTCTCCATAGGCCTCGCTGCCCACCGGAGATGCGGGATTGAAGCCCCCGGCCTTGTATCCGCGGCCGACCGACGCGTAGACCCTGTTGCTTCCCGCAAACCGGTACGACGCCGCCACCTGCGGGGACACATTGGAGAAACCTTCCTCAGCTACCACCCTGTTTTCGGGACTGATTGCGGGAACGAAAAACGTGCGCAGGTCCGCTTCCTTGTTTTCGTGATCAACGCGGGCGCCGAACGTCAGGTCGAAGTTCTCGCTAAAGGTCGCCGTCATCTGCCCGTACACGCCGACGCCTTTGTCGTTCAGCGCCGACCGTGGAGAGTGCTGCGCCACTGGAAAGCCCAATTGGGGGGAAAGGAGAAAAGGCGCGAAGTTATTGATCGCGTCCTGGTCGTAGTTCTGCGAGAAGAAAAACACCCCGGTCTGCCAGCGCAGCCTCACGCTGTCCCCCAGTTTGGCGGGAGCGCCCGGAGCCGATGCGAAGCGAAATTCCTGTGTGAACTGTATATCCTTTTCTCTATTGGAGCGCGTGATCAATGGGCGCACGGTGTAGTCCAGATCGGTGACGTCCCGCGTTTTCCAGTCCACCAGACCGGTTGTGGAGCCGAATGCAAAACGAGAGCCTTCATAACGGAGCTGAAAGGTCGGCGCCACAATATCGCGCTCCACGACTCCATCGAAGTCTCGTGACGAATGAAACGGGTTCTGGCGTAGGGCTGCCAGGTCGTTGAGCGCATAGTCGCCGTCCTGATCCCGCTCACCCGTGACAATCAAACGCGCTTCCCATTCGCTGGTGGGCGTCCACCACAATTGAGCTTTGCCGTAGGAGGTTCTCCGATAGTCCAGATCGTTTCCCGTGACATCGTTGATCGTAAAACCATCGCGCGCGCCATGCCCGACCGTCACGCGGAGGCCAACTTTGTCGCTGATCGGCCCTGATATGCCCGCCCTCGCATCCCATTCCGAGCGATTGGCTAAGTGGGCTGTGACGCCGCCCGTCCATTTGGTCACTGAAGGCCGCTCCGTCGCGATGTTGATAAGTCCACCGAGAGTGTTGCGCCCGAACAGCGCGCTCTGAGGTCCGCGGACAAATTCCACCTGTTCGATGTCCAGGAACTCGATGTTCGAAGAATTTGTATTGAGTTGTGGCACACCGTCGATGTAGGTCGTGATGCCGGGATTCAATGGGCTTGAGCCGATCCCGCGAAAGCGCGCATTGCTGAGCTTTCGCGCGGTGAACTCCGAGAAAAATGTGTTCGGCGCCAGGATCCCAGCGTCGCTGACCTTGAGGACGCCAGCGCCTCGCAGCACGGACTCCGAAACTCCGGTGACGCTCACCGGCAGCCGCTGCGCATCGTCCTTCTCTTTGTAGACGTTGACGGTTATTGGATCCAGGCGGATCGGTTCTGTGGTCTGTGTCTGTGTCTGCGCCATCGCGACCGATTGAATGGTCGCGGCGGCGATTGAAGCGATAACAATGGTTTCGAGAATGTGTTTAAGGGGTTTTAACATGTGCGCCATTATGCACATGTGCCTCTGGAGGTAAACCCCAAATCGGAAATCTGACCGTCGAGCAGACTATCGGCGCAAATAACACCTTCTGATCGCCGGGAAGCGGCCTGAGACTACAGAAACAAAGCTTCGCGTTGAAGCGCACGTCGGGCATCACTGCGGTCGGGCAGAAAATGGAAATCGTGTTGGAGCGAAACCCGGCGACGTTGCGCGCGGGAGACAGTTTTCCCGTCCGAGTTCTATTCAACGGCCCCCGATGGCCGGCGTTCTCGTGTCGAGCGGCTGTGACAGGCTGAGCGATGGGGGTATGCGTCGCATATCTGCGCTGACAATGATGGGCGAGCTAAAGTTGAATTACCGGTCAGTGGCTACTGGTTCATTCGCTCGCATTACATAAGACGGCATCACGCCCCACAGATCGCAGAGTGGGAAAGTTTCTGGCCTTCGGTAACGTTCGCGAGAGATCGTCTCGCGGAAGAAGGCCGCGCATTCGCACGCCCATCACAAAATCACGCCGAAGCGCCGCGCTAAATAACCTCCCTCCTTACGGACTGCCCTGTTCGTGCGTCAGTCAATTGATAAACTCGCTCAACTCGGCGCCGAGCTTTTCAGCGTTCGAAGCAGTTGCCGGACAAATTCAGCGACATCAGCATGGGTTGAAATTCATGCCAGGCAATAACGTTTAAACAACCGTAGTCCTGCGCCACCCGAAGCCAGTTCCGCATGGGTATTTCCAGGACGCCGCCTATAACTGCGCGGCAAACGCCGCCATGCGCGACCAGCGCGATTTCGCCGCCAGGGTGGGTCTGTTGATTTCGAGAGCGCGTTTGACCGCTCCGATTTTCCGCTGCAACCCGGCTTCGTCCACGCCCGCGCCATAACCGATAACGGCTTCTGGCGCTGCTCCAGTAAGTATGGCCGTGATCGCGCTCGCGGCGGTGGTATTGCCGATTCCCATCTCGCCGATGCCGAGCAACTCGATACCATCCGCAGCGGCTGTTCGCGCCAGCTCGATCTCGATCTCGACAGATTGGATTGCCTGGTCACGTGTCATCGCCGGCCCGCGCGTGAAATTCGCCGTGCCGCGAATAACCTTGGCTCGAATCAGCCCCGGCGCGTCGTCTAGGTCGGCGTCAACGCCCGCGTCAACGACGTTGACTTCAATCCCGCCATGGCGCGCCATCACATTGATCGCCGCTCCGCCGCGCAGGAAGTTATAAACCATCTGCGCCGTGACCTCGCGCGGATAGGCGCTCACACCTTCAGCGACAGCGCCGTGGTCTCCGGCGACAACGTAAATGCGTTGGCGCGCAACCGACGGACTGAGCGTTTGTCGAATGGCGGCCAGGCGGTTGGCGACCGCTTCCGGCACGCCGAGGCTGCCCGGCGGCTTGGTCAGTTGTAGTTGCCGCGCCGCCGCTCGCTCAAGCCAATCTGGAGATGGCGGCGTAATGTGATAAACAGTCTCATCAATCATTGAGAAGATAATCTGGATTGGTCGGAATCGGCTCTCTGATTTGAGGTGTACGGCGCCAGGCAATCCGCGCATAGACAGTATTTATATTTCCCGCGCAACTCTTCTCTCGCCCCCGGTTTGAGTTTCACCTGAAAACACCAACAACCCTTGAGGGACGCGCCGCACCGGAAGGCGTTTCCACAGGACTCGCAAGCGCGCCAAGCTCGTTTACCGGGGAAGATAAACTCCATCAATTTGCGCAACATAACCATAACTCACTTTTGATGTTCACGAACTGGCCTATGGTTTCAACCGAAGAGGCAGCCCCGCGACGATAAAGACCACATTGTCGGCGGCCTGCGCCAGACGTTGATTGGCGAAGCCCTGCAGATCACGGAACGCGCGCGAATTCATACTCTTCCTCGTTCAACGCCGCGCGTCCCGCTTCCAATGCGATCGTCGAAACCGGCCAAGCGTCAAATTGCCGCCTGATCTTCGCCGCCATACCGGACGAGCAGACCGCGTAACCGACACGCAATCCGGGGATGGCGTAAAACTTGGTCAGCGATCGCAGAACGATTAGCCTGGAAGTTGTCGCAGCTACGTGGATCAAACTGGGCTGCGGCGCGTAATCAATAAAAGCCTCGTCCAGCAATACCGCAACATCATTCGCTTCGGCCACTTCAAGGAGGCCCATCAAATCTTCTCTCGCGTACGAGCGCCCCGTCGGATTGCGCGGCGAGTTCAAGATCAATAGGTCGCATTGTCGCGTTTCGACGATGCGCTCCAGTTCGGCAAAATCAGGCGAGAAATTGCTCTCTTCGGTCAACCTTATGCGCGCCGCAGGCGCTTCGACTGCGGCGCAGGCGCGAAAGTACTCGTCGAAGCACGGTTCCAGAACAAGCGCATTCACTGGAACTGTTGCGCGCAGCACAGCGAACATCAGGGCCGCCGAGCCTGGGCCAATGACGATTTCGTCGTGGTCAACGCCGTGTCTCTCCGCTAGCGCCGAAACGAATGCTTGCGAATCGGGATAAGACCGGAGACTGACCGGCTTCAAACAATTTTCGAGGGCGGCCGCGGGCGCTCCGCCGATCGCAAGGTAGAACATTGGGGCGACGCCGCCGTCTGAAGCGCTCTCGGCGAGCGTTTCGATCACGGCTCTTGTCACTTCCGGTTCGTCCAGCGCCTGTGTATCCCGCCCGACGATGCGAGCGACCTGACGCCGCGCCCCGGGAAGATCGGAATTCAGCAGTAAGCGCCTCACGGCGCGCGCTTCATCCAGTAATGACCTGGTAGCCAGCGTCGTGAATAAATCTTCGCAGGAAGTTCTCCCCGACCTGAATCAACCGTCCCATCCACCGCACGGGATGCGGCGCCCATTCCGGGTCGCCGATCAGCCAATCCAGCGCATACGCCAGCGTGAACAATAGGAGGGCGTCATTTTTTCCCATCGATCATTCGGTAAATAACGTCCATCCTCAGGTTGCGCCGGTAATGTTCGGCAAGCGCGTCATAACGCTTCTCACGCTCGGCCAGGGGGGCGACAGCCGGCGCCGTTGAATAATTTTTCCCGCAGAGCTTTCTCCAGTGAGCAAGTAAGAACGCCAGCCTTTCTGAAGAATCAAACAGCCCGTGCAGGTATGTGCCCAGGACGCTCCCATCGTCATTGATCGCGCCGTCGTTGCGGCTCTCGGCGTCCCCCAGGCGTGTGAGTTGAAAAAGCGGCCGCGCCTCTTTTCCCAGAATCGTATTGCCCAGGTGAATCTCGTAACCAATGAACACTGGCCCATCGCCGGCTTGAGCAAAGATCGCCGGCGCGAGAAGCCGAGCCGTGGCCTGGCGCGTGATCTTTTCTTTGGTCAATGTTGTGTTCGCGTCCAGCAGCTCCAACCCCGCGACGAATTCAGTGTCACTCTCGATACGATATGGGTCCCGGATCTCGCGTCCCAGCATTTGGAATCCGCCGCATATCCCTACCAGGGGCCGGAGTAGACAGATGTGCCGCCGAAAAATTCAGGCTGTTTCAATTTGAAGGACTGCGCGCGAAACGCCGCCGAAGCCTGAAAGCGATTTTCCAGCGCGCGGAACTGATCCTGAATGAAAAAGGTGTTGCTCGTTTGCCGGACATCCGTGCCGAAATTGGCTCGCAAAGCGGCATTCGGGTTTTCGTCCACGTTCCCGCCGATGTATTGCTCCCGCTCGAATTCATAACCGACCGCCAGCAGGTTATACGCTCCGAGCCGCGCGTCGGCTTGCAGGTTGAAGGTGTCAATTCGTCCATCAAAGGTGCTGTAGCCGTTGAACGCCGGTTCAAAGCGCGCGCCGCCTGGCCCATCGCTGAATTTCCGATTCGTATTCACGCGCTGATAACTGGCGCGATAACCGAACGCATCGTTTATGCGTTGATTGAAGATCACGGCAACGGTCAAATAATTCGAGTCGCGCCGGTTGTCAGGGTCGCGCAAATTGGGAATGAAGTTGGCGCTGGCTCGATCCGTTACCGCCAGCCCCTGTTCAATTCTTCGCTGCTGGTCGAGGGAGAGCGCCACCGCATCAATCACACTGCCTGCCGGCGGCGGCGTAAAGCCGGGCAAATACCTGGCAATGTCTGCTGCGCTGGTGGCGGTGAAGGGGCTGTCGGTCGCGGCCAGATAAGCGGTGTTGCCGAACAGCCGCGTGGCGAGCGAGATGTTCGGAGTGAAATTGTATTTGGCAAAACCTTGTCCGCTGAAATTGCGCGTCGGTGTGTGGTTGACGCCTTCGGTGACGTTGAGCAACGCCAAGCCGCCGCTGTAAACGAAGCGGTTGTCGTTCAGTCCGCCGCCCAATTGAGCGCGCCCGCGAAAGAGGCCCAGTTGGCCGCCTTCGAGTTGTAATTGGCCGTGCGGCGGCCCGCCGCCTTGATCCGAAATGATGTTCACCACGCCGCCGATGGCGTTCGTGCCATACAGCGAAGAACCGGAGCCGCGCAGCACTTCCAGCCGGTCGGAATTGACTGTATACATCTCTTCGATAAACGAAGTCGCATCGCCCTGAGTGGATGCGGCGTCACGCAAGCGCAATCCATCCACCAAAATCGCCGTGTCCGAATCGCGCAAGCCGCGCGTTTGAATGCGCGTGAACGTTCCCGGTCCGCCAAGCTGCTGAACGCGCAAGCCTGGCACGGTGCGCAGCGCTTCGGCAATGGAATATTCATTGCGCTGTTCGATCTCTTGCGCGGTGACGACCGAGACGGCCTTTGAAACTTCATCCACAGTCTGCGGCGTTCCGGCGGCGGTGACCAGAACGGTTTCGCTCAAAGAGGCGACCTCCAGCGTGAGGTCCAACGATTCGGTTGCGCCCTTCTCAACGCGAACCATCCGCGAATTTCCGCCAAAGCCGGTGGAAGTCGCCGCGATGACGTAATCTCCCTCCGGCAAACGATCAAAGCGAAACTTGCCGTCCTCATTGGTCGCGGTTGTCGCGCTGACATTTGCCGTGCGCGCATATATCGTCACGGTTGCGCCAGCCACCGCCGCGCCTTGCGCATCAGTGACCTTACCGCTCAGTCCGCTGGACGATTGCGCCCTGACGGTTAATCCCGCTGTCAGACACAGCAGGCAGGAAACCGCAAACGCGGTGACCCTAAAAATGTAGCTTTTCATGAAATCTATCCTTCCTTTCCCATCGAAAGTTTTGGTGATGCGCAGGAAAGCCGGTCTCCTGACTTGCGGTTTTCGTCAGCGGCGAGGTTCATAGCCTCGTCGCTGATCACCCTTCTCCGCGCCTTCCCATTCGTGACGAACAGTGGTTTATGGCGGAGTCAGTCGCCGTTACAGTTGCGTGGGCAGTGGCGGATTCACACCGCGCTTCCCGTTCACTTTCTGCGCTTCTTGGGTTAATCGCGTACCGGAACGTTCTATCAGCGCGCCTGCGCCGACACACTTCCGGCAAAACTTAGGCAGTAGCCAATTCGTGCAGTAGCCAAATGCCAAATCCTATGCTGAACAATCCTGCTAACGCGCGGACAGCCAGATTCAGTTTTAGAAAACGCTCCGCCATCAGGCGCGTGGGCAATCCAACCAGGCAGCTCATAATGACCATCCCTACTATCGAGCCTGCGCCGAAAACCAGTATGTAAACGATCTTCAGCGTCGTCGAAGGGATGATGGGAATCAGCAGCAGCAATAACGCCGCGCTCCCGGCAAGCCCGTACCAGTAGCGATCAAAATCACATCCGGGTTGATCTGAATGACCAGTTCCGGCGTGACTTTGACGTGCCCCTTGATTCCGGCTCGGCGGCGGCGTTTTTCAAACCGGCGGCGAGTAGGATTTCATGAATCGAAGTGCCCGCGCCCGCGCTGAAATTTCCTGGAGCGAAATAGAGCGTTCGCAGCCCCGCGCCTTCCGGTCGCAGGCGCGCGCGCGGCAACCAGTTTTTGTCGCATCTCGGCAATGACAGCTTCGGCCCGGCTTTCTTCACCGACCGCCTGACCGATCAGCCGCAGATTGGCTTCGACATCAGTGAAATTGCGAAAGTCCGTTGTCACGATGAGCGGCGTATTGATTTCGGCCAGCAACGCTTTCAAATCAATTTTGGTGTAGCGGGCCGCCAGCGCCAGATCAGGCCGCAGCGCTACGACCTGTTTCGAGATAAATGCGCGCCAAGTCGTCGCTGGTCTCCCAGTTCGATTCGGTAATGGCCGTTAATATGCCTGTGCCATACGAACCGGGCTTGTTGGAGAACAACCGGTAACGCGCCTTGTGCTGTATAAAGATGAATGGATAGAAGACCGGCAGGTCGCCGATAGCGAGTTCAGGGTAACAACTTTCAGACAGACCTATGCCCTTGCCCGGCAGCCATTCCAGCGTCCCGTGCTTCCCGCACTGCACAAGCGCGTCCGCCCTGATAACGTGACGCAACCAGTGGTACGCGCCGAGATAATGATGCGTAGGTATGAGGTCGCCGCTGTGGTAGACCGCCAGCGGGTTCTCGCCAAAGCCCCGCGGCGGTTGAATCATCACGAAGATGTTGCCGTACAGCTTGCCAGCTATATAGGCCGCCATCTGTCCGCCGGCCGTGGTGGTTCGCTCTTCCCGCAGGAGTTCGGCGACTGCATAGCTGAACAGACTGATGACGCAATCGACTGTTGGACCTGCGTTATTTACGAAATACCTGGAAAATATATTGGCGGAGGCGGCCTTGGCCGACTCTTCGCGCAGGCTGTAGCAAAATACGGGAAGGACGTTGTAGCCGCGCGCCTCGATCTCGCGCGCCAGCCCATCCACTAGCGCCAGGTCTCCGCTCTGCCAGTATGCGCGATAAAACAGAATACCGATGGCGGGCCGATGTTCGCGCCAGTAACAATGCTGGAATTCCGCGAGGCTCAGGTTCGCGCAAGCCCCGCGATCGCCCGCGTCCGGATGATACAGCCCCGCGTCGGGCATTGGAGCGGGCGTCTCGAAGCCAAATGCCGTAGAGAGAAATATATCGGACAAATAGCGAAGCAGATTTCTATGATTATCAACTCCGCTCGCCAGGGCGTATTGAAAGGCCTTCGCCGCTACCGCCAGTGGGATATTGGAGATGGCGTCCAATACTGTTGGCTCTCTTCCTTCGATCTGCCGCGCGGAGCCGACGCGCTCTCAGCCCTCCGTCCCGGATTGCGCATCATTGCAACCGCAGGCGTCGCAGCGAATCACTCTGCGCTGATTGAGATGCTGATTCAACCATCTCATCGCTGATTTTCAACGAAAAGCAGCGGGCGTTTTGAATCGCGAGCAAAAGTAAAGCAGTCTGCATAGCCGTGCCCAGAGGAGGGCATGGCTATGAATCAACCAAGGGATGTGCTTACCAAAAAAATAACAATCAGGTCGAATATGTTTCTAAAGCAGAGCAGGCGCCATGCAGGCGCCTGTAACCATATGAATCTAAAAGTCGGGACGGCGGGATTCGAACCCACGGCCTCTTGCACCCCAAGCAAAAATCGGCGGTTTCACGGATGGTCCCCTTTGTCCAGAACCTAATGAAATCAACCACTTAAATAGCCTCGCTGATCCTCGATACTCCCTGCTTTGCAGCTCATAAAGTCCCCAAATGAGTCCTCAATTCCTCACAATCAAATTCGATAAACGCTGCGGATTCCGGCGATTCTGACAAATGCATTCGATCCGCGCACCGGTGATGCGGACGTCCACCTCGCGCGAACCGAGCGTATGCGGGACGCCATAGTAATGGCCGAGGATTTCGACGTGATAATCGATATGCACACGAGCTTTCTTCCATTCGCGGAATTGATAGCGTTTGGCGAGCAAGGGTTGGAGGGCTGGCCGGTCGGGCGTCTCGTACTGCGTGCGGCGCGTGCCAGGCAATTTCTTGATGGGGCACATGTTGAGATCGTTGAGCAGGCCGCGGATGGTGTGATTGAGATCGTCGAATACCAGTCATAGGAGTTGACTATCAACTCAACATTCGTCTATCGTCTGCTTGCGATGGAAAACAGCAAATCAAAAACCTTCGGACAACGATTGCAAGAGCTTCGCCGGGAAGCAGGCATCAGCCAGCGCGACTTGGCGGCTCAAGTGAGCGTAGACTTCTCCTACATTAGCAAAGTGGAGAACGACCGGTTGCCGCCGCCTGCTGCTGACACCATCGTGAAAATCTGTGGGATTCTTCAAGTGCCCTCCGACGAATTACTGGCGCTGACAGGTAAAATGCCCTCTGACATTAAGGAGATGTTGGGAACCAGCCCTTCGGCGCAACAGTTCATTCGTCAGGCCCAGGAAATGAGTTTATCGGACGAAGAATGGCAGCTTCTGACCAAACGGCTTAAAAGGCTGCGGACCTGAAATGATGAGCATCGCTGCACCGGAACAATTTGGTTTATTTGGCGACATCGCGCCGCTTCCGGCCTTACGTTTGCCTACCGCAAACGCAGAGGCTTTGCCGGAGTGGTCGTATTCGCGTCGTGGTCTCTTCGAGCAATGTCTGCGCGCTTACTATTACCGCTATTACGGCGCGAAAGCGGGCACTGCCAAAAATGAGCCATTGAAAGCAGAGCTTCGTTTTCTCAAGTCGCTCAGCAACCGCCACCTGCGCGCGGGCGAGTTGTTACATCTCGTCATCCGCACTTACTTCAAAAAGCTGGCCGGCGGTGAGGACTGGACAGCCGACCAATTGGTACGTTGGGCCACGGAGATGTATCGGCGTGATCTCGCCTTCTCCAAAGAGTTTCAGCGGTCAAGAACATCCCCTGTTGGCGATGGGCGGGCCAAATTGCTGGCGGAGTTTTATGCCGGGCGGCCGGATGCCGAAACCTTGTGGCAAGAGTCGTTAGATAAGCTCTGCCACGCCTTGCGCACCTTTCGGAATCATCCGTCGTTGGAGCAGATTCGTTACGCTGCCAAGCAAACCGGCGTGTTGGTGGAAGAGACGGTGCGACTCAAGGAGCCGGGCTTGCGCCTGAAAGGTCAAATTGATTTTGCCTATGCTACCACTGGCCGCGCTACCATCGTAGATTGGAAGATCGGAGATTCCAGCGGCAGCGAAGACAATTTGCAATTACTTTCCTATGCGCTGGCCGCCATGCAGAAATTCAACGGCGCGCCAGATCAGATTGATCTTTATGTCGTCTATCTGGGCGACGGAACAATGCAACACCACCTCGTCAACGAATGTGAAGTCAATCGCGCCAAAGGCCGCATCAGACAGGACACACAAAGAATGTTGACGATGGATTGGTATGGTAGAGAAGCCTTGGCGGAGGCGTTTACGCCGTGCGCGCAAAAGCGAATTTGCGAATTTTGTCCTTACAGTTCGGTGTGCCCTGGGAGTAGTAACCTATGATTGAAACGAATATTCGGATTGTTCAACCCGGAACCAGATTGGCGCTCACCGTGCGCCGCGCTGAAGTCATCACACAGTCCTGCTCGGCTGATTTGTTGGAGCGCGCTTGCAGTGCGTTGCGCAAGCGCCACGGATTGGCAGCCGTCGCCAGCCACGGTCAAAAGATTCTTTTCGTCGCAACGCAGAAAACCGTACCCAATCTGGTGATACAAGAAGACGACTGGCGACTTGAGTTGAAAGATAGCGGCAGCACTTTGGATTTGCGCTTCACGAACCGCGCGGATCGCAACCTGCTGGCGCAACTGCTGGAACGCGCCTTGATTGCGCAAATCGAACGAGGCACAGACCTATGGGCGTTGGAGGGCTATCGCATCTGGTATCAGAAAAAGCCTTTCCTGTGCAGAAGCGGAATTGCCGCCTACCGCCGGGCCGAGATTGCCAGCGTAGTGATTGACGAAGTTGGCATCGGATTGGCCGTTGATGTTAGTACGGCGTTTTTCAGCACGCAAAGCGTGGCGCAATTCTTTGACGAAAGCCTGCCGGAAAACGAACGAAGGAGGTTGCTGCAAAAGTTTGAATATTTGAGTGCGCGCCAGATAGGACAGAAAGGGACGCTGCTTTACGATCTCGGTAAGAGCCAGTCCAAATGTTATTTTGATTCCTTTGCCGCAGGGATGAGAGCGGATTCGCCGATCACGCTGCGAGTGCAAGGCCGCAATTATTCATCGCTGGTTGATTATTACGCGCAAAAGCACGGAATGACGGTTGGTGGAGAAATACCTGTAGCGCGTGTCACCTTCTTCGGCATTGATCGTCCGCAACCGGTGCTGGCAGATCGCCTTTATCTGCGCATTATGAATGACGCTTTGCCCGATTCATTAACTCAGGTGGATAAAATCGTACCGGCTGAACGTTGCGAATGGTTGGAGGGCTTTTGGGAGTCGTTGGGAGAAAAGCCGTTGGGTCAACATCTGCCCGGCTTGCTGGAAGGTTTCTGGCAGCCGCCGAAAGAAAAAGTCTTCGGCTTTGATTCACCGGCTTTGATTTTCGGGAAAAAGAAGATTTTGCCCGCGCCACGCTCAGGCGATTTCAATGCGATGCAGGCGCATTACCGTGACCGGCTTTCCTATCTGAATCAATATGGATGTTTCCAGGTGCCGCCCACGATTGCGCGCGTCTTGCGAGTCGCCGCGCCGCAACACTTCGGTGAAGCCGTCGCGCATCAGCTAGCGTCGAACATTTGCCGTAAACTTTCGCGCTGGACAGCTAAGGACATTCGCCCGGAAGTGATTCTCTATGACTCAACCGAAGAGGCCGTCAATCGTTTGCGGCGCGAAAGAGAACCTGGCGTAGTGCTTTTTGTCTTCAATCAGGATGACCCAGCCACCTATTTCAATCTGGCGTTCGAACTTCAGGGCTGGCGTATCAAGCGCATTACGCAGGCGCAGTTTGCCGAAATGGCGCAAGGCTTTCAGTTCGCGTCGGCAGCGGGCGGACGCAGCCAAGTTGTGCAATCTCCTAAAGGGTGGGAGGGTTTCCTGAACATGAATGCGCTGGACTTGTTGCAACAAATGGATTGCGTGCCTTACGCGCCTGCGCGTCCGCTGCATTACGAAGCGCGTTTGTCCATAGATGTGGGCGCAGATCGCCGTCACTTTGCGCTGTCGTTGCTCATTTGCCGACTGGGCCATAGCCAGCCGTTCCGCCTCGAAACAACGGTGGCGATTAAATCAGACCCCAAGAAAGAAACTATCAACGAACTGATTCTGCGTGATGAAATCGTCCGCCTCTGTCAGCGCGCCGTTCAAGCTGGCTTTACCAAGCTCTCATCCATCCTGTTTCTTCGTGATGGAAGAGAATGCGGGCGCGAGAAAGAAGGCATTCAAGCCGCGCGCGAGCAACTCGAACAAATTTCATTTTTGACGACGGATGCTCGGTTCGATGTTGTGGACTTTCACAAAAACAGCTTGAAACAAATTCGTCTCTGGAACCGCAACAACGACGGTACGGTGGAAAATGCATGGGAAGGTGATGGCATCATGCTTGACCGCCGCACGGTGGTGCTGATGAATACCGGCGCCGTCACACTGCATCAAGGGACGGCGGAGCCGGTGATGATCTGCGGTCACGATGAGCGCACGAATATGTTGCACGTCGCGGCTGATTCGCACAGTTCCAGTCAACTCAACTGGTCAAGCCCAAGAGTTGCCCAACGGCTCCCCATTGAACTGAAACGAACCGACGACGATTTGAAGAATCGCGCCGCACAGGAGATTCGACGTATCAAATAAGCAAGCTCTCGCAGCTTTCAGAAAGGAGAAAGTATAAATGAGCGTGCAATGGTTATCAGTGCAAAGTTTTCAACATAGTCAGGATGTGCTGAGTGCGATCAACGCGCTCTCCATCCATCTCAAACTCGCTGCCGCCGGCGTTTCGGACGAAGCGCGCGGCGAACAGGCGCGACAAGCGCGCGCTACGCTTGCGGCATTTCTGGAAGAACTGGAACCGGTTGTCACCGAAACCGAGCGTGGCGGCGCGACGCCGGTCGTCGGAGCCAATCCGCGCTTGCGCCAACTCGCCAGCAGTTTTGTGAAAGCAAAGCATAACAGTTATCGCTTTCACTCCGAGTTGTTCCGCGCCACGCCGTCTCGTCTCAAACAACTGTTGGCATCCTCCAACGTCGAAGATCGAGCGGCGTTGTTGGATTGTCTGGCCGAATTGCGTGTGCTGATGGAAGAACACGTCCAAACCGATACGGAAAGAGTGCTGGGAGAGTTTTAGTTGCGTCATCTGCTCCGCCAAAACAATGCCGACATGGTGCGCGACCTTGAGCGTTTGGGCGAAGCGCTTCATCAGGCGCGCGCAGGATTGCTGCCGGAACTCGAAAACTTCTACCTCTGGCTAGTGGCCGAGTGCGACCGTTTGCAGCGGGATGTCACGCAGAACCTACACGATCTCGCTCTCGGTCAGCCCACCATCCTGCCGGACGTGTTGAGCAATACGCAGGTCATCAACCGCCAATTGAACCTTTTCAATCGGTATTTTCTCAGTCCGGTTTTGCGGGCGGATGCGGAAGACTGTTTGTGCTTGCGGCTATTGAACTGGCTGCACGCGCAACATGCAAGCACCAGCCATCTGCCCGTCGCGCTGAACGACGGTGACTTTGCCTCGTGGCCTTACCCGGACTTTCCCACGATCTATTTCATGCCGCCTTCCGCGCAGCGCAGGCTTTTATATCTACCTCTTTTCTTTCACGAATTCGGCCATCTGCTTTACGCCTGCCACAAGCCAGAAATGGATGACCTGATTCTCGCCTTGCAGGAAAATCTCGCACGCTATTTGGCGGCAGGAACCCAACGCAACGATCTGCACGCGCAGAAAGAACAGGAGCATCGCAACGCCATCATCCAAACGTGGTTTGATTGGGGGCAGGAAATCTTCTGCGACGCCGTAGGCTTTGTGATCGGAGGCCCCGCTTTCGCGAATGCCTTTTCTTTTTATTTCAGAGTGAGAGGACGCGAGCAGTACCACAGCAAACCGGAAGAATTGCTCGGCAGCACTCACCCGGTCACCTGGTTGCGCATTCGTTTGATCGCCGACCGTGCGCGACGCATGGGGTTCGCTGATTTAGCCGATGAGTTGGAAAGCTCCTGGCAAACCATCGCTGACGGATTGAACGTTCGGGAAGATTATTACGGCCTCTATGACGCAGCGCTCTTACCGGTGGTTCAACAGACCATTGACGATATGTTGACGGAAGCTTCTCCCAGACCGTTTGAGGAATCAGAGGTAGGCAGTGCGGCGAGCGCCCCGCTAACGAGTTCGCCGATTTTACTGGTTAATCAGGCGTGGGAACATTTTCTTAACGATCCCGAAAGCTATTCCGCTTGGGAAATCACGGCGACGAATCTCTGGATGGAAACAACCAGACCTTCGCAATCAGGCGAAGGATAAGAAGTAACATGCCGAACAAACTGCCGCTCACATAACTGATCGAGCCGGTCTCGGTCAGCGGGCTCAAGCGCGATGAATAAAAGCGCATCACGGCGGGCAAACTAGTCGAGGCCAAACTCGTTCTCCTCGATGAAATCTTCAAGGCGAACAGCGCAATCCTTAACGCCCTGCTGAAGATAGCTAACGAGCGGGGCTTTCACAATGGCGATGAGGAAATGCACGTCCCGCTGATTTCTCTCTCCGGTTCGAGCAATGAGATGCCGCAGGGCAATGAACTTGAAGCGCTCTGGAACCGGTTCTTGCTGCGCTTCCGGGTCGGCTACATCAGTGACACCGGATTTGCCAAATTCATCCGCGCGGCCTCCGCAAAGCTCGGCGCGAGGCAGAATGGTCACAAGCCGAATGGAAACCAGCCGGCGATGCTCTTGCATTCGGAGCTTGTCGCACTGCAGCAAAGCGCGGAACAGGTTGCCATTCCGAACGCAGCGATTGATCTGATCGAACAGTTGCGCAAAGACCTCGCCGGCAAAAGGATCATCATCAGCGCCGGCGCTGGGGACAGACGCTCAGACTTTGCAGTCGCATGCGCTGGCGGAAAGGTGTGATGCGTTGACGGAGGACGACTTGGTCTTTCTCAAGCACGTCCTGTGGCAATCGCCCGGACAAAATTTCCCATGGCTTTCTTATGGCCGATCATTCAAAGACGCGATCAGGTTTGCGATCTCATCGTATCCTAAAGACTCACGCAACTGTCTGAGCACATTCAGACCATACGCTTTTACTTCCTCCGCATCTTGTCCATCCAACGGCTTGAGCAATTTTTGGAGCTGATTCGGCGTCACATTCAGATAGCGCTTCCATTCATCTGAAGCGTGTCCGCTTGCCTTAAGGGCCACAGCAGGCGGCACGCCGGCCAAGATCGAACGGGAAACGAAGGCATGCCGGAAATCGTGAAAATGGAGGTCTTCGATTCCGGCAAGCCTACAGGCAGTTCTGAAAGATCGCTTGACCTCGCTCAGACCGCCGAAAATCTTGCCCTTGGGATTCTTTTTGCAGAGTTCTTTCAATTCGTCATAAACCCGTGTTGTCATCGGGATTTGTCGAGATCGATTGGTCTTGGCATTGATTGCTCTCACCGTAATTATTCGATCTCCGAAGTCCAGGTCGGTTGTCTCCAGAGTGAATAGTTCGTTTCGGCGCAATCCCGTGTCTGCGGACACAATCAAGACGGGACGCAGGTGCTCGCGTCCTTGGCGTCCTTCTCCAACGCAAACGTTCAACAAAGCCATCTCTTCGCCGAATGTTGGAAACCTTTCTCTCTTGTTTTCGGCGGCGCGTTCAATCAATTTCTTCCCCTTGCTCGCCATGAAAGGGTTGCGAGCAAGCATTCCATTGGTGACTGCGTAATTCAACACGGTTCTGAAAAATTCAAGTTCTCGATTGATCGATGCGACGCTGCGTTGTTTGTCGTTCTGCGTTGGGCGTTTGGCCAGTTCGCGTTTGTACTCCTCGATATGCGAATGCGTGATGGAACTGAGCGGCAACCTTCCAAACTTCTTGACCAGCGACTTCAGCCAAGACCGAGGTGCGCTTAATTCTCGCCTGCCCGCAATCTTTTTTTCGCCGATGTATTCCGCCGGGATCAGCTTTTTCTTCTTGTATTCTTCTGCGAGAGCGGCAAAGGTGATCTTCTCTGATGAGAGAGGCCGGAATTCGGCCTCGCGCGCATTTTTCTTCAACGCATCAAGCTGCTCCATCGCCTCCAGTTTGGTCTTTGCATAGCGCTTCAGATTGCGCCGCTCACCAGTAAAAGGATCAACCGGCTGATAGCGCGCGATCCATCGCTTGCGCTTTTCATCAAAGTAAACGTAACCCTTTTTGGCTTTCATTCACATAAACCCCTTCGCTTGTATAGTCCTTCAGCGCTTGCCATCAACTTGAATTTCAGCGGCAGTTTTCACCGATCACACAGACCTCGGCTGTGGCCCCGTTTTAGAGGTTTCGATTACGGACTTATGAGGGTGACAGAACGGGTGTGTGAAACTGCGCAACGAGAGTTTTGTGGGCTAAGACATTGTGGCTTTGCTTCGCCCTGTCGCCCCACCACTCTCAATCCAGGCAAGAAGTTTTGCGCCGATAATGCGAGGCTGATTCCCAATGTAAGAGGCATCGAGATTGCCGCTATCAACGGCGCGGCGAATCGTTGAATAGCTGCATTTACTCAATTCGGCAGCCTCGTTGAAGGTGTACACCCCAGTGGAATGGATGGGGATGCTGATGATCTCGATTTTATTTAAGCTGGCCACCGACTCGTCGTTGCTTTGTCCGGTTAGCGATTGCATAGACCTACTTCCTCAATGCCAAATGGGCGGCGTTAGTACCGCAGCGTCAGCGCTAGCTCCGCGCGCCGCGCCAGATCGCGGCTAAGCGTCGTGACGATCTGCGACATTTGCTCGAGCTTCACTGCTTTCATTCCCGATGCCTGAATCAGTTCTGCGGCTTTCATTGCCCCGGCGAAATTGAGTTGATTGGCTTCGAGGTTCAAGCTGTAGGCAGAATTGACCCCTTGCAACTGCTGGCGGTAGCCGCGCTCGACTCCGCCTGCGGCAAGATCACGTTGAGCGCGCGCCGCAGCAATGTTTGCTGCGGCTTGAGTATTAGCGATCTTGCCCGCTTCTTTGGCGTAGTGTTCAGCCACATCAATCCTCATCTGGCCAGTGAATTCATAATTCTCGATGTGATCTTTTCGCGCGCTGCGCAGGTAATCAACTCTGGCGTCGGTCGTTGTGTTGTTGATCATCATCTCGTTATACGCTCGGAATGGCGAGGTGATGGCTCTGGCGCCATCACGGAAAGCCGGTAAAATCGGCATTGATTCTCCGGCAATCCCGGCGATTGCTCCGGCTCCGTATTCAAGCGTATCCATC
>Ga0187893_10005755_pt1 | contig 21873 bp, 15 predicted proteins | sample MA1701074metaG_FD_139574 | JGI IMG/M metagenome (GOLD analysis project Ga0187893, IMG submission 139574) | White microbial mat communities from a basaltic lava cave in the Kipuka Kanohina Cave System on the Island of Hawaii, USA - MA170107-4 metaG ...
CTGCTGATCCTGATCGGGACGCTGAGCTTTCTCGGCCGGCGCGTGCCGTGGCGGCTCGTCGGGCTGATGCCGATCCTGCCGCTCGCCATCACGCTGTGGTTCACGTACGGGTCGCCGCGCGCCGACCTGCGGGTGGGGCTGCTGGCCGCCCTCGATTTCGCGGTCGTCGGCTGGACGGCGCTCCAGGTCCTGCGAGCGCAGACGAGCCACGATCGCCGAAGCTACCGTGCGACCGGTGTCGTCTTGCTGGTTCAGGCGTTCGGCACCCTGGCGCAGGCGCTGCTGGCCGTCTCCGCCGGCGCGAGCGCCCGCTACGCCTTGCCGGAGGTGCCGCTCGCCAACCTCGCCGCCTGGGCCCCGGTGCTGTTCGCGACGCTCGTCTGCAGCCAGACGCTGCTGCTGCTCGTCGCGCAGCGGCTGCTCGGCGCGCTGCACGACGCCGCCCACCACGACCCGCTCACCGGCTGTCTCAACCGACGGGGACTTCGTGAAGCGATCGACGGCCCCCTCGCCGCGGCGATCGCCGGACGCGCGCCGGCGGCCGTCCTGATGATGGACGTCGATCACTTCAAGGCCGTCAACGACCGCTACGGCCACACGGTCGGCGACCGCGTGCTCGAAACGCTGGGCGCGGTGCTTCGCGAGGGCAAGGAGGGCAAGGGCGAGGGCGCCTTCGTCGCGCGATGGGGAGGCGAGGAGTTCATCGCGGTCCTGGTCGGCGCTTCGGCCGAGTCGGCGGTCGCGAGAGCCCGAACCGTGCGCGAACGTTTCGCAGCCGCCACGACGAAGCTGGGGCAGCTCGCCTCCGGCTGCACGCTGAGCGTCGGCCTGGCGGCCGGCACCCTGGGCGACCCCGTCAGCCTCACCGACCTGCGCGAAGCGGCGGACGCGGCTCTCTTCGAAGCGAAGCGTCTCGGGCGCGACCGCGTCGAGGTGGCGGCCGGGCTTTCGCCGACCTAGATCCGCGACGACGGCTCAGCGCAGGACGGGGCCGACGTTATGCGCGGGGAACGAGCAGAACGGTCCGGCCCGGCAGTCGAGTGGAAATCGGCCTATCCGCTGCTCAGCTGCGACTCCGGTGTTGCAGACCACACTGGAGGTTCCCGGTAAGATGGAGCCGCATGGCGGGAGCAGGCGACGAACGCCCGATGGGCAGGACCTATGTGAGCGTCCTGATGATCGAGGCCCTCGTCCTCCTGGCGCTCTTCGCCGTGGGCCGCTACTTCGGTTCTCTCTAGCGATCCAGCCCGCCCTTGCATCTCATCGATTGGACGATCGTCGTCGCCTATATCTCGTGGCTCGTCTGGGACGGAGTCAAGCGCACCAAGCTCGAGCGCACCACCGAGAGCTACTTCCTCGCCAACCGCAGCCTGCCCTGGTGGGCCGTGGGCCTGTCGGTGATGGCGACGCAGCTCAGCGCCATCACGCTGGTCGGCACCACCGGCCAGGGCTACTCCGACGGCATGCGCTTCATCCAGTTCTACTACGGCCTGCCCCTGGCGATGATCATCCTGTCGCTGACCCTCGTCCCGTTCTTCTACCGGGCGAGGGTCTACACGGCCTACGAGTACCTGGAGCGCCGCTTCGACCCGAAGACCCGCGCCCTGACCAGCCTGCTGTTCCTGTTCTCGCGCGGCCTCTCGTGCAGCGTGATCGTCGCCGCGCCGGCGGTCGTGCTGTCGGTGATCCTGGGCTGGAACGTGACCCTTACGGCTCTGGCCATCTGCGTGCCGGCGGTGGTCTACACGATGCTCGGCGGCGTCCAGGCCGTCACCTGGACCGACGTGAAGGTCATGGGCCTGACGATCTTCGTGCTCTTCGCGGCGGTCGTGGTGCTCGGCCAGGGCCTGCCCCCGAACGTCGGCATGATCGACGCCCTGCACATCGCGGGCACCACGGGCCGCCTTTCCGCCTTCGATTTCCGCTTCACCCTCGAGGAAACCTACACCTTCTGGTCCGGCATGCTGGGCGGCCTGTTCCTGATGCTGTCCTACTTCGGCTGCGACCAGAGCCAGGTCCAGCGCTACCTGACCGCACGCTCCGTCGACGAAGCGCGTTCGTCTCTGCTGATGAGCGCCTATTGGAAGATCCCCCTGCAGGCCCTGGTCCTGATCGTGGGCGTCTTCAGCTTCCTCTTCTACACCTTCAACCAGCCGCCGCTGCTGTTCAACCCGGTCGACGACGCCCGCGTCCGCGGGGGCCAGCAGGCGACACAGTACGCTGCGCTCGAGAAGGAGTTCGACTCGGCCTTCGAAGCGCGCCGCCGCGCGGCCGACGCCTTCGTCGCGGCGCACCATGGCGACGACGCGGCCGCCGAGCGCCAGGCCGCCGAAGCGTTCCGCCGCCGGGAGGCCGAGGCCAAGGCGGTCCGCTCGCGTGCCTTGGCGCTGGTCAAGCAGGTCAAGGGCGAGACGTCCTATACGGACGTGAACTACATCTTCCCCACCTTCATCACCACGGCGATGCCCATCGGCCTGGTCGGCCTGTGGATCGTGGCGATCATCACCGCGGCCACCGACAGCATCGCCGCCGAGCTGAACTCCCTCGCCACTGCCACGGTGATCGACTTCTACAAGCGCCACTACCGCCCCGTCGCGAGCGAGGAGCACTACCTCCGCGTGTCGAAGGTCGCGACGGGCCTCTGGGGCGTCTTCGCCTGCTGGATCGCTGTCTACGCCAGCACCCTGGGATCCCTGATCGAGGTCGTCAACCGCTTCGGCTCGTTCTTCTACGGCTCGATCCTGGGCGTCTTCGCCCTGGCGATCCTCTCGCGGCGCGCCAGCGGGACCGGCGCCTTCGTCGGCCTGATCGCGGGTATGGGCGCCGTCGCCGCGGTCGCCTTCGGCCGGCCCGAGATCTCGTTCCTGTGGCACAACGTCGTCGGCGCGGCGGTCGTGTTCGTCGTCGGGTCGATCGTGAGCGCGTTCGTCCCGCAGCCGCCCAAGGAGGCGTGATGACCCTCGACGGCGTCACGATGTTCGTCAGCTCCACGGCCGAACAGGGCGTCGTCGGCTCGGACACTCGGCTCCGGTTCATCGAGCGGGGCTCGCGCGTCTTCGCCCGCTATGCCGGCGGCGCGATCGCCCGCGGCTGCCTCATCGGCCGGCGTACCGGTGACGACCTCGTCTTCCGCTACGTCCAGCGCGAGGCATCCGGCGAGCTCCACGCGGGTCGCTCCACGGCGCGGGTCGTGCGGCGCAGCGACGGCCGTCTCAGGATCGTCGAGCAGTTCGCCTGGACGACTCGCGACGGCTCGGGCGTCAACGTCTTCGACGAGGTCCAAGCGAGGCAAAGGAGCCCGCGCTACTGAGGCGCAGCGGAACTTCGGGGGGGGCGTGGGGATGCCGGGACGGCCCAACGATCGCGCCGCGTGGGAACGAGACCTTCACGAACAGATCCATGGCCCGGCCCAGGACGCCTGGCGCGACTACATGCGCCGTGTCTACGCGCGGCTCACGGCGGCGTGGCTGCCCGCGACCGGTGGCGGTCGGCTCAAGACGGACCTGTTCGAAGAGGCCACCTCGTCCAGACACCCGCTTGGCGACCTCGGGGACGGCGCCATGGGGATCGACCTGTGTCCGGCGGTTGCTTGCCTCGCGAGGCGGCGGTTGCAGGGGCAGGGGCGCGAGGCGCGGCTTCTGGTCGGCGATCTGCGGGCGCTGCCGATCGTCAGCAACGGCGTGGCCCAGGTCTTGTCCGGCTCCTCCCTCGATCACTTCGAGACCGAGGCGGAGCTGCGCGCGGGGCTTTCGGAGCTGCAGCGCATCCTGGCGCCGGGCGGCGTCCTGGCTCTCGTCCTCGACAACCCCGAAAACCCGGTGCTCTGGCTTCGCAGCCGCCTGCCTTTCGAGTGGCTGCGCGGCCTCCGCCTCGTGCCGTACTATGTCGGCGCCACACTCGACCGCCACGCGGGCCGGCGCTGCCTGGAGGCGGTCGGCCTCGAGGTCCTTGAGGTGGCCGCCGTCGCCCACGCGCCGCGCCTCCTCGCGATCGTCCTGATCCGTTGGCTCGAAGCCCTGGGAGCGGTGCCGGCGGCGGCGGCACTGGGGCGCAGCCTCGATGCATGGGAGGCGCTCGGGCGCTGGCAGACCCGTTTTCTGACCGGCTACTATCTGGCCTTCCACGTGCGGAAACCACCGTGAACCTCGATCGGCGAGTCGGCTGGCGGCGCTCCGGCTTGCTCCCGACCCTGGCGATGAAGATCCTCACGACCTTCTACCGGCGCATGCTGGTGGTCGCCCTGTCGATCGAGGAGTGGAGCGCGGCGCCGGAACCACCCGCCGGTTTCGCCGTGCGGCTCCTTGGCCTGGACGACCTCCGCGCCTACCTGCGGCTGCGTCCGGATCAAGGCGAGTCCGTGATTCGCGCGCGCCTTGCGCTCGGCGATCGTTGCTTCGGCGTGTGGCGCGGCCCCGACCTGCTCCACACGGGCTGGGTGGCGACGCGGAGCGCCTGCCCGGTTCCCTATCTCGAGCATGAGATTCGGCTGCTCCCCGGCGACGTCCATCCCTACGACCACCATACGCGCGCCGATGCCCGGCGTCTTGGCATCGCTCGGCTGCGCATGGACGCCGTGTTCGAGGCCTGCCGCAGCGAGGGCTATCGGCGGAGCGTCGGCGTGGTCGCCTGGGAGAACGCTACGGCGATCGCCGCCGCGCGCGCGGCCAGCTACCACGTCCTCGGACTCGTCTCGCGCGCTCGTTTCGGACGCTGGCGCCGCCTGCGGGTGGAACGCTGGTCGGACGAGCCCATGCCCGCGTTCGTGGCGGCGGGTCGCGAATGAGGGATCGCCTCACTTCGTTGCGCTACGTCGTGACCGGCCACGCCTCGCGGCAGGGTCTCGCGCGTTTCCAGGAGGCGCAGTTGCGCCGGCTGCTGAATCACGCACAGGAGCGCGTGCCCTTCTATCGGGCGCGCTTCGAGCGGGTGGGATTCGAGCCGCGTGCCTTTCGCGGCATCGAGGACCTCGGGACGATTCCGCTCACCGCCAAGCGCGACCTGCTCGACCAGCCGGCGGAGGCGTTGGTCGCCCGCGGGACCGATCCCGGCCGCCTGATCGTCCGGCGTACGAGCGGCGCGTCGGGCGAGCCCTTCAGCATCCGCCGCACCTGGCTCGAGGAACGGATCCTGACGGCGCTGCGCCGGCGCGCGCACCGCGAGCTCGGCCAACGCGCGACGGACCACGTGGCTTCGATCGCACTGCTGCGTCCCCCGGATCCGCGCGACCGACAGTGGCTGTCGCGTGGGCTGGCGGCGCTGAGGCTGTATCGGACAACGAAGCTCAGCTGCCTCGACACGCCTGTGGAGATCGCGACGCAGCTCGAGGCGCTGGCTGCGGACGTCGTGCTGGGCTTCCCGGCCGTGCTCGCGAGAGTGGCCGACGCCATCCTCGACTCGGGCCTCCGCGTCCGCCCGCGACTGGTGCTGATCGGCGGCGAAGTCGCCACGGCCCCGATGCGCGAGCGCATGCGCGAGGCCTTGGGCACTCCGGTGCTGGAGACGTACGGCGCCCACGAGTTCAACCTGGTCGCGAGCGAGTGCCGGGCGACCGGCGACCTCCACGTCAGCCCGGGCGTCATCCTCGAGATCCTGCGCGACGGCCGCCCGGTCGCCCCCGGTGAGACGGGCGAGGTCGTGGCTACCAACCTGCACGCGTTCGCCATGCCGTTCATCCGCTATCGTCTCGCCGACGTCGCGACCCAGGGCCTCCCAGGCTGTCCATGCGGCCGTGGCCTCCCCACGATTCGGAACGTGCACGGCCGGATGCTCGACTACTTCACGCTCCCCGGCGGCCGCCCCGTGCATCCGTACGCCATCATCCTTCCCATCCTCGGCCAGGCGCCGTGGATCCGCCAGTACCGCCTGGTCCAGGAGCACGAGGCGCGCGTGGTGCTGGAGGCGGTGGTCAGGCGCGAACCGGAGGCCGCCGAGCTGCAGGCGTTCATCGCGCTTGGGCTGGAACGGCTGGGCGCCGGGGTCGAGTTCCTGGTGCGCATCGTGGCCGAGCTGCCGCTCGAAGCGTCCGGCAAGTTCCGCGCGGCACGCTCGCTCGTGCGCTCGCGCTACGACGAGCGCCCGGCTGGGCGACCATAGCCGCGCTGAGAGGGACGCACGGTATACCCTACGTGTATGCCAAGGCCGACGGTGAAAGCCAAGGTCGTCGCGAATCGCCTTGTCGAACGCCCGAAGCTCCGGCTTTCGGACATGCTGAAGCGGGTGAAGCGGAGCGATATCCACGCGAGCGTCGACACGGGGATTCCCGTAGGCCGAGAGCTGCCCTGGAAGCGGTTTGCTTCAGCGCAATCTCCCAGCTAGGCAGCGAGGCTGGGCCCGGGCGCGAGGATGGCGTGTGGATGGACCACGTACTCAGGACTCTCCCCTACGTGAGCCTTCTCGGTATCGGGGGGCTCGTGGTGAACATCGTCTTGAGTTTCGAGGAGCCGCACCGGCCATTGCTGTGGGCATCAGGCCTGCTGCTGTCCGCTGCACCAGCCGGTGGACTCCTACACCTGGCAACGACCGGAGAGCTGACCGCGGACGAGAAGCGGCTCTGGCTGTCTGGTTTGGGGAGCGGTAGCGCAACGTTGTTTGCCGCCTACTTCAACAGGGCCGAACGGCGCGCTTCAACGCGCAGGCTGACAGCCGCGGCTGCGCCCCCGCTTCGGTAATCGGCGGCCCCTGGATGCGGCGGCGAAGCGGGCGCGCTTCGCGATACCATCCACCGCCATGAGCGACACCATCCGCCGCTACCAGGACTTCGTGATGACCGGCTTCATCAAGGTGCAGCCGATCACGATCGAACGCGCCAAGGGCGCGCTGGTCTGGGACGACACCGGCCGCGAGTACGTCGACTGCTTCGCGGGGATCTCCGTGATGAACGCCGGGCACGGCAATCCCGAGGTGGTCGCGGCGGCCAAGGAGCAGATGGAGAAGCTCGTCCACTGCTGCTCGTACGTGTACCACGTGAAGCCGGTGGCCGATCTCGCGGAAGCCATCGCTCGCATCGCGCCCGGCGGGCGGCTGCGCAAGACGTTCTTCGGCAACAGCGGCGCGGAAGCGGTCGAAGGCGCCCTGAAGCTCGCGCGCCTGTATACCGGCCGCCACGAGTTCCTGTCGCTCCAGATGTCGTTCCACGGCCGCACCTGGGGCTCGCTGAGCGTGACGGGCAACGCCGGCCGCAAGCGCCGCGGCGGCCCGTACGCCCCGGGCATCACCTTCGTTCCGGCTCCGTACGTGTATCGCTCCCAGACGCCAGACGATCCCGACGCCGTGGTGCGCCAGGCGGTGAAGGCGGTCGAGGAGGCTATCGCCTACTCCACCACCAAGGACATCGCCGCGATGATCGCGGAGCCCGTGCTGGGCGAAGGCGGAATACTCGTCCCGCCCGCGAACTACTTCCTCGAGCTGAAGAAGGTCCTCGACGCCCACGGCATCCTGTTGATCGTGGACGAGGTCCAGTCCGGATTCGGCCGCGCGGGGAAGATGTTCGCGATCGAGCACTACGGCGTCGAGCCGGACATCCTTGTGATGGCGAAGGGCATCGCCGATGGTTTCCCGCTGGGCGCGTTCACGGCGCGCGACGAGATCGCCGCGGCGTTCCAGCCCGGCGATCACCTCTCGACGTTCGGCGGCAACCCGGTCTCGTGCGCCGCGGGGTTCGCGAACGTGCAGTTCATGCTGCGCGAGAACCTGCCCGAGAAGTCACGCCAGAAGGGCGAGTACGCGATGGCGCTGCTGCGCGAGAAGCGCCTGCCCCTGGTGGGCGACGTCCGCGGCCTGGGCCTGATGATCGGCATGGAGCTGGTGAAGGACGCGGCCAAGGCTCCGGCGGCGGCCGAGGCCAACGCGGTGCGCGAGGCCTGCCTGCGCCGCGGGGTGCTGGTGGGCGTGGGCGGCGCCTTCGGCAACGTGCTGCGGCTGCAGCCGCCTCTCGTGATCTCGAAGGACGAGCTGGACCGCGCGATCGCGGCCGTGTCCGAGTCCCTGGTCGAGGTCGGCGCCGTGGCGATGGCGGCGCGCTAGGAACGGGCCGGGCCCGCGAACGCGCGAGCCCGGCCGGACTTCGGTCAGCGCGCGAGCGTCGCGCGCAGCGACTCGAGGGCCGCGCGCCACGCGCCACGCCGCGTCTCGACGTCCTCGGGCTTCGCGAGCTTCATCACCTGCGCCGCCACCGTCGCGCGGCCGTTCGGCTTCGCGTCGACGCTGACCGCCACGGTGTGGACGCCCGCCTTGAAGCGCAGCCGCGCGGCCTTGCCGTCCTTGACCACCCGCATCGGCTTGGGCGAGGCCTCGAGGCCGTCCAGGATCGCGGCTTCCTGGCCGGCGAGCCAGCGGCGCCGCAACGCCGGCTGGTTGAACGCGTCGGCGACCGCCGCGGGCGGCACGTCCACCACCTTCGTCACCGACACCTCGTAGTGGCCGTCGGCGCGCTGGTTCACCGCGCGTACGCCGCGCAGTCGCTCCCAGGAGACGGTGATGCCCTGGGAGTACCAGCCATCGACGCCGTGGTCCTCGGACAGGTGGCGCGCGGAGGCGGTGTGTCCCTTGGCCTTCGCGTCGAAGGCGTCGAGGACGGCGAACCAGTGATCCAGGGGCCGGCCCGTGCGCTCCAGCACCTTCGCGGCCGACACGGCGCCGCGGGCGAGGTCGGGTTTCGGGGGAGCCGGCGGACTGGCCGCGGAGCGGCGCTTGGCGCGCGCCGCGGTGACATGGCGCCGCGCGGCGCTGTAGCTCTCGCCGGTCCGGGCGGCGCGGGCGCGGATCTTCTTCTTGAGTTTCTTGGCTTGGGTCATTAGCTTCGTTCCTCAACAGGCCACGGCCACGATCCCCCGCCTCGCGACCGTCGCCGAGAAACGAAACGCGCTCGAGGCCTGGGAACCCCTTTGCCCCGCTTTTCGGCCCCGCGGGGGGAGGCCGTTTGCAGGGTGAGGCGGTGAGCCGCCGCCCGTGCCCTAGAAGCTAGCTCTCGGCTTCGTGCCCGTCAAGTTCTTTTCAGCGGTCCTTGTGCTCGTAGTACTCGTACGCCGACATCGGCCTCGTGTAGTCGAGCCGCCAGGGCCGGGCGTCGACCGTGCGCTTGCCCAGCACCAGCGCCATCTCGCGCACGTGGCTGGCCACGGCGCCGCAGCAGGAGCCGATGAAGTTCACGCCGATGTCCCGCGCGCGCTTCGCGTAGTCGGCCATCTCCTTGCGGCTGAGCTGGAGCGGCTCCAGAGCGTGGGGGAACTGGGGCAGGCTCGTGAAGTCCGGCTTGTCGGCGGGCGTGCGATAGGCGACCGGCTGACAGGCGATCGGCACCTTCACTGCCTTGCGCATCTCCTCGATCAGGGGCAGCGTGTGCTCGGGGCTGCGCAGGCAGTTGATGCCCACGATGTCGGCCCCGGCGTCCACCAGCGCCCGGGCGGCCTCGCCGGGCGCCCTACCCTCCGCCGTCTTCGGCTGATTCTCGAAGCACAGCGTGACCATCACGGGCAGCTTCGTCTTCTTCGCGCACTCGACCGCGAGCAAGGCCTCGCCGAGCCACGAGTACGTCTCGCCGATCACGAAGTCGACGCCCTCGGCGGTCTGGAGCGCGAGCTGCTCGTCGAAGGTGCGGCGCACCAGATCGGCGGCCTTGCCGCTGCCGTCCTCGTACATCCAGGTCAGGCTGATGTTGCCCGCTACCAGGCAGCGGTCGCCCGCTATCTCGCGGGCCAGGCGCACGGCCTGCCGGTTCATCTCCTCGAGCTGGCCGTCGAGGCCCACCGTCTTTAGCTTGTCGCGGCTCGCGTAGAAGGTGAGGGCCTGGAGCACCTCGGCTCCGGCTTCCCGAAACTCCGTATGCAGCTCCTTCACGGCCTCCGGGCGGCGCAGCACGACCTCGGGCGTGAACGGTCCCGGCCGCACCCAGCCCCGCTTCTCCAGCTCCAGCAGGTAGCCGCCGTCGCCGAGCACGATCCCGTCTCGCAGCCGGTCGAGGATGCCCTTCTTCGCCATGTCGCCCCCTGTCTAGTCGGACGCGTACTCGTATGGCGCTTTGATCGGTTGGCCCTCCAGGAAGCGCGAGGGCCGGAAGCTGCCGATGTCGATGCTGGTCGGCGCGCCGGTCAGCAGCTCGGCCATCACGACACCGACCGCGGGCGAGATCTTGAAGCCCATCCCCGAGAATCCTGCGACCAGGTACAGGCCGTCGACGCCCGGCACGGGACCCATCAGCGGCCGGAAGTCGGGGCTCACGTCGTAGCAGCCGGCGACGCCGCGGAACAGGCCGGCCTCGGCCAGGGCCGGGATGCGGCGCGCGGTGCGCTCGACCAGGCGCAGCATGCTCTCCTGGGACGCGCCCATCGCGATGCCGTCGGGGTCCACGCCGCGCTTGCCGTAGAAGTCGCCGATCAGGGTCAGGCCGCCGGCCTCGCTGCGGTAGTAGGTCTCGGTCGGCGAATCGATGCCGGCGGGACCGATGCTCGGCAGGCCCGGCGGGTTCTTGAGGAACGCCACCTCGTGGAACTCGCTCTCGATCGGCGCGTCGAAGCCCGCGGCGGCCAGCAGCGGGCGGCACCAGGGGCCGGTGGCGACCACCACCTGCGGAGCCTCGATCACGCCGTCGGCGACCGCCACGCCGCGCACACGGTCGCCCTCGACCCGGAGCGCTTCGACACGTGTGCCCGAGCGATACTCGACGCCGGCTTCGCGGGCTCGCAGCAGGAAATCGCTCGCGACCCCGGCGCCGTCGCCATAGCCCGAGTTCGGCTCCCAGGCCGCGGCGCTGACGTCGGAGAAGTCCCAGGCCGGTGCGACCTCATGGAGCTCCGCGCGCGACAGCACCCTCGCGTCGATGCCGAAGCCTCGGTGCATCTCGACGTTCTTGCGCAGCCGCTCGATCTCGCCCTCGGGCACCAGCCGGATGAACCCCGTCTTCTTGAAGTGTGTGGGCAGGCCGAGAAGCTCCTGCCAGGCCACGAAGATGTCGTAGCTGAGCTTCGCCAGGGCCACTTCGGGCGCGTGGCTGTAGTGCATACGCACCAGGGCCGACGAGCGTCCGCTGCCGCCGCTCGCCACGTCGCCCTTGTCGAGCACCAGCACGCGGCCGGCCCGGCGGCGCGAGAGCTGGAAGGCGATCGAGGCCCCGGTGACGCCGGCGCCGACCACGACGATGTCCGCGTTCCTGGAACTCACGCGCTGCGCCGCAGGTCCTTCAGGACCTGGTGGGCCGCGTTGCGTCCGGGCGCGGCTGTCACGCCGCCGCCGGGATGCGCGCCGGCGCCGCACAGGTAGAGGCCCCCGATGGGCGTGCGGTACTGGGCCCAGCCGGGCACGGGCCGCATGAAGAAGAGCTGGTCGAGGGCCAGGTCGCCGTGGAAGATGTTGCCCTCGGTAAGTCCGTAGGTGCGCTCCAGGTCCAGGGGTGTGAGCACATGTCGGGCCACGATCGCGGCGGGCACGTTGGGCGCGTACTCGCCGACCTTGCGCACCACCCGGTCGCCCAGCAGCTCGCGCTTCTGGTCCCAGGTCCCTTCGTTGAGGCGGTACGGGACGTACTGAACGAAGCAGGTCATCACGTGGGTGCCGGGAGGCGCCAGCGAGTCGTCCACGTTCGACGCCACGACACAGTCCACCCACAGCTCTTCGGGCATGTCGCCGAGCTTGGCGATGTCGTAGCAGCGCTCGGCGAACCGCAGCGACGGCACGAGGGTGAACAGCGCGCGCTGGCTCGGGGCCCAGTCCCGCGCCATGCCCAGGACCTTCGGCTCCTCGGAAAGCACCAGGTTGACCTTGGCGCAGGGGCCGTTCATGCGGATGGCCGCCACCGCCTCGCGGAACTCCGCGGGCAGGTCGCCGTTTTGCACCAGGCCGAGGAAGGTCCGCTTGGGGTCGGCGTTGGAGAGCACCAGGCGCGCGGTGATCTCGGTGCCGTCTTCGAGGACGACTCCCTTCACCTTGCCGCCCGCCACCTCGATGCGCGCCACCGGCGCCTGCGTGCGGATCTCCACGCCGAGCTTGCGGGCCGAGGCCGCGAGCGCACCCGTGATGGCGCCCATGCCGCCGATCACGTGGCCGTAGAAGCCCTGCAGGCCGTGGTCGCCGCCGCTCAGCAGGTGGAACAGCAGGCCGATGGCAGTGCCCGGCTGGTAGGGTCCGCCGTGCTTGCCGTACACGTTGTTGGCGAGGATCAGCGTCTTGACCTTCTCCGACTCGTAGTGGCGGTCCAGGAACTCGCCCAGGCTGCCGGTCAGGAACGTGATCATCTGGGCGATCTCGTCGCCGCTGATGCCGCGGACGCGCTTTCCGACGCGAAAGGCCTCGAGCAGGCCCGAAAGACCGCGCGCGTGCACGTCGGGCGGCGGCTCCATGAAGAACGGCTGCAGGTAGCGCGCCAGCTTCTTGAGCCGCGCGTCGATCTCGGCGAACACCCTGGCGTCGTGCTCGGAATGCGCGCTCATCTCGCGCAGCGTGCGGGCCGGATCGGACCAGCAGGCGAGGTACGACTGGTCCGGGAACGGCACCAGCAGCGCGGGGTCGCACGGCACCATGCGCAGGCCGTAGGCGGCGAGATCGAGCTCGCGGATCACCTCGGGCCGCAGCATGCTGGCGATGTAGGACGTCGTGGAGGCCCGGCAGCCGGGATGGATCTCCTCTGTGACGCAGCAGCCGCCGACCAGCTCGCGCCGCTCCAGCACCAGGGTGCGCAGGCCGCCCCGCGCCAGGTAAGCGGCCGCGGTCAGGCCGTTGTGGCCGGCGCCCACCACCACGGCATCCCAGGCGGCTTGACCACGAGTCATTGGGAGTAGTGTGTCTCCGCGCGCAAGATACTACGGCTGGGTTATGATCCCCGTCACACGCCATGACTTCTGGTCAAAGCGAGCGCGCGACGCTCAAACGGGAGCGGATCCTGGAAGCCGCCATGCGGCATTTCGCCGAGAAGGGCTTCGAGGCGGCCCGCGTGGAGGACATCGCCAGCGACCTGGGCATCGCCAAGGGCTCGGTGTTCCAGCACTTTGGCAGCAAGGGCGGCCTGCTGGTCGCCGCCTACAAGAAGGCGGTGACGGAGTTCTCGGCCTGGCTCGACGCGCCTCCGGAGGTCAAGGAGCAGGGCTTCTTCGCCACCGTGCGCTACTGGCTCGAGATAACGCCGCGCATGGTCCGAGAGGACTGGGTCCTGTACCGAGTGGCCCTGATCGGCAACTACGCCACCGATCTCAGCCTGCGCCGCGAGATCAATCGCTTCCTGCGGACCGAGGACCCGTACGGCACCGCGCTCTTCATCCGCTTTGGGCTGGAGCGCGGCGAGCTGCGCCGCGACGTGGACCCCGACCTCGTGGCCTCGATCCTGGACTGGACCATGGAGCGCTTCCAGGACGCCCAGCTCACCGAGGAGCTGGACCCGGGCCTGTTCCGCCGCGCAGGCATGGACGCCGAACGCACCGCCCAACGCATCGACCAGTTCCTGATGATGCTGAAGAGCGCGATCGGCGCCCCCGAGCTGCCGAAGCCCGTGAAGCGCAACTCCGGCGCCCGCACCGAGAAGAAGATCCGAGGCCGGAGAGCCTGAGCTTGACCTCCGAGCCCGCGGGTCTTCGACGCGCGCTCGGGCTTCGGGACGTGGTGCTGCTGTTCGTGACCACCGGGACGAACCTGCAATGGGTGGCCACCGCCGGCGCCGCCGGCCCGCAGGCGCTCACGGTCTGGGTGCTGGGCGGCCTGGCCATGTTCGTCCCGTTGGCCGCCTGCGTGACCGAGATGTCGTCGCGGCATCCCGAGGAGGGCGGGCTCTACATCTGGAGCCGCAAGGCCTTCGGACCCTTCGGCGGCTTCATCACCGGCTGGACCTACTGGTGCAGCAACCTGCCCTACTTCCCCGGCGTGCTCTACTTCGCGGCCGGCAACTTCCTGTTCGTGGGCGGCGAGGGCATGCGCTCCTGGTCCACCAGCAGCCTGTACTTCATCGTGTTCTCGCTGCTGGGCCTGGGCCTCGCCACGCTGCTGAACGTCTTCGGCCTCGAGATCGGCAAGTGGCTCAACAACGTCGGCGGCATTACGCGCTGGCTGGCGACGCTGGTGCTGATCGGCATCGGCGGCCTGGCCTGGATCACCCTGGGGCCCGCCACGCCGATCACGGTGGAGAGCCTGGTCCCCGGGCTCTCGCTGCGCGACATGGTGTTCTTCTCGGCGATCGCCTTCGCCTGGACCGGTCCCGAGGCGGCGTCGTTCATGGGCGACGAGATCCAGGACACGCGGCGCACCGTGCCGCGCGCCTTGTTCCTGGCGGCGCCCATGATCGCGGCCATCTATATGCTGGGGACGCTCAGCGTGATGGTCGCCCTGCCGGCCGCCGAGGTGACGGGGCTGCAGGGGATCATGCAGGCCATCGAGCGCGCGGCCCAGCGGCTCGATCTCCCCGGAATCGTGCCGATCGCCGCGGCCTTGACGACGGTCACGGCGCTGGGCAGCGTCGGCGCCTGGCTGGGCAGCGTGGCCCGCATCCCCTTCGCCGCCGGCCTCGACCGCAGCCTGCCCAAGGCATTCGCGAACCTGCATCCCCGCTACGGAACTCCCGTGAACGCGCTGCTCACGCAGTCGGCGCTCACCGTGCTCTTCGTGGTGGCCGGCCAGGCGGGCACCTCGGTGCGCGGGGCCTACGAGGTCCTGATCAGCATGGCATTCCTCGTCACCTTCATCCCGTTCCTGTTCGTGTTCGCCGCCACCATCAAGCTCGCCACCGAGCCGCCGGGACCCGACGGCTGGCGGGTCAAGCGCCGCTTCCTGGTGCCGCTCGCGATCCTCGGCTTCCTCACCACCGCGGTCTCGATCGTCCTCGCCGCGGTGCCGGCCGAGAGCGAGCCGAACAAGCCGCTCGCCGTGGCCAAGGTTGTGGGCGGCACGCTCGTCATCGTGGGCGCGGGCGTCGTGACCTACGTCCTCGGCCGCCGGAAGGCGCTCGCGTCGCGCGCCTGATTCCGTGCTGAAGGAAACGCCCTATTGGTGGGACTCGGCGGGCGACTCCCCCGCCGCCTCGGGACCGCTGCCCGAACGTGCGGACGTGGCGATCCTGGGCAGCGGCTACACCGGCCTGGCTGCGGCGCGGCGCCTGGCGCTCTCGGGCGCGAGCGTCGTCGTGCTCGAGAAGGAAACGATCGGCTGGGGGGCCAGCTCGCGCAACGGCGGCCAAGTGCTGACGGGCTGGAAGGTCGGCGCCTCCACGCTGCTCGCCCGCTTTGGCCGCGAGCGGGCGCGCGAGCTGTTCGCGGCGTCGCTGTCCGCGATGGACCTGGTCGAATCCCTGGTGCGCGAGCTCGCAATCGAGTGTGGCTTCCGCCGCTCGGGGCACCTCGACGCCGCGTTCAAGCCCGCGCACTTCGACCGCATGCGGCGCGAGCAGGACCTGCTGGCGCGCGAGTTCGACCACACGGTGCGGCTGGTCCCGAAAGCCGAGCAGCGCAGCGAGCTCGGCAGCGACTACTACCACGGCCTGATGCTGGACGAGCGGAGCGCCTGCCTGCACCCCGCACGCTACGTGCGCGGGCTGGCCGCCGCCGCGGGGCGCGCCGGGGCGGTCTTGATCGAGCGGACGCCGGTGCTTGCGCTGCGTCGCGAGGCTGGGAGTTTTCGCGTGACGACCGCTGGCGGCGAGATCCAGGCCCGCGACGTGCTCGTGGCGACGAACGGCTACACCGATGCCTCGGTCCCGAAGCTGCGCCGCCGGGTGGTCCCGATCGGCTCGTACATCATCGGCACCGAGCCTCTTCCCGAGGCCGTCGTCGCGAGCCTTTTGCCCCGCAGCCGCGTCGCCTTCGACTCCAAGGAATTCCTGTTCTACTTCCGCCTGACCGATGACCGGCGGCTCCTGTTTGGCGGCCGGGCCCAGTTCCTGCCGTCGACGCCTTCGAGCACGCGGTCGAGCGCCGAGATCCTGCGCCGCGCGATGGTCGCAGTGTTTCCCGACCTCCACTCGGTCGACGTCGACTACGCATGGAGCGGCAACGTCTGCTTCACCGTCGACCGCCTGCCGCGCGCCGGGCGCCTCGACGGCATCCACTACTCCCTCGGCTATGGCGGCCATGGCGTCGCGCTGGCGACCTACCTGGGCGATCTGACTGCGCGCATGATCCTGGGCGAGCCGGTGCGAAATCCGCTCCGCGACCTGGCGTTCCCCGCGATCCCGCTGTACGAGGGCCGGCCGTGGTTCCTGCCGCTGGCGGGGGCGTACTACAAGGTCAGGGACTGGTTGAGCTAGAGAGACAACGGCCGGTCGGGATGCGCTCCGACCGGCCGGGATGCGAAGGACGCGGGCCCGCCTAGACCTCCGCGCCTTCCTTGACGTGCTCGGCCTCGACCTGGTACTGGGCCTGGAAGTCGGCGTCCATGCCGCCCACGGCGGGCTCGATGACCTCATCGGGGATCGCGACCCGGCGGTAGTACTCCATGCCGGTGCCCGCGGGGATCAGGCGGCCCATGATGACGTTCTCCTTCAGGCCGCGCAGGTGGTCGATCTTGCCCGAGATGGCCGCCTCGGTGAGCACGCGGGTGGTCTCCTGGAAGCTGGCGGCCGAGATGAACGAATCCGTGGAGAGCGACGCCTTGGTGATGCCCAGCAGCAGCGGGTGGCCCGTGGCCGGGTTCTTGCCCGCCTTGGAGAGCCGGTCGTTCTCGTTGAGGAAGCGGAAGCGGTCCACCACCTCGTCGATCAGCAGCTCGCTGTCGCCGACCTCCTCGACCTTCACCCAGCGCATCATCTGGCGCGTGATCACCTCGATGTGCTTGTCGTTGATGTTGACGCCCTGCAGGCGGTAGACCTCCTGGATCTCGTCGACCAGGTAGCGCTGCAGCTCCTTCTCGCCCTTCACGCGCAGGATGTCGTGGGGGTCGATGGGTCCGTCCATCAGGGCCTCGCCGGCCTTGACCCGGTCGCCCTCCTGGACGCTGATGTGGGCGCCGCGGGGCAGCTGGTACTCGCGGGTGTCGTTGTCGTCGCCGGTGACGAAGATCTTGCGGTGCTGCTTGGCCACGTCGCCGTACTTCACCTGCCCGTCGATCTCGGTGATCACGGCCGGCTCTTTGGGACGCCGGGCCTCGAACAGCTCGACCACGCGGGGCAGGCCGCCCGTGATGTCCTTGGTCTTGGCCGTCTCCTTGGGCATCTTCGCCAGCACGTCGCCTGGCGATACCTCCTGGCCGTCCTCGACCATCAGGTGGGCTCCGGCCGGCAGCAGGTACTTGCGCGAGGTCCTGCCCTTGGGGTCCTTCATCTCGATGCGGGGCTGCTTCTTCTCGTCGGGCGACTCCAGGATGACCAGCGCGGCCATGCCGGTGTTCTCATCGACCTGCTCGTGGACCGTCTGCTCCGGGATGATGTCGCGGAACTGGATGGCACCACCCTCTTCGGTGAGGATCGAGAACGAGTACGGATCCCACTCGACCAGCAGGTGGTCCTTCTTGACCTCCTGGCCCTCCTTGACCTTGAGCACGGCGCCGTAGACCAACGGGTGCCGCTCGCGCTCGCGGCCCTTGCCGTCCACGATCACCAGGGCGCCGGAGCGGTTCATCACCACCAGGTCGCCCCTCTTGCTCTTGACCGTGGTGACGGTCTGCAGCTTGACCGTGCCGTCGTTCTTGGCCTCCAGGGTGGTCTGCTGGGTGGTGTGGCTGGCCGTGCCGCCGATGTGGAACGTGCGCATGGTGAGCTGGGTGCCGGGTTCGCCGATGGATTGCGCCGCGATCACGCCCACCGCCAGGCCCAGCTCCACCAGCCGGCCGGTGGCCAGGTCGCGGCCGTAGCACAGGGCGCACACGCCGCGGGCCGACTCGCAGGTCAAGACCGAGCGGATGCGGACCTTGTCGAGGCCGGCCTTGTCGATGGTGTTGGCGACCTCCTCGGTGACGGCCTCGTTGGACTTCACGATCACGCCGCCGCCGAACGGGTCCTTCACGTTCTCCAGGCTGACCCGGCCCACGATGCGGTCGCGCAGCGGCTCGATCACCTCGCCCGACTCGATGATGGCGCGGATGTCGATGCCGTCCACGGTGCCGCAGTCGTGCTCGGAGATGATCACGTCCTGGCTGACGTCCACCAGGCGCCGGGTCAGGTAGCCGGAGTCGGCGGTCTTGAGCGCGGTGTCGGCCAGGCCCTTGCGAGCGCCGTGGGTCGAGATGAAGTACTGCAGCACGGTCAGGCCTTCGCGGAAGTTCGAGGTGATGGGGTTCTCGATGATCTCGCCCGAGGGGCGCGCCATCAGGCCGCGCATGCCGGCCAGCTGGCGGATCTGCTGCTTGCTGCCGCGGGCGCCCGAGTCCGCCATGATGTAGATCGGGTTGAACTCGATGCCGTCCTGGTCCTGCTTCTCCATCTTGCGGAACATCGCGTCGGCCACGTCCTCGGTGACCTTGGACCAGATCGAGATGACCTTGTTGTAGCGCTCGCCGTTGGTGATGGCGCCGTCCTGGTACTGCTTCTCGACGTCCAGGACCTCCTTCTGCGCCGCAGCCACCATCTTGTCCTTGCCCTCGGGGATCAGCAGGTCGTCGATGCCGATGGAGATGCCGGCCTTGGTGGCGTACAGGAAGCCCAGGTCCTTGATCACGTCGAGCATCTCGACGGTCTTCTCGAGGCCGAAGTGCAGGTAGCAGTACTGCACCAGGTTCTGCAGGCCCTTCTTGCGCAGCAGGCCGTTGATGTAGGGCGTGCCCTTGGGCAGGCTGTCGTTCATGATGACCCGGCCCACCGTGGTGTTGATCACCTGGTTCCTGACGTTCTGGACCTCGGTGTGGATCACGTCCTGGTCGTCGCGCACGGTGGTGAGGTCGATCAGCTCTCCGGTGTACATGAGCCGGATCGGGCTCAGGGTCTCGACTTCCTTGTGCTCGAGGGCGATCAGCACGTCGTCGATGGAGGAGAAGGCCCGGCCCTCGCCCTTGGTGCCCTTCTTCTCCTTGGTCAGGTAGTAGCAGCCGAGCACGATGTCCTGGGATGGGATCGCGATGGGCTGGCCGTTGGCCGGCGACAGGATGTTGTTGGAGGACAGCATCAGGACCGAGGCCTCGATCTGGGCCTCGGGGCTCAGCGGCACGTGGACCGCCATCTGGTCGCCGTCGAAGTCGGCGTTGAACGCCGTGCACACCAGCGGGTGGATCTTGATGGCCTTGCCCTCGACCAGCACCGGCTCGAAGGCCTGGATGCCCAGCCGATGCAGGGTGGGGGCGCGGTTCAGGAGCACCGGGTGCTCGCGGATCACGTCCTCCAGGAAGTCCCACACCTCGGGCCGCTGCTGCTCCACCATCTCCTTGGCGGCCTTGATGGTGGTGACCAGGCCTTCCTTCTCCAGCTTCGAGTAGATGAAGGGCTTGAACAGCTCCAGCGCCATGCGCTTGGGCAGCCCGCACTGGTGCAGCTTCAGCTCGGGGCCGACCACGATCACCGAACGGCCCGAGTAGTCGACGCGCTTGCCCAGCAGGTTCTGGCGGAAGCGGCCCTGCTTGCCCTTCAGGGTGTCGGACAGCGACTTGAGCGGGCGGTTGTTGGCGCCGCGCAGCACGCGGCCGCGGCGGCCGTTGTCGAACAGCGCGTCCACCGCCTCCTGCAGCATGCGCTTCTCGTTGCGCACGATCACGTCGGGCGCTCGGAGCTCGATCAGCTTCTTCAGGCGGTTGTTGCGGTTGATCACGCGCCGGTACAGGTCGTTCAGGTCCGAGGTGGCGAAGCGGCCGCCGTCCAGGGGCACCAGCGGCCGCAGCTCGGGCGGGATCACCGGGATCACGTCCAGGATCATCCACTCCGGCTTGTTGCCGCTCTTACGGAACGCCTCGACCACTTTCAGGCGCTTGGCGTACTTGAGCTTCTTCTGGACCGAGGTCTCGGTCTTCATACGCTCGCGCAGATCGAGGCCCTCGATGTCCACGTCGACGCGCCGCAGCAGCTCCTTGATGGCCTCGGCGCCCATGGCGCAGCGCAGCCGCGGGTGCTTCTCACGCAGCTGCCGGTAGCGGTCGTCGGAGACGAGCTCCTGGCGCTTGACCTCGGGGCAGTCCCCGGGGTCGATCACCACGTAGCTCTCGAAGTACAGGATGCGCTCCAGGTCGCGCAGCGTGATGTCGAGCAGGTGCCCGATGCGCGAGGGCAGGCCCTTGAAGAACCACACGTGGCTGACCGGGCAAGCCAGCTCGATGTGGCCCATGCGCTCGCGCCGCACCTTGGACTGGGTGACCTCGACGCCGCACTTGTCGCAGATCACGCCGCGGTGCTTCATGCGCTTGTACTTCCCGCACAGGCACTCCCAGTCGGTGATGGGGCCGAAGATCTTGGCGCAGAACAGGCCGTCGCGCTCCGGCTTGAAGGTGCGGTAGTTGATGGTCTCGGGCTTCGTGACCTCGCCGTGGGACCAGGACCGGATCTTGTCGGGACTGGCCAGGCGGATCTTGATCGCATCGAACTCGGGCACCACGCGGCCCACGTCGATGTTCGGCCTCATCGGCATCATCAGGCTCATGTCTTCTCCGCCTTCAGTGCTTCGTCTTGATCAGCTCGACGTCCAGACACAGGCTCTGCAGCTCCCGGATCAGGACGTTGAACGATTCGGGCAAACCCGGCGTGTAGGCCGTGTCGCCCTTGACGATGGCTTCGTAGATCTTCGCGCGGCCGTAGACGTCGTCGGACTTGGCCGTGAGCAGCTCCTGCAGGATGTGGGCGGCGCCGTACGCCTCCAGCGCCCAGACCTCCATCTCTCCGAAGCGCTGGCCGCCGAACTGGGCCTTGCCGCCCAGGGGCTGCTGCGTGATCAGGGAGTAGGGCCCGATGGAGCGCGCGTGGATCTTGTCGTCGACCAGGTGGCTGAGCTTCAGCATGTAGATGTAGCCCACGCTGACGGTCTGCTCGAAGGCCTCGCCCGTCATGCCGTCGATCAGGGTGATCTTGCCCTGGTGCAGCACGTTGGGACGCAGCGGGTTCGCCTCGCTGGAGGCCTGGTTGGCCTTCGCCAGGTAGGTCTTGATCTCGCCTTCCTTGGCGCCATCGAAGACCGGGCTCGCGAAGTGCAGGCCCAGGACCTTGGCCGCCCAGCCCAGGTGGGTCTCCAGGATCTGGCCGACGTTCATGCGCGACGGCACACCCAGCGGGTTCAGCACGATCTCGACCGCGCTGCCGTCGGGGAGATACGGCATGTCCTCCTCGGGCAGGATGCGGGCGATCACGCCCTTGTTGCCGTGGCGGCCGGCCATCTTGTCGCCGACGCTGAGCTTCCGCTTCATGGCGACGAAGACCTTGACCAGCTTGATGACACCGGGCGGCAGCTCGTCGCCGCGCTTGAGGCGCGACTCCTTCTCGGCGAACAGCGCCTTCTGAACTTCGATCTGGCGCTCGGTGCGGTCGATCACCGAAACGATCACCTCCTCGATGTCCTCGTCTGCGCTGCCCTTGACCTTGAGCTTCACGATGTCCGAGTGGCGCAGCTTCTGTAGCGCCTCGCGTGTCACCTTGTCGCCCTTCTTCAGGACCTTGTCGCCGCGGGAGTTCACGAGGTCCACGGTCACGGTCTTGCCCTCGAGCAGGTCCTCGATCCGCTTGTCGCGCTCGTCCTGGAGGATGCGGATCTCGTCCTTGAGGTTCTTCTCGAGCATGAAGATCTCGGCGTCTTCGATCTGCTTGGCTCGGTCGTCCTTCTCGACGCCCTTGCGGGAGAAGATCTTCACGTCGACGACGATGCCCTCGATGCCCGGCGGGCAGTAGAGCGAGGCGTCGCGCACGTCGCCGGCCTTCTCGCCGAAGATCGCGCGCAGCAGCTTCTCTTCGGGGGTGAGCTGGGTCTCGCCCTTGGGCGTGACCTTGCCGACCAGGATGTCGCCGGGGCGCACGCTGGCCCCGATCCGGATGATGCCGCTCTCGTCGAGGTTGTTGAGCAGGGACTCGGC
>Ga0187893_10005756_pt1 | contig 21873 bp, 28 predicted proteins | sample MA1701074metaG_FD_139574 | JGI IMG/M metagenome (GOLD analysis project Ga0187893, IMG submission 139574) | White microbial mat communities from a basaltic lava cave in the Kipuka Kanohina Cave System on the Island of Hawaii, USA - MA170107-4 metaG ...
CGCCGATACCGCTACCGCCGACGCCGACTCCTCCCGTTCCGCCTCCGCCACCGCCACCAGTTCCACCCACGCTGCCAGAACGACCCTCACCAACAGCTCCAGCGTAAGTACCAACCAGTCGCAATTCACGCACGAGTTCGACTTCTCCTTTGACCTCAAGAACAAAGAGCCGTGCGGATCACGCGGACGGGGCTGATTGAAGGAATCCGGATTCGTCCGACGAACTGAATTCGTACTATCCGCTTAATCCGCGAAAATCAGAATGTTTTTTCATGAGGTCGCGAAATGATCAAACTCACTCTCGGCACAGCGATTCTAGTCCTCGTCTCGGCTGCCGGAGCGCAATCGCGCCAGACGCCTGAGCAACGCGCCGCGGCCGAACAGAGGCTGCAAGCCGAACTGCGAATGGCGCGCCCAGTCGACGCGCTCAATTCAGTGTGGATCGAGGAGCTCACTTGGATCGAGATCCGTGACGCGCTCGCCGCTGGCAAAAAGACGATCATCATCCCAACCGGCGGCGTCGAGCAGAACGGTCCCTACGTCGCGATGGGCAAGCATAACGTCATCCTGCGCGGCCAGTGCGAATCGCTCGCGCGCCGGTTAGGCAACGCGCTCTGCGCGCCGGTCGTCGCGTTCGTCCCTGAAGGCAATTTCGATCCGCCGAGCGGCCACATGCGCTATCCCGGATCGATCACACTGCAGGATGCCACGTTCCGCGCGCTGCTGGACGACATCGCCAGCAGCTTCAAGGTACACGGCTTCACGGAGATCATCCTGATCGGCGACAGCGGCGGGAATCAGACGGGCATGAAGGCAACCGCCGAGGCGCTCAATGCGCGCTGGGGCGGGAAGGGGAGCGTCGCGCGCTTCATCCCCGAGTTCTACGACAACAACGGGCTCATCGCCTACATGAACAACGAGCTCGGCATCAAGGAGCCTAACGACGACGGTTGGCATGATTACTACTGGATCACGGCTCTCATGATGGCCGTGGATCCCAGCGTGGTGCGCTATGATCAGCGCGTGAAGGCCGGCAAGGCGACGATCAACGGTGTCAGCATCGCGCCGAAGGAAAAAACGATCGAGGTCGGTAAGAAGCTCATCGAATGGCGCACGACGCAAACGGTCAAGGCAATAGAAAAATCGAGAGCCTCGTTGAAGAGCGCGTCCCCTTAAGGACGGGCCCAGCAGCTGTTGCTATTGCGCGCTACCTAGAGGTGGACTTCCGGTTCATCGGAGAAGAGCTCCGTCGTTAGGTACCGCGCACCTGAATCCGGCGAGATCATTGCCACTCGCTTCCCCTCACCTAACTCGCGCGCAACCTTGAGCGCCGCCCAGACGATCGCGCCGCTCGACATCCCAACGAACAAGCCTTCCTCACTCGCCAGGCGCCGAGCGAGCGGAAACGCGTCTTCCTCCAACGCGGGAATGATGCGATCCACAACCGAGCGATCGAAGTTGTCAGGCACAAATCCCGGCCCCATGCCCTGAAACTTGTGCGCCCCCCGCGCCCCGCCTGACAAAACCGGCGAACGCGCCGGTTCCACCGCGATCACTTGAATCTCGCTCTGCTTCTCCTTGAGCAGCCTGCCCACGCCACTGATTGTGCCGCCGGTCCCGGATCCATACACGAACGCGTCGATGCGACCGTGCATCGACTCCCACAGCTCCGGACCAGTCGTCTCGTAATGAATGCGCGTGTTGGCCGGATTGCTGAACTGGTTAGGCATCCACGCGCCGATCTCGTCGCGAATGCGCTCCGCTTCCTCGATCGCCGCCAACATGCGCCGCTCCGGATCCGTCAGCACCAACTCGGCGCCATACGCGCGGAGCGTTCGACGCCGCTCGTCGCTCATGGATGACGGCAAGCAGAGTATGAGTCTGTAGCCGCGTGCCGACGCGACTTGCGCGAGCCCAATCCCTGTGTTGCCCGACGTGGGTTCGACGATCGTCCCGTTCACGCCGAGCACACCTCGCGCTTCGGCATCCAGGATCATGCCCAATGCCGTGCGATCTTTGATCGACCCGCCCGGATTCATCCCCTCGAGTTTGACCCATACTTCAGCCATTCCCGGCTCCACGACGCGCTCGAGTCGCACCATCGGCGTTTGCCCGATCGCGCCATCGACACGCGTAGAGGCCGCTGCAGGCACAGTGAGTCGTTGGGTACTTGTCGGAATGATCATGACCAGAGCCGCTCGTTAGCTAACAAAGTAGCGAGTTGCCGCCCAGATCGACGTCGTCAGCAAGTAGAGGCGGCGAGGGCCGGCTACCGTGCAAGCCCAGTATCGGCCGCCTAACGCCGTCAATCTACACTCTCACCGAGATCCGCCAGCACGCGCTCACAGACCTCCTGGCGCCTTACGAGTTCATGCCGAAGCTCGCGTGCCTCCGTCCGCGCGACCTCGCGCCGCAAGTCGATAAGATGATCGTGCAAAAGGGCGCGCAGCGTCTCCGCATCGTCGTCCGTGAGCTCGAGGTGCCGCATATTGTCCTCGTAGAAGAGTCCGTCCGCTGTCTCTCCGCGCTGCCAGCAGGTCACATCCACGAAACGTATTCGGCACCGCCCCTCTCAGCGATCCCGCTGCTCCGCGATTGCCCATCGGGCGGCGATAACCACGCCGCGGTAGTTTCTAGCACGCGCCCACCCCCCGCTCCGACCTCTCGCCGCGACTCAGGTGCACTCCAGTCGACCGATTCTCGCTCTCCTATTGATGAGCTGTTTTAAGCCCGCGCCGCTCACGAATCCAAGCCACCCAAAGTTCGCTGCTGCAGCGCCGGATTCGTTCGACGTCGAAATGCGCACGACGAAAGGGATGATGCTCGTGCGCGTGCATCGACAATGGGCGCCTAACGGGACGGACCGATTCTACGCGCTTGTGCGCAACCGCTATTTCGATTCCGTTGCCTTTCATCGCACGATCCGCAACTTCGTCGCGCAATTCGGCATTCATGCCGATACGGCCGTTAGTGCGGCGTGGCGCGGCAAGACGATCCCAGACGATTCAGTGCGTCATCCGAACTCGAAGGGCACGCTTTCCTTCGCTCGCGGCGGCCCGAATACCCGCTCGGTCCAGCTGTATTTCAACACGGTGGACAACACGCCGCGGCTGGACACGCTCAACGGGTTTGGCTTTCCGCCGATCGGCGAAGTCATCTACAATCGCGAAGTCCTCGATTCGCTGAACTGGGAGTACAGCGGGACTCGCGGCGGTCAGACCTTCCCAGGGCCGGTGCAGGATTCCATCACGCGTCAAGGAAACGCGTACCTGAGACGGCTCTTCCCGAGGCTCGACTATATCATCAGTGCCCGGGTCGCCAGGAGCTGGCGCTAACGCGCGCGCCTTGCCGCACGTAATACCTCGTGCAGTTTTCGACAATTCGCCACTGCCACGTCCCGGAGCTACGTATGCGTCCGCTATCCCGAGCACTTTCGCTTATCATGGTTGCCGCTACCGCGACGACAGTTCAGGCGCAGCCTCCGGCGGCGGTTCCGCTACAGGAATACCTAGTTCCCTGGGGTCGCGAGGGGCGGCCGCGCGATCCAGCCGTCGCGCCGGACGGTTCGATCTTCTTCGTCGGCCAGGCTGGCACTGCGCCAACCGGCAACTACATCGCGCGATTGAACCCTGGAACCGGTGAGTGGAAGAAATACGAGCTCGACCCAGGCACAAATCCGCACAACTGCATCGTCGACGCACAGGGAATGGTCTGGTACTCCGGTAACCGCAACGGGACGATCGGCAAGCTCGATCCCAAGACCGGTGGCCTAACGAGATATCCGATGCCCGACAGCACGGTGCGCGATCCACACACGATGATCTTCGATCAGAAGGGGAATATCTGGTTCACGGCGCAGCAATCGAACGCGATCGGTCACCTCGACGTCAAGACTGGGAAAATCCGCATCGTGAAGCCGCCGCTTCCGGAAGGGCGCCGGAGCACGAACCCGTACGGTATCGTGATCGATTCCAAGGGACGTCCGTGGGTCAACCTCTTTGCCACGAATCTTCTCGCCACAGTCGATCCGGCGACTTTCGAGCTTACGACGTATCCGTTGGCGGATCCGGGGACGCGCAACCGGCGCATCGCGATTACATCGGACGACAAGGTATTCTATGTGGACTATGCGCGCGGATTCGTCGGGAAGTTCGACCCTGTAACGAAGAAAGTCTCCGAGTGGGCGCTTCCCGGTGGTCCGAAGTCGCTGCCTTACGGGATGACGTCGGACGATCGCGATCGTATCTGGATCGCCGAGACGGGGTCGCAGCCGAACAAGCTGGTTGGCTTCGATCCCAAGACCGAAAAGTTCTTCAGCATCACAGACATCCCGGGCGAGCGCAACACAGTCCGCTACATGATCTTCGACAAGAAGACAAAGCTGTTGTGGTACGGATCCGACGCGGGGATGATCGGGCAGGCGGCCGTGACGGGGATGAAGTCAGTAATGTAGGCCATAGTCGTTAGGCCTTAGGCCTTACGTGTTCCCGCCTATGGCCTAGTTTCTTAGTCGTTATGACTCCTCTCGTACGCTAGCTGCGCCTGCGTGCGCTCCTCGCCTTGCTTCTGATCGCGTTTCTTCGCGGCGCGCATCGCCGCGGCCTTGGTCGTCTCCGATTTGACGTAAGGCATCGAAATCTGCCGCTCGACTTTGGTCCCGCCGCACGATTCGCACTTCGGGTGTGGTGACTTGGGGCTCTTCACCAGGGCCTCGAAGTGGTGCTCGCATGATTTGCAGACGTACTCGTAGATAGGCACGGTTCCTCTCCGGCGCGCACAGTCGTCCTACTGGATGATATATGCGCTTCTCGCGCGCTTTTCACCGTCCTTGGGTTTATGTGATAGTGCCGGCGAGAGTCATCGCCGGCTGGTTCACGATTGTAAGTCTGCAGTCCCTGGCTGTTCTCCCAGTGGAGACGCGCGCCGAGCGTCGCGGCGAGTTCGTGATCGCCTATCACACGTACGACGCCTTTGGACACAGGGGAACGCGCAGGACGCTCTACTACATGGATGGCCGTCGCCGGCGATTAATCCATAAGAACGTCGTTGATTCACGGTCAATCCGTTCAAACTGAACAGCCTCCTCTACGAGTTTTGCCCGGCGAAGAGCACAAGGACTGTGGCGTCCACTATTTCGACTGCGACACGAAGCGCAACTGGAAGGTCAGCAACCAGCGCATCATTGGCGACATCGCTCACGGTCCCGAGAGATGGTCCGCGGACGGGACGGTTCGTTGTCCTCTCGGAGCGGTATCGGCTCGAGCTCGTGGACCTCGAGAAGCGCCTGACGAGAGATATGAGCGCGCAGCTCGCGCTCCCGCAGGGCAGCCGCCACATGCGCGTCGGGAGTTGGTCCAATGATCAGCGCAAGCTCGCGGTCCTCCTTGGCGAGTACATGGACAGCACGCCGCCCTTCGCGCGTGTCGCCGAGGATTTGATCGTGATCGGAGAGTACGACAGTTCGGCGTTGTACGACGCGACCGCACGTCCACACGGATGGCCTACTCGCTACTGAAGCTGGAAGCTTGCTCACGGCGGCTACGCGATGTACGCTCTGTGCGATGGCGATTGGTCCACCGTCAGCGTCTATAGAAAGAGCGCGAACGACTTGCCTAACGGCATGCAGGGCGGCGGCCCTAGTCTTACCTAAACGTTATGCGCTTGCTGGCCCGGCGCTATCGAAATCGATGTCCCGTGACCTGATCGTTAATTTGGCAGTCCGAGCCCGGTTGTCCTCGTCTTTCTCATTTCCGTTGCGCCGGCACTCGGTCGAAGAGTCGGCGGTGAGGCGTCGATTCACACTCGTACTACTCGGGCATTTTCGCATTGCCCGCCGCGACACTCGCGATCGTCGGTCTCTACAGCGTGCTTGCGTATCTCGTGTCTGAACGAACGCGCGAGCTCGGGATTCGCATTGCCGTAGGCGCCGATTCCGGTCGCGTCGCGCGCATGGTGCTCGGCCACGGACTCAGGCTCACGATCATCGGCACGATCCTCGGCGCCGCGGTTTCAGTCGCCGCGGTGCGCGTCCTGCGCGCATTGATGTATGAGATGAGCGTGTACGATGCGCCGACTTTCGCAGCGGTTGCGGCGCTATTGTGCGTCGTTGCTCTCTTCGCATCCTGGTTGCCGGCGCGCCGAGCGAGCCGCGTCGATCCTGCGCTCGCGTTGCGTGCAGATTAGTGCGATCTGCTTCGAGGCGAATTCCGCACGGCAGATTTCGAGCCTCGCGGTCGCGTTCAGGCGATGCTGAATCAGGTTATCCGATTTGTACGTCAATGGCTATCACATGGGCCTTGCCACGGCCGCAACGTCTTCGATACATCGTACCACCCGGCGTTCTATACGATCGGCGCTGAGGTCATGATAGAGGGTACTAATCCGGAACTGCAGCCGTCAACGCCACTAACGATAGCCACGTTTGTGGATGCTGCCTAACGGCCAGCCGTTCAGAAACTATGTAGGCGTCTTGGTGGTCGCGGATCGTGGGCCGCCAGGATAGCGTCTCCTGCAACTCTGACATCGGAGGAGCCGTGCCTACCCTAACGACCCACACTAGTCCGCTCAGCCTACCTCCCCCGACGTTACATGAGGGTCAGCGCCGAACACACGCGAAAGCCTGTTTATGTCCCGTAATCTTCGCGATATAAATGCGATGCTCACTAGACCACTCCGCAAGCAAGTTTCACTAGGCAACGTGGTTAGGCAGAAATGGCTTGCATCGATAAGAATTATGGGTGCGAGCCAGGTGCGTATAATCACAATGGCGGCCCAAGCGCCTACCCTAACCCCACCACATCGCGGCGCCGCGCTCCGTCCGAGGTCTACGATCGATATAAAAGACTCTGAACGGTGCGGCCACTTTCCGCGGCTTGCAAGCTCGGCCAGGCCGCCAAGCGTGGTCCAACCGCCAACCGTCTTGTTGCGTAAGGAATCTGGTTGTAGGCTCAACCGACTCGCCAACATCGACGCCGCTTATGCCCACGTACTCACTGCGTGTGAACGGCCGGATGCACGAGGTCAATGTCGACCCCGACACCCGCCTCCTCTGGATCCTCCGCGATCTCCTCGACCTCACCGGCACCAAATACGGCTGCGGTATCGCTCAGTGCGGCGCGTGCACCGTGCACGTGAACGGCCGAGCAACTCGATCATGTACGCTGCAAGTCTCGCAGGTGGCCGATCGCGCGATCACCACGATCGAAGGACTGTCGCCTAACGGGACGCACGCAGTACAGCGCGCCTGGATCGCCGAGGACGTCCCGCAGTGCGGCTACTGCCAGTCCGGGCAAGTCATGACGGCGGCCGCGCTGCTCGCGACGAAGAAATCACCGACGGACGCCGACATCGACAGCGCGATGGACGGCTTGATCTGTCGCTGCGGCACGTACGATCGCATCCGCCGAGCGATCCACCGCGCCGCCAAGGAGGGTTGAGCCATGACCGCTCCTGCTCGAGTCGACCGCCGTGAGTTCATCAAAGTAGGAACTCTCGCCGGCGGCGGATTGCTGCTGGCGATCTATGCACCTGGCGCCAGGGGACAAGATTCCGCGGCCGCGCCATTTCAGCCTAACGCGTTCTTGCGTATCGATCCGTCCGGTGAGGTGACGATCACGGTCGCGCGCTCCGACATGGGGCAAGGGGTGCGTACGGCGCTGCCGATGATAATCGCCGATGAGCTGGACGCAGATTGGAGCAGTGTCCGCGTTAGGCAGGCCGACGCGCATCCTGACCAGTACGGGCGCATGATGACAGTGGGAAGCAGCAGCGTCCGCAACGGCGCGTGGCTGCCGTTGCGCCGAGCCGGCGCAACCGCGCGCGAAATGCTCGTCGCCGCGGCGGCGGCACGCTGGAGCGTCAGCGCCGCTGACCTGCGTACCGAAAAGGGCCGTGTGCTGCACAACGCGAGCGGTCGCTCGGCGACGTACGGCGAACTGGCTGAGGCAGCCGCCGCGCTATCAGTTCCGACGCAGCCAAAGCTCAAGGACCCGAGCGCATTCAAACTCATTGGAACGAGCCCGGCGCTGCTCGACACGCCCGACAAAATCACGGGCCGTGCCAAGTTTGGCATCGACGCGCGTGTGCCCGGAATGCTTTTCGCCACCGTCGTGCACCCGCCTGTCTTTGGCAGCCGAGTGAAGTCGTTCGACGCGACGACGGCGAAAGCAGTCGCAGGCGTTAGGCATGTCGTGCAAATCCCAACCGGCATCGCGGTCGTCGCCGAGCACACATGGGCCGCGTTCAAGGGTGCACAGGCACTCGTGATAGAGTACGACAACACCGGCTTCGGCATGAGCAGTCCGGACATCTTCAAAAGCTTCGCTGACCTGGCTGACAAACCAGGCGTGGAGGCACGCAAAGTCGGAGATGCTGCCGGCACGCTGCCGAAAACGGCGAAGCGCGTGCAATCGACGTACGAAGCGCCGTATCTCGCGCACGCGACGATGGAACCGATGAACTGCACGGCAAATGTGCAGGCGGACAGCGTCGAGCTCTGGGCGCCAACGCAAAACCCCCAGGGGGCACAACAGACGGCGGCACATATCACCGGAGTGCCGATCAACAAGGTCACAGTACACGTGCAGTTGTTAGGCTGCGGCTGGGGAAGGCGCAGTCGTGCCGACTTCGTCGAGGACGCCGTGCAGACGTCCAAGGCGGTTGGCGCGCCGGTACAGGTATTGTGGACGCGCGAGGAAGACATGCAGCACGACTTCTATCGCCCGGCCGCACACGTTAGGCTCGAAGGCGGACTCGATGCCGTGGGCAAACTCACCGCAGTGAGCGTCCGCGTCGCCGCGCAGCCGATCAGCGGCGGTGGTGCTGTCGACGGACCGGCCGTTGCGTCGATCGCCGACACGCCGTACACGATTCCGAATTATCTCGTGGAGTATTGCCGCGCGACGAATGCTGTGCCGGTTGGTTATTGGCGCTCAGTGGGGCCGTCGCAGAACACGTTCATCTTCGAGAGCTTCATCGACGAGCTTGCACACGCCGCGAAGCGCGATCCAGTCGAATTTCGGCGCGAGCTGCTGGCGAACGACGCGCGCATGCTCAACGTACTGAACCTCGCCGCTGAACGGTCAAAGTGGGGCACGCCACTGCCGGCGGGTCGCGCGCGCGGAATTGCAATCGTGGACGATAAAGGCGGGCGCGTTGCCGAAGTGGCCGAGGTCTCGCTCACGGGCGGGAAGATTCGCGTGCACAAGGTCACGCTCGTGGCTGACTGCGGTCAGATCATCCACTCCGGGATCGTCCAGGGGCAGATGAGCGGCGCTGTGGTAGCCGGCCTGGGCGCCGCGCTCTACGGCGAGATCACGATCGAGCGTGGTCGGGTCAAGCAGACGAACTTCCGCGACTATCCGATGCTGCGCATCGACGAGATGCCGGAGATCGACGTGCACATCGTGAAGAGCAGCGAGGAGCCAGGAGGTGTGGGAGAACCGGGCGTGCCGCCGATCGCCGCGGCGGTCGCGAACGCGCTCTTCACCCTTACCGGCGTACGCGCCAAGCGCTTACCGCTGCGCGCGGACGGCTTCACTCCGGTCGGAACGCGTTAGGCAGTGCTAGTTAGGCGTTGAACTGGCGCAGATGGTGGTCCAGATGCTTGGCCATCAGCCTGCTCCATTCCTTGCCGCTCATCTTCCCGAACGTCGGGTTCGCGGGCCATGAGCCGGCGCAGTCGCGCGCGCACATCTCATCGATCAGTCGCAGCATCTTCGCCTTCTCTGTCGCGAAGTCGTGGCTCTGCTTCGCAACGAAGCCTTTACCCGTAGGCGCGCCCTTCGGCCACGGGAGTCGCAGCACCAAGAACTTGAGGATCGGCGTGGGGATGGGCGGCTTCCGGTCCTGCTCTGGTGTGAACGTCCCTAACGCCATCTCGAGGGCAAGGTTGCAATGCCACAGCATCTGATCCACGCTCATCTTCCCCCACTGTCTCTGCGCGTGCGGGGACAGCGCTTCCACTCGTTTGCGCAACTGCGTACGCACGGCGTCGTCGTGAATCAATGGCATGACAGTTTCTCGTAGGGTCGCCGACAATCTCTGTCAAACGCTCGCGGCCCGGAAGTAATTGCCGCCTGTCCTACAGCGTACCTCTCCGATCCACCAATTACCCGCAATGCGAGCGACACCGGCACGGCCAGCGTCACTCACAGAGATCGATCTGCGAGCCGAGCTGGCCCAGGGTCATATGGAGTCGCACGCGTGGGCGGTGCGCTGCTGTCGCGGCGATGCAATGGAAGCCGAAGATATTCTGCATCGCGCGTACATGAAGGTGCTCGCCGGGGAGGCGCGCTTCAGCGGGCGGTCGTCGTTCAAAACGTGGCTCTTTGGCGTGATCCGCCGGACGGCGCGGGAGCAAGCGCGGCAGGGATGGTTGCGGGTGTTGCGCTTGGAGCGGTGGTGGCGGGAGAGGGAGCCTAACGAAGATGCTCCAGCAGAGGATGAGCGAGTGGTGAGGCTGCGCATGACGCTCGCGCGGCTATCGAAACGACAACAAGAGGTATTGCATCTCGTGTTCTATCAGGAACTAACGATTCAAGAAGCAGCCGAAGTGCTGGCGATGCCGGTCGGTACGGCGCGCACGCACTACGAGCGCGGCAAGGAGCGGCTGCGGCAGTTGCTCGAGCGGCTGGAGGACAGGTGAGCGACGTCTTCGACCGCGATCTCGAGGCGCTCTTTCAGGCCGAGCGCGCGCAGGATGCGCGCTCCGCTCCGGGCTTCACGAACGTGCTAGCCGGACGACGCGTTGTGGCACGGCGACATGTCACACCACTACGTCTGGCAGCCGCGCTAGCCGCGGGGGTGCTACTGGCTGTGCTGGTGACTCGCCTAACGAAACCGGAGCCGCTCTTCGCCATCACGCCAGGCGAGCTGCGCGTTCCTACAGACTATTTGCTCGACATTGCATTATCGCAACGGGCAGGGGAGATCCCCCGGATCGGGACCGTGGACTGGTTCCCGCTGGCTCCGTCTGCCGCAACCAGGAGAGAACAGTGAACAAGTTGATCGTAGGTTGCGTCCTGCTCGTGACGGCTTTCGCACCACAGGTCAGTGCGCAAGGTAAACCTGGCCAGCCGGACGCGTTCGCGGAGGCGGTGTTCGATCCGCAGCTCGTGCTCAAGAATGCGCAGGTCATCGGCCTAACGCCTGCGCAGCGCAAGACTATACTGGACGAAATCAAGGCGGCGCAGATCGCGCTCGCCCCGCTGCAGGCTGACATGACGGAGCCGGCGATGGAGCTCGTCGAGATGCTGGGGCAGGCAAGAGTCGATGAAGCGCGTGTGCTGCGATTGACGGACCAGGTGCTGCGAATCGAGAATGAAGTGAAGAAGCGGCAAACGATGCTGCTAGTGCGCATCAAGAATGCATTGACCCCGGAACAGCAAACCAAGCTGCGTGAATTGCGCAAAACCGACGCGGGCGGTGCCGCGTCGCTCGGAGGGTAGAGACATGCTGAAGATCAAAGGGACGAACGGGCCGCTGGCCGCGCTGACAATACTGACTGCCACCGCTTGCACGGACGGCACGGGACCTAACGAGAATCGCTTCGACGCGCAGCGCATGCGCGAGGGCATTAGCGCCGTGCAGGGCGCCGCGTCTTCGAAAGCGCTTGGCAGTCTACAAGTCGTCGCTCGCTCGGTTGGAGGCGTTGGCGCGGGCACCACGTCCAAATCGCTGGCCTGGAGCGATGGTCTCGAGGGCGCGACTCGCAGAATCACCACTGCTGCGATCGACGCCGGCACAGCCCTGATCCCGGTAATGCGCTCGTCGGTTCTGGGGAAGACGTTCGTCTACGACCCGTCGGTGCGAAAGTACGTGCCGGATCCCGCGAGGAGCGGCGCGCCATCCAACGGCGTGCGCTTCATCCTGTACGAAGTCGATCCTAACGAGGATCCACTCACCAGCAAGGAGATCGGCTATGCGGACCTCACCGACGAGCGCAGATCGTCGTCCAGCTCGGCGGGAATCCGGCTCGAAGCAGTAATCGGCGGCATAACGAAGTTGGCCTACTCGTTCGATCTCACCGGTTCGGTTCAGGCCGCGCAGTTCGATGTGTTCGGCTACATCGCGGATGGCGGCGATCGGCTCGACTTCTCGATCAAGACGAGCCAGCAGCTATTCGGCCGCGGCGGGAAAGCGACGCTGGAGGCCAAACTGTTCGTCGCGCAGGACGACTTCGAGGTCACAGCGAAGGCCGAAGGTGTCGCCGGTGAAGAGAATGGCGATGGCAAGATCGACCTAACGATTCGATCGAAGCTGGACGAAGTCGTCGTGGATGCTGAAACGAAGGACGGCAAGCTCGACGCCACGTTCAAGGTGAATAGTCAGCTGCTGGCGACCGCAACCGGTGATCCCAAATCGCCCGTGATCCGTGGCGACGGCGGCCGAGAGCTGACCGATGAAGAGACGCAGGCGCTTGGCGACATCGTAGGCATGGCAGACGGCATCTTCAAGTTCGTGTCAGTGCTGCTGCTGCCAGCCGGAGCCTTGCTGCTGATCGCGCTCGGCATCGGAGGCTGACGCACCAGGGGTCAGACTCCGTCACTTGGGCGGAGTCTGACCCCGGCGGGCTGGCGCGGGCAGCGCCAGTTATCCAAAGTGTTGGATTCCCGCGATCAATCCAACACGATCATGGCGCACTCAATCGCTCGCTATGCCGCGGCCGCTCTGGCCGCGGCCCTCGTCCTCCCCCTCCCCAGCGCATCGCGTGCGCAAGCCACAGCGGCCGATTACGATCGCGCCGAGAACTTGCGTCAGCGTCTGGAGGGACTCGTCGTCGGCGCTCCGGAGAATCCGACGTGGACCGACGCCACGCACTTCTGGTATCGCCGATCGGTGCGCGGCGGGAACGAGTTCGTCAGTGTCGATGCGATCACACTCGAGAAGCGGCCGCCGTTCGATCACACGCGTTTAGCGACCGCGCTCGGCGCTGTAACGAAGAAGTCGTACACGCCGATCACATTGCCGTTCAACACGTTCTCGTTCGCCGACAGCGCGCGCTTTATCGAAGTCACGGTTGATTCCGTGCGCTGGCGCTGCGCCCTCGCCGACTACGCTTGCACACGCGTCCAAGTGCGCGAGCAGCGCCCGAATCCTCGGCAACCTGGTGGCGGCTATTATGGCGCGCCGCCGCCCTGGGCCGAAGCCCCGATCGCTTCGCCTGACAGCTCGCGTGAGACCACGGTGCGCAACTACAACGTGTTCGTTAGGCAGCTCGGTGCCACCGCATGGACGCAGCTGAGCTTTGACGGCGTCGAAGGCGATGCCTACGAGTGGCGCACGCTGGCCTGGTCCCCGGACTCCAAGTGGCTCGCGGCATACCGCGTGAAGCCCGGATACCGGCGCGAGATCCATTACGTGATGTCCTCGCCGGAGGATCAGATCCAGCCGAAGCATTCGACGCGACTATACAACAAGCCTGGCGACGTACTTGACCTCGAGCGTCCTGTGATCTTCGACGTAACCAGCAGGAGTCAGATCAACGTGGACGCAGGGCTGTTCCCTAACGCGTACGACGTCTCGCGCCTCGAATGGCGCAAGGATTCTCGCGCCGTCACCTTCGAGTACAACCAGCGCGGACATCAAGTCTTTCGCGTGATCGAGATCGAGGCCGCGACCGGAAAGGCGCGCGCCGTGATCAACGAAGAGATGCCGACGTTCTTCAGTTATTCAGGGAAGCGATATCGCTTCGACGTTGCCGACGGCAAGGAAGTTGTATGGATGTCGGAGCGCGACGGCTGGAATCATCTGTATCTGTACGACGGCGTTACGGGTCGCGTGAAGAATCAAATCAGCAAAGGCGAATGGGTCGTGCGTAGCGTCGAGTACGTCGACACGATAGCGAGGCAGATCACCTTCCGCGCGAGTGGCATGTACGCCGGGAAGGACCCGTACTTCGTGCACGCCTATCGCATCAACTTCGACGGGACGGGCCTAACGACACTCACAGATGCCGATGCGACGCACAGCGTCGTCTTCTCCCCGGATCGCCAGTTCTATGTCGACACGTACTCACGCGTGGATCTTCCGCCGATCTCGGAGTTGCGGCGGACGAGCGATCACAGCGTGATCAAAGAGCTCGAACGCGCCGACATCACCGCGTTGCTCGCTACGGGTTGGCGTCCACCGGAAGTGTTCACCTCAAAAGCGCGTGACGGAAAGACGGATATCTGGGGCGTGATCATCAAACCGATGGGCAGCGCCTTCAATGCAACACGGAAATACGCAGTCATAGAAAACATCTACGCTGGTCCGCACGACTCCTTCACGCCGAAGGCGTTCGGCCTCCACATACCGATGCAGGCGCAGGCGGAACTGGGCTTCATCGTCGTCCAGGTCGATGGGATGGGGACGTCGAACCGATCGAAGGCGTTCCACGATGTCGCCTGGCGCAACCTCGGCGACGCCGGATTCCCCGATCGCATTCTCTGGCATCGCGCGATCGCCGCGAAGTATGCGTGGTACGACACGAACCGAGTGGGGATTTATGGAACGTCGGCCGGCGGGCAGAACTCGATGGGCGCGCTGCTCTTTCATCCCGAGTTCTACAAGGTCGCCGTGTCCGCGGTTGGGTGTCACGACAACCGCATGGACAAGATCTGGTGGAACGAGCAGTGGATGGGTTACCCGTTAGGCGATCACTACTCCAAGGCCTCGAACGTGGATAACGCTTGGCGGCTACAAGGGCGGCTGTTGCTGGTCGTGGGCGAAATGGATCAGAACGTCGATCCGGCGTCGACGATGCAGGTCGTCAACGCACTGATCAAAGCGAACAAGACGTTCGATCTACTCGTGATCCCGGGCGCGGGGCATGGCCCGGGCGGCGCTTACGGCGAGAAGAAGCGCTTCGACTTCTTCGTGCACAACTTGTTAGGCGCGGAACCGCCGGATCGCAACCGCATAACGACGATAAAGGGAGACGGCGCCCACTGACACCGGCGGCTTTGGTGAACGGCGTCCGCCAGCTCGCCTCAGCTGCGTGCCCGCGGACGCTAGGGTGATGGCTGCGATAAACTAGCGTCTGTAGATATCTCACCGATTGCCGACACGTACGACTGTTACTACGAGCTCGTCGTCCACGATTTCGTAGAGTATGCGATAATCCCCTTGGCGCAGGCGGTACTTGTCCTCGCCACTGAGCTTCTCGCACCCAGGCGGGCGAGGGTCGTGCGCGAGCGCCTGAATGCGCACCACGATTCGCCGGCGGTCCGTTAGAGGAACCGCCTCGAGCTCCTTCGAAGCTGTTTTCGTGATCAGGACTTTATAGCTTGCCACGCCGTTTCAGGTCGCGGACGACATCTTCGAAGACAAGTCGCGGTTCCTTCGCGCGCGCGCGAAAGGAGGCGAGATCGTCCGCGTCCTCCGCGAGGCTGCGACGTACTGCGGCGTTTACGAGGTCCGAGACGCTGGCGTCCGTCTCGGCGGCCTTGAGCCGCAACGCTTTGTGGAGCGGCTCCTCGAGATAAATGGTGGCGCGTTTGGTCGAAGGCATGCAGCAGTATGACGCTCTGGCGTTATAACGTCAAGACGTCATAGCGTCCGCCAGCTCGCTCCAGCTGTGCGAGTTGCCAGAAGAGTCGCGCGGGCCGGCGCTCGTAATACGAGCGCCACATATCGGCATCGAGCCGGCCGGTCGCGACCGGATCGAATTGGCGGAAGTCGCTGCGTCTCGGCATGAGGACGTCGAATGCGATCCACGCAGCCAGCGCAGCAACGATGACGAGGGCAACGCGCATGGGGCGCAGCCTGCGGAACCACGCGTTAGGACGCGGCGCGGTCATGGATGTGGGCAGTGCGATGGCGTCCTGCACATGGCATATACGTCGAACCGGCGTCAGCGGATTGGCTCGGCCACAAGCTTGTAACCCTGCCCAAGTCAAATCGAGACGTCTAGCGTCACGCAACGGCAGCGTCGCTGACTCCGCGGCCCGCTTTCGACAACAATGAACTGCGAAGCGAGCCGCCAGCAAACGTTCGGCGGCTTAGCTACGAGTCTAAGGGCCGCACCTCACATTCCGCCTCGAACTCCGGCCAATGCACACGGTGCAGCTCCATGAATTGCCGTGCGTTTTCGAGCGCCTCCTGTTTCGAGTTGACCTCAATGAGCGCGTAGCCGCCGACGACTTCTTTGGCCTCGGTGAACGGTCCGTCCGACACCTGCAGCTTGCCACCCTTCGAACGAATTCGATAACCCTCGGCTGTCGTCTTGAGTCCGGCGGTGTCCTTGAGAACGCCGCTCTTGAAACCATCGGCGATGAACTTACCCATCGCATCCTCTAGAGCCTTGGGAATTGGCTGAGGACGATCGCTCTCGGCGTGTTTAACGAGCATCAGGTATTTCACGGTCTGTCTCCAGTAGTCTTTAGATAGGTGTTGGCTTTCCAGACTTCGTGCTTCATGGAAACGTCGAACGAGGTCCGCCGGAATCGACAGAATGTTGCTGAGCTCGTGATGTGAAGCGCAGCAAGCGCGCACACCATATGAAGCCGACTACGCCAACAGCAACTTTTGCCCGGCGAGCCCGAGGCGAATCAAAAGCGCCCGCGCTCGATGAGCGCAGCGCGGCTCGGCAGTGGAGACGGCGGCACTGCGTTGTTAGGCGGCTCGGCGACCGCATCCAGCTCAGAGAGAAGCTCGTCTTCTGGAACCGGTGGTTGGCCGTCCGGCATACGAAAGAGTGACCATTCGACTCGACGCTCGCTGATTGCGGCTCTGACGTGCCGCTCATTCCCATTCAGCTCGCCGAATCCGGTCTTCACCTCGACAAACACAACGTTCCGTAGGCTGCCCTCGCTCAGCCCGTCGAAGACAACGAAATCCACCGGGTCGCCGACAAATCGCACATCCTTGGGGTTGTAACCGAAACCAGGCAAGTACGGCGCGACTCGCTCGAAGACGCGACCCGCTACCGCTGCCTGACTGCCAGTGATCGCGTCACGGCGGATCTGTTTGGAGTACGCGTTCTTCCATTGCTCGACCTTGAGATTGGCTCGCAGGTCGATCAATCGATAGGCAGCAGAAAGTAGCGCGACTCCGGCGAGCACGACGACGACGACGAAAGCGAATCCCATTGTGGCCTCTCTACGTTGCTCTCAAGCCTAACGCGCTAAGTCTAGCGCCCGCTGTCACTGTTCGCGCGCTCGATCGCCCGACGTACGCCGCGGGCCTGCCAAAGGTGGCGTCGCTCGTGAGCTGTGATCACATGCAGGCCCGTAGCAAGACTAAACGTGACGCCTCGCACGAAGGGGTTTGGAAAGCGTATGCCCGCGAGATCGAGATCGGCGTGCGAACGTAAGAACGCATGGACGTCGGCCTGCGACGCGACGAAGCTGCTGAACGCGTCGGAAAGCGGCGGTGCCTCGCGCGGCCGAATTTTTCGCGGTGCTTTGAGCTTGGACCACCACTTAGGCGGCGGCTCCAGTGTGAGAATGAAGAGGCGGCCGCCGACTCCGGGTCTCGCCGGTCGAGAACGATGGCGTCCGCGCGCCCGCGCCCGATCCGCCGGCTCCTGCATCGCGCGCAGATACACGCGATTAGCGGTCGCGAGGTGATCGAGACATTCGGAAACGCTCCACGCTCCGGCTTGTGGCCGTCGAGTCCCCTGTTCCTCGGTCAACCCGTCGACGATCGCCTGCGCGTCGCGCATGGCGGCGTCGAGTTGATCGTGTAGATCCTTGATGTCGGCCGGCTCGTCTGCGTGCATCACTGCCTAACGCGGTACGCCCACACGCTTCTCGTCGATCCGGAACATCTCCGGGACCACCCAGTAGTAGTTCCCGTATGGAATCGTCTTGGGCCAGATTTCGTCGAGTGAATTCGCGTCGTAGAGGACTCCGGCCTTCATCACGTACTGAATGTCGGCCGTATTGCGTATGTTCGTGAGCGGGTTGCCGTTGAGCACCATCAGATCTCCCAGCTTCCCGACGCTGATGGACCAGAGATCGTCCTCCATGCCGAGAAACGTCGCGCCGTGCATGCTCGCCGCTTCGAGCGCTGTCATCGCGCCGGCGGCCTTGGCCAGCAGCCACACATCCCATCCAGCGTTGCAGCTTGGGATCCTGCCAGCGGAGTACTCTCTTGCCAGAAGTACTCTTCGTTCCAGGCGCTGGCTCCGCTGACCAACGGCGTGTGTGAGTACACGACGTAGCGCGCCTGTGCCATGAAATTCAGGACGTCACTGTACAGCGGCGCTTGAACCGTTAGGTGCTCGCCTCCGGTATGGCCGTCCATGACCATACTGAGCTTGTGGTACAGATCCGCAGTCCCCTCCGCTGTCATCCGGATACTCAACTGACGCGCCGCTTCCACGACCCACTGTCGCTGGTGCCGAGTCGGCTGAAGGTACTGTTTGAGCATCGGTGCGAAGCGCGCTCGCTACTCGTCCCGCGGATGATGCCGTCTTGTCTGAGAAAACCCGCTATGCACTCGAATGGGTTTTCCAACACGGTGCTTGCGACAGAACTCATCGGCCTCGATAGTGGGTTGCGCCCCCGATGGGGTCAAGAGCGGCCGGCTGCGAAGCCGCGAGCGGGATTGTGAAGGATCGCCCGCGCGCCGCACCCAATAGAGCCCCCGCCCGGATCGTTGGGCATCCTAACGAGTGCGGGACGCCAGCCGCAAACGCCGCGTTAGGCGCCGGCTCAGTGCACGACCTCGTTCGCGGCTGGTCGTGCCATCCGCATATACGGTCGCGTTACTTTGGAGCTGCGGCAGGAGGCGCCGCCACAGCTGGCAAGTCGGAGGTCACGCTAGCGCCGACGACCTGCCACCTCCCCGCGGGCGAGCGACGAAACACCACCAGCTGCTTCGGTGTGTCGGTCGGGCGCCAGGCGCCGGTGGAGCCTAACGCTTGGCTGCCGTCGTCAGGGCTTCTTCGACGCCGATTCCAGCAATTTGATCGCGCCCTGATCCCCGCGCCGGCGTGCGGTGTCGATCGGAAGAACGCCCTGAGTGCTCGCGATGGAGGCATCAGCGCCGCTCTCGAGAAGGAGTGCAAGCGCGTCCAGCGCGCCCGCCTCCGCCGCGTGATGTAACGGCGTGAAGCCGGTTCGATTAGCCAGGTTCACCGTCGCTCCGCGCTTTATGAGAAATCTCGCCGCTGCGACATGATTCCCTATCGCGGCATAGTTCAGTGCGCGACGATTGCCCTGGGCATCGATCGAGTCGATCGCGGCGCCCGCATTGAGCGCCGAGGCAATTGTGACGGTGTCGCCAGAGACCGCCGCGATCCACAAGCTCGTCTGCGCGCTAGGCGCGGCGGCCCTTTCGACCCGCGCGAGCATCGAGTCGAGCGCCGCGCGGTCGAATGATCGGCCTCCCTGCCACACCGCGCGAATACGCTGTGTATTTGAGATGTCGGCCAGCGGATTCGCGTCCAGTAGTACGAGGTCGGCGAATCGGCCGGCCTGCACGGTCCCGAAGTCGGCGCCGCGTCCGAAATACCTGGCGGAGGTCGCTGTAGCCGCGCGCAACGCTTCCGCTGGCGAGAGGCCAGCCCTAACGAGCTCGCCGAGCTCGTCGTGCACACTCGCTCCGGGAAGACGAAGGAGTCGCCGGCGTCCGTGCCAAGTATCACTGGAACGCCCGCGCGATAGGCGTCATTCGTTAGGCTCAGACCCTTGCGGTAGAAGTCCATATAGCTCCGCCGTCCCGCCTCCGACGGATCCGATGCCACCATGCCGCCGGCGTCCGCCAACCACGCTATTCGTTGTCGTCCCGGGATGTATTTCATGCGCGCGTCGCTTCGAAAGGCGGCATCATGGGCGAACGCGTCCATCCGCCGCGTGACATGCGTGGGCGTGATGTACGTGCCGTTGCGCGCGAACGTTCGGAACACTTCGCTGCACACGCGCGGGCTGTATTCATCGACCATCCGACGCCGCAGGACTGTTCCCATCCGCAGCAGGCCCTTCCGCATGGAGTCCGCGCCCGCGAAGCAGTTGAAAAGAAAAATCCGCGAGTGTTCGATGCTCCGCTGGCCAGCGTTGGACAGCTCTATCGCAGAGAGTGAGGCCGGCTCGTGTCCTGCAAAAGGCAGATTGATGCGTCGCGCTTCTTCTGCCAGTCCGAGATATCCGTCGCGCGACACGTTGTTGTAGATCTTGATGAGATCGTACCCGCTCGTTTTGAAGTATTGCGCCAGCGCGCGTCCTTCGTCACGTGTCCGCGCTTTATAGAACGCCGGCATGCTATCGGCGATGCCTGCCTCGCCGTTCACAGCCCAACTGGCGAACGCCAGTACGCGAGGACCGGTGAGCGTCCCTGCAGCGGTTGCGGTTTGCAGCTGACGAAGGCGCGCGAAGAGTGCGGGGTCACGTGGAGCGCCCATAACGCGAACGCCAGTCACTCCATGCGCCGTGAACAGCGGCAACTCGAGCAGCATCGGATTCCCGCTGAAGCCGATGTGGGCATGCATATCCCACAGGCCTGGGATGAGAAACTTGCCAGTGCCGTCGATGACTCGCGCCGTATTCGCGAAGCGTGCCTGCGCCGTCGGCCTAACGCTGACAATGCGGTCGCCCTTGATCAACACGGCGAGGTCCGGGAGCAGTCGTCCCCGCTCGACGTCTACAACAGCGACACGCGTGACCGCGAGATCGGCTTCAATGACGGGCCCTCGCGGCGCGGAAGCACAGCCAGCAAGGAGCCCGGCAATGCACAGCGGGACGATCCGGAGTTTCATTCTGGCGTTTTTCATTGGAGGACGAGTGTTTGGAGCGGTGTCGACGGCATGCCATCCGGTTTACGGCTGAGGTGGATACGTGTTTCAGCGGCGGATTCAAGCAGGACTATGGGGCTGCCTAACGGGCTCGCTGCAACGCCTCACGGGGCCGCAGAACTGACTGGACAACGACTACCGTCGGCGCAACTCGTACTGCCGGACGAACTGCTCACCGTCTGCCGTCTCGTGCAGGCCGAGTATGTAGTTGCGCCCGATCTCAAAAACCGTGAGGTCCGCTGGCACGCGGACCTCTGCTAGCGTGCTCCCTCGTGTACTAAGTGCGCGCAAACGGGTCGTACCCTCGCCAGGGAAAGTGAGCACAACCCACAGCACGTCCCGAGCATCCACGAGAATCCCGCTGAATGGCGGGAGCTGTGCAGGTGGAGCGAGCGCACGCATGGCGGGCCGCAACCGGTCGCGGATCGCTTTGGAGCCGAACGCTACGGCTGATTCAACAGCGCGATTGATCTGTGGTGCCGTGGGCGCAGTCCGGACCACATCCGTACCAATTGCGCCTAACGAAGCACCGTTCGGCGCAAACACAAGTATTTTGGCGGAGTCTCCCGTGGCGACATAGAGCGCAGCCCGAGACATCGCGAGGTGCGTGTATTTGCCGAGCGGGCGAGGTCCGGCGCCGCCGCCAATGATCGCCATCTCGCCGCTCGCGACCGTATCGATTGTCCTTGTCACTGTTGCGCTGCGATCGAGGAGCACGAGCGGCGCGCGGCTTCTGAACACTGGACCATCGGGACGTGGAGGTGAACTCCACGCATGCGCTGCGATGACTCCCGCGCTTGCGGAGCATGCAATCGTGAACGGATTAACGCCCGCGACCGACGGAGTCTGTCGTCCGAGACGAACGGATGCGTCGAGAAAGGTCAAGCGTCGCTGCATGAAGTCCCAAACGACGATGGAATCTCCGCCGCACGGTCCCATCCATCCGATGTACTGGAACTCGCCTGGGCCGCTGCCGCGTCGCCCAACGGTGCGCGAAGGTCGACCGATGCCATCGAACACACGCAGCATGCCAGCCGCGCCATCGGCTACAATGATCTCACCCGAACGGAGTCGGGTCGCGCTGACAGCGTGCTCGAACTGCACGTCACCATTGGAGCTGGTCGCAGGGATTTCGAGAGTCGGTTGTGCGGCAA
>Ga0187893_10005757_pt1 | contig 21869 bp, 22 predicted proteins | sample MA1701074metaG_FD_139574 | JGI IMG/M metagenome (GOLD analysis project Ga0187893, IMG submission 139574) | White microbial mat communities from a basaltic lava cave in the Kipuka Kanohina Cave System on the Island of Hawaii, USA - MA170107-4 metaG ...
AAACCGCGCTGAAGCTGCCTAAACGAAACGTTGCTTGTCGCCGAGACGCTGTGCCGAGCTTACTTCGATTCGGCGGCTCCTTCTACCGACACATCGCAGCTGCCGAACTTAAGTCCGACAGGCCGCTAGGTCTCTCAAAGACGCTTACCCCGCTGAAGTCCCCCCCTTGGAAAAGGGGGGACGATCTGAAGGTAAGCAGGAATTCCTCGTAACTGCTGCCTCCGTTAGTTTCTTCACAGCTTCCCGGTCGGAGCCTCGGCGGCGGCTCGCGAACTTCTCGCGGAGATTCACGAGTGTTCTCCGGATGGTCTTCAATCGAAGACCCAGCAATGTAACCACCACCGCGCCGTAGGCCAGAGGTTCCCGAATGTCCGACTTCACCAGCCAGACGAAATGGACGATCGCCAGCAACGCGGCAAGATAGATCAGGCGGTGAAGGCGTTTCCAGTTCTTGCCCAATCGCCTCATCCATCCTTTGGTCGAAGTGACGGCTAGCGGAAGAAGCGTCAGGAACGCGGCGAACCCAACAAGCGCATACCGCTTCTTGAAAATGGCTTCCTTGAGCAACTCTGGATCGAACTGATAGTCAAGGCCGACGAACGTCAAAAAATGGAGCGTTGCGTACAGAAATGCGTACAGACCGAAGGACTTGCGCAAACCGACTACCTGCCTGAACCCGAAGACGGTGTTGAGCGGTGTGCAGGCCAAAGCCAGGACAAGCAGCACAAGCGCCGTTTTGCCAGTGCGGAAAGTGATGTATTGGATCGGATTGGCAGTCAACTCATCGTGAAAGGAGTTCCAGATTAGCAGTGCCAGCGGCAGCAGTGCTCCGACGTGAGTCAGGATCAGGAGCCATGTCCGCCTAAGCCAGTTCATCAAAAGTCCCTCCGCAAATCCATGCGAGCGTACAGATGGGCTACTTGGTCCGCATATCCATTGAAAGGCAAGGTCTTCCGGCGGAAAAACTCGCCAATTCGTCGCTCGCTGGCCTGCGACCAGCGGGGATGGTCCACAGCAGGATTGACGTTTGCATAAAAGCCGTACTCATTGGGGGCAGACTGCATCCAGAGGGACGTTGGCTGGGATCCGACCAGGTCGATCTTGACGATAGATTTGATGCTTTTGAATCCATACTTCCAGGGAACGACCAGTCGAATCGGAGCTCCGTTTTGAGGAGGCATTGGGTTGCCATAGAGTCCTGTTGCCAGGATGGCCAAATCGTTCATGGCTTCATCCATGCGCAACCCCTCGACATAGGGCCAGGGGTACCAGCCGCTCTTTTGACCGGGCATCTGCTTGCGATCGTGCAGGGTTTCAAAGCGCAGGTATTTGGCCTTCGGAGTGGGTTCAACGATCTTAAGCAAGGACGCGAGGGGAAATCCCATCCAAGGAATCACCATCGACCAGCCTTCAACGCAACGCAACCGATAAATGCGCTCTTCTTGCGGAAACCTCTTGCGGAGATCATCGATATCGAAGGTCGCGGGTTTGCTAACGTGTCCACCAACCTTGACGCTCCAGGGAGAAGACTGAAATTGTTGTGAGAGCGGCGCAACTTCGTCTTTCTTCGTCGAGAACTCGTAGAAATTGTTGTAACTTGTGATCGCTTTCAAAGGGGTGAGTTCCTTACGCAGCTCGTCATAACCATCGGCTGCGAGAAGGCCCGATGGCAACAACGCACTGCCAGCCAGGGCCCCGACCGTTTCCATGAACCGCCTTCTGGAAAGATATACGGATTCCGGAGTGATTTCTGATGTTCGTATTTTGTTCATATCGCCCTCAGGTCGACCACGAGCCGATAGGTTGAACGCCAGAGAAGCTCTGAATCGCCTATCCCTATCCTAACTCTATATTCCTTACTGGCGGCTGAAAATTCCTGACAGGTTACTTCTGTGGTCCTTCTGCCTGACATCTGCTGGAAAAGCTTCGGTTTTTTCTAGCTCACTAGCCTCACTACACTTCGCTGCTACCAGGAATCTAACCGTGCCTGAGATATCCAAGGCTGAACAAGAACACATTGGGCTATGCAGCGACTGCGAACATATGCGACAGATCAAGTCGGATCGCGGCTCCATGTTCTATCAGTGCGAACGTTCGGCCAGTAGTCCCAGCTTCCCTAAATACCCGCGTCTTCCTGTCATCCAGTGTTCGGGGCACGAGCCGAAGACAGGTCAACCCACTGTTTAGGCCTCCCGCTCATACACCGATTCTGACCTCGCAGCAGAATCGTCTTGCTCCTCCAGGGTTCTGGCTTTAGCATACAACTCATGCACCGGATCTTGAGAGCAGTCGTCGTTGCGGTCGTGTTAGTTGCGTTCAGTTTGGGCGCCACCAACTCCGTGCCTCTGCTGAGCGCAGGCTTGAAGGCGACGGCAGGAGGCCAGAGTTGCCCGCTGCACACCGCCAAGTGCTGTTGTCCGAAGGTCTGCAAGACGCCACCCAAGGCAAGACCTTCCTGTCATAAGTCTACTGAGCCCGTTGACGCGTTGAGCACTGCCAAAGCTGCTCCCGGGGCCGCTTGCGTTTTGAAGGCCGGCTGTGACAAGAACGAACCCCATGTCGGCTTCCTTCCGTTGCTCAAGGATTTCGTGCCTGAATCTTCGGAACAAATTGGGTTCGATCCAAGTCTTTCAATCTTCATCCACGCAAGAAGCCGATTCGTTCTCCTGGATTGCTCGCCTCAACTCTTTCATCCCCCTAGAAATTCCTAATCAAAATTCATAAGCCCCATCCCTCCGGAAGGGTTTAGTTTGAGCCCCGATGTGAGGACAGAACCCTTTCGGAGGCATGTAAGGCTCGGCGCTGGGGCGTCCTGTACGTCACCTTCAATACCGCTACGGTAAGGTGCCCCTGTGGCTGTCGGGACTTGAAGTTCCCAACGACAGTGCGTCGTTCCGGCCAGGCGCTGCCCGAGCCGGAATCCAGGCCGGCTTTCTTTTGCCGCTTTCGCGAGGGCAGATTTCGTGGTGACTGGCGAAGAAAAAGAGGGATAACATGCTTTCATTTATTGTCAAAACTACGCTCCTTATATTCTGTGCAGGAGCGTTCGCGCCGGTGGCCCAAGCACAGGAAAACATCAACTCAGCCAGCGTCGGCGGACGCGTGACCGATCCGTCAGGCGAGGTCGTGCAAGGCGCACAAGTTATCGCTCGTCAGACGGACACAAATCTGACGAGAAGCACAACCACCGATCAGGAAGGGCGATTCAGGCTTCCGTACCTCAGAGTCGGGCCCTGCGAAATCAAGGTTCAGGCGAAAGGGTTTGCGGAAGTCACTCGCTTACTAACTTTGAGCGTGGGCGCCGCATATGACCTGCCTATTTCGCTCGCCATCGGAACCACTGAAACGAAGCTGACCGTAACCGGTGAAGGCGTTACGCTTGAGGCCGCGCGCAGCCAGATTGCCGGCACCGTGTCCCAAACTGAGGTGAAGAGCCTTCCGCTGAACGGGCGCAACTTTCTGGACCTGGCGCTGCTGGTTCCAGGCGTCTCTCCCACCAACACCGCCAGTACGCAGCTCTTTCCCGAGACTTCGGCAGTGCCGGGTCAAGGCATCTCGGTCAGCAGCCAAAGGAATTTTTCCAATAACTTCATCGTTGACGGGCTTTCTGCCAATGATGATGCCGCAGGCCTCAGCGGTATCTTCTACGGCCTCGACGTGGTGCACGAGTTCCAAGTGGTTACTTCCGGAGGCCAGGCCGAATTCGGACGAGCCCTGGGCGGCTACGTCAATATGGTCACCAAGAGCGGCACCAATTCCATGCACGGCAGCCTCTATGGCTTCTTGCGCAACAAGCGCTTCAATGCAGCCAACCCCCTCTCTCACACGACACTCCCCCTGACACAGGGGCAGTATGGCGCAAGTCTCGGAGGCCCCGTCATTCGAGACCGGACTTTCTTCTTCTCGAACTTCGAGCAGCGTTTGCTGAACCAATCCGGACTGGTCACTATTTCTCAAGCGAACGTGAACACGATCAATGCCCGGTTGGCCGCTATCGGCTATCAGGGTCCACTGATCACCACAGGGCTCTATCCCAACCCGGTTCATAACGTGAATGTCCTGGGGAAGGTCGATCATCAGTTCACTCCGAAGGATCAGTTCAGCGTCCGGTACAGCCTTTACGATGTCAATGCCAGGAACTCGCGAGGCGCCGGGGCCTTGAGCGCGCCCACCGCCTCCTCCGACCTGGAGAACAAGGACCAGACCGTTGCGGTCAGCAACACGGTGAGTCTTTCACCTAGAACGACTAATGAAACACGGGGGCAGTTTACCTACAGCGACTTGAAGGCCCCGCCCAGCGATCCTATTGGACCAGCAACCAGCATCTCGGGAGTTGCCTCGTTCGGGACATCGTCCGGTTCTCCTACTGGACGTGTCAACAAGCTCTATGAAATTGTGAACAACCTTTCGCACCATGCAGGGGCGCATGCACTGCGAGTGGGAGCAGACTTTCTCTACAACAGCTGCAAGATCACCTATCCTAGATCCATTCGCGGCAGCTACGCCTTCTCCTCTCTGGCGAACTTCGTTTCCGGGGTCTATAACAATTCTGGTTTTACCCAGACCTTCGGCAACTCGGTGGTTTCGCAGAACAATCCCAATTTCGGCCTCTATGCTCAAGACGAGTGGAAGTTAAACCGGAGCCTGACACTCAATGCGGGTCTACGCTACGACTTGCAAGTTTTGGAAGCGATCTCAACCGACCGGAATAATTTTTCGCCGCGCTTCGGTTTTGCGTGGTCGCCCTTTGAATCGCGACGCACCGTAGTGCGGGGCAGCTATGGGCTTTTCTACGACCGCGTTCCCTTGCGCGCTCTCGCCAATGCGATTTTGTCCGCTGGCAACACCATGGACCTCGCCAATCTGAGCCAGATCAGCCTGAGTCTCTCTCCCACGCAAGCCGGGGCTCCTGTTTTCCCAAATATCCTCAATGCTCCTGTTCCTGCAATCACTCTCGTCAACCTGACAACCATGGACCGCGAGATGCAGAATGCATATTCGCAGCAGGCCAGTTTGGAAATCGAGCATCAGATCGGAGAACGCGGCACCCTGAGCGTCGGCTACCAGAATTTGCGCGGACTTCGTCTGATCATCTCGGTGAACCAAAATGTGCCTAGCTGCGTGGCGTCGGGCAACAACAATGGCTGCCGCCCCAACCCCAACTATGCTAACCACAGTCGTTACTCCTCACTGGCCGACTCCAACTACAACGCCATGCATGTCGCCTTCGTGCAGCGGCCGGTGCGCTGGGGGAACTACCGCGTCTCTTACACCTACTCCAAATCACTAAACAACGTCGGGGAGTTCTTCTTTAGCTCGCCGATCAATCAGTACGATATCTGGCAAGACTATGGACGGTCTGACGATGACCAGCGCCATCGGTTTGTTTTCAACGGCATGGCACAAACTTCCACAGACCCTGCCAAGAATGTTTGGGAACACATCAGCCATGGCTTTCAGTTGAGCACCATGGTTCAGTACTACTCAGCCCTGCCGTTCAACATCACGACCGGCACGACCACCATCCAGGGCACGAACGCCCGACCGACCGTGAACGGAGTTTTCATCAGCCGCAACGCCGGCACGGGGTTCGACTTTGTCAACCTGAATGCACGACTCAGCCGTACCTTCCGGCTCACGGAGAGGGTGCGCTTGGAGGGAATCGTCGAAGGGTTCAACCTATTGAATCGCGTGAACGGCGTTACGCGCAATGGAGTCTTTGGCACCGGGGCCTATCCCACGAATCCGTTGCCTACGTTTGGCCAGACCACTTCCGTGAGTGATCCACGATCGTTCCAGGTGGCACTACGGTTGATATTTTGAAGGGGAGTCTATGGGCGGCGCCACGCTCGAGCAAAATGTGGGAGCCGCTCTCCGAGCGGCGGCTGATCGTTGGGGACAGCGGCTCCGACTCCAGTCTCGTTTTCAGGAGAGTTTTTCATGCCGGATTCCCTCGGCACGTTTGATGAAAACATCGTCCCCCCTTGGACAAGGGGGGACTTCAGGGGGGTTCTTGGACACGGAACCAACCCACCCCGGCGCTCCGCGACCGCTGTCGCTGCGCGCCACCCCTCCGAGGGAGGGGATTCTTGAGGAGCAATCTCTCATGCTGAAACGACTCTGCTTGGCCTTGTTGCTAACCACCTGCATGCCCGAGTTGTCCGCCCAGGTCCATCAGCACGGAACCATGTCGAAGGAGGACGGCCGCTACAATCCCTTTCTCGCTGCCGATCCTCATGGCGGCTTTTATCTTGCTTATGTCGAGCGCAAAGCGGGCATTAGCAATGTGATGCTGCAGCGATCTCCCGATGGGAAGACCTTTTCGCCTCCCGTCAGGGTGAACAGCGAGTTGGGAGATGCCACGGTTCGAAATGAGAACCCTCCCAAGGTCGCAGTGGGCCCGACTGGACAGATCTACGTCTGCTGGGCCAATGAGCGTGGCCGTTGGAAAGGCAACGTTCGTTTTGCCCGATCTGTCAATGGGGGCAAGACCTTCTCTCCGGCGGTAAGCATCAATTCCGATGCAGCATTGGAACCGGCTGGGCATGCTTTTCAGTCCGTAACCGTGGGAAACAAAGGCCAGATCTATGTCACGTGGATTGATGAACGCAACAAGAAAACAGCAGACCGGGGAGCAGAGATCTGGATGAGCCGATCGACCGATGAGGGCCGGACATTTTCGCCGGATCGCCGGATTCTCGGCGATGTGTGCGAGTGTTGCAGAACTCAATTGCAGATCGATGCGTCGGGACGCATGTTTCTTTCCTATCGGACGGTCCCACCTTCAGGTCCCATGTTTCGCGATATTGTGCTGGCGGTCTCGCAAGACGGAGGGAAGAGTTTCTTGAAGAGCCTCGTGAACCAGGATGGATGGGAGGTGAATGCCTGTCCCGTCGCAGGACCGGCCCTTTCCATTGATGCGCAAGGGCAGGTCTCGGTCACCTGGTTTACAGGTGGAGGAGGGCGGCCCGGGCTCTACCATGCGTCATCTGCTGACCACGGAGTCTCCTTTTCACCACGCCGCTTGCTCTCTCCGAATCAAAAATTGGGAAAGCATTCCCAAACTGCCACGGTGTCTCATGGCAGAGTGCTGGTGGCTTGGGACGACGTGGCCGATACCACTCTCACGCGTTGGGGGCTGCTGGATTTGAAGGACCTGAAGTTGCGGGAACTTGGGTCGCAGGAAGGCGCGTCCTTCCCAGTGGTGGCCATCAGCCAGCAAACCGCCCTCATCGCGGCTGCTCAGCTCTCAGCCCGAGAACTGTTTTTCCGCTTGGAATCGTTGACCCTCGACGCAAGTCGCTAGCTAGTCCATTCAAGTTCCCATGGCCTGGCTCCCTCGTTATTCCGGCGAAAGAACTTCACCCCGGTGAAAACCGGGGCCGGAATCCTCCCTACCACACCTCGTGCCTCCTCGTTGACTCTCAAAGCCGATGACATTAAGATTACCGCTCGTGTTTGGCGGCTGGACCTCGCAGAGATGCCTAGGTCATGCTTTCATGTGCCTGTAGTCTCTACCCCGTCTTCAACCTTCCGAGTGATTCGATAGAGGAGGAACACTCATGGCTTACGAATGGAAGTTCAATCCCCGGCCTTACTCAGATGCCGAGGCCAAGGAGCTCCTGAAAGATGTCGTTTCAGTTGAGACCACCGACTGGCATTACAACACCCACCACAAGGGCTATGTCACTTTCCTAAACAACATTGAGAAGGAGTTGGAAGGAGCAGACCGTTCCAAGGCCAATGGCAACTACAGTCAGATTGGCGAGTTGAAACGCCGGTTCACTTGGAATCACGCTGGGGCGCTGTTACACGATGTGTATTGGGAAGTGCTTGGCGGCGATGGCGACGTTTCCAAGGCTCCCACGCTGTCCAAGGCCCTTGCAGTGGAGTTTGGTTCCATCGACAGCTGGAAGGCTGACTTCAAAGCTGCGGCAGTTTCCGCCAAGCTGAGCGGCTGGGGATTGCTTGTGTACGATGCCCTTTATTCTCAGAGATTGCTCAACGTTCTGGTAGATGAGCATCAATACGGTGCGATCTGGGGTGGCATTCCTTTGATTTCCTGCGATGTCTTCGAACACGCTTACTATCACAAGGACGGACCCGGTCGCGCGAAGTACATCGACAATTTCCTGGGCAAGCTCCATTGGGGTCGCATCGAGGCCCGCTATACCAAGTTAGTCAAGTAAGCTGCCTCGGACGTCATCTGCGGGATCGCCGCACTTTGCGCTTCGACGCAAAGATGACAGAGCGATGGACGTGGTTTTGAGTGGGAGGCCGTCTCCGCCGGAGGCTGCCTCCCACTTTGTTTATTCAGAGGCATAAGGTGGAACACGCGCCCACTTTACGCATCTGATCGTTCGGACGATACTTCATGCTTCGTGGCTATCAGGGCAAGTTCCCACAAGTCGGCACGGGGGTGTTTATCGAGGACAGCGCTCAGGTGATCGGCGATGTCGTCATCGGCGACCATTCCAGTGTCTGGTTCAACACGGTGGTGCGGGGCGATGTCTACTACATTCGAATAGGAAACAGCACCAATATTCAAGACTCGTGCGTATTGCATGTGACCCGCGACCGAAACGCGACGATTCTGGGAGATTTTGTCAGCGTGGGGCATGGCGTCATTCTACATGGCTGCACCGTGGAATCGCATTGCTTGATTGGTATGGGCGCCATTGTCATGGACAAGGCTGTGCTTGGCGAAGGCACTATTGTCGGTGCGGGTTCATTGGTCACGCAGGGCCTCAAGGTGCCGCCTCGCAGTCTGGTTCTGGGTTCGCCAGCCAAGGTCGTAAGGCAGCTTTCTTCCTTAGAGGTCGAAAGCATCGATCAATACGCGAACAACTATTTAATGTACAAGGAGAACTATCTGAGCGAGAAGAGCTGAGATCTTGGTTCGTCATTCCCGCGAACGTGGGAATCCAGTAGTAGAAATGACGAATGACGGAATCCTAATGATGAAAGAACCTCGAAGCTCAAATGATTCAATGCTCTCTTGGAACTTCTTCGGGCTTCGGCATTAGTCATTCCTTCGTCATTCGTGCTCCGTCATTCGTCATTGCGTTCCGGCGACTTGGCAATTCAGCAGGCTCAAAAAACAGTGATCAAGTCCATCAAAGGTACGCGCGATATCCTCCCCCCCGAGTCGGCTCTGTGGACTCGTGTGGAGAACACCGCTCGCGAGGTCTTCGATCTGTACGGCTTCGCTGAGGTTCGTACTCCGATCTTTGAGAGTACGGAACTGTTTGCGCGCGGCGTGGGCGAAGACACGGATATCGTTTCCAAAGAGATGTACACCTTCGAGGATCGCGACGCGAAGTCGCTGACGCTGCGCCCTGAAGGAACAGCACCTGTAGTGCGAGCGCATATCGAACATCAACTGCAGCAGGAATCGACCATCGCCAAGCTGTATTATCTGGGTCCAATGTTTCGCCGCGAGCGTCCGCAAAAAGGGCGCTATCGGCAATTTCATCAGATTGGGGCCGAGGTGCTGGGTTCGGACAATCCAGCCATCGAAGCTGAAGTCCTTGAGATGCTGCAATTCTTTCTCAGGCGCCTTGGTATCGAAGACCAGACGCTCCTGGTGAATTCTATCGGGTGTAATATCTGCCGGCCGCGATTTCTGCAGGAACTCAAGAGAGCACTAGCCGAGAAGAAGGGCTTGCTCTGTACCGATTGCCAGAGACGCACTGAAACCAATCCTCTCCGCGTGCTCGACTGCAAGGTGGAGTCCTGTCAACCCATCATCGAGTTGCTTCCCAGGATCTCGGAGTTTCTGGACGATGGCTGCCGGACCCACTTCGAAAAGTTCCTGGGCTATCTGACGAGCCGCCAGGTCTCATTCACGATCGTGCCACGTCTCGTGCGCGGTCTGGATTACTACACGCGAACCACTTTTGAGATTACGAGTGGAGCGCTGGGTGCACAGAATACTCTGATCGGAGGCGGGAGATACGACGGGCTGGCAGAAGCGCTGGGCGGCCCCCCGACCAAGGGCTTCGGTTTTGCCCTGGGACTTGAGCGCATCCTGCTGGTGTTGCAGGAATTGGGAAAGCATGCGGATCTGCCTTCGCCGCAGCTCTTTCTGGCACCGTTGGGAGAAGCTGCTTTTGAGAAGGCAACCTTGCTGGCCCGTGACCTACGGCAACAGGGCATCCGGTGCATCGTGGATTTCGAAACACGAAGCCTGAAAAGCGCCATGCGGCTGGCAAACAAATTACAAGCCCAGCATGTCCTCATTCTCGGTGACGGCGAGCTCCAAACTGGAAAGTACCCCCTTAAACGGATGAGCGACGGCACGCAGCGGGAAGTGCTTGCCGAAGAAATTGCGCCGGCGTTGCGGAATATGGCCACTGCTGCTTTGCAAGAAGTGAAGTAGGCCACTTCCTTCGCGGGAATGTCGGGATTTCAATGTCGTTCGCGGTTCAGCCGGCCGCAATTGTGAATGTGACTACGACGCCTTTTACGGGCTTCGTGCTAAGGAGACACCTCTTGGAATTGGATGCATTAGGCTCGCTGGAAAGAACTCACCACTGTGGCGCTCTGGCGGCGCAGCAAGCCGGGAACTCTGTCTTGCTGATGGGATGGGTAGCACGGCGGCGTGACATGGGACACCTTATCTTCATCGACTTGCGCGACCGGGAGGGCATCACTCAGATCCTCTTCAATCCTGATCACTCGGCGGCGGCTCACCAGAAAGCCAAGGGCCTGCGCTCAGAGTTCGTCATCGCTGTCCGGGGAGAGGTGGTTCGTCGTGATCCGGCCACTGTTAATCCTGCCATTTCAACGGGTGAGGTGGAAGTGCTCGTCTCCGAGGTCTACGTCTTGAATGAAGCCAGGACACCGCCGTTTCCGATTGAGGATGACATCGCAACTTCAGAAGACTTGCGGCTGAAGTATCGGTATCTGGATTTGCGCCGTTCCAAGTTGGCACGCAATTTCAAATTGCGTCATCAAATCACGATGGCTGTGCGACGTGTCATGGACGCGCAGGGTTTCTATGAGATCGAAACGCCGTTTCTGACGAAGTCGACTCCCGAAGGCGCTCGGGACTATCTGGTTCCTTCGCGCTTGCAGACGGGCAGCTTCTACGCACTGCCGCAGTCGCCCCAGATCTTCAAACAACTTCTGATGGTGGGTGGCATGGACAAGTACTTTCAAATTGTCCGTTGCTTCCGGGATGAGGACTTGCGCGCAGACCGCCAACCCGAGTTCACTCAGGTGGACATCGAGATGTCGTTTGCTCAGCCCGAGATGGTTTTTCGCATGATCGAACCGCTGATCGCCGAGATCTTCGCCGTGAATGGAGCGGTGATTCAGACGCCGTTTCGCCGACTGCCCTATCGTGATGCCATGGAACGCTATGGCTCCGACAAACCAGACCTCCGCTTCGGACTAGAGTTTGTCGATTTGAGCCCGCTGTTTGCTGAAACGGATTTCCCGCCGTTCCAGACCGCGTTGCAAGCCGGAGGCCAGGTGAAGGCCATCTCTGTCCCCGGTTGCGCTGGCTATTCGCGCAAGCAGCTGGACGATCTGACGGGGGTCGCGCGTGTGTTTGGGGCAAATACCTTGGCGTACATCAAGGTGCTGGAGAATGAAGTGCAATCGCCTCTCCTAAAGAATCTGGGCGAGAGCAAATGCCGTGAGATGGCGGCAGGAGCGCAAGCCAAACCCGGAGACCTGCTGCTGATCATTTCCGGCAGCCGAAAGGTCGTTGGCGAGTCGCTGGGCGCCGTTCGTTTGCAGATGGGTAAGCAAGAGAAGCTGATCGATTCCAAGGCGCTGTCGTTCCTCTGGGTGACCGACTTTCCCATGTTTGACTACGACCCGACCGAGAAACGCTATGTCGCCTGCCATCACCCATTCACCTCGCCTACCGACGAAGACCTCGACAAGATCGCTTCGAATCCGGCCGCCGTGCGGGCCAAGGCTTACGATCTCGTCCTGAACGGCATGGAGATTGGTGGAGGGTCGGTCAGAATTCACCGTCAGGATGTGCAAGCTCTGGTCTTCAAGACGCTCGGGCTCAGCGATGAGGAAGCCAAGCTGCGTTTTGGGTTCTTCCTTGAAGCTCTGGAATACGGAACCCCACCTCACGGCGGGATCGCTCTGGGATTGGACCGCATCACGATGCTGCTGGCGCGTGAGAACTCGATCCGCGATGTCATCGCCTTCCCAAAAACTGCGCGCGCTGTCGACCTGATGGCCGAATGCCCCACACCCGTGGACAAAAAGCAGTTGGATGAGCTCGGGATTCGCTTTCTAGGAAAGCTGGACTGAGGTTACAGGGGGCAGGTTTCAGGGAATAGGGTTGCCCCCCGAGTCTCTTCGCTCTATTCATTCCAGCCGAAAGCCGAGCGCCGAACAATGTCTAAAATCCGGGTCCTGCCTGAAGCTCTAGCCAACAAGATCGCCGCGGGTGAAGTCGTCGAGCGCCCGGCTTCTGTCGTGAAGGAGCTGCTGGAAAACTCGCTCGACGCAGGCGCCGTGAGCCTGGAGGTTGATGTTGAATCCGGCGGACGGCGGTTCATTCGCATCCAGGACGATGGCGAAGGCATGACGCCTGACGATGCGCTGCTGGCCTTCGAGCGCCATGCCACCAGCAAACTGCAGCGCGCTGACGATCTGATGGAGATCGCGACCCTGGGCTTTCGCGGCGAGGCCTTGCCCAGCATCGCCAGTGTCAGCCGCCTGCTGCTTGAAACCCGCCATGAAAGCCGCGAGTCGGGCACCTCCGTGGAGATCAGCGGAGCTCGGCTCGCCGGAGTCAAGGAAATTGCCCGTTCGCGTGGAACCACCCTCACGGTGCGGGACCTCTTCTTCAATGTTCCCGCCCGTAAGAAGTTTCTCCGCTCCGACAGCACCGAGCTGGGGCACATCGTGAACTTCGTAACGCAATACGCCCTGGCACACCCGGAGGGTCGCTTTGTTCTGCGCAGCGCCGGCTCTGAAGTCTTCAACCTGCAACCCGTGCCTCTCCAGAGGGAACGCGTGTTCCAGGTGTTTGGCGGCGCGTTGCTGAAACAGCTAGTAGAGGTTCAGAGCGAAGTGCCGGTGTTTCGGACGGGAGACGACGGTTCCGAAGAGTCTGGCTGCTCGGAACACATCCGCGTCCACGGCTTCGTTTCGAAGCCTGAAGTTCACAAGCTGAACCGTAATTCCCTCTACTTCTTTGTGAATCGGCGGATGGTGCGCGACCGCATCATCCTGCACGCGCTGAATGAAGCCTACCGCAACATACTGCCCGGCGGCATATTCCCCGTCGTGCTCCTGTTCGTCGAGATGCCGCTCGGCGAAGTGGATGTGAACGTCCATCCTTCGAAGACCGAAGTTCGCTTCCGGCATCAGGCACTGCTTCATGACTTCTTGCGTGACAGCGTGCGCAAGGCTTTGATGGAAGCGCGGCCGCAAAGCCCGTTTCCGGCAGCGCGGCATACCCAGTCGGCCCTCGTCGAGAACCCATTTGACGCGCCACCCACCGGCGAGCTTGCTTTTCCCGGAGTAGTTCCAAGATCTTTCCTCGGGCCCGTTGTCGTCCCCGTGGAGGATCGCTCGCTAACCCTTACGCCGCCAACTCCGGCTCCGAGCAATGCCAGGCTCCCGTTCCAAAGTGAGAACGCACTGACCATCGCCGGCAGCCCCTCAACCGGCGCCACTCCTTCAGAGAGTGTTTCAACCTCCTCGAATGCAGTTGCTGTTCCAGCATTGTCAACATCTACCGTGACAATGCCCGCTGGCGCGCCGGAGACGGGCGAGGCGGGAGAGCCTGTGTTGGTGGCTCAATCGCAGTTCGGCATCGTTCCGCTTGGGCAGATTGACAACAGTTTTATCGTCGCGGCCGACGGCGGTGCCCTTCTGCTCATCGACCAGCACGTGGCGCACGAACGGATTCTTTTTGAAAAGGTATTGGTCCAGCGCAGTGAAGGAAAGGTAGAAAGCCAGCGACTGCTGCTGCCATTGATCATCGAGATCAACCCCAGACAACAAGTGATTTTGGAGAACATCACACCCGAGCTGGCGGCCTGCGGCTTCGAAGTCGAACCGTTTGGAAGGAAGACGGTCGCCATCAAAGCTGCCCCGGCCGGCCTGGCAACGGTTGACGTTGAGCAGCTACTGGGTGAACTGCTGGAAGGGTTGGAGCGTGAGACCCAAGTCATCAGCCTTGCAAAGTTGCGCGAAAGAATCGCTGCTTCCGTCGCCTGCCACGCGGCCATCAAGGTCAACATGCATCTGGATCAGGCGAAGATGGTTTGGCTAATCGATGAACTGCAGAAGACCCAGTACCCAATGAGCTGCCCCCACGGCCGCCCCATTGTTCTTCGCTATGAGAGGAACGAGATCCTAAAGGCATTTAAGAGGATTTGAGGAAGGCATTGAGAGCCTTCCTAGATCCGTTCCAGCGCAGGAACCGTCCGCTCGTTGGTCACGTTGCCCGTGTTAAGCACCGTAGCCGGCTCGAAGAGCAGAACGTGAGCCTCTTCCTCAGCCACGGGACGATGTTCGATACCGCGGGGCATAATGAGAAATTCGCCTTCTTCCAGCCACACCTGACGGTCCCGAAACTCCATGCGAAACCGTCCCCGAACGACCAGAAACATCTCATCCTCCTGCTCGTGATGATGCCACACGAATGGACCCTGGAACTTGACCAGCTTCACCATCTGTCCATTCAGCTCGCCAACGATCTTAGGTTTCCAGTGCTCATGAAAGAGCTGGAGCTTTTGAGCCAGATTGACCTTCTCCATCGATTCCCCCTTCTGACTAGCAATCGTCGTGCATCTGTTTGATCTCGGCGCTCCACGCCGGTCCGACAGCTTTAAAAACTGTCGGGATAGGATTCAAGCCCGCACAATTCGACACATCGGAGTGAATGCGCTACATATCAATATAGACCCAGCCCCGACATGTCCGAGATAAACATCGCCTTATTCTGCGGCTATTGTCCGCTACATTTCTGGACCGATTGGGGGCCGTATGCCAGACAGCATCGCTGATGTGCTCCACCCGCCTCACGGGTCTCCTTCGCAGCGATTGGCGGTATCGATGGTCTGGTGACGAGCGGCGTGTACAGGGACAAGGCCGCGATCTTGGAGCTTCTGTCATTTCTCGACGGCTACTGCTTGCCCGATCAGGTATGTGATGGGCTTTATGAAACGGTGCTTGAGCGGAGGTTCGAGTACACTCTGGATTGTCCTGAGTAATTTGGTTCGAGATTCACATCCGAGGGCCTAGCACTGCATCCAGCCTAGTCGATATGCGGAGCTGGGACCAAAGGCACACCCTCAACACAATAGAAGGAACGTCATGGCATCCGTTCACTACCTTGCGTTGCTTCGCGGCATCAATGTCGGTGGCAGCAACATCATCAAGATGACTGATCTGAAGGCATGTTTTGAAGCCCTCGGATGTACGGATACGGCGACTTACATTCAAAGCGGCAATGTCGTGTTTCGATCCGAAGAGCGTGATGCAGCCAAACTCGTGAGCAAAGCAGAGCGCGCGCTGTCTGCCCGCTTTGGATACTCATCGCGTGTTGTGGTGCTCACGCACAAACAGCTCCTGCATATCGTAGAGCGCGCCCCCGACGGGTTTGGTGAGAACCCTGACCATTACAAGTACGACGTTATATTTCTGAAAGAACCACTCACGGAAGCCGAGGCGATGAAAGCTATCCACCTAAACCAAGGTGTCGACACCGCCCAAAAGGGAAAGGGCGTGCTCTATTGCTCACGGCTTATCAGTAAGGCAACACAAAGCCATTTATCGAGGATCGTCACCCTCCCCATCTATCAGTCCATGACCATCCGAAACTGGAACACCACCGGAAAGTTGCTCGCCCTAATGAATTCAGCCAGCATGACGCCTCTTGCAGAGCCCAGGTCAATACGCCGCCCGAAGGGAGTGGGAATAAATTGAAAAGCCAGGTCCATTGAAGGTTCCGCTGGCTGTCCAGGCAGGTTTCTGACGGGTGCTATCCCAGAATCTGCTGAAGGTGATGCTTTAGATGGACCACGTAGTCCTTCATGAGGAACTCGAGTGTCACCGGTTCCTTGCCTCCTATGATGCAGCGCCGACTGAGCTGATCTCCGGGCACGCGCGTCATCAGGTGCAGCAAATGCCGGTTGTACTGGTGCCATAGGGCAACGAGCGTATCCCAACCTTCGTCCTGATAGTGTTGAACCGCGACCCACTTCTCCTGCTCATAGCCTGGAAGGACCAACTCCTGGCTGAGTTGTGCCCTGACGAGGCGTTGATGGTTGTTCGCTGCGGAATCAATCAGGTGTCCCAGAGCCTGTTTCCTGGACCACTTGCCCGGAGATGGAACCATCTGGCTATTTGAATCCGTGATCTGAGCTAGCTGTGGAGCAGCCTGATCAAGGGTTGACTTAAAGTCGTCTAAGGTAGATTGCATTGACCCTCTCCTTGAGCCGCGGAAGAACGAGGCTCCTCACTTTCCCGCAGCGATTCCTTACGCCGTGCGTTGGCTTGCGAGCTCTGTCGCCAGTCTTCCCAACACGATCACTGCTTCCTCAATACGATCGCACCAGCGGAAGCCGCAGTTGACACGGATGAAGTTTCGATAACCCTGGCTGGCAGAAAATGCCGATCCCGGCGCTACACTGATGTTGCGCTCCAATGCTCGCTGGTAAAGATCCAACGAGTCCACCGACTTTGGCAGTTCAACCCAAAGCACAATGCCACCCGCGGGCCGCGTGACCTTAGTGCCTTCGGGGAAATAGCGGGCAATCGCCTGCGACATCCTGCGGAGTTGCTGGGCATACCCTTTGCGTGTATTGCGCAGGTGGTGGTCGTAACCGCCGCTCTTCAGAAACTCGGCAATCATGATTTGAGGAAGCAGCGCATTTCCCGCCGTACTGATGTTCTTCAGTCGTTCCACCTGTTCGCGATATCTTCCGGCTGCCGTCCAGCCCACACGGTGTCCGGGCGCCAAAGTCTTCGAGAACGAAGAACACAACAGCACCAAGCCTTTGCGGTCATAGGCTTTGGCCACCTTGGGGCGGGACGCGCCAAAGCTAACATCACCATAAACGTCGTCTTCAATGAGAGGGATTTCCCGCTGTGCCAGTCACGCGGGTCCGTTGGAATCTCGACGGCCTTCATCTGTAGCGCTTCCAGAATCATCAGCAGCACAAAGTAGGTTGGCGATTCGACGGCGATCACATCGCCCGGACCGGCGACAGCGCGGAGGCAGAGGTTGAGCGCATCGGTGCAGCCTGCTGTGATCACAAGATCGTCGCCCGACAGGCTGCATCCCAAGTCGATAGATCGCCGCGCTATCTGGTGACGCAGTTCCGGATGGCCCGGCGCCATGTCGTAGCGGTTAGCCGCAATGCCCTCGCGCCGCGCCACCGATGCCAAAACGCGGTGTAGCTTGGCGGTGGGGAACAACTCCGGGCTCGCCGCGGCTATACCCAGAGGCACGATTCCGGGATTCCGGCTGGCCTTCATGATGCTTGAAACCAAATCGCCAATCCCAACGCGCGTTGCTGTCTGCGGTGGAAACGTGATTTTGGGTTCGGCGGGGAGGCGGCGGCTCTGCAGACGGACGTAAAAGCCGGACTGAGGCCGCGCCTCGATCAAGCCACGATCTTCGAGAAGAAAGTAAGCCTGGAGCGCTGTGGAAACGCTGATCTTTTCCTGGCGGCTGATCCGGCGCACGGAGGGAATGCGCTCGCCAGGCCGCAAGGTGCCACGGTGGATCAACTGCGTGATCTTGGCAGCTACCTGCTCGTACCGATACTCAACTAGATTGTCGTTCATGAACGAAACGCTACGCTAAGGTTCTGATTCTGAGAAGGCACAGTTTGCTTGAAATCGAGCATAACAGTTTTTCAACGTAACTAACTGTTATGGTCGAAATTCAAGTTTACTGAGTCTGTTCTGATTTTAGCTCGGGACCTAGACTGCATTCGACGGTCGAGACGAGCGACCCGCTCTGGCTCGGTATTTCAGGAGACGGAGAATGGCAATTGATTACTACAGAAAAGTTGAGGCTTTCGAACGCGAGGTCATCAGCGAAGCCTTGCACGAAGCGCGGGGCAACCAGGCCCAAGCTGCCAGACTGTTGGGCTTGGCTCCGACGACACTCTCTTCACAACTGCGTCGGTTGGGTATCCAGGTACGCGATTTTAGGCGTGGCAGTCCATCGGAATCGTTTGAGACGTTCCAGCGCTTCCTGCTCTGGAAATCGGGTGTGCCCCATACAAACGGCGACATCCCGTGAGACGATCCTGTCCACGGTTTGCAGCCTCCAACGACGGGCACCTAATTCTCCAGGAGTTCAGACGCTCTCTGTGTCGCTTTGACGACGGCCTTGATGAGAGTCACGCGCAATTTGCCCTCTTCCAGCTCGAGGATGCCGTCGATGGTGCATCCGGCCGGTGTTGTGACGATATCTTTGAGCAGCGCCGGGTGCTCACGCGTTTCCAGAACCATCTTGGCAGAGCCGAGAGTCATCTGTGCAGCTAGCTCGGTAGCCACGGACCGCGGAAGACCTACTTTCACGCCCGCTTCCGCCAGTGATTCGATGATGATGTACATGAATGCCGGACCACTGGCGCTCAGACCGGTGACCGCGTCCATATACTTTTCATCCAGAATCAAAGTGCGGCCCACCGAGTCGAACATCCGTTGCGCCTCCTTGAGTTGCTGTTCTTCGGCATAGATGCCCTTGCACAAAGCAGTCATCCCGGAGCGCACCAGGCAGGGCGTGTTGGGCATGGCGCGAATCACTGGAATCGGAGCGTTCAAGTTTCGCTCCAGAAAAGCCGTCGTCACCGAGGCGACGACTGAAATCACCACCTGGTCGCGCGTGAGTTCACCCCGGATTTCCTCCAGCAGCTCCTGAACCGCCTGCGGTTTGACGGCCAGCAACACGACGGAAGCCCCTTTTACGGCTTTGCGATTATTCGCCGTGACGCCAATTCTGTATTTGTTCTTCAGCGCGTCCAGTCGTTCTTGATGTTTCGCTGTTGCTACGATGCGGTCGCGTGCGATCACACTCACGTCCAACATTCCGGAGATCAGCGTCTCGCCAAGTTTTCCGGCACCGAGCACGGCAAGTTTCTTTCGCTTTGTCATCACCGAAGCATCCTTTCAGAGTGCCAAAAGAGTAGCAGCTGCAGCGCGACTATAATATAGTTTGAGGCTTTCGGAGTGCTGCTCGACGGCTGCCTGGACTCCGCAGCTTGCTGCAGCCTGTGATTTCACCTCGGAAGGAGACCTGATGGGGATTTTTGGAAACGCTGGGGACCTGAGCGAAGCACACATATTGGCAGCTCTCCAAACAGTAAAAGATCCGGACCTTGAGCGAGACGTTGTCAGTCTGGGTTTCGTGAAGGATCTAAAGATTGCTGCCGGAAAGGTGAGCTTCTCCCTCGAACTGACGACGCCGGCCTGCTCCGTGAAAGACCAACTCAAAGCGGAAGCGGAGAGAGCCGTCGGTTCCCTGCCCGGAGTTCAGCGTGTTGACGTTCGTATGACGTTTCGGGTTACCACAACACAGACGCCGCAGGCGCGTACGTTGATTCCGGAGGTTCGCAACACGATTGCGGTCGCAAGCGGCAAGGGTGGTGTCGGCAAATCTACGGTTGCGGCTAATCTGGCCGTTGCGCTCATGAGGTTTGGCGCCAAGGTTGGCCTTATGGATGCCGACGTGTACGGCCCAAGCATCCCAATTTTGATGGGAGCATCCGAAGCGCCTCAAGTCACTCAGAACCGCATCCTCCCGCCCGTGGCCCAAGGTGTGAAGATGATTTCGATGGGTTATTTTCTACCAAGGAACGAGGCAGTGATCTGGCGTGGTCCGATGTTGCACAAGATGATCCAGCAGTTTCTTGGCGAGGTGGAGTGGGGAGAACTGGATTATCTCGTCATCGATCTCCCTCCCGGTACCGGCGACATTCAGTTGAGCCTGTGTCAAACCATCCCGTTGACCGGCGCCGTCATCGTCTCAACGCCACAGGATCTGGCGCTGGAGGTTGCGTCCAAAGCAATCGCGATGTTCAAGAAGCTGAATACACCGATTCTCGGTGTGGTGGAAAACATGAGCTACTATGTCTGCTCGCATTGCGGCGAGCGGGACGAGATCTTTGGCCACGGAGGCGCACGCAGGGCCAGCGCACAGCTGGGCTATCCGTTTCTAGGAGAAATCCCGCTGAATCCAGCGATCCGAACCAGCAGTGATAGCGGCCACCCGGCAGCTCTGGGAGAGAATACTCCTGACAGCAAAGCGTTCCTGGAGATCGCCAGCGCCGTCGCCGCTCAAATCAGCATCGCAAACTTCAATGCTCCACAAACTCCAGTGATTGAGGGATGACGGAAGTCGCAGGTAGCAGCCGTTTGGCCGGCCTGTTGCAATCGTTTCAGCCTTCAGAATTGGATACCTTGTGAACCCTGCTCCCACCGCCATCAAACTCTCCGCTCCGGGCGGTGTGCTCGTCAGGTGGAATGACGGGCATGAAGCCACTTATTCCTACGCCTATCTCCGGCAACGCTGTCCTTGTGCGACCTGCCGCGATAGCCCACCGACCGTAAAGGTCACGCCCGACCCTTTCCCGATTCATGGCAAGGATGTCATCAAGGTCACGGGCGCTGCACCAGTGGGGCACTACGCCATCCAGTTCAACTTTAACGACAGTCATGCCACCGGGATCTATTCGTATGCCTATCTGAGAGAGATTTGTCCCTGCGATCGGTGCCGGGCGAAATCGGATTCGTAGGAGTCTTGCATCGCGGCTCTCAATACTGTTTTAGAATTCCCTCCTGGGAAGGGGTGGCGCGTTAGCGCCAGGGTGGGTGTTCCCGACAAAGAGCCACAGACCGGAAGGGGCGCGTTGCTCAGCGCGACTCACGTGGCACAATTCCCGCCGCGGTCAAAAGTCGCTGTGCTTCCTCAAATCCCTGCCCCACCCCTTTCACGCTGTGAGTGTCAGAGCCGTAGACGAACGGGATACCTCGTTTCACTGCCTCGGCCATGATCCAGGGTGCGGGGTAGATCTCCAAGCAATCGGGCTTGAACAGCCCCGCAGCATCCAAGTCCAATTCCATTCCTCGTTGTTGGATCGCATCCAGAAGCTCCAAAACCTCCCGGCGGAAGCGCTGCGGATTCTTAAGTGGATGTTTCAGCTGAAACTTGTGCGCCAGGCTGAGATGGCTCATCCGGCGCGGCTTGTAGGACCCAAGATCCACATCAATGGCCTGTTTGACAGCAGTCCAATAGGCTTGGTGCACCGCTTCAACGCTGCCATAAGGATCGACAAGTCCTTCCTGAAAATCCTCGGGACTCAAATCAACACATCGCCACCCACCCTTGCCTTCAAGAAAGTGAACCGAGAGCAGCGCATCGTCCAGCTGAGCGCCATAGGTGTTTAGCATGTCGCGGACATCCGATTCATAGCCCGGAATGTAGTCCACCTCCAAGCCGACGCGAATGTCGATGCGCTCCGCGTAGCGGCGTTTCAGTTCCTGCGCGTGCAGGATGTAAGGTTCCAGATCTTCGTGTCGCATTCCGCAACTCCGGTCTGGAGTTGGATCAACGAAGTTGCGGGGCAGGGGTGGATGCTCGGTGAGGCTGTACGTCTCGAATCCCAGCTCGATTGCCCTTTCTATGAATTGCTCGGTGGCCTCACGAGAACCATGCGGGCAGAACTGTGTATGTGTGTGGCCATCACGGCGCGGAAGCGTGGGTGTAGCTGACATAGAGCTTCAGACTCAACGGGTAGAGGTAGATGGTATGAGAAGGCCAATCTCGCGGAGTACCGATAAGGTCTCCAGTAACTAACTCACGGGCTGAAGCGCCCAATGAATAAGGAGATTGGCCATGACCCAGAATAGCAAATTCGGTG
>Ga0187893_10005758_pt1 | contig 21868 bp, 20 predicted proteins | sample MA1701074metaG_FD_139574 | JGI IMG/M metagenome (GOLD analysis project Ga0187893, IMG submission 139574) | White microbial mat communities from a basaltic lava cave in the Kipuka Kanohina Cave System on the Island of Hawaii, USA - MA170107-4 metaG ...
AATCCGCCGGGGCCCAAACCCGATGACAGGAAGCCTCCCAAGCACCCAGACACCCCCACGCCTCCACACCCGGACGGCTACCCGGGTCCCAAGGTCGAGCCGCTCCCCGGCGCGGGCACGGAACCTGCCATCCAACTCGGCTCACAGGCCGGGTGGTAGGTGACCATGAGAGCAGCAACTGCGGCAATTGTCCTGGTCTGCGCGAGCGCTCCGGCGTGGGCGCAGGCCAAGGACCCGTCACCCCCCAAGGCGGACGGCGTCTGGGGCGACGGAGCCCCCGCGTCCGACGGCATCCACGTTCACAGCATGAAAGCCGACTGTCCGTGCTGCTGCCGGATGGACCCGGCGCCGTCGTCGGGACTCTGGGCACCGCCGGGCTCTTGGATGACCTCAGAGCAGGAACAGGACGAATCTACGGAGCGACCGGAGTTGGTCCCGGTGCAAACAGCAACGGGGCTCGCGGTTGGGTTTTTCCCGGAACTTGCACCGGGGCTCGGTGCGTCGTGGAGCTCGCTCACTGCGGAGACTCACTACATGGAGGAGTTCGAGCTCCCCATCGAGCTCGGGGGCTCGCCGTTCGACCGGATCACCGTGGACAAGCTGGACGTGGGACGACTGGACGGCTGGAGGTTGAGCGGGCACTACTGGCACGTGGGCGTCTATGTGCAAGTCCGCGACGGGTCGGCCGACGACACGCCGTTCAGCGTCCCTAATCCCTTCGATCCACGCGACACGTTCAACGGCGAGATCTCGTGGGACCTTTCATCGGTCGAGGTCGGCCTGGCGATCCCCGTTGCGTATGTCGGGTACGCGGACGTGGTGCACGTTTCGCTCGTTCTCGGTGGCGGATACTACCGGATGACGGTTGAACCGTCGGGTCCGACGGACTTCGGCTTCGTGCAGCCCGGCCCCGTTCCTCCACCGCCGCCGATCCCGGGGCGGATCACGTACGAAGACGAGACGTTCACCGGACTCTTCGCCACCGCGGGTCTCCACGTTCGGGCCAGCATCTGGCGCGGCCTTCATGTGGATCTGGTGGCCGAGATCCTCAGCCGCATGGGAGACGTCGAGGCAACGTACCTCCACCTCGCATTCGGAGCGTCCTGGGATTTCTAGCGCCGATCGGGTTTCTTGTCCTTCGCCGCTTCCGTGGTGAAGGACCATGTCTTCGTCCAAGTGGGAGTCCGTTCCACGCCGTGTTGTTTGCACTCGAACATGACGGAGTACTTCGTCGCGGGTGCTAGGGGCTCCTTCGGCAGCATGCAGACGATACCCACCTGGCCGTACTCCGGTGACGCCGCCGCATCCGGTGTCGACACCCAGCACGGCACTTCTTGGTCGCCCGACTTGAGTGTCGCCTTCACACTGCCTGGCTGCCACCCAAGTTGCGCGAACTGAAGCGTAATGGGATACCCGCCCTGCAGCTTTGGGTTGGGTCGTGGATCCGGCCACTCCCCACCTCCCAACGAGAACGCAAGCGGGACATTCTGCTGATCGGGAGCTGGGTAGATGACTGGGTGCGTCTTCAGCCCCATCTTCATGTCCAGCGTCAACGTGTCGACAACAAGCACCCTCCATTCGTCACTAGTGCCACCAATCCCGATAGTCGTTAGTCGAGCGCAAAGCAGCATGGCACGGTGGTACAAGGTGGCCACTAGACCGTCAACGTGATCTACCAGATTACGTGCAGATTGTCCCCGAGACACCACCGACCGAGCAGCACTCTTCGCCCCCTCCTCCGAATATCCCGGAAGCTCTTTCTCCTCGCGATGCGCGCCTCCGTTGTCGGTGCGCGGATCGTCAACGTTCTTCCTCAAATACTCCGCATGCTTCTGGCACCCGGCCGACAACTTCGCGTCCTCCACCACCGGGTCCACGCCGGCGATCTTCCGGAAGTGGTTGATGCGCGCCAGCACCTTCGCGCGCATCTCCTCGAGGCTCTCCTGCTTGGGCTTCCCCGCGTCCTGCCCGGCGGCGGCCAGCGGCATGGCCACAACCAGAAGCATCAAGACCCTGCGCATTCCGAACATCCTCCTCCTATTCTACTTCTACGTTGACCGAACGTGCCCAACCAGCGATCGACACATTTCTCGGATCATGGAGTCCCGCCCTCGCCGGCCACTACCGTTTGCTTCGAACCCCCTCCGCGGCTCGCTTGACCGCGTGCGCTTCTTCAGCGTCGAGGTGCGTGACATGCGGCGCGCGACGGCGTTCTACGTCGAGGCGCTCGGCGCCGAGGTCGCGTTCGCCGCGGCGGCGTGGTCGTCGCTGCGGATCGCGGGCGTGCGGGTCGGGCTCGCGCTCTCGCCCGCGTATGCGGGGTCGCGGGTGGGCCTGCACTTCGCGGTGGACGATCTCGCGGCCGCGCGCGCGCGGGTGGAGCGCGCGGGAGGGCGGGTGCTCACCGCATCGGTGGAGTTCGCGCCGGGCGTGGTGGTGGCGGAAGTCGCCGACACCGAGGGGAACGCATTCACGTTGAACGCGCGCTGACGCGGCGGCTACAGAGACGTCACCGGCCTCCTGCCTGAATCCGCCCTTCCCTGCGGAAGCCATCTCTGCTCTTCGAGGCGACGCCAGCCGATCGCCAGGTGCGCGACCTTGAACATGCTTCTCTTCCGCTCGCTCCAGGCGTGCACCGCGCTCGTCGCGGTTTCAGCCGTCGCGGCCGCCGGTCTCCCGTGCGCCGCCACCCAGTGAAGCGACGACAGCAGTTCCATTCCGTAGGGAGTCTCGAAGCCGTCGATCAAGTCGGCGAGGCGCGTCAGGCGCGCGCGCGAGTCCGTGCGGCCCTCCAGGAACGCTTCAGCCTGGTCGGCGGCGCCGAGCATGAGTTCAATCTCCACGTCGGGTCGCTGCGTGTCGCATACCCCCGCGTGTAATGCCCTTCGAGCGTTTCGAGCACCTTGTTGAGATTGTGCGCGTAAGGTCCATACAAGCCCGCCTCGTACCGGAGCTTGAGCGGCTCACCCGACTCCTGAAGGAAGTAGGCGAGCTTCTGGATTTCGAGCAGAGTCATGCGGTAAACCTGCCGGGCATACCGACGCATCGTCGCGATGAGGAGCGCCCGCGCGGGGGTGAGGGCCGGGCGGCGCGTTCCCACCGGCATCGACTTGGCCTCCGGGGCGCCCGCAGGCTCGTAGAGCGCCACGCGCACCTCGGGGACTTCTCCGAACGCCTGTTCGATCATCGGCCGCACCGTCTTCCAATCCAGGCCGCCGAGGCCGCATCCGAGAGGAGGCACGGCGATCGACGCCGGCTTCAGTCGGCGGACCTCGGCAATCAGCGCCTGGAGACCCGACGCGATGTCCTCGAGGCGGGAGCGCTCACGCCAATGGCGTTTCGTGGGGAAGTTGATGATGAACTTGGGACCCGTGGAGGCCCCCGTAGCGTAGACGTGCATCGATCCGGGGCGCACCTGTCGCGCCCGACAGGCACGCTCGTACGACTTGAAGTTCGCGGGGAACGCCTTCTTGAACTGCAGGGCGATCCCCTTGCCCATGTACCCGTCGCAATTGACCGTATTGACGAGCGCCTCGGCGTCGGCGGTCACGAGATTGCCGTGCGTGAGCGTGATCATGGCATACGCCTCACGACCCTGATAGTACCACTCCGGGTGTTTCCGAACAGGACGGCGCAACTCCCTTGGAAACTCGTCGAGGATCCTGTTGACGCGGCCACGTGCGTCCTCGTCGATGACCCAATCTCGTCGACGAGCGACCAATCGCAGCGGCGGTGGACCAGGAACTCTGCCTGCTTTCGACGCTGGCGATCCATATCCTCCACCGTGTCCGCCCAGTACCGCTCGTGCACCATGTTCCAGTCGACGCGATCGAGACGCTCCAGAGTGTCGAACCACTCCGTGAAGGCGGCGATTCCATGACCGTCCGAGAATACGAAGAGGGCCCCGCTGTCCCGAATGCGCTGCGCGGTTCCCACGAGGTAGATCAAGGGTGCCTGTCCCTCGCGGTAGTCAGGCACGCGACCCGTATGCAGTTGCAGCAGCATGGGAGCGCGCGACCCGAAATAGAACGCGACGTAGTCGTGGATCACTCCTTCGGGGCCGCAGGGCACGGCACGTTCTTGTCGCTCCTGCTGTATGGAGACGTTGTGGATCGTTCGATACGGCAGGCGGTCGTCGGGCGTGTGCCTGGGCGCATGCAACGCGCCGCGTTGAATGCAGGTCCGCAGGTTGTCGACGTGCATCAGGCGGTAGACCGGAGTCGGGGTGGGTACCACGCGGCCCGATTATGTCACGACGCCGCGTGGACGCCACAACACGCGGCACGACAGGGAGGGCCATTCACGTTGAACGCGCGCTGACGCGCTTCACTTCGTCGCGCCCTTCGTCGTCACCTGCCAGTAGAGCGTCGTCGAGCCGTCCTTCGAGCGGCCGATCGTCAGCCGCGCCACCTGCTTGTCGCGCTCCCAGCGCACGTCGATCCGCCACGTCCCCTCTTTCGCCGCCCCCGTCTCCTCCCGCGACGCCTCCTTCCAGCCCAGCTCCTTCATCTTCGCCGCGACGTGCGACTCCGCCCTCTCCGGCGACGTCTTCGTGCGGTACTCCGCCTTCTCCTCGGACTGGACCTGCGTGCGACTCGAGGAATACGAGAGACGCACGCTGTCCGGCGCGCGCGGCACGCCCTCCGGGTCGCGCGCCCCCTGGTCGCTCGACGTCCCTTCCGGCGCCGTCGCGTCCAGCTTCTTGTCCGTCGGGACCGGCGGCGGTGCGGCGCTCGTCCCGGGTCCGGCGGGCGGCTTGACCACGGGGCCGTCGCCCGGCATCCGCAGCCGCATGCCCTCGCAGTAGAGCTCCACCTCGCCCCTCGTCGTCATACGCACGACACCGAGCCCCTTCAAGTCGAACGTCATCAGCACTTCCAGGCGGTAGAGGAGCGTCAGGGAGCCGTTCTTCTCGTCCGCGTCGCCGCCCCCCTGGGTGAACCGGGCGAACCACTCCTTCCACGACGCTCTGCTGCCTTCCCCGCCGGCGAGCGTGAGCGTGAAATTGGCGATTTCGGGCGCGCTCCCCGGCTTGATGCGCACGACGATCGGACTGACGGTGAGGACCGACGTGCCGTCGAGACCGGGGATCTCGAGCACGAAGTCGTTGTAGCGGGCGAACTTCTTCGTGGGCCCATGGGGCCCGGCGACGAAATCCGGCCCCGCCGCCTTCTCCAGAACGTCCTCGGGCGCAAACTTGAGCCCGGCGATGCCGGGGCATCAGTCGTCCTGCGGCTGCTCCTGGATACCGGGGCCGATCCAACCCGGGCGGCGGAGCGCGAATGTCGAGAAGCCGGTGATCCTGGACGACTTGTAGAGCGTCCGCACACCCCCTCCATGCTGCGCGTACACGTCACGCGCGGGGTTCTCGCCGGCCAACGCGCCGCGCAACCACTCGAGCCCGACCGGCTCCAGGTACGGCTTGATCTTCAGGCTGACGTCGTCGCGCTGGGCCGGTCCCGGCCGGCGCCTGTTCCCCTCCTCGATGGTCGGGCAGCGCAGGTCGCCCCCTTCGGCCGCCTCGACCGGGCCGAGGTGATCCTTGCCGATGGTCCAGCCCTGGGCGGACGCGACCCCGGTCGCGGCCAGCAGGAACAGCGCGGCGATGGACTTCATGGCGGCCCTCCGTTGGAGTGATCCAACGACATAGAGTACATGATGGAGCGGCGAATCGGCCCCGGCTTGACGCCGGCAGCTCACTTCGTCGCGCGCGCCTCGCCTTCCCTCACGACCCGCTCGACGATCTTCTTGAACGTCTCGCGCTCGGCCGCCGTCGGCTGGACCTTCGACGTGCCGTGGTTGCAGCCGCCGGGCGCGCCGTTCGACCACGAGCGCTCGCCGCTCTTCACGGCGACGCCGGTGTCGAGCCCGTAGATGTCCTCGCAGCCCCTCGGGTCCTCGACCGGGAGCTTCCACGCCGCGTCGATCTCTTTGAGGAGCGCGTCGAACTCCTTGCGCGTCATCGTGCCGGTGGTGACGACGGGCTTCCCGTCCTTCAGCTTCATCATCTTCACCGTCACGGCGTCCTTCTCCGCGACGATGTCGATGGAGTGTCTCACCCTGGGCGCGACAATGCCGCCCACGATGCCGACGCGGAGCGAAATCGACGCCTTGTCCGGCTGATCCTGCATTCCCATCATGAGCGCCGCCAGTGACGCGATCGCGATCATGACCCTTGGACGTCTCCGGGCCGGCGGAGGTTCCCCACCACGGCCTCCGCCGCGCGCTCCGCCTGCCGCGCCTCCTCCTCCGTCGGCTCGTCGCCGCCCCACCGCGCGCGCGCGAACGTGTCCGTCAGGAGCGCGAGGTCCGCGCCGGCCGACGGGACGCGCGACGCGAACTCCGCGGGCGTCATGTCCGGCCGGCGGAGAATGCCCAGCCTGCCGAGACGATCCACGAAGCGCACGTACGCCCGCACGATCCTGCCCCGGACGCCCGAGTACTCGGCGGCGCCCCTGCGCCCGGGCGACGCCGACACCACCTCCTCGCCCCGCCGCCGCGCCTCCACCACCTCCAGCACCGGCACCGACTCGCCGCCGCGCGTCCGCAGCATCATCCACGCCGCCAGCCACGCGAGAATCCCGCCGCCCGCCATCGCCCACACGAGGTCGCGGTACGCCGCGGCGATCTGCTCCTTCGTCACCGTCCGTTTCACGCCGGTCCGCGTCAGCTTCGCGTACGGCGTCGCCGGCACCGCGGTGAAGAACGCGGCCAGCGCGACGACGACCGGTCCCACCGTCGCCAGCGCCGAGAACGTCGCGTGCGCCGTCGCTCCGCGGGCCGCGCCGGGATACGCCGCCAGCTTCCGCGCCGCGTTGTCGAACGCCAGGAACGCGCCGCACCACCCCGCGAACCCGCACACCGCGGCCCCCGCGACCACACCCCCCGGCACCGCCGCGAAGATCGTCATCACCAGCGCGTTCTGGATCGCTCCGAGATACCCGCGACCCAATCCGGCCAGCGCCAGGAAGAACGGCTGGATCGCCACGAACATCCGCGACGCGTGCCCGATGTCCTCGACGTCGCCGTTCGACACCGCGATCGCCGAGAACGCCAGCAGGCCGCCGTACGGGATCCACGACACCATGATGAGCCGCGTCCGCCCGCTCCGGTCGACGAGGGCGCCGAGCCACGGCCCCCACCACACGCCGAGCACGAGGGCCAGCGCGAGAATCGCCGCGCCCGCCGCCAGGCGCTGCCAGGTGAGCAGACCCGGCTCGTACGCCATCACCGCGTGCGACGCCGCGTGCAGAGACAGTAGATACACCGCCGCCGCGCGCGCGCGAAGCAGGCCGACGACGTGCGGCTTCATGAGGTGAAGAGCTCCGGACGTGCCAGCTCCGTCTCGAGCTCAACCTCGGCCGAGACGATGCACCCCGCCACGCCGCGCGACCGGAGGAAGAACCCCAGCTCGCGGCAGCGCTCCGCCGCCTCCGGCTTCGGCAGCGGCCACTTGTCCACCGGCGCGAACGACCACCCGTTCACGAACACGAGGAGCGGCCGCACGCCGCGCGCGCGGAACATCTCGAGGATCTCCGCGAGCCGCGCGTGCTCCACCGCCACCGTCCCGCTCATCACCGCCGCCGTGGACCCCGGCGGCAGGTGCGCGACGTGCCGCTCGACCACGTCCATCACGGGCGTCGACCCGTCCTGCGCGACGTGGATCAGCTCGTTGAGCGCGACCGCGAGATGCACCTCCCCGCTCCCCGGCGGGACGAAGAGCGGCCTCGCCCCTTCCGCGAACGCCTGCACCACGTCGCCGCGGCGGACGGCGGACCACACGAGCGACGACGCGGTGCGCACGACGTACTCGAGCGTCGACTTCCGCCCCGTCCCCGCGCGGTGCGCGCGGTCGAGGTCGAGAAACAGGGTGAAGTACGGCACGAGGTCGACCTCATACTCCTTCACGACCGGCGATCCGCGCCGCGCCGTCGCGGGCCAGTGGATGCGCCGGAGGTCGTCGCCCGGGCGGTAGTCGCGCGCGCCGAGGAAGACGGCGCTCTGCCCCGGCCGGCCGGCGGTCGCCTCCTGCGGGGAGAGACTCGCGATCGCCCCCAGCCGCTCGAGGCCGGCCACCTCGTGCACGCGCGGAAAGACGCTGAACATCTCCACGTTCGCCGCCGTGCGCGTGGCGTGGAAGAGCCCGAGGGCGTCGCCGGCCGTCAGCTCCATCGGCCCCACCGCGTACACGCCCCAGTGGCGCGAGCAGAAGCCGGTGTAGCTGAGCCGGCGGCGTCGCATGGCGGCGAGCGGCCCCGGCTCGAGCATGAGCTGGCGGTCGGCCATCCCCGGGCCGAACTGGTCGGCGAGCTCGAGGAGATGCGCGGCGCCGGCGCGGCGGCGGTTTTCCACGACCACGTCGACGGCGACCGCGTCCTCCTCGAACGCGCTCGGGTAGAGTTCGCGCCGCACGGCGAGCCCGCGCAGGCGGAGCCGCGCCGACACCCACCCGAAGACGAGCAGCGCGAAGACCGCGCCCGCGAGCGCGATGAGCGACGTCATGCGGAACGTGACGCCGAGCATGGCGACGGGCGCGAGCGCGACGAGGAGGAACGTGCGGTAGAGAGAAGCGCGCGCGGATTCCAGCATCTATGGAGACCTCGTACGGGGTCCGATGGGGGAAACCGCAAAGAACGCAAAGAGCGCTAAGAAGAGTACCTCCGCGTCCTCTGCGTCTTCGCGGTTCTCCGAGAATCCTCCCGGCGCTCGCAGCTCAAGCATCGCTCCACACTCCTTGGCGCCTTGGCGTCTTGGCGGTTGGTTCACTTGGCGCGCCCCCTCCGTGCTCTCACCTCCTCGTCAGCTCCTCCCTTGGCTCAAGCATCGCTCCACACTCCTTGGCGCCTTGGCGCCTTGGCGGTTGGTTCACTTGGCGCGCTCTCCTGTCGTCCTTCGCCACCATCATTCGACTCTTCTCTGCGTAGTCCTCTGGTTCGATCTCCGCTCCCTCCGGGCTCTCACTCCGGCTTTCGACACTCCAGAAGCATCCAAGGCACGGTCAGCGTCAGCTCCCCTCTCCGGTTCAGCCTCTCCTCCAGCTGCCCGAAGAAGACGCTCCGGTCGCCCTCCGGCAGCACCGCCTTCCACGCGTCGAGGAACGCGAGGCGGATGAAGTGGTGACGCACGAGCGCCGTCCCGCTCGCGAAACGCATCCGGAACCGTTCCTCCACGACGCGCGCGACGGTCCATCCCGCCGCCTTCACCAGCCCCTCCACCTCGGCTCGCGGCTTGCGCTTCTCGGCGATGTGCGCGTTCATCTCGTCGACCAGGTTCGCCTTCCCCGTCTCCATCAGGTGCGCCGCGAACTCGTCGTAGAACTCGATCATCGTCCCAGGCAGGTTCATCGTCGCCACGAGCTGCGCCCCCGCCTTCGCCACGCGGTGGCACTCGGCAAACGCGCCGCGCCAGTCGTCGGAGTTGTTGATCCCGTTGTTCGACACGATCAGGTCGAACCGCGCGTCGGGGAACGTCATGTGCTCCGCGGAGCCCTCGAGGACCTCGACGTTGCGCACGTCCCACCGGCGCAGCTTCAGCCTCACGCGGTCGAGCGCGGCCGTCCACGGATCGATGCCGACCACCCGTCCGCCCGGCCCGAGCCGCTCCGACAGCTCGATGAGCGGGAACCCCGTACCGCACCCGACGTCGAGCGCGACCATCCCCTCCTTCATGTCGACCGCGTCGAGGAGCGCCATCCCGAACGGCGCGCTCCAGAGCGGAAGCTCGTCGTACACCGACACGAACTCCGCGTCCGCGAGGACCGCCCGCTTCGTCCGGCCGGTGGACATGGGCTCCAGCTTACTCTATTTCGGCTGTGTCGATCGCTCACCGCCGTCGTGTCTTGTATCCTGCACCGATGCGCACGATCGCCGCTCTGCTGCTCCCCCTCCTCCTCGGCTGCTCCAGGGAGGAGCCGTCGTCCAGCTCGACCTCTTCGTCTTCGTCCTCGTCCTCCGCCCGCACCACGTGGCCGATCCGCGCGTCGCAGGGAGGCGTCGCGGGCGACGACGCGGGCGCGCAGGTCACGCTCCCGCCCGACGCCGTGAAGGACGACGTGGACGTGGCGATCACGTCGAGCGACGCCGACGACGCGGACGCCGCCGGGCGGACTTGGACGCTGAAGGTGGACGGCCGGGACCGCTTCACGTTCGAGAAGCCGGTGCGACTGTCCGTCCCGATCGACCGCTCGCGCGCGCCCGCGGACTCCGAGGTCGCGCTCTGCGTCCAGCAGGACGGCGACTGGCAGCCGGTGCCGGGATCGCGCGTCGAAGGCGACCGCGCGGTCGCGGACGTCGGCCACTTCAGCACGTACGCCCCGCGGAAGATGTCGAACGACGAGCGCAAGCGCTGGCTCAATCGCGAGTACTGGCACGGCACCGTGCACATCTCGATCTACGGCTCGGGTCGCCGCGGGAGCGACGGCGACGAGACGAGCTTCAACATCGGGCGCGACGTGCAGATGACGTTCCGCATCCCCCAGCAGCCCGGCGAGGCGGCCGGCGCGCTCGCGCTGGAGAGGTTGCGGAAGTCCGGGATGAAGCTCCCGAAGGACGCCGAGAAGGGCATGCTGGAGCTGCTGACCGTGCGGCACTGGACGACTCCGTACCAACCCAAGGACGAGGACCGCACGGAACTCCGGTTCACGATCGACGACCGCTACGACAGCAGCGGCGAGGAGGACGGCGAAGGGGGCCGCACGGGCGAGCGCTACGAGTCGCACGGCCGGCTCAAGGGAGAGCAGAACGAGAAGGTCGCGGCGACGCACCGCCTGAAGATCGACACGGCCAAGGGGACGTACACGTTCTCCGGCCAGCACGACCTGACGACGAAGCTCAAGCTGACCGAGTGGGCGACCGGCACGCCCGAGAAGACCCTCGAGCTGCCCGCGCGCTACCGGTACGAGTTCAAGGACCGGCCGCTGCCGACGAAGGGCAACGTCATCAAGGGCCGGCTGAAGATCCCCCGGAAGGAAGCCGACAAGTACATCGGTCAGATCCCGTCCGGATGGTCGTTCGACTTCGGCTCGCTGCGCGGGTCGATCTCGTGGACGCTCTCGCCCGGGCCGCCGCTCGTGGCGCGGATCCGTCCGCCGTACGCGTACAAGCGCGGCGACCTCGTGACGCTCGACGGCTCCGGGTCGCTCGGCGACATCCAGGAGTACCGCTGGCGCGTGAAGGTGGAGGAGAGCCTCGCGGACGCGCCGGCCTGGCCACGCGAGTACACGGGGCCGAAAGTGACGTTCCGCGCGCTCTGGGACTTCACGGCCGAGCTCGAGGTGACGAGCCGGACCGGCGGCATCGACGGCACGGACCAGCTCATCGAGATCCGGCCGCGCGAGGGGTGGCGGACGACATGGACGACGCCCACGCAGGGAGACCTGACCGCCGCGCCCATGATCGCGACGGAGAAGCGAATCGGCCTCAACGAGTGCGCCAAACACCCGGAGGACAAGGGGGGACACAGGATCCACAAGACCACGGCGAGCGGCAAGACGTGGAGCGACGTCTACGAGATCGGGAGCGTGGAGGAGGACGGCGGTCCCTTCGCCGGGATGCACTACATCGTCAAGCAGAGCCTCGATGTCGACCGCATCGAGCGGGTCAACCGGAGGCTGAAGCCGGGCGGCGACGTCTACAATCTGAACAAGGACAAGGGGACGCTGGCCGCCGTCGAGGCGCTGCTCGCGCAGGTGAAGGCGCACGAGGCGGCGCACAGCTCGCTCATGAAGAAGGAGCTCGACCGCCTCGTCCAGGCGGGCCAGGACCCGGCCGAGCAGATCGAGATGGTGGTCGCACTCACGTCCGCGTCCGCGCAGGAGCGCGCGGACGACAAGATTCGCGCCGCGGAGACGGCGCTGGTGAACGCGAGCTCGGAGAAGAACGTCAAGGCGATCCTGCGGAGGAACCGCGACTTCCTGAAGCACGTCGCGGTGTGGCTCCCCGCCGCGCCCGGCGCGCCCGACAACAGGGAGCCGACGCCGCTCGGACAGCTCAGCGAGATCGGGGATGAGTGAACTCCGCGACGCGAGCGTCGTACACTATCCCGCATGATCTTCGCCCTTGTGATGGCGTTCGCCCTCCCGCAGGGACCGGTGAAGCCGGAGAATCCGGACGAGCGTGACGATCCCGTGGTCGCCTGGGCCGGGCCGTCGAGCCGGCCGCACTCGTTCTACGACGTGCGCCGGCTGCGGGTCCCGGGCGAGCTCGACCACCTCGAGACGTCCGCCCGCGCGCTGGCCGGGGCCGTGAAGGCGCGCGCGTTGACGGCGGAGGCGGCGCTGGCGAACGCCCGCGCCCTCTTCGACGCGGAGGAGTGGAAGGCGTTCGCCGCGTCGAAGGAGGCGAGGGACGCGTCGGCGCTCCAGGGCAGCGCGGCCACCAAGCTGATGAACGGCGACGCCCTCGGGGCGGTCGCCTGCCTGCTCCTCGCGCGGGACGCCGAGCCCGGGGACGCCAACGTCGCCTTCAATCTGGCGGGCATGCTCGCGCACGCGGGCCTGCCGAACGAGTGCCTGGCGCTCCTGGACGCGATGGAAAAGGCCGGGAAGAAGCCCGAGCCCGCGCTTGGCCTGGACGCCGACGCGACGGTCGCGGCTGTGCGGGGCTACGCGCTGCTGGCGATCGGGAAGCTGGACGACGCCGAGGCGCAGGCGCGCGTCGCGGTGGCGAAGGAGCCGTTCCTGTCGGAGGCGACGTTGCTGCTCGTGTCGCTGGAGCTCCTCAAGGGGCAGCGCGACAAGGCGCGGAAGAGCTACGTGCAGGGCGTGTGGCGGCGGCGCGCGTCGCCGCTCATGGTGTGCGACGCCGGCAAGGACAAGCCCCCGGAGCCGCAGGCGCCGCCGACGTCGGACGACGCGAAAGCGCAGGAGGCGGACACCCTGCGCATCGCGCCCGAGGAGTTCTTCGACCTCTCGCGCGGGAAGGCGGGCAAGCTGCCGCAGTTCAACCATCCGAACACGCTCGATGAGGCGCGCGCGCTGCTCGAGAAGCTCCGCACGCTGCAGGCGAAGGTCGGGGCGGACATGATCGCCGACACGATGGCCAGTTCGACCGTCGTGATGTCCGACCTCTCGAAGCGCGCGAAGACGTCCGCCGAGGCGAGATGCGAGGCGATCTCGCAGTCGATCGAGGGGCTGGAGGAGCACCACGCGGTGGTCGGCGGCCTCCACCGCAAGCAGGACAAGGCATACCGGGACCTCTTCGAGCACCTGCAGCGGATCGGGAAGGAGCAGAACGAGAAGCTCGTCGCGCTCTTCAAGGAGGGCGGGGACCGCGACAAGGAGTATCGCGAGGTCGCGGAGGTGACGCTGGGCAAGGTGCGCGCGCACATCCAGGGGTACGAGGTCGTCCTTCGCCGTCACCACCGCGTGTGGCACCGCTACGCGACGGGGCTGGCGAGCAACCTCGGCGACAAGCCATGGCTCCGCATGCAGACGCTGCGCATCCACGGGCAGACGGGCGCGCTGTGGCTGAAGCTGCTGCAGGCGGTGGAGGCGGCGTACCGCCTGGCGCTGCTGCCGCCGTTCAAGGCCGAGAAGGCGAAGGCGGCCGCGGAGCCGGGCGACCTCGAGAAGGAGGACGTCGAGGGGTGTCCCGACGGGCTCAAGGGCCACGGCCTGAAGTTCGAGATCGGCGAGGCGATCGGACTGAAGTTCTCGCTCAAGCTCCAGTGCGAGAAGGTGAACATCGAAGTGGCGAAGGACATCGTAAAGACGCCGAAGGGATCGCCCATCGAGGCCGGCGTGGGCGGATTCGTGCAGCTCGAGCTCTCGCGCAAGGGCGACGCGACGGTGTTCCTCGGACCGAGGGGGAAACTCGGAGTGGCGAACCCGCTCACGGGCACCTCCGCCGGCATCAGCGCGAAGGAGGGGGTCTACGTGAAGTTCGACAGCCAGGGGGTGAAGGACGTCGGGACGAAGATCCTGGCGGAGTCGTACGCCACCGTGGGGAAACTGTCGTCGACGACGAAGCTGGTCGAGAAGACGTTCAGCTTCATGCCGTCGGTGCCGGCCCCGCGGGGCGGTCCGAACCTTCCGGTGTTCGTCGGGAAGTAGGAGGCGCCGCGCACGCTATCATGTCCGCATGAGACCCGCCCCGCTCGCCCTGCTCCTTCTCGTCGCCTGCGACTCCGGTACGCCGTCGGCGCCCGGCGCGTCCCCGCCTCCCCCGCCGGCCGCGGCCGCCCAGACCGTGCGCATCACCGCGGATGCGGGCGGCGTCGTGGGCCGCGAGGACGAGACGAGCGCGCGGCTCACGTTCCCGGCGGGCGCCGTCAAGAGCGACGTGGAGGTCTCCCTCGCGCCGCGCGACGCGGGCGCGTTCGCCGCCCCGGGCACGCGCGTGCTCGGGCAGGTCTGGACCTGCCTCGTCGACGGCCAGGAGCACTACAAGTTCGCCAAGCCGGTGCGGCTGTCGCTGCCGTTCGACCGCACGCGCCCCGTGCCGGACCTGTCCGTCTGGAAGGACGGCGGGTGGCAGCCGGTCGGGGGCGCGCGCGCCGATCACAAGACCGGGCGCCTCACCGCGCAGATCAAGCACTTCAGCGACTACGCGTGCACGGAGAGCGACACCGTGAGCCGCGACCCGGACGACGTGCGCAAGAAGTGGACCCACGTGAAGGCGTGGCACGCCACCGTCCTCATCGCGGTCCACGGCAGCGGCGAGCGCGGCGGATCCGACGGCGGCTACCACCGCTACACGATCAACCACGAGGCGCAGGCGAGCTTCATCCTGCCGACCGTGATGGGCGAGCTCGAGACGCTGGCGGGCATGGAGCAGATGAAGAAGAAGGGCATGTCGCTGACGCCGCAGATGGCCGACCAGATGAACAAGCTGATGAACGTGCGCCACTGGCAGATCCCGGCCTTCAACGGCACGCCCGACGACGAGACCGACCTCAGCGCCAACATCGACGACACGGACGACATCCGCGGACACCCGGCCGGCGAGGGCGGCAACCGGCTGCCGACGATCGAGCGCCATTCGTACGCGCGGGGGAATTTCACCGGCAAAGCGGCGGGCGCTCATTCGCTCGAGATCGATCTCCTCAAGGGCACCTGGTCGCTCCGGATGGACGACATGAAGGCCGGCACCGCGACGGTGCACGACGGCAGCAAGAGACCGCCCGTCACCGTCGCCCTGAGCGTGGAGGGCGCGTTCCTCAACCGGCCGCTCCCGACCGAGGGCCGCGTGATCCGGGAGACCATCCGCCTGAGCCCGGCCGAGTTCGACGACCAGATCCGGGGCGTCAGGACGCCGTCCTACGACTTCGGCTCGGTGCGCGGCGTCGTCATGATCACGCTCTCGCCGGAACCGCTCGAAGAAGTCGAGCTGGTGATCGCGCCGGAGGGATACAAGGAGTGGATGCCGCGCGGCGGCGCCGACACGAAGACGCGCGGCAACACCATCAAGGTGACTACGAAGCTCCAGCGCCGGGGCGGCGGCACGCCGCGGGACGCGACGCTCAAGGACGTCGAGATGCACCTCGAGGCGGTGTCGGAAGAGCCGGGCGTCTGCCTCAACGTGCCGAAGGACGGCGGCGGCGAAACGACCCCGGACCTGAAGTTCGGCGCGGAGAGCGACGGCGAAGTCGCCGATGAGGGCCGGCGCGTCCGCAAGAACGGGAAGTTCCTCTCGGTCACCGCCACGGTGGAGTGTTTCGACTGGGGCGCGTCGGGGCACATCACGGCCCGCGGGACGCTCACGGACGGCCGCCCCGTGTGGGGCACGCTCGAGGGGGACCCGACGACGGAGCTCGTGCTGCTGCCGCATCGCGAGTCCGGGTCGAGGGTCGCCGACACGTGGAAGAGCCAGTGCGGCGGCGGCAAGGACAACGACGACAACGACCGCCAGACCGGGAACACCAACCACGGCGACGGTCTGACGGTCTACGAGGAGTACCGCGGCCTGATCGTCAAGGGGAAGCACACGCGCGACCACGGAGAAGATCAGCGGCTCACGACCGGCCGGAAGGACCTGATCGTCGACGACAGCAAGATCGGCTCCGCGGCGGACGACGGCATCAAGATGTTCGAGAGCGCCTCCGGCATCAACATCGTGCGGGTGGGCAAGGATGAGCTCGCGACGACGCGCCAGGTGAACCCGAACCGCGGGAAGATCACGGTGACGGCGCAGCACGGGCTGCGGCTCATCGACGATCCCGCCCTTCAGGCGGCCGGCGCGACGGACGACGGCACGTCGCCCAAGGGCGTCGCCGAGGTGAAGGTCAACACGGCGCTGATCCGCAGCCTGATCCAGCAGAACGTGCGCAACCTCCTGACGCTCAACCCGCCGATCCGGGCTCCGTTCACGGCGAAGGACCACGTGGACCAGACGATCGCGCACGAGCTGGCGCACGGCGTGGGGGTGGACCATCACGGCTTCCACGACGAGTATCCGCTCGCGGACCTCTACGCATACGCGCGCAGCACGGGCGCGCGGCTCTTCAACCGCGACGGGAGCGTGCTGAATCCCGCGACGCGGAGCGGCGACGCGGGGAAGATCGGCCGCAGTCCGTGTGAAGCGAGCGGCGACGTCGAGTGCATCATGTGCTACACGCTGAACTACCAGTGGGCGTATCACGGGAGCGACTTCTACGAGGTCCCGGTCGTGGCGCCCGGCCGGACGTTCTGCACGAAGCCGGACGGGACGGGCTACAACGCGCGGCGGCGCCAGGGGGCCGACGGCAAGCCGATGAACGGCGCCGACGGCCGGCCGCTGCCGAGCCTCTTCGGCGGCGCGCGCTCCGGTCAGGGGAACTGCCTGGCGGCGATGCAGGTGCGGGACCCCTGATCGCGGCGGTCGTCACGCACGAGTCCGGAGATGCCACTGCCGGATGGCGCGCGCGAGGCGGCCCAGAGCGCAGGCGGCCTCCCATGCCACGAGTCCCGCCAGGGCCGCCGCCGCGCCCCCCACCAGGTCGCGGGCGACGTAGCTCCACGTCATGTCGAGCGGCAGCGGCGGAGCCTTCTCTGGGTGCTCCAGCCAGAACCCGGCGTTCCGAACGAGGTCGTCCCACTCGGACGGCGACGGCGAGTACGTCATGCTGCCCGCCAGCGGCGCGGCGCACCGCACGAGCGCGACCGTGAGCCAGGCCAGGCCCCAGAAGGGCCACGCGCGACGCGTGCGAAGGAACGCCCATCCCATGAAGCCGGCGAGAAAGTAGGCGCCGTAGCCCACGGCCTCTTTCGACCACGCGAGGTCGAGGTAGGCCTTCAGGGAGAAGGGGAGACGCCAGGCGTAGTGGTGGTGGATCCACGGCCAGGCGAAGATCCAGGCGACCGTCGCGACGAACGCGGCGAGCACGCGCCAGGCGACTCTGCCGTCGCGCGCGGGGGGCGTTACGGTTTCGACCGACACGACTTCTCCTGAAACAAGCAATGCTGCAGGGATGGAGAAGCGCGGGACGCGGGAAGTTACAGCGAAGGCCCCCCCACGCCGTCGCAGGGCTCGTAATCCACCGGAACCGCGCTTGGGGGGAGCGCCTACTGCTCCTTAAGGAGGGCAGGCCGGCTCGTAGTCGACGGGGACTTCCACACGGTGCAGGACGTCATCCACCACCTTCGCGCCGTCCACCCCCTGCACGCGCGAGCGCGGCTTCACCACCACCCGGTGCGCGAGCACGGAGGGCGCCAGCCGCTTCACCACGTCCGGCGTCACGAACCGCGCGCCGCCGATCGACGAGAGCGCCTGCGCCGTCCGCATGAGCGCGAGCGCCCCGCGCGGGCTGGCGCCGACGGCCACGTGGTCGTGATGCCGGGTCGCCGCCGCGAGCTGCTGGATGTACTTCACGATCGCGTCGTGTACGAAAACGCGCGCGCACGTCTTCTGTGCGTCGGCCAGCGCCGCGAGATCCGCCACCGGCTGGAGCGCGCCGAGCGGATGCTCCTCGCGCTGCGCGATCATCACCTCCGCCTCGGTCGCGTCGTCCGGATAGCCGATCGACACGCGCACGAGGAAGCGGTCGAGCTGCGCCTCCGGCAGCGGGAACGTGCCGGCAAGCTCGACCGGGTTCTGCGTCGCGATGAGGAAGAACGGCGCGGGGAGCGCGTGCGTGACGCCGTCGACGCTCACCGTCCGCTCCTCCATCGCCTCCAGCAGGGCCGACTGCGTGCGCGGCGTCGCGCGGTTGATCTCGTCGGCGAGCAGGACGTTCGTGAACACCGGCCCGCGGCGGAACTCGAACGCGAGGTCCTTCGGGTTGTAGACGGAGACGCCCGTCACGTCGCTCGGCAGGAGGTCGGGCGTGCACTGGATGCGGCGGAACTCCGCGGCGATCGACTTCGCGAGCGCCCGCGCGAGGACCGTCTTGCCGGTGCCCGGCACGTCCTCGACGAGCACGTGCCCGCGGGCGAGCAGCGCCGCGACGACCGTCTCGACGGCCTCGCGCTTGCCGAGGATGACGCGCTCGACGTTGTCGATGAGCCGGGCGAAGACCGGTTTGTCCGCCATCGTGTCCCTGCTGGTGGCTGCGAGCCCGCGGCCAACGGCTACTTCTTCCTCCTCGTGTCGATCGGCTTCAGCCGGATGATGATCTCCTTCGTCTGCGCGTCGCGCTGGGCGTCGATGAACATCTGGCGGCGGCACCCCGGGCACGTCAACTTGCCGCCGAGGTCCTCCTTCTTGATGAGCGCGGGCTCGCCGCACGGGCAGGTCGTGTACATGACGCCGGGGATCGTCTCGCGTTTGGACGTGAACGGCTGGACGATCTCACGCTCGGAGAACGTGGCGGGTTCGAAGGGGTCCGTCGCGCCGAACTGCGCCTTCTCGAACTGCGCCTCCTCGAACGCGGGCGGGCGCCTGCCCTTCTCGGTGGTCATGTCGATGACGAACTGGCCGTCGCGGCTCGGCTCCCGGGGGCGCTCCATGATGATCGGCGGCGCCTCGATGTTGCGCACCTGCTGCATTTTCTTGCGGACCGTCGTGGCGCCGGACTTCTTCGGCGGCGCCGCCGCGGGCGGCTTCTGCTGGACGCGCGTCGGGAAGCTCGCGATCACCTGCTCGCGCCCGTGCTGGTCGCGCGTGATGCGCACCTGCAGCTCGAGGTCGCACTTCGCGCAGGTCTGGACCTTGTTGACGTCCTTGCGTTCGAACCAGACCTCGTTGCCGCAGCGGCAGCGCGCCTTGCAGAAGGCGTCGAGCTTCGCGCCCGCGGCATCGAACGGCTTATCGCGACGGTTGGCGGACATGCTTCTGCTTCTGGGACCCCGGCACACACTCCGGGTCCTCGGCAATGAGCTTGTCGACGATGCGCGCGGCCGCCGCGGCGTCGGTCACGCCGCACGTGCGCTGCACGTAGGCGATCGCGTCCTCGCGGCCGCCGAATCGGATCGAGTTCTTCACGAGTTCCCGCGTGATGGGCGAGATGTCCTGCGTGGACATCGACACCGGCCCGCCCAGGCTGATCGGTCCGGGCGCGGAGTGCAGGAGGCTCGGCCGCCCCTGCAGGAGCGGGTTCGCGTGCGGCTCCTCGCCGATGCGCACCGGCACGGGCGAGTTGACGACGCGCGACGCGGCGACCTGCGTGGGGCCGATGTTCGCGGGCGGCGCAACGACGGGCTTCGGGGGGGGCGGCGGGGGCATGACCGGACGCTTCGGCTCCTCGATGACGAGGACGGGCTCCGGCTTCGGCGCGACCGGCCTGGGCTGGCTCGGCGGCGCGCCATGCACGCGCGGGGCCTGCGCGGCCGGGGCCTGATCGTTGCGGCGCTGGTTGAGCCGCTCGCGCACGCGCTGCCCGAGCTCGCCCGGATCGACGCCGAGGTGCGACGAGAAGCGCAGCATGAGCTGCTTCTCCTGCGACTCGAGGCGGCCGTCGGCGCAGACGATGTCGAGCATCTCGTCGAAGAGCGCCTGCTTGCCGGCGGGCGTGGGCGGGATCGCCACCGTGAACGCGCCCTGGAGGCCCTTCTGGATGAACTCGTCGGCCTCGCCGCGCGAGATGCCGAACTCCGCGGCCTTCCGCGCGAGGTACTGCCGCTCGGCGTCGGCCATGCGCCCGTCGATGGCGGCGCAGGCGACGAGCGAGGTGAACGCGCGGCGGGTGGCGGCGTCGAGGGCCATGGCGACCTCCAGTATAGGGCAGATTGCGGGATCGCGGATCGCAGATTTAAGACTCTCCGGCGCGCGATCTGAAATCCGAAATCGGAAATCCGAAATCCGGCTACAATCCCGCACATGCTGCGGACGATCGCCGTGGCGGCGGCGCTGGCGCTGGTCGGCCCGCAGGAGCCGCCTTCGCCGGCGCTCGATGCGCCGGACGGGCTGGCGGGCTTCGGCGCGCAGGACCGCTTCAAGGACAAGACGGCCGAGAGCGCCCTCGGAATGGCGACCGCGGAGCACCGCCTGGGCGCGGAGGCGGGGGCGGCGATCCTCGAGAAGGGCGGAAACGCCGTCGACGCGGCCGTCGCCAGCGCGTTCGCGATGGCCGTCGCGCTCCCGAGTCACTCGGGGCCGGGCGGCCGCAGCCAGCTGCTCGTCGTCCTCAAGGACGGGAGCGCGTTCCACGTCGACGGCGGCACGGAGGTGCCGGCGCTCTCGGGCGCGGACGCGGACACCGGCGGGTGGAAATCGATCTGCACGCCGGGCAGCGTCGCGGCGCTGGCGATGGCGCACAAGGAGGCGGGATCGCTCGCGTGGAAGGACGTGCTCGCGCCGGCGATCGAGCTCGCGAAGGAGAAGAACGCGACGCTCGCGGACACGCTCGCGGCGATCGCGGAGGACTGGACGAGCCTCTACACGGGCAAGCTGGCCGACGCGATCGACGAGGAGATGAAGGAGCACGACGGGTACGTCCGCAAGTCGGACCTGGCCGCCTACAAGGCGGTGAAGCGCGAGGTGCTCAAGACGACGTTCCGCGGCTACGAACTCGTGACGTGCGACAAGCCCGCGAGCGGCCTGACCGTGATCGAGGCGCTCAACATCCTCGAGACGTTCGACTGGTCGAAGCTCGCGGGCGCCGACCGCGAGCACGTGACGATCGAGGCGCTGCGGCTGGCGTTCGAGGACCGGCGGATGCCGGACAACGTCAGCCGCCTGTCGAAGGACTACGCGAAGAAGCGCGCCGCGGAGATCGACCTCGCGAAGCCGGGCAAGCCGAAGCTGGACCGCGACGACGAGGGCGACACGACGCACGTCTCGGTCGTGGACGCCGACGGCAACGCGTGCGCGTTCACGCAGTCGCTCGGCCCGTGGTTCGGCGCGGGCAAGTCGAAGCTGGGCTTCTACTGGAACGCGACGCAGGGCGTGGCGGGGCGGGTCGCCGCCGGCAGGCGCCACACGACGGGCCAGTCGCCGACGATCCTCCTCAAGGAAGGGAAGCCGGCGCTGGTGGTCGGCAGCGCGGGCGAGTCGCGGATCATCAGCGCGGTGGCGCAGACGATCCACCGCGTGGTGCACTACGGTCAGCCGCTGCGGGACGCGGTCTTCGCGCCGCGCTGGCACTGGGAGGGGGCGGCCCTCACGGTGGAGTCGCGCGTGGCGGCGTCCGAGCTCAACGTGCCGGACGCGGTGATGGCGTCGCTCAAGGAGCGCGGGTTCCGCGCGAACCTGCGGCGGAGCGACGCGATGTTCGGCCGCGTGCAGGCCTGCGTGTGGGACGCGGAGAAGAAGACGTGGACGGGCGTGGCGGACCCGCGCGGGACGGGCGCGGCGCGCGGCGCGACCCGAAGGAAACCGCGCAGAAAACCGCAACGAGCGCAAAGGACGCAAAGAGGCGGAACCGGGCGGAGGCGTGGAACAAGGCGGTGACTCCCGTCGGAGACAACCAGGAAGGCAACCGCAAAGCGCGCAAAGGACGCAAAGAGAACCGACGGTACAGGAGCGTTGAGATAAGGCGATGACCCTCGGCCGCAGAACGCGCAACGAGAGAAGAG
>Ga0187893_10005759_pt1 | contig 21867 bp, 16 predicted proteins | sample MA1701074metaG_FD_139574 | JGI IMG/M metagenome (GOLD analysis project Ga0187893, IMG submission 139574) | White microbial mat communities from a basaltic lava cave in the Kipuka Kanohina Cave System on the Island of Hawaii, USA - MA170107-4 metaG ...
CCTTGATGCCTTCCGGCGGGTTCAGGCTCATTCCGGACGTATGCGTCATGAGATCGCGCAACGTCACCGACCGGCCGGGACGACGTAACGTGATCGTTCCTGTGCCTTGCGATTCCACCACCCACTGGCCTCGAAACTCCGGCAGATACTTTTCAACGGGATCCCCGATGCTAAGACGGCCTTCTTCGGCCAGCATCATGGCGGCCATCGCCACAATAGGCTTGGTCATCGAGTGAATCTGGAAGATCGCGTCGGCCTTGATCGGCTGCTTTGTTTCCAGGTCGGCGTATCCCACGGCATCCAACGCAGCCACTCTGCCATGGCGCGCAACAAGCGTGACAATGCCGGCAGCAGTGCCCTTTTCAACGAACTGCTTCATGCGGGCCGGGATCTGCCCGAGACGCGCTGGATCAAGGCCGGTCTTTGCCGCATCATTGTTGACGGCCGGCGAGCCGGCGAACAAGTAACCTGCCAGAAGAACAGAAAAGAGCAGACGCATCATGGATGGGAGCATAGGAACATATCCGCGTCACTGTTTGCAGCTTCGGCCCCAGACAACCCGCATGAAGCCGATACTACCAACAGCGAACGCCCTCTCGTTTGGATTGAGCAGTGGGAACTCTACCAGCGCCGGAAGGCATCTCCTGGCGCCTATCGATAAACCTCGCTGCGATGCCGCACGCGGTGTACTCGAATGATGCGCACAGAATCAGCAATTTCGTACACGACTCGATAATCACCAACACGAATCCGCCAATCGCTTTTCGAACCGGTCAGCTTGCGGCATCCGGGCGGGCGAGGATCCATTTTCAAGGCGGCAATCGCTTCTATGACCCGATTATGGACTCTGGACGGCCAGCGAAGCAGCTCCTTTTCCGCATTTCTTTCCAGGAGGACTTCATCCATGTCGCTTCGATTTTCGGGCGGACAGGTACTTCTCGAGGGATCGGTAGCGCATCGGCTTCAGTCGAGCTCGACGAAGCCAAGCGACATCTTCGGCATCCTCAAGACGCTCTAGCAGTTCTTGATAGACTTCAATTGGCAAGATGACGGAAACGGGCTTTCCGTTGCGAGTAATCAGTTCAGGCCCCGCAAGTGAGGTTTTCATGGTTAAATTTTAGCATAGCCATGTTGTGTACTTCGCGTATCGCCAGATTCCGGTAGTGGGTCAGTTTGAAAAATGCCGAAAAACGAGAAGAAGCAGATAAGCAACTATCACCATAATGATCCCGATCAAGAAAAATCGGAGGCATCCCGAAAGAGCTTTGGTTCCGCCTTCCAAAATCCTCTCTTGATCTTCTTTTGCGAATAGACCCTCTTGCTTGTGTTGAGAGTCTTTTTTGTTATCTTCTGGAGGAGTAGGCACGGTGTAGTCCTCTTAGTTGACTAGTTCCACGACCTACCGAACGGTCCAGACATGATCCGCAACACCCGCCTCCATCGCTGGCGTTACCCGCCGCGTCTGATGCACCCTGGCAAAGTTGTAGTACATGAAGTGCAGGGCTACCGCGAGCATCAGGTTCTCGACCTTCTTGCCGAAGCCATTAACTCGTTGAGATGTGCTCCGAATCTGGGTTCCCGGTCACATTATTGACGATAGTTCCGATGCATTCGGCTGGAGAATACCGCGTGCCATTGGCTGGAGGCCCACCAGTTGCGCATAGTCGATGTCTGACCCGAACGCATCTTTAACAGCTGATAATAAGCCTTGTGCCCGTCTGTTGTAAGCTGGACACCGTTCTTGAGCCTTCCGGCTAGATCGCGCATGAAGTGGTAGGCACAACCGGCATTACGTAAGCCAACAAAGAACGAAGCAATAACCTTCGTATCGGCGCAAATCGCCGTCCACGTCCAAACATCCCCGTAGCCCAGATTTCCAGTGAACACCAGCCCGGATGCCGGGGGGCGCACGCACTCTTCAGGCAAGAATGCCCTTGATGACATTCCCGTGAACGTCGGTGAGGCTCACGTCACGGCCGCCGAAGCGATAGGTCAGCTTCTTGTGATCGAGTCCGAGAAGCTGCAGGATGGTGGCGTGGAGATCGAACACTTCGGTGACGTTCTCTACTGAACGCATGCCGACATCGTCGGTCGCTCCATAGACCGTTCCGCTCTTCAGGCCGCCGCCCGCCATCCAGACCGTGAAAGCAGTCTCGTGGTGATCACGACAATCCGGCTTGGGTCCATGCGGCGTGCGGCCAAACTCGGTGGCCCAGACGATCAGCGTCTCCTGCAGCAGGCCTCGAGATTTCAAATCCTTGAGCAGCGCAGCAATCCCTTGATCCGTGATGAGGGCGTTGCCCTCGTGGCCTTTCTTCAACTCCGTATGCTGGTCCCAGGTACCGTTGTTCCCTCCATAGACTTCCGGACAGGTGATCTCGACAAAGCGCACACCAGACTCAATGAGACGCCGGGCACGCAGGCATTGCGTGCTGTAGAGCCGTTTGTTCTTGTCGGCTGCGTCCAATCCATAAAGCTTCTTCGTTGCTTCGCTCTCCTTGTCCAGGTTCAAGACGTCGGGCACCACCGATTGCATCTTGTAAGCCATTTCGTAGTTCTCAATCGCAGACTCAACCGCATCATTCCTGCGGATCGATTGCAGGAACCGCCGGTCTTCTTGAAGCAGCACATCGAGTTTCGCGCGCTGGATCTGAGGGTCTTTGTCGGCCGGCTCGATATTGACGACAGGTTTGCCATCAGCCTGCATGGGCGTGGCCTGATACGTCGCGGGCAGGAAGCCGTTGGAGAAGTTTTCCAAACCGCCCGGTGGCACCGCGCCGGCATGCAACAACACGTATCCAGGAAGGTTCTTGTTCTCGCTGCCCAGCGCATAGTTAACCCATGAGCCCAGGCTTGGAAATCCGCCGGTGTTGCGTCCCGTATGCATCAGCAGGTTGGCGCGCGGGTGAAGCGGAAATCCAGAAACCATGGAGCGGATGACAGTGATGTCGTCCACACAGCCTGCCACGTTTGGAAACAGATCACTCACCCAGATTCCCGACTGCCCGTGCTGCTTGAACTCCCACGGACTCTTCACCCACTTGCGATTAATTTCTTTCTTGGCGCCCACCTGGTAAAACCCATCGAAGGGCTTGCCATCCAGCTCCGTCAGCTTCGGCTTCGGGTCAAACGTGTCCACATGCGAAGCCCCGCCCGGCATGAAGCAGAAAATGACATTCTTGACCTTGGGCTTGAAGTGGAGCGTTGGAGCCGCAAGACCCGCGTAACCCTTGTCTGACATCAGCGCTGAAAGCGCCATCAGTCCAAAACCGTTCGAGGCGTATTTGAGAACGTCACGCCGCGACAGAGATCGCGGTGCACAGCCTGGGCATTGAGACTCTGACGGATGATGGCTCATAAATTACGATCCTCCTGCTTCCAGCACACAAGAATCCGGCGTCACTCTCAAACTGACTCGATACACCGTTCAGATGGATTCTCAGTGCAAATAAATAAACTCCTTGAGATTGAAAATAGCATGCGCCATGTCTTTCCAGACCTCGCGGCTTTCGAGAATTTTCTCGGAATCTGCTTTGTGAAGGCTCGCCAGTTCTTTGGCAAGCTCCGCAAATCGAGCATGTTCGGCGTCATCCGGCAATCTTCCAAGCGCCGTGCGAAACATGGAATCCAGTCGCGACTCCACGGTCGGCGCCTGAGCTTTGATCAGGTTGTCCGCCCAGACTCCCGCCTGGTCGAGGACGAACGGATCATTCAAAAGCGCCAGAGCCTGTGCCGGCACGTTAGTGGTATCGCGGTTGCCGCGCGCAACCGTGGGATTAGGAAAGTCGAACGTGTCGAGAAAGCGCGAACCTTCGTGCCGTGTCACCTTGATATAGATGCTGCGACGCCCGTTGCCATCGAGCGGACCCTGGTGAAGCTTGCGATAGTCCTTTGGCTCTTCGCGGTAGGGTTGAATGCTGGGACCATACATCGTGCGATCCAACCGGCCGGAAACAGCTAGAATTGCATCACGAATTGACTCACCTTCGAGGCGCCGGACGGGATAGTAGGACAAAAGCCGGTTCTGGGAATCGCTCGCAAGGGCTTCCGGCGGGGCCTGACTGGATTGCTGAAATGTCTGCGACATCAGCAAGAAGCGAATTTGCTTCTTAACCGACCAGCCGTCCCGGACAAACTGCACTGCCAGCGCATCCAGCAACTCGGGATGCGAAGGCTGCTCGCCGTAGACCCCGAAATTGTCAGCGGTTGGCACAATGCCTCGTCCAAACACATGGAGCCAGATCCGGTTCGCCATGACGCGAGCCGTCAGTGGATTTGAAGGGCTTGCGATTAAGTCGGCAATCTCGAGACGGCCGCTTCCGAATGCCTTCACACCCTCCTGCGTTCCTGTGATGAGCTCAAGAAATCCACGCGGCACGATCTTACCAGGATGCTCTGCGTCTCCAGCAGGCAGTACCGGGAAGTCGTAGCCTGCTTCGAGATCAGCCAGGCCGTTGAACGTCTGGGGTGCCGCAATGCTGGATTCGACCAACCGATACTCCTCGATGAGCTCCTGTAAACGGGGCGTCTGGTTAAACAGATTCGTAATCAGTCCGTTCTCCAGAAGCCAGCCGATCCAGCGGGCATCCTCGTCGGTGGACTGATCGAGAACCCACCGATCCAGTGATCGTCGAACGATCGAAGCGTATCGCTTGGCGAGATCATCAAGGTTGGCCGGGGCTCCGCCAGCAAACAGCGGCGCCAGATGGGACAGCTCATCTTGCGGAGATTCATCCGCATCGTGCAGAAAGGCGCGCGCAATGCCAAAGTAGGAGTAGGGCGAGTCGATCTGAGCCTGAGTGACTTTGAGGCGGCCCGGTCGGTCGGGGATTCTCGGGTTGCTACCTTTCGTTACCAACTCGACATAGAAAGGCAGCGTCGGCTGATCGACGCGATTGGGTATTTTCAACCAGTGCGGCGAATCGGAGTCCAGCAGTTGATAATCCTCGCTGAGCATGCAGTTGTCGAGAATGGTCCTCCACGCACCCATCCTGCCGCCGACCACCTGAAGGCTCAAAAACTTCTTGTCTTTCGGAACCAGCGGCGACCGCAGCGCAGCATCCAACCGTTCGGATAACACGTGCGTGTAGATGCCAGCGGGAAAAACGCCTGTGACGGCGGCCGGCCCGGTGTTGGAAACAGCGAATTCGCCGCTTGGCGACGGGCCATCCAGCGAGGCATTTCCATCTGCGTGCCAGCCCCCAAACCCGTCCCGGGCCAAGTCTCCGAACGGACGGAACTTTTCACGGTTGTTCGCCACACGGTCGCGCGTCTCCTCAGCATAGCGCGACTGAAGCCGGGCCCATTCTTGGGCAAGTTCGGAACCTGAGGACTGGATCCACGGGTACAAGGGTTCTTCCATGCCGGGCCTCTGTTTCTCCAGCAATGCCAGCCAGGATTGAATCCGGTCGAGCGAAAGCTCGGTGAGGTCCTGCGGCTTGGGGGGAAGACCCTTCCAGGCGCGGTGTGCAGCCATCAGATAGCGCGGCATGAGGGTCGTTTCCTGAAGCCACTGCTTCGCCAGTTCCGAGCGGATGAGCGGTTTCAACTCGCGCAAACGCTGTTTGGGTGCGGCATGTACATCCGGCGTGTCAGCATTGCGCATCACCATGCGGGAACTCGTCAAGGCACCATAAAGCGCGTAGTAGTCGGAGGTCGGGATGGGATCCAGCTTGTGATCGTGGCAGCGCGCACAAGCAACAGTTAGACCCTGAAACGCCTTTCCCAAGGTGTCAATTTGATTGTCGACGACGTCAGTGCGGATCTGACGGAACCGGATGCAATCGTCATGTCCCAGTTCTCCCAATCGCACAAACGAGGTTCCAATGACGGACTCATTGATTCCTTCTTGGGTGTTGAGGCGTGGCTTTGGCAGCAGATCGCCGGCAAGATGTTCGCGAACGAGCTGATCGTAAGGGACTTCCTGATTAAAGGCGCGAATCAAGTAGTCACGATATAGCCAGGCGCCTTTGATTTCGTAGTTCCAGTCATTGCCAAAGGTTTCGGCGAACCGCATCACGTCCATCCAGTGCCGCGCCCAACGTTCGCCAAACTGGGGTGAGGCCAGGAGGCGATCGACGAGTCTAGGGTACGCCCCGGGCGAAGCGTCGCGCACAAAGAGATCCACTTCCAGGGGCGTTGGTGGGAGTCCGGTCAGCACGAGGCTCAATCTGCGAATCAGAGTTTGCCGGTCGGCCGGCTCTGCGGATTTGAGTCCCGCCTGTTTGAGTGCCGCGCGGATGTGGTGATCGACTACATGAGTTCCACCTTCCTGGAGTGCCGCCTTGTCCAAGGGAGGACGATTCATTGCCAGCGGTTGAAACGCCCAGTGCTCTTTTTTGATCTTCTCGTAAAACCCCGCAGCCGGCGCCGCAACGGACGCTGCGGTGGCAGACGGCCAGGGGGCTCCCAGATTGATCCACTTCTCGATAGCGGCAATTTCCTCTGGAGCCAGCTTTGAGCCCATCGGCATCTTCAAACCCTCGTGCCTGACGGCTTTGGCGAACAGGCTCAGGTTGGCATCGCCAGGGATGATCGCGGGACCACGGTTGCCCCCTTTCAGCAGTGCTTCGCGAGAATCAACCCGCAAGGAGGAAAACTGCTGGGCCTCGCCGTGACACGAGATGCATTGCTTCACGAGCAACGGGCGAACTTGCTTCTCGAAGAACTCAAGCGAACTCGGGTCGGGTTTAGGATCTTCCCCCGCAACCACGGGTAAGGCCATGGCGAGGAGGGTTGAGAGGGTTACGAGTATGGGCATGAAAGCAGCAAGCAATCTTTGAAGAGCCCCTTTGCCAAGAGCGGAGCTAACGAACCATTTTGAAAGGTAATTTAGACACGTCATAGTTATAAGAGCTTGATCAGCCACACCTTCAGGATTCCTTCAGAGCCGGGCCTCATGGTGCGGAAATCGATTAGCTTTCACTTTCATTTTACAGATTTTCCTTGAGCCACGATAGACGCTTTGTTCATCTTAGGAGGCAATCGACGTTTTGAAAAGCTGTGCCCCACGGCACAGGGCGCTGTGTACCCCGCTGATCGCGCATCTTGAGCCGCCTGCTTGACGAAGGGAATTCTTAGCCCAAACTCAAGCGGACATTGGGCGAAAGCCCTTTGTTGTGGCCAGACGACTGGGAGGTCGCTTCCCTGGAAGCATCTTTTAACTCGAGGCAGAGTCTCAAGAACAAGCAACTTGTGCGGCCGGCATGGGTGTGGAATATTGGCAGTCGGAAATACCGTTAGCTGAGGACTGAACGTGACAAAGCTTGATGACCCCCTGCAATGGGGTGTTCCCATTCGCTTTACGGCAGACTTCAATCCCATTGGCACGCCGATCCGCGTAGAAAGCAACCACGAAGCCATCATCGAGGCAGCACGCGAGAGCTTCGGGCGCTATGGCGAACCAAGTCCAGGTGATACCCCTAGATTTCGTTTGCGGGTCTGCATTGACCCGGTTCACCGTGCTGGACCTCCCTGGCCAAAGCCCAGCTTTCGTTCGCTGAATCATCTGGTGCATATTGCCTGTGGAGACTCCAGTTTCGCGGTCGCCGACCTTAACTCAGGCATTTGCATCGGCTTTGTGACCCCGGCAATGGTGGAGGATTCATCCTTTTTCAAGAGCACTTTTCTCGACTGCCTGTTCTATGTCCTGGCCGTGCACCACGACTACACGCCAGTGCATTGTTCCGGCGTGGTGAGCGAAGGACGAGGAGTTCTGATTTGTGGCGTTTCAGGCACGGGCAAGACCACGCTTGCCTATGCCTGCGCTCGGTCAGGCCTGCAGGTGCTATCCGACGACGTGGTCCACCTGAGTATCGATCACGCCGACAACCAGTTGCGCCTGTGGGGTAGGCCCTGGTTCCTTCGCCTGCTGCCTGAGGCGGTGGGGCAGTTCCCTGAGCTCAGCCGCCTGCAACCTCAGCTCAGAAGCGACCATGAATGGTATTTGGAGGTTGATGTAGAAGATCAGTTTCCCGGCAGCACCGTAGTGTCGTGCGAACCTGCAGCCCTCGTATTCCTGGATCGATGGTCGAATGCGGCAACCCGGCTTGAGCCGCTCAGCACCGATTCGGCGCTGGAACGGCTGATGAAGGATATCTACGTCAGCGAGCCTTCGATCACTCAGCGACATCAACAGACACTAGCGAGACTTTTGCAAACAAAGGCTTACGCGTTGAGCTACTCCGGCAGTCCAATGAAGGCCGTGGAAGTGGTTCAATCCATTCTGAATGGCGAACGATGGTGATTCCAGAACAAAGAGATTCCATTTACCGATTCCCGTCAGAAGGCTCCCAAGATGGCCCGAGCTCTGACGTTCACGGGCCAAAATTGGTCCTTGATCCGCTCGAAAACCCACTTCGGCAAGTCGCGGCTTGCCGCGATGCCTGGGATCGCTTAAACCTTACCGAGTGTATTCCTACAAATGGAAGCACCGTTGGGCCGGGGCGGGTACACTGGCCTACCGTTTGAGCCGCGGGACGAACCTCAATGAGGACAAGAAGTTTTACAACTCCAAAGTCTGGGTTGTACGGTTTTATCCTGACGCTTGCGCTGCTTTCATCGCAAGGCCTGTTGGCCCAGATCGAAAACGCAACCGTCAGCGGGTTGGTGCTCGACAGTTCTGGACTGCCGCTTCCAGCAGCTGTGGTTGCCCTCAGGGAGACAACCACCAATGTCAGCCGGGAGACAGTCACAAACTCGACCGGTTTCTATACGATCCCTTTTCTCAAGCCGGGCACCTATGAAATTCGCGTCAACAAGGTAAGTTTCAGGCAGACGTCGGCGACGATCACGGTACAGGTGAATCAAGCAGCCCGCCTGGACTTTAACCTAGAAGTCGGACGCATCGACGAAATCGTGACAATATCTGCCACTGAAAGCCTGATTCAGATGGAAAACATGGCGGTGGGCGGACAGGTTTCAGGAAAAAATATCGTTGAGCTGCCAGGCAGAAATATCCAAACGCTGATGGGGCTTTCAGCAGGCATCGTCAATCTTTCTCTGCCGGGTTATACCGATAACGGTTTGACTCCTCTACAACCGGGCCGGGGCGCCCTAGCTCAAAACCTTAACATCGCAGGCTACCGCCAGACAGGAAACCACTATCTGCTCGACGGAATCAGCAACACCGATGGTCATGTCAACGCTTTCGTGACCTCCCCGTCCGCAGAATCACTGCAAGAATTGAGAGTCCAGACCAGCACCAGCTCGGCGGCCTTCGGCCAGGGTGTGGGCGGCACCGTGAATCTGGTTACCCGCTCCGGGACGAACCAGTTTCACGGCGAGTTCTACGACTACATCCGCAACGATGCCCTCAACGCTCGGCCCTACAACTTCAATTCTGAATTGGGAGTGCTGCCCAAGCCCCCGCTCAAGGAAAACCAGTTTGGGGCGAGCCTGGCTGGGCCTTTGTGGTTGCCCAGGATTTACCGCGGGAGCGACCGGACATTCTTCTTTGCGCACTATGAGGGCCTTGAAGCACGGAGCCGGAATCAGGGGTTGGCAACGGTGCCGACGGAAAAAGCTCGCCGAGGGGATCTGAGTGACTATGGTGTGGCGATCTTTGATCCGCTCACGCTCCGGGACGGCGTCAGGACGCCGTTTCCGGGCAACGTTATCCCGACAGCACGTTTGGATTCGGTTTCTTTGAAGATGTTGGCGTTCACTCCCCCACCCACGCTCCCGAACCAGATCATTAACAACCTTCCGACCGTTCGGCCAAGTCGAAGACACAATAACCAGGGAAATGTCCGAATCGATCACCAGACATCAACGAATGATCTCTTTTACGGCACCTATCATCTCAGCGAGGAGAATTCGAATACAGACGGAAACTATGGTCCGCTCACGGGAGTGACAACCAGAGTTCGCGCACAGAACTTCGCCTTCAACTACACGCATGTTTTTGGTCCGAACGCCCTCAACAATCTGAAGCTTGGCTACAACCGGCTGCGGGCAGTAGATGGCATCTACCAGGAGGGGCGCAGGGACATTATTGGCGAGCTCGGCATTAACGGCATCGAACGAGACCCTTTGAACTGGGGATTCCCAGGGTTTCGATTGGACTTCATACAATTGCTCGACGACGACACCAATCGTCCTACCAACCAACGGGACAACCACTACGAACTGCTTAACACCGCCACTCTGATTCGAGGCCGCCATTCCCTCAACGTTGGAGTTGGCTTCCAACGTTTCGAAGACAACTTCCGTGCTTCGGAATTCTCCCGTGGGAACTTTCGCTATTCAGGAGCGTTCACGCGCGGCCCCGATCCGAATCAACCCGCCGCGGATACGGGCCTGGCTTTGGCCGACTTTCTATTGGGGTTCCCCCAGCAGGCCTCCCGCTCGGTGGGTAGCGCCCAGGCGTACTTGCGGCGGAACCACTACAGCGCGTTCTTGGATGACACGTTTCGTGTGAACAGTCAGCTCGCAATCACTCTGGGTTTGCGTTACGACTATGCGTCACCGTTTCGCGAGAAGCGCAACAACTATTTCAATCTGGATTTTTCAGCGTTGCCTGAGGCTCCGCGCCTGGTGCAACTCGGCCTGGAGCAGGGCCCATTGCCCAAAAATGGGGTGCGGGCCAATCGCTGGAACTTCGCCCCCCGGCTTGGATTGTCGTACCGGGTACGGCCTCAAACGGTTTTGCGGGCCGGCTACGGAATTTATTATGCGCGGGAGATTGGAGCGCTTAGTTACAACCTCGTCAGAAATGGCGTTCGCATCGAAACCAACGATTCACCGGTAACGCAACCGCTGTTGACGACTGCCAATGCCTTCAGCCGTCCAGAGTTTGGTTTGCCCAGTTATTTCTACATCGACCCCAACAGCTCTACTCCCTACGTGCAGCAATGGAATCTAGGTGTTCAGCGCGAACTTCCCCATGGGATGCTGCTGGAGACCTTGTACGCGGGCAGCAAGGGAACCCATCTATTTCGCTATCGCAATTGGAACAACGCGTTTCATGTAGAGACTGGGGAAGATCTGGATCCAAGGCCCGGGACACTGCAGGACCTGCGGACCTTCCCATCTCTGGGCCCGATTCTTCAAAACGAAACCAGTTCCAATTCCGTTTATCACTCCCTGCAGCTCCGGTTTGAAAAACGCTTCTCCGCAAACCTGAGCTCAATCAACTCGTTTACCTGGGCAAAGTCGATTGACGACGGCGATGTTCCGGTGAAGGATTTTTATCAGAGTCCGGGAGCTCAGGATGAGCGCAACCTGCGCCTCGAGCGCGGCTTGTCTGCGTTCGATGTACGCAAACGCTTCACATCGGCACTGGTGTACCAACTTCCCTTTGGCAGAGGGCAGCGCTTTCTTCAGCAGGGTTGGATGTCGGCCGTGATGGGTCCCTGGCAGGTCTCGTCGATTGTTACCCTTCAGGACGGTTACCCGCAGGACCTGCGCGGTTTTACGACGCTTTCGACAATTGGCGGCGTCTTGCAGCGTCCCAATATCGTGCCCGGCCAGCGTATCGTGCTTTCTGATGAGGAGCGCCGAAGGATTCCTGCCACAGCGGCAGTGCCCCATCCCGAATTCCTCTACTACAACCCGGCCGCCGTCTCTCAGCCCGGTCCGTTTGAATTGGGCAACGCAGGCCGAAACATCGGGCCAACTCCAGGTTTTGGAAACCTCGACCTGGCAGTTTTCAGGATGATTCCCCTTGGCGAAAGCCGTCAATTGCAACTGCGAGCCGATTTCCTGAACGCTCTAAACCTTGTCAACCTGGGGATCCCAATACCCAGTTACGAGTTTGTCGGTTTCTATGGCCAGTTGGTCACCGCCGGTCAGATGCGCAGCATCACGGTATCCGCCAAGTTTCGGTTTTGAGACGCTCGCGCCCCGAGCGCGCAGTTAACCGTCAATCTTCGAAGGAAGAGCCGGGGTGTCCTTTTCGAAACCGCTGAACTCGAATGAACCAGGTCGGGAGCTGAAAGACTAGTTCCACCAGCGACCGTACATGAAACAAACTGCGCTGCAAGAGCAAGCCGAGATATCGGACTGCTTGAGTCACCCGAAATTTTAGATCGTGTGCTTCCAGCGGAACCTGCACTCCATAGGTAGGAAGCGGAAGGTGGCGAGGGATGAGCCGACGTCGCAACAGTGCCCATCTCCGGGAGCTCTTTCCCATCAAACTGAAGTGCAGCAGCAAGCCATTGCGGTTTCGTCGATAACAGTGAATTGCACCTGTCCGGCCGTATGCTCGCACCCATGATGCGGCTGTCGCTGGCAGCTGTCGTTCGATAAATGCTCGAACCGGTGAGGAGAGCGCCGGGCGAAACAAGTTCCCCGCAAGGTCGAAGGTAGTAGCCACCATCTTCGCAGTGTTCCGACACTGGCTGAAGCTCGCCGTAACGTCTTCCCAGAAAGGCTCTCGTTCGGAGGAATGCTGGAGAAAGAAAGCAATCTCATACAGATGAGAGAGCCTCAAGTCGTTCCTGAGCAGGTGCCGAAGGGCGTGGAGCGTGACGTAGAGCAGAGTGTCTTCCCGGCACAGGGTGGGGGCCTCGATCGAATCAAGTGTCTGCAGACAAGAACGCTCCCAGACATTGCTCAAAGTTCGGATCGGAAGCAATTCGAAATCGGAGTCCCACAACTGGAAATGAAGCTCGACTCCGCGAGGAATGGCGGGATCATAGTAATTCCCTACCCATTGCCATCCTGTTTTCTGGATTAGTGTCGGTAGGTGGTCGGCCGCCAGTTGGCGGGTTGAATGCAAAGCCGAGTAGCCGCTCTCTAGGAACAAGGCATAAGCACGCCTCAGGTCTTCTTGCTTGACCAGAAAGTCATAGTCGTACTGAGCCCGCCTCTCGGCGCACTCCACAAAATCAGGGGCTAACAGCAGCCCTTTAAGGTTAAGGTACCGGATCTCAGCGCCCTGGAGCCGTCGGTTCAGTTCGACAAACTCCTGCACAATGGCCTCGGTTCGTCGAACATTGTTGCAATGCCTCTGTTCAAGCGCGACCTGGATCGACGCCGGCAGCTTTCCAAAGTCTTTGCGGTGCCTGAGCCGGTCGCGCAGATGGAGCGACAATCCGGCGGTGTCCGCGAATTCGAGTCCGCGCTTCCAGGTAGGCCCATCCAGGGACAGCCAATCGGACGACTCCGCGGAGTCCTGGTCGCCGAATCGAAGAGAGTCCAGAGTGCAAAACTCGATTCCCGGTTTCACGTTTCAAATGAGCTGAAGTTTCAAGCAGCTAGTGGTTGCCCCGAACTCGGGACCCCGCCCACACGTTGGGAAAAAAAATTCAAGCGCCTGAGTCAGTCGAAAAACAAAGAGTATCGGCAGCACATTCGGTAATTTCAATAGCAGATGCCCGCGATCGCACGATCTCTCTCGACTTCACTGTCCCACCGGCTTGAGCTGTCGGCCATATTCATTCTGGGGCTGCTGATTCGAATCACATTCATTTATCTGCACCCTCCAATCTACGGTGGGGATACTTTGGTCCGAGTCATGAATGCGGACCGGATTCTTCTGGCTTACCAGTTGCCCCTGCTGCAGCTGTTCATTTATCTGGTGAATCTCGTCTCGAGCGATCCGCTGCTGATCCGTTACCTGATGAGCCTCTTCGGTGCGCTCGCAGGCACAGCCTTCTACCTCCTTTCGGCGACGCTGCTGGATCGGCTTGCGGCGAGGCTCGCAAGTCTCTTCTTCGTTTTTAGTCCTTTCCTGATTGTTCACTCGATCGTGCCCTACCAGGAAATTCTGATGCTCCTGACTTTGTGTCTGGGCCTCCACTTTCTGCTAAGCCCTGATTTGCCTGGAAGCCTCCCGGGCTATGTTTCGGCTGGCATCTACACCTCCCCTGGAGGGGATCGTCAAAGGAGCATCGGATGGGCCTCACTATTGCTTGGGCTGGCCTGCCTGACCCGGTACGAGGCCTGGGTGATAAACGCGGCAGCGGGACTGTATTACGCCAGAGTACGATTCAAGACGCGCTCCTTTCTCAGCTGCTTGCGCTTGCTGATCAGGACAGGTGCCTTGTTTGGCTGGGCTCCGCTGCTTTGGATTGTGCTAAACCACGGTATCAGTCCCCAAGGCACCTATGTGCTGGAAGGGGCAGCTACTTGGGAACGCCTTTGGAGAATTCCTTATGTCACGGCGATGGCTCTCTATCATGCTGGACCCGTGGTCAGCATACTGGCAGGCCTCGGCCTTTTGACATTCTGGAACGCATCGCTTTGGAGAAAGCGGGAAATCCAGATGATCCTCGCTTCGGCGTCTTTCTTGTTGTTGTCTCTGGTCTTCTCCGCCCACGGAGTGGGACCCGACCCGCAACGCTACGTTACCGACCGTGAAGCTCATTGGTTCGTACTGTTCCCTTTCTGGTTGGCAGCGCTCGGGATGTCAAGCCTCAAGCAGCGCCTGATGACTTGGAGCGAACTATCCAAGCCATCGAACCGTTTTGGGAACCTGGGCGCTGTTTCTTACTACCTCCTGCTAGCTCTGGCTGCCGTCTGGGGCACGTTCCAAACAGACCGCTACATCAAACGATTACTGCTCGATCAGAATCTTAACGTTGACTACGCTGTAGTCCAACATTTGGAACGAAAGCTACCTCACGGGTCGACAGCGTTGATTTTTGCCCAGCCACTGCCTCCGGATGCGACGCAGGGCTATCTGGATAAAGTCTACTCTCAAGGAGGAACCGCGGCTCTCGATACTGCACGCCGACAACTCGCGGATCTCAACTCCGGCCCGCTCGATTATTCGCGTATCGTAGTCAATACCGGGCTTGGAAAGAACCGGATCCTGGATGCAAGCAAGTTGGCCGTGAATGCGTCCGACACGGGGCAATATCTCGCAAAGAATCGCGTGCGCCTGGCCGTAGTCTTCTCAAACTATCCAGCTCAAGATCTCACCACACGTCATCTGCTGGACTACATCAGGCAGAGTGGAGAGCATCAGGCTACGCTCGAGGAGCGGGGACTGCTGGTTTCCATTTACGAGGTGCGATTTTGAAGCGATTCCGATGCTCTTCAGCTTTTTCCGATATGAAGGACATCACCGCTGCATCAAATAGATTCTCATCAAACGAGGTGGCTGTATCCCGGATGAGCGGCGGTTGAAACTGAGATTCGATAGCTACGAAGCGCTGAACGGCACCGATCAAGCTCTGTGCCGTCTCCTCCGCAAATAACAACCCGTTCAGTTCCGGAACCACTGTCTCCACCGCTCCACCTCGCGCCAGGGCAATCACCGGCCGGCCGCAGGCATGCGCTTCAACCACCACCATGCCGAAATCCTCTTCGCCCGGAAACACGAGGGCACGGCATCGACTCAAACTGCGGCCTAGCTCAGCATCCGAAATCCTTCCGACGAACGTGATGTTTCTTCCTGCCCTGCTCCTTAGTTTGGCGTACTCCGGTCCATCGCCAATTACGACAAGCGGATACTTCAAATGGTTAAAAGCTTCAATGGCCAGGTCGAAACGCTTGTAAGGAACCAACTGGCCCACAACCAGAAAGTAGTCGTCAATTGTGTGAGCAACCGAAAAGCTTGAAAGCTTTACCGGTGGGAAAATCACCCGAGCCTCCCGCCGATAGTACTTGGCGATTCGATGCGCGACGGTCTGTGAGTTGGCCAGGAAGTAGTCCACCCGGGCAGCTGCGGAAAGATCCCAAGTACGCAGATAGTTCATGAAGAAAGGCACAAGCCTCCGCTTCCATGAACTCTCAATGGCCCGTAGATAGGTGTGATAGGCGCTCCAAGCGTAGCGCATGGGAGTATGGCAATAACAAATATGGCATGTCTCAGGTCGCGTGATGACGCCCTTACTCACTACCGTATCGGAACTCACCACGAGGTCGTAGTCAGACAGATCAAACTGCTCGATCGCGAAGGGAAACAAGGGCAGGTAGTAAGAATAGTATCGGTTGGCTCGGGGAAGGTTCTGAATCCAGGAGGTCGTAATGCGGTGTTGCTTGATGGACTCTGAAATCGCGGCTGGCTCCGCTACCAGAGTGTAGATATCAGCGCCTGGCAGAATCCTGCAGAAGCTTTCCAGCACCTTCTCGCCGCCGCGCATGCCAACCAACCAGTGGTGGACCAAGGCAACTCGAAGATCTTTCAGCGGGATTGTGGACATTCATGACCCGATCATCGGAAGAGTTTCATGCCGCTCAACGCCACGACCTATAAGAATGATTACAAGCTACCCGGCTCGTTCTGTAAGGACGGACACGAGGACGTTGACGAATGCGATTCTGATGGGGCTGTAAGGCCGTGTTCTTAACCGTCCTCTTCGCGCGCGTTCTTGGAATTTGAGTTTGTCTCGACGTCCCGAGCCAAGACGAGAGCTACGCTCACGAGCAGGCAAAATATCAGAGCATTAGCCGGAATATGCATGTTGAAATCAACCAGGCTGTGAAGCAAGAACGCAACAATGCCTGCTGTCAGGCTGCTACCTATCGCAGCGGCTTCCCAGTCTGCATGGTTGGAGAACCTTGAAAAGAGGTGTCGAAGAGTAGCCACCAGAGCCCACATCAGCAGGCTGAAACCCACCAATCCGCATTCAGTCAGCAGCTGCAGGTAGTCGTTGTGGGCATAGTTGATGGCCGCCGGCTGGGGAATGCCCGCGACGAAAAAGAAGTCTTTTTGCGGTCGATAATTTGGCAGCACGTCCCGATAGGTTCCAAGGCCCGTTCCAGTAAGCGGATAATCCCGAAGAATTCTGGCGCTGTCTTGCCAGAGCTCGAACCGTTCAGGCGCATCGCGTTGCGAATAGGAAAAGCGCGTCAGAATGCGAGGGGCCAGAACGACACCCACGACCACCCCCAGAAGCGCAACGGCACCCAATCCTGGCAGAATTTGCGCTGGGCGGCTTCGCATGTTCCAAAGCAACAGTATCTGAAGAGCTAGCCCGACTGCGGATGAAATCAGCCCGCCTCGAGATTGCGACAGAATCAAGGCCACGGCCATCCAACCGATCGCACCCAGCAGAAGGGTCATGCCAGCAGGCGGCCGCCGAAATACTTGAATCGTGGCGGTGAGCCTGGTCCAAACAGATCGCCCGTCCTTGGTGAAGGCGTACGACCTGCCTGCAAGGAATCGTGTAAATCGGACGATGAACGCACCAATCGCTAATAGAAGGAGTGGCCCAATCAGTCCGGCAAAGTGATTGTGATTGATGTAGGTGCCCGTGACCTCTTCAAGATAGTGAATCTTCTGATACCAGAAAATATGCTGGCGTCCAGTCCAATATTCTCCCAACCCGTAGACCGCCTCGAAGCCTCCCAGAATCACCAGGACCGTCAAAATGATCTTGACCCAGCCTCTGCCTCGAAAGGTATTCAACAACACAAAGCTGAAAGCTAGACAGGCCAGAAGGAACAAGGCTCCAGTTGCGGTCCTGTCGGGGTTCGCGGAGAAAGACACCCAGCCACTTGGGCCCGCCGGCGCTCCAGCGTGAGTCACCCCACCTGGAGAAAGGAAGTCTCTCAATATGCGGGGCAGTGGGACGATTTGCAGGACAGCAAGGACCACAAAAAGGATCGCCGCAGGGAAAAAAGGAGGATAGGAAAGTTCAAGCCTCCCAAGAAAGACAAATCTCCACAGCCAAGCCACCACAATCAGCCCGATGGAGATCAGGATGACATTCCGCGCCCAAGGCTCCACTGCGCCGTAAGCAAGGGGCGCGAACACTATCAGAAAGAGGGTAGTCGAGAGAATCGCCCGTTCGCATAGTCTGGAATGCAATGAATTAAACCCCTGGCGCTTAAGGACTCAGGCGAGGCAGCTTCCAGCCCTCGGGAGGATGTCGCCAACGATTAAGACGCATCCTCCTGGGAGATTCTTGATTCAAATCGTCTGTGCGGCCAACGCATCATCATCCGGAAAGACGTCGAGGGCTCTGACCTTTAGTGCCAGAAACACGATCGCCGGAATGAGAGCGAGGCCGATAAACAGGAAATTGTTTCTCGCATCAGCGCCACTCGGCAGCACTTGGGAGATAACCGTTCCCGAGAGCGCTCCGATTCCAATTTGAAAACTAGGATCTCCGGTTCCATTCTCGATCTTGCTCGCCCAGGCGTGGATAGGCTGGTTCGAAGTAATGGTCAGATACCCGTTGCCCCCGGTCAGCGCTCCGATTGCATCCCGCACTCGAAACTGCGTCAATCCATTTCCAGGAACAGTAAAGTTGGCGCTGCCAAGCTGCTGACCGGTGGCTCCACGAAGCGTGACCGTCACACTTGCCGGACTGCCAGCCACCGTGTTCAGGCCCAGATTGGTGCGGAAAGTCCCCGCGCTTCCAAATTCGCCCGTGTCAATCACCTCGGCGATGAATCCTTGCATCCAGGCACTCGAGGTATTGACTCCCGCAAAGAAGCCGCCCGGGCCCTGAACGCTGGAAACCTCCGAGACCGCACTCAGTATCCTGTTATTGGTGGATTCGACAGTAATAGGTCCAAACTCGCCCAGCGCTCCCCCCATCTGTCCCAGTATGTCGGTGCTCCGAAACCGTCCACCCGCTGAGAGCACAGTCGTAATCGGCGTTCCGATTACGCTTCCATCCGCGCGTCGCGCTGTAATCGCGACGGCGTTGTCCTGACTGTCAAGATTAACGACCGCCAGAAATGATGTGAAGGTGGCTGTGCGGGCTGACGAAGGAATCAGTATTTTTGTCGCCGCATCAAGCCTCTGCTGCTGGGCAAATCCTTCAGACCCGCCGACGGTTAAAAGACAGACGAAGACCCACAAACCAGTGTTTCGTTTCACGGAATTGCTCCTTTCTTTATGACCACCTTAGGTAAGGCATTCGTTTCATTGACGCTCGTGACTCAGGCAGTCCTGCAGAGTCTGTTGAACTGCTTCGGCAAACCTTTTGCGCGAGTCGTGGCGCAAAATTCTCTGCTGTGCACGACGCCCCAGCGATCGCCGTTTTTCCGGGTCTTTGATCAGCCGGATCATGCTGGCAGCCAGCTTGTTGGAATCGTTCACTTCAGTCGAGAGGCCAGTGTCGTCATCTTCGAGAATCTCAACAATACCTCCACTGGCAGGAGCGATGACAGCCTTGCCCATGGACATGGCTTCGACGATGGTTTGAGGTGATGCTTCAGGACCCTGTGAAGCCACAACGACAACGTCCATCATTGCAAGAAATTTTTCAACTTCCCTCTGATGATCGATAAAAAAGACCCGCCCCATCAGTCCCGACTGCTGCACGACGCGCTGTAGCTTGAGATAATACTCCCGGTCTGTCTTGTCCGCCGCGGGGCTGCCCACAACGAAAAAAAGAGTGTCCTCAGTCTGCTCCAGAACAATTCGAGCCGCCTGCAGGAAATACCACTGACCTTTGAACGGGGTGACACGTCCAAAAATGCCGATACAGATCTGTTCTGGTTCCACACCCAGACCTTCTCGCAGCTTGTCTAAATCGCCCGGAGTGGGTACGGGCAAGCGCGGAACCGGGTTGTCGATGAGCTTGACCTTTGAACGAAGGCTGGGCCGTCTGTTGAGCAGGGGCCCTGAGGCAGCCTGCGAACAAACAACGATCGTGTGCACCCATCGGGAAAACAACGACAGCAGAAAGAGTTCGGCGCCTCCTGCCAGCACGTTGTGCAAATGCCAGATCACGGGTCGACGCGTGAGGCAGCCGGCAAGGGTCACGCAAACGAACGTTCGTGGCCCGTTCGCGAACAACAGATTCGGCCGATGGCGGAGGACCCAGCAAGTCAGCACAAGCGCACAATAGAGCGAGCGGAAACAAAAACGAATGTAATCCGAAAGGGTCTTTTCCCCGGAATGATAGCTGCCCAGAGGCAGATCCATCACAGGGATACCCTCGCTCAACAGCCTTTCTCTGAAATCCCCGTCAGTGCCAAGCGCCACCAGCGTCTGGTATTGGGCACGATCAAGCGAGCTCAGGGTCTCTAGCAATACACGCTGCCCCCCGCCCAGGTATCCGAACTGATCGAGAAAAAGAAGTTTGTAGGACATTGCAACTCGATGACTTCAACTTTGAGCGACGGCGCCTTCGGTGCCCTGAACCAGGGCCAACGCCGCAAAGAACACAATCATGTTTCGCCAGTAGGTGAAGAGGTCCCCGGTGAGCATCTGGACCATCTCACCACACCAAAACGCGAACATGAACGCGGCGCACACTGCGCGCAGCGAATGTCCTCGTTGGCTGGCTTTATATGTAGAACTGAACACCGCCTGGTTCAGCCACAGAAAGGCCGTCAGTCCGATAATTCCAGCTTCAAATGTCAAACTCAGGAACCCATTGTCGGCAATAAGCGTCCTGCCGAACAGGTGAGTATGTGGCAGCGTCTTGTAGCCGATGCCAAAGACCAAATAGCACGGATGATCGGCAAAGAAAGAGACCAATCGCCCCCAGCTTTCCCATCGACCGCTGGTCGCTAGATTTGGGTCGCTCCAGAACTCGAATAGAGTTCCCATTCTCCAATTGAAAAAGTGGAGCACGACCGCCGGCGAGACCTGGTAAAACAGGAACACAAATCCGGCCATCACGAGGGCTGCGGCCACAACGAGACGCAAGCGAAGCCTTCGTCGCAGCATCAGAAAGACAGTCACTGTAACAAACAGATTCGCCCAGGATCCACGCGAGTAGGCAAGAAAAAGGGCGGCTGTAAAGATTCCAGCAGCTACATAAAGCGTGGTCTTGGCAAAAATCGACAACTGCTTCCAAAAGGAGACAAGAATCACAAAAGTCAGACTCAGGAAAAACGCCGACAGATTGCCAAAACTACTGGCTTCGTAGAGCATACCTTGCGCCCGCCGAATCATTCGGCCGTCGAGATAGATGTATTGGTCGGCAAACGGATGGGGAATCGGAATCGGGAAATAGAAATCAATAATGCCGTAAGTCGCAGCCACAACGCCCACTCCGAGCAGAAACTTTCCAGAGCGCACCAGCAGGTCCTCTGTTAGTCGCAGCTGAAACCCGCGAAGCCAGTAGTAAATTAAGAAAGGATGTAGCAGCAGGAAGAATCGAAGACAACTGCCAATGCCTTCCGAAAGGCCCGAAAGCCAGAAACCGAACGGTAATGAAAGAGCAAGCGCCAGCAAGAAACCTGTTGCTGCCTTCCCGATAGCGTCCGCACCAATTCGAAACTCAGCGTGCCGGGTAAGAACCACCATGCATCCGGAAACAAAAAGAAAATTGGCGAGATAAAGAGGCGTTTCCCCGCCAAGAATCGAGGGGTAAAGGGGAGGAACGGCCAGCGCAGCTGCGACAAAAAAGTAAGGCCAGGTTTGCAGCGATGCAACCGAAAGTGCGTAACCTGCGAGCAGCAGTCCTGCAGCCAAGAATGAGAATCCGAGGGGAGTCGATTCCAGGCGAACAGTCACCAGGCTCGTCACAAGCGCGGCCAGCAGAAAGAGGACATACTCGCACTGTGGCAACAGTGCGCGACCCGTTCGGAAGCTATCAGGTTGAGCGATCACTAAACTCCCTTGCCTTGCCGGCGAACTTCGACGACCTTCTCCTCGACGGAGCCCACTTCCCTCACAATTCTAGGCGCCTCGAAACTGTGCAACAAAAATGACAGACCTACGGCAACCAGCAAGCCAAAACCGCCAGCCAGAATAACGTTGAGCATGATGCGCGGCTTGAAGGGGCGTTCGGGGACGACCGCCGGACTGATCATCTTCAGGTCCGTCGAACGGGCGCCCACGGTGATAGAGGCATCCTGAAACTTCTTGCTGAGAGTGGCATAACTCTCTCTCGTCAGGTCATATTCATCGATAAGTTGCTGCTGTGTGTCTTCCTTCAGAGCCAACTCTTTCGCCAGCCTGGTAAGCACTTTCTTACTGGCGTCGACCTCCGAGCGCAGAGCGTGCAGGGCCGCGTTGATACCCGCTGCCTCAGACTGCATTTCCACAATCCGGTACTGAAC
>Ga0187893_10005760_pt1 | contig 21867 bp, 23 predicted proteins | sample MA1701074metaG_FD_139574 | JGI IMG/M metagenome (GOLD analysis project Ga0187893, IMG submission 139574) | White microbial mat communities from a basaltic lava cave in the Kipuka Kanohina Cave System on the Island of Hawaii, USA - MA170107-4 metaG ...
GCGATCGTCGAGCCCGGCGACGCGGTGCTCATCAAGGGCTCGCGCGCGGTCGGACTCGAGAAGGTGGTGAAGTTCCTGGCGGAGAAGCTCACCGAGACACGCAACGATGCTCCTGCGACTGTTTGACGCGGCGCTCCTGAAACTGATCACCCCCCGCGCGGCGATGGCCGGCCTCGCGGCGCTCCTCCTGTGCGTGGCGCTCGGCCCGCGCATCATCGCGATGCTGCGCCGCCGGAAGGTCGGCGAGAAGACGGAGAAGGGCGACTCGCGGCGCCTCGACGACATCATGAGCCAGAAGAAGAACACGCCGACGATGGGCGGCGTCTTCCTCTGCGCGGCGGTCGTGCTGGCGGCGCTCCTGGCGTACGACGGACGAAGCCGCATGATCCCGATCCTCGTCGCGTCGACCGTCGCCCTGTGCGCGCTCGGCGCCGTGGACGACTGGATGAAGCTGTCCGGCCGTTCGAAGACCGGCATGCCGGCGTGCGTGAAGATGATCGGACAGGTCCTCATCGGTTTCGGCGCGGGCTGCTGGCTGACCGTGGCCATGTCGAAGAGCGATCCGGCGCAGGCGTCGCTCATCCACGTGCCGTTGGTCGGCGCGTTCGATGTCGGCATCGCGTACCCGCTCTTCGTGATGCTCGTGACGGTCGCCACGTCGAACGGCGTGAACATCACCGACGGGCTCGACGGGCTCGCGGGCGGATGCCTCGCGATCGCCTTCTGCGCTTTCGCGGCGATCGCCTACTGCGCGGGCCGCGTCGACTTCAGCGGCTACCTGGGGCTTCCCTACGTGCGCGCGAGCGCGGAGGTGACGGTGTTCTGCGCGGCGGCGCTGGGGGCGACGCTCGGGTTCCTGTGGTTCAACTCGCACCCCGCGCAGGTGTTCATGGGCGACTCGGGCTCGCTGCCGATGGGCGGCGTGCTCGGGCTCGTGGCGTGCGCGACGAAGCAGGAGGTGCTGCTCGTGCTCGTGGGCGGCATCTTCGTGATCGAGGCGGGTTCGAGCCTCGTCCAGATCCTCTGGTTCAAGACGACGGGGCGGCGGCTGTTCCGCATCGCCCCGCTGCACCATCACTTCCAGTTCGGCGGGATGCCGGAGACGAAGATCGTGGCGCGCTTCTGGATCTGCGCGGCGGTCCTGGCGGTCACGACGCTGGCAACTCTCAAGCTGAGGTGACCCTGAATGATGGAACCGCGTCACGGACAGGGCGGCAAGTACGGGACGGGACGGTTTCAGGCGGGGGCGAAATGCGTTGGATCGGCGTGGCGATGGCGCTGGGCGTGGCGCTGGCTGCGGTGCATGTCGAGCCGCCCGCGGCGGCGCTCGCGTTGATGGCCGTCGCGGTGTGGTGCCTGGGGCGCACACACCCCGCACTCGCGGTCGCCACCCGCTAGGGGCGGCGGTCGTACCGCAGTCTCACGAACCGCGGATAGGGCCCTGGATCGCCGGCGCGGTGGAGACCACGATCGTCGTCGCCCCGAAGCCGTCGCTGCGCACTGTGCACCCAGCGACCGAGCGCGTCGTCGTAGTGGAGCGAGCTCTCGGGTCCCGCGTCCGCGATCACGCGCGCGGGAGCGCCGCCCCAGCGGTCGCCCGACCACCATTCAGGGCGAAAACGGGGCGCATGACCGCGAGTATCCGGTATAAGGGAGGCATGGCGAACGAAAAGAGAGGGATGGGGCTCCTGTCGAAGCTGCTGGTGGCGGTCGCGATGCTCGCCGTGCTCGTGGCCCTGGCCGGCGGCGTGATGGCGAAGGCGACCGGCAATCCGGACTACTGAATCTGCCGGCGGATCCTCAATCAGTAGATTGAGTGTGACGGCAGAGCGGGCGGTCGCGACATTCGCGGCCCTGAGTCTCATGGCGTGCGCGCCGGTCGCCAGCGCGCCGGCGACCGATCGGGAGATCGAACGACTGCTCGCCGCCCTGCAGGACGACGACGTGGAGCGGCGCGATCACGCGGCGGCGGAACTCGTGAGGCGCGGAACGTCGGTGGCGGACCGCGTGCTCGCCCTGAAGACGGCGGGTGATCCTGAGACTCGCGCGCGCGCGGCACAAGTCGCGGCACAGATCCTGGACTCGGACTCGTACGTGCCGCTCGTGGTGGGAGCCGAATGGCGCTACCGGCGTGCGCATCCGCACGGCGACCTCGTCGTGCGCTGCAACGCGCCGCGCGAATTGGAGCAGGTGTGTTACCCGGGTATGCCGCATATCGAAGACGCGCTGTGGCGGATGCTGCCCGCGTACGAACTGGAGGGTCTGTTCGGCCAGACGATCCGCGCGCGGCGGGTCGAAGACGCCGTGTTCCTGGGAGGTCGCGTCCCGCCGGACGACGAGGACTTCCGGACGCTGCTCCGACTCGACTGGGGTCGGGACGAGATGTGCCACGTCCTTGGTACGGAGCCGCTCATGTCGTGCGAGGAGGTCACCGTGCCCGCGGGCACGTTTGCGTGCCGGCTCGTCATCGGGGAAGGCGCGTCACCCGTCATGTGGCTGGCGCGCGGCGTCGGCGTCGTCAAGATGATCTACAGCGACGAGCACGGCCGGCGCATCGTGGCGGAGCTCGCGTCATTCAAGCCGTACTGACGTGCGCCGGCGCGCGGGTCGCTCTCCTCGAATCACATCCGCCGCGGCAAAAGCCGGCCTCGCATCCGGTCCTCGATCGGCGGCCTGCCGCCGCCGCGCTCGATGCGCGCACCCTAGCGACGCTCTTGAGCGACGACGCCGCCGACCAGGTTGAGGCCGAGCGACACCAGCCGGCGGTCAATCATGGGAGCCACGTCCCGTCGCACGAACCAGAGGATTCCGTACTGCCCGTTCACCCACGTCAGCCGCGACACGTAATTCCGTCGAAGGTACGGATGCTCCAGGTGCGGGCCGGTCCACAGGTGATGCCGGCTCCAGCGATGGAGCGTGTCGGTCGTGAATTCGACCGGAGGACGCAGCATCTCAGGCACGCCCTCGTTGACGGTGTCGAGCCAGATCAGGTGCGGCTGCTCGCGCTCCCAGACGCCCGGATCCAGGCGCTTGTCCCAGGCCATCACCGGGCGCGGATGACGCGGCCCCGTGGCCACGTCGCGATTCACGAAGCCCTGCACCTCGATCGCGGTTCCCGTGAAGAAATAGAAGATGGATGCCACCTCGAGGGAGGCCAGTCGCGCGGCCCGATCGCCTCGCGTGATCCGCGAGAGCAATCGCGAGGTGAACGCGTGATTGTTGATGCGGCTTGCGATCATGTGCGTAACGCCCCGCTGCTCCCACGTGGCGATGCGCGGCAGCGTCGAGACGACCTGGGTTCCCTCGCGGACGCCCATCGTGCCGTTGTACAGGAGCCCCCCGGTCCCCCACGCGAACAGCCCTCCCGAGAGCGCGGCCCGGCCGTACCAGGCCGGCCCCCTCCGGGGCGCCTCGCCACGCGGCCGCAACGTCCACTCGATGAACGCGGGCAGGCCGTGCGCCGCCGCCATCACGACGGCGACGGAGAACCCGATGTGATAGCGCTGTCCCGGCACGTAGTCGCCGCCGCCGATCAGCACGAGGACGATGTGAACCGCGCCCGGGATGATCCACGCCAGGTAGGGTCCCCAGCCCGCGGCCGGCCGCCGCCACGCCGCGACGGCGAAGACTCCGGCGAAGAGCCACAGGTCGCGCGCGAACAGCCGCAGGTGGTGTTCCCACAGGTTCCACCGCACGAAGGCGCCCGCCTTCATGAGAATGCAGCTCGGCACCAGGTGGCCGTAGGCGATCAGCCAGAAGGCGAGCAGAACGGGAATGCCGCCGAGGCTCCACAGGTAGAGCCGGCCGTGCCGCTTCCAGTCGGGGTCGCCGGCGCGCCGCGATGCCGCCACGAGCGCGGCGCCCGTGAGAACCGTGTAGTACGCCAGGTCGTACCGCACCAGCGGAAGGAGGCCGAGGAGCGCGAACGCCAGCCGGTGACGTCCGCCCACCCACGCGGCGATGATGCCGGCCGCAAGGCACCCCACGAGCGGCGCCGACCAGCCGCTGCCCGACAGCCCCCCGATGCACGGAAGGAACATCGTCAGCACCGCCCACACGCTCGCGGCATCGAGCCGGCCCGTCCGCCGCAGCGTGAACCGGAAGACCACGAGGACGGTCGCCGCCGTAGCCGCGCCGCAGAGGACGATCGCGGCCAGCGGCGCGCTGATGCCGATCGCATGCAGCGCCCCGACGAGCACGTAGAACAGCACGTCTCCGGAGCCGTCGACATACCGGTCCGCGTAAAACGAGTAGCGGCCTGTTTCCGCGAGGTGCACCGACTGGCGCAGCGTGATGAACACCTCGTCCGGAATGTGGTGAAAGGGGACGAAGGTCATGAAGGCGGCCAGCGCGAGTCCGCCTCCGATCCCCCACTCCAGCGCGCGGGATCTCCAGCCTTTCCACTGGGCGACGGCCGCGCACCCCAGCCCGGCGGCGCACAGTCCCAGGAGCATCAGTCCCCACGCTTCGCAATGCGCCACGACGAAGTTGACGAATCCGGCCGGCAGGTAGAGGTTGCTGATGTCGTCGATCGTGCCCGAGTGCAGGGCGTAGAGGAACTCCTGCGACAGGTCCTCCCTCTGGGGATCCACGGCCGGCGATTGTAACACGGGACCGCGGCCCGGCCGGGGGCGGCCACCGTCGGCGGGACGATCGGAGCCTAACCCTGGAGCAGGCGCGCGGCGGTGAACTCCGCCAGGCTCCGGAACGCGGCCTCCACGTTCGCCTCGCGCTCCTCGGCCGGCATCGCCAGCAGCTGCTCCGTCGGCTCGTGCGCGGCGCCGAGGCGCTCGAAGAGCATCTTGTGCGCGCCCTTGCGCGCCATGACCTCGAGGCCGTCGAGCATCTGCCGGTGCGGCGTGCCCTCCCAGATCGCCAGGATCATCGCCTCGCGAAGCCAGCGCTCGACGCGGAACTCGCCCAGCGTGCCGATGCCGCCGTAGACCTCCATCGCCCACTTCGCCGTCTGCGCCGCGAACTCCGCCGTCCCGTACTTCGCGAGGTGCGCGACGAGCCGGAAGAGGGGGTAGCGGTCGGAGTAGGGCGGCGACTCGCGCCACACCTCGTCGAGCAGCCGCACCGCCTCCCACGCCAGCGCGGACCAGCGCGTGAGCTCCCGCGCGCGGTCCTCGAACTGCCGGCGCAGGAGCGGGTGGTCGACGATGCGCTTCCCGAACGCGACGCGCGTCTCCGCGTACGCCTTCGCGTCGGCCAGGGCCCGCTGCGCCAGCGCGACGCTCCCGATCGCGTTGGCGACGCGCGACAGGTTGAGCGCCTCGAGGACGAGGTAGATGCCGGTGTCCTCGCGGCCCAGCAGGTATCCCTCGCTTTCGCGCAGCTCGACTTCGCCCGTCGGCACCGAGCGAGTGGCGATCTTGTCCTTGAGGCGCGTGACCGCGAAGTTGAGCGCGCCGTCCTCGCGCCGCTTCGGCACGAGGAAGAGCGCCACGCCCTTCACTCCCGCCGGCGCGCCGTGGGGACGCGCCGCGACGATCGCGACGTCCGCCACGCAGTTCGAGCAGAAGTACTTGTCGCCGGTGAGCCGCCAGCGCGCGCCGTCCGGCCGGGCGACCGTCTTCACGCCGGCGCCGAGGTCGCTGCCGCCGTCGCGCTCCGTCATCCACGTGGCGCCCTGCGCGTTCGTCCCGTCGCGCCGCAGGAGGGGAGGCAGGAACCGCTCGCGCACGTCGGCGGCGGCGTGCTTGTCGACGGCGATCGCGGTGGCGAGCGTGACGATGTACGGGCAGTAGAGCCCCGCGTCGTGGAAGCTCGTGAGGTAGCCGATCTCGTACGACGTGCGCAGCGACCGCTCCGCGAACGGCCGCCACACGACGCCCGCCTCGTACCCCCGGCGGAGCATCGTCCCGTACTCGGGCGGATAGCCGACGTCGTCGACGCGGCGGCCCGCCTCGTCCCACGCGCGCAGCCACGGCGTGCCCGCGCGGTCGACCGCGTCCGAGATCGCGCGACCCCGGTCGTTCCACCACCGGTCGAGATCGGCGAGCGTCGCGGCGATGGGGGAGACGCGGAGCGCTTCGAGCGGGTTCATCCTCCCTCTTACGATCTATTTGATCTCTTCTTCAAGCGTGGACGCGGCCACGATCTTCTCGGCCAACCGCGACACGACGGGCAGCTTCGGCGTCAAGCAGCGGTAGCCCTGGAGGATGAGCCATCCCCAGAACGCGACCACGCCGAGGGCGACGACCCCGTAGAGGCTCCACGCGACGAATCTCACCCACGCGATCGCCGGCACGAGGTACGCGATGATCCCGTAGAGCAGGAGCAGCGCGATCTTGAGGGGCACGAAGACCAGGATCGACGTGGCCGCGTGCGTGCGGACGAGGACGTCGCGCTTCTCGACGAGCAGCCAGAAGAACCCGCTCAGCCACGTGAAGACGTACGCGCTCGCGCACGCGAGGTCCTGCGGCATCCCGATCGCGGTCTTGGGGATCCGCGCCTCCATGTCGATCGGGACGAACTCCCGCTTGGGCTCCTTCTCCTCCACGAGAGCATTGTACCCGCCGAGATCGATTGCGCGCAGCACGGAGGTGTGCTATACGAATCCGTCTTCGAAGGAGGCCGGAATGCCGCGCGCGAGGGTCGGAATCGTCGGGGCGGGCAACGTGGGCGCCGCATGCGCCTTCATCCTGCAGAAAAAGGGCATCTGCGACGTCGTGATGAGCGACATCGTCGACGGCGTGCCGCAGGGCAAGGCGCTCGACATGAACGAGTGCCGGCAGGTCGACCACCACTCGACGCGCGTGACCGGCACGACGAACGTCGCGGACATGAAGGACTGTCAGGTGGTCGTCATCACGGCGGGCGTGCCGCGCAAGCCGGGGATGACGCGCGAGCAGCTCCTCGACATCAACGCGGGGATCATCAAGGACGTCTGCTCGAAGCTCCTGGCGACCGGCGCGAAGCCGGTCATCATCGTCGTCACCAATCCGCTCGACGTGATGACGTACGCCGCGCTCAAGATCACGGGCTTCCCGCGCAACCGCGTGCTCGGCATGGCGGGCGTGCTGGACTCCAACCGCTACGCGCACTTCATCGCGGAGCGCCTCCAGGTGTCGCCGCGCGACATCCACGCGATGGTGCTCGGGTCGCACGGCGACACCATGGTGCCGGTGCCGCGCTTCACGACGGTCGCGGGGATCCCGATCACCGAACTCCTGCCGAAGGAGGAGTGCGACGCGCTGGCGATCAAGGCGCGCGACGGCGGGATCGAGATCGTGAACTACCTGAAGACGAGCGCGTGGCTGGCGCCCGGCAGCTCGATCGCTGCGATGGTTGAGGCGGTGATCAACGACGAGAACCGCGTGCTCCCGTGCAGCGCGTACCTCGATGGCGAGTACGGGCTCAAGGACGTGGTCGTCGGCGTGCCGTGCAAGATCGGCGACGGCGGCGTGAAGGAGATCCTGAAGGTCAAGCTGACGGAGGGCGAGCAGGCGGCGCTGGCGAAATCGGCGGCGGTCGTGAAGGAGAACTGCGCGCTCTTGAAGCTGTAGCGCGCGCTACTTCGGCGGCGCCATCTCCGTCCCGCAGCTCATGCACGCGGGCGGCGACGTGTCCTCCGCGCTCGTGCCGCAGCGACGGCAGGCGTAGCGCGTGAGCGGCTTCGGATCGCGGTATCCGAGCACCTTCTTGAGACGCGCCTTCACCTCGGCGTTCTCCACCTCGAGGTAGCGCTTGCGGACCTGCGGGATGGCCGGCTCGCCGATCCTGAGGAGCTCCTTCACGGCATCCTCGCGGCCCACGATGTCGCCCTCGTCGATCACCTCGATGAGGCTCTGGACCTTCTTCTTCTGGGTGTCCGTGGGCGCCGCCATCTCCGGCAGCGCTTCGCCGAGCGCCAGCGCCTTCACCATCGCGGTGAGGCGGACGCGGAGCCAGCCCGGCATGTCGTCATCCATGATGCCGAGATCGCGCATCGACTTGCGGATCTTCGCGACCGCGTCCTGCATGAGATCGTCGTCGGGGGTCTCGCGCGCGCGGAGCTTCGCGAGCTCGACGAGGCCGTCCTCGAACTCGCTGATCGGGTCGGGACGCGTCTTGGCTCCGCCGCCGCCGCCCATCTTCCACTGCCACTCCTGGATCGCGCGCTGGTACTCCTCGGTCAGGCGGCGGTACTCCTCCTGGCTGTTCGGGACCTGGAAGCCGGAGTGGAACTTGAGGAAGCTGGCGCAGCGCATCTTGAAGACCTGCTTGAGCGCCACGACGTCCGCGCCGGGCTCGTTGGCCCAGAGCCCGCCCGCGTCGAACGCGAGATGCAGCTGGCCGACGATTTTGATCGCGTCGTCGGGGATGTCGCGCGGACGCGACTTGGGGGTCTCCGCCTTCTTGAGCGTCGCCTTGAAGTCGGTGGTGGACTTCCACGCCTCCTGGAGTCTCGGCCACGCTTCCTTCAGGCGGTCGTCCTGCGCGTCGGCGGGGAGCGCGGCGGCGACGGCGATCGCCGCGGCGAGGAGCAGTCTCATGGGGCCTCCGGCGTTCTTCCCTATTATGACGCTCGCCGGGGAGCGGGGTTCGGGCAAAGGCGCTACGGGTCCTTCCTCTTTTCCCGGTGCCCGAGGATCTTCCGCAGCCGGAGTTTCACCTCGGCGTCCTCCGTCTCGGACAGCCGCTTGCGGACCGCCGGAACGGCGGCCTCGCCCATGCGCAGCAGGTCGCGCACGGCCTCCTCGCGCCCGTCCAGGTCGCCCGCCGCGACCGCGACGAGGAGCTCCTTCGCGCGCTTCTCCTGGTCGGCCGTGGCCTTCGCGGGTTCGGGCATCTTCTCGCCGAGCGTGAGCGCGCGCACGACGGCCGTGAGCCGCACGCGGATCCACGGGGGCGTCTCGTCGTCGAAGATGCCGGCCGCGCGCAGCGACATCCGCACGCGCGTGGTCGCCTCCTGGACGAGGTCGTCGTCCGCCTTCTGCGCCATCAGCTTCGCGAGCGCCGCGATCGAGTCTTCGAACTCGCCGGCGGAGGCCTTCTTCTCGGTCTTGTCCTTCTCGCCCTCGCCGGACTGGCGGCGATAGAACTCCTCGGTCGCCTGCTCGTACTCGCGCGCGAGCCGCTGGTACTCCTCGTTGAGCGTCTTCAGCTCCTCCTCGCTCGTCGGAACGTCGAAGACGCCGCCCGCGCGGGGACGCGCCACGCCCGAGAGCCGCGCCTTGAAGACGAGGCGCACGGCGGCGAGGTCGGGCGACACGTCGGGCTCCCAGAGGCCCGCGTTCTCGATCGCCGCGGACGCGCGGCCCATGAGCCGCACGAGCTCGTCCGGCAGGTCGTCCGGCTTCGGGACCCTTTCGCCCGGCCGCAGCCGCGGGGCCTTGGCCGCCGACGCGTGGTAGTCGCCGATCGCCTTCCACGCCTCCTGGAGCTTGCTCCAGCCGTCGCGCAGCTTGACGTACGGGTCGTCCTGCTGGCACAGGGCGAGGGTCGCGATGAGCGTGAGCATGACTCACTCCTTGATGCCGAGAAGTTTGCGGGCGCGCGCGCGGATCTCCGCGTCCTCCGAGGTGGCGGCCTCCTCGATCTGAGGGACGGCCGCCTCGCCGATCTCGACGAGCTCGTCGTACGCGCGGTCGCGCTCCGCGGGATCGTCGCCGCCCATGGCGTCCACGAGTTTCGCGATGCGGGCGCGCAGGGCGTCGCTCGGGCGGGCGGGCGCGGGATAGTCGGCGCCGCACTCGAGCGCGAGCACGACGCGGGAGACGCGCCGGCGCAGCCACGGTGCGGCCCCCTTGGGAAGGACGCCCAGCTGCGTGAGCAGCTCGGCGGCGCGGGCTTCCGCCCCGGGGCGGTCGGCCTCTTTCGCCCTCGACCATTCCTGCGCCCGCGCGCCGAGGTCCGTGAGGAGCTCCCCGGCCGTCTTCTTGCTCTCGAGGCCGCGGCGCTCGCGCAGCGCCTCGATGATCATCTCCATCTCGCGCTCGCGTTCCGTCGGTGCGTCGACGGAGGGCATCTTCGTTTTCACGGCCGGCACCAGGCGCACCTTGAGCGCCCGCTTGATCGCGACGCGCTCCGCCGAGAGCTCCTTCGCGGACAGTCCCGACGCCTCGATCGCGGCGTGGAGTCTGGCCGCGGCCTCGATCAGGCGGTCGGCGACGTAGTCCTCGTCTCCCCCGGCCTCGCGGGCCGCCTTCCACGCGTCGCGCATCTTCGTCCATCCGTCGGCCAGCGGGTCCCTGGCCTGGAGCAGGAGCGCGAGGGCGAGGATCGTCGCCATGCGTCACCTCAGAAAATGGCGCGGACGGTGAGGATGAGCCCGATCGCGAAGACCGGGAGGCCGGCGACCATGAGGTCGAGCGGCGAGATCAGCAGCAGGCCCGCGCCCATGAAGATGAAGCCGACGATGCCGATGACGATGCGGCCGGCGATCTTGACGCCGAGGCCGGCCACCTTGAAGGGCGCGCTGAAGATGTCGCGGAAGTCCATTACGGCTCAATGATTGTACGCGGTTCGGCGGGCGCGGTGCGCTTCTCGATGTCGACGAGGATCTTCGCGGCCTCGGCCGCCTCGGCGCTCTCGGGGTCGACCTTCGCGATCTCGTGCGCCTTCGCGCGCGCCAGGTCCCACATCTCGAGGTCGATGTAGGTGCGCACGTGCTGGAGCATCCTGCGCGCCTCCTCCTTCTTCGCCATCTGCGCCTCGCGCGCGGCGGCCTGGGCGACGGGGGAGGTCGGGGCGGGCTTCGGCTCCGCCTTCCAGCGCAGCTCGTTGATGGTGCGGGAGACCGCGTCCGCCTCCGGCGAGCCCGCGAAGCGCTTGAGGATCTCTTCGGCTTTCTGGAGCGCGAGGTCCCACGTCTCGAGCGAGATGTAGGTGCGCATCTGCTGGAGCGCGGTGGCCGCGTCGGGCGCCCCTTCCACGGGCGCGGGAGCCGGAGGCGGCTCGGGCGCCTTCTCCACGGCCGCAGGCTGCGGGGCCGGAGCCGGCACCGCGGCGGGTTCCGGGGCCGCGGGCTCCGCCGTGCGCGCGGCCACGTAGAGGACCGCCATGAAGAAGAAACCGGCCATCACCATCGTCCACGCGTGCTCGACGTGCGGGAGCATGCGGAGGTCGGGGTCGACGAGGTTCACCACGCCGAGCGCGAGGCCGCCGCCGACGGCCAGCACGCCGCCGACCGAGAAGAGGACCAGGAAGAGGATGCGGAACACGCGGCCCATATGGTTAAGACGTCCTGAATGGCTTGTACATTGCCGCCCGCGATTATAACGTCTCCGCGATGCGCCTCTCCACGCGCGCCGTGCACAACGCGCGCGAGATGCCGGGGCCCACGGAGCCGGTCGCGCCGCCGATCGCGCTCGCGTCGGTCTACGCGTTCCCGGACCTCGACCTGCTCGGCGACGTCTCGACGGGGAAGCGCCACGCGTGGTTCTACCGCCGGTACGGCCACCCGAACGGACGGCTGCTCGAGGAGTCGCTCGCGGCGCTCGAGGGCGGCGAGGACGCGCTGGCGTGCGCGTCCGGCATGTCGGCCGCGACGGTGCTCTTCTGGTCGGCGCTCGCGAAGGGCGACCACCTCGTCGCGGCGCAGGACATCTACGGCGGGACGTACGCGTTCCTTTCGCAGCACGGGCCGCGGCTCGGGATCGAGACGACGTTCGTCGAGGCGACGCCCGAGGCGGTCGAGCGCGCGCTCCGGCCGAACACGAAGGCGGTCTTCTTCGAGACGGTCACGAATCCGCGGGTGCGCGTGCCGGACGCGAAGCGGATCGTCGCGATCGCGCGGCGCGCGGGCGCGCGCGTCTTCATCGACAACACGTTCGCGACGCCGGTGCTGGCGCGGCCGATCACGTGGGGCGCGGACGCCGTCTACCACAGCGGGACGAAGTTCCTGTCGGGGCACGGCGACGCCGTGTGCGGCGTGCTCGTCGGCTCGCGCGATTTCGTGAAGCGGGCGCGCAAGCTCGCGATCGGGATCGGCGCGGTCGTCTCGCCGCTCGACGCGTGGCTGACGCTGCGCGGGATCCGCACGCTCGCGCTGCGGGTGCGGCGGGCGAGCGAGAACGCGCGGCGGCTCGCGGAGTTTCTCGCGAGGAAGCGCCGCGTGCACTACCCGGGGCTCCCGTCGGATCCGTCGCACGCGGCGGCGAAGGCGCTTCTCGGGGGCGCGTTCGGCCCGATGCTGTCGTTCGAGCTGCCGTCGCTGGCGGCGGCGAAGCGGTTCGTGCGCCGGTCGCGGCTCGTGCGGCTGGTGCCGAGCCTGGGCGACGTGGCGACGACCGTGTCGCATCCCGCGCGCAGTTCGCACGCGGCGCTCACCCCGGCGGAGCGCAGGCGCGTGGGCGTGACGGACGGGCTCGTGCGCGTGTCGACGGGAATCGAGGACATCGACGATTTGATCGAGGAATTCAGGAGATCGCTATGACGGATGCTCCCGCGCCTGCCCCGGCTCCCGCTCCGGCGCCTGCCGACGCGAAGATCACGATCGACGACTTCAAGAAGGTCCAGCTTCGCGTCGCGAAGGTGCTCGAAGCGGCGAACCATCCGAACGCCGACAAGCTGCTCGTGGTGAAAGTGGACATGGGCACCGAGCAGCGGACCATCTGCGCCGGCATCCGCCCGTGGTTCCCGGATCCGTCCGTGCTCGTCGGAAAGTCGGTCGTCATCGTCGCGAACCTCGCGCCGCGGCCGATGCGCGGCGTGGAGTCGAACGGGATGATCCTCGCCGCCAGCGGCGCGGGGGAAGTGGTTCCGCTCACGCTCCTCAAGGACGTGCCGCCCGGGTCGGCGGTGAGTTAGACGGAATCCGCCGCCGCGCGCCGCTTATCATACGGAGGAATCGACTACATGGAGTCGTTCGCGGTGGACGACGGCGGATGGGTCGCCTGGTGGTGCGCGGACCGGGTCGAACCTTCGCGGCGCGGAGTCCGTTAGTACGGGGGCCCGCCGGAGAGCGTGCCATCGCGGCCGGGCAAGGGGAGGTCCGGATGAAGCGACCGCTCGCGCTCTGCCTCTTTGTCCTTTTCGCGGTGGTGGTGGCGATCCCGCTCCTGACGCCGGAAAAACGGCCGGAGCGGCTGGCGCTGGACGGCTGGACGCACGTCCTCTCGCGGCTCGCGATGGGCGGCGCATCCAACGCCGAGGGGCGCTACGCGTCGTCCTACACGCGGGTGTGGCGCTCGCGCGCGGGCGAGGAGAAGACGTTCCTGCTCGTCGACACGGCGGAGCGCGAGACGGCGCTCGCGGAGTCGCTCCTCGGCCAGGGGTTCGTGCGCGAGGCGGCGTTTCATGCGCGAAACGTCGTCGCGTACCATCCCGCGGACGCGGCGCGGGCGCGCGACGTGCTGGCGCACGCGAAGCGGCGGGGCGTGCACATCGAGCCGCTCACGGTGCTCTTCGACGGGATGGCGCCGGTCGAGGCGGAGGCGGTCGACGCGGAGGCGGTCGCGGCGGGGAAGCACGCGGAGGTCGCCGCGCGGCATCCGCGCACCGGGCTGGCGTTCTCGATGCACTACGCGGCGGCGCTCGAGGCGGCGGGCGACGAGGCCGCGGCGCACTATCGCGCGGCGCTCGCGATCGTCCAGGTGCCCGCGCTGCCGGTCGTCGTGCCGGACGGGTTGCTCTCGCCGAACGGCTACGTGGACGATGCCGGGCTGGTCGTTCGCGACGCGCGGCGTCCGGCGGACGCGGAACCCTCGGTTCGGCGCGGCTCCATCGCCGGAACCCGCCTCTTCTACGCGATCGAGGGCGCGACGATGGCGGAATCGGAGCGCGACTACAAACGGCGCTTCCTGCGCGACGCGGCGGCGCTGCTCGGTCCATCCGACGCGCTCGACCGCGCGCGCATCTACGTCCAGCTCATCCCGTCGACGGGCGACGTGACGGCGCTCCACCCGCTCTTCGCGGCGCGCGAGGCGAAGCCGCTCGCGGGGCTTGACGCGGAGTACGCGAATCTCGTCCGCACGAACCCGCATCTGAAGATCGAGATCCCCTCGATCGTGACCGCGGACGCGTCGCTCGAGATGCGCGTGACGAGCGCGAACGTCGATCGGATCCGCTATCGCGTGGCGAGGCTCACGGGGGAGCTCCCGCGCGAGGAGGCGGCGCTCAAGGAGTGGCTCGTGAAGGCGCGATCGCAGGTCGAGTACGAGGTCACGCTCGCGCCGCGCGAGTCGCGGCTTCCGCTGCGCGTGCCGGGCACGTATCGCGTGACGGCGGCCGCGGCGGGGCTCGAGATGAGCTTCATCGCGGTGCGGGTGGACGCGCGCGTCGCCGCGATGTTCTTCCCGACGGAGACGGTGCTGGTGGCGGACCGGCCGGGACTGGCGTTCGCGCTCGACGGCAAGCCGCTGGGCGCGACGGGCGCGGACGGGTCGTTGCGCGTGCCGCCGGTGCGGCCGCGGCATTGCGCGGCGCACGTCGAGTGCTGCAAGGGGTGCGAGTCATGCGCGCACCACCATGCGGGCGAGTTCATCGCGGGGGAGGCTCGCATCTTTGCGTGTGACGGGCGCATGTTCTTCCGCGCGAGCGCGAAACCGGACGTCGAGAAGCTGAAGGACGTGAAGGTGCCGGCGGTCGGGCCGGTGCTCCTCGTCTACACGGACCGGCCGGTCTACCGCGCGGGGGACACGGTGCGGTTCCGCGGCATTCTACGGAAGCCCGTGGAAAAGATTGAGCGCGGGGCGGCGACGCGCCTGGTGGCGGTTCCGCGTCGCGAGGCGACGGTGACGGTCGGGCGCGGAGACGAGGTGGTCTTCAAACGCACGTACGTCACGGGCGAGTTCGGCACGTTCGACGGTGAATGCGAGCTGCCGGCGACGGCGGCGCGCGCGGACTACACGCTCTCGGTCGAGTGCGACGGCGGGAAGTCGAAGTCGTCGTTCGAGGTGATGGACTACCGGAAGAACGACTTCATCGTGACGCTGACGCCGGAGGCGGACGGCGTTGCCGTGAAGGCGGGCTACACGTGGGGGGCGGTGGTCGAGGGTGCGGAGATTCGTGCGTACGTCGCCGACCGCGAGACTCCGATCGAGGGCGGGCGCGTGAAGGCGGCGGACGGCGAGTCGGTGCGCGTGGTGCTCGCGCGAGGGAGCGAGGAGCTCGCATCGAAGACGATCACGTTCTCGGCGCCGAAGGACATGGCGCCGACGTCGAAGAAGACGGAACAGGCGTCGGAGACGACGCTGGCGCCGAAGACGGAGAGAGCCATCGACTCTCCTGTGCGGACGTCGAAGCGCCTCTACGGTCACGGCGAGACGATCGAGGTCGAGATCACGGGGCCGGACGGCGATGCGTTCGTCGCGCTCGGCGACGTGCAGGCGTACGACTGGCAGCGCGTGACGATCGCGGGCGGCAAGGCGGTCGCGCGGTTCCCGGCGACGGGCGCGATGGACCCGGGCGTGACCGTGTTCGCGGCGGTCGGCGACAAGGTGCATGCGCTCCCGATCGAGGTGAACGCGCAGCGGATGAGGGTGGAGGTCGTGCCCGACGCGGCGTCCGCTCGTCCGGGCGAGGACGTGGGCGTGACGGTGCGCGCGCGGCCGGAGTCGGCGGTGTCGCTCGCGGGCGTCGACGAGGCGGTCTACATGATCAAGGAGGACGGGACGCCCGAGCTCTACGCGACGTTCCATACGCCGCGGCCCGTGGCGATGGCGTTCGCGCGGTTCGGCGGGTTCTCGTACGACGGCGCGACGCGCGAGGCGGAGCGGCCGCCGCAGGCGCCGTTCATCCGAGAGGCGACGCGCGTCGATCGATCCGTCTTCCGCGGTCGCGGAACGTACGACGCGATGGGGATCGGCGGCGGCGGGCGGTACGGCGGACGCCTCGGCGGTCGGCAGAGTCTCGTCGCGCGCGGCGGCGGCGGCGCGGACACGGGGGATGCCGTGCAGGTCGGCCTGCTGGGACTCGCGCAGGCGCAGCAGGCGGACGGCTCGTGGCCGGACGAGGTGTCGCGCGGGTCGGGTCCGCTGGACGCGCACGGCACGACGGGCGTGGCGCTGCTGGCGTTCCTCGGCGCGGGATACTCGCACCTGAGCCGCGACACGCACGGCGGAATCTGTTTCGGCAGCGTGGTGAGGGACGGGTTGCAGTTCCTGATCCGCCGTCAGGCCGTGGACGGGTTCGCCGGCCGCGAGCGGTCGGGCGACTGGCTCATGAACCACGCGTTCGCGGCGCTGGCGCTGTCCGAGGCGTTCGGCATGTCCGGGAGCAACCTCTTCAAGGACGCGGCGCAACGCGCGCTGGACTTTGTCATCGCGCAACAGGCGACGGACGGCGGCTGGCATCCGCGCGGCGACCGTCGCGGGGAGGTGCCGATGACGGCGCTTGCTGTTTCCGTGCTGAAATCGGCGGAGGCGGCGGGGTTGTCGTTCACGCGCACGCCCTGCGACGGAGCGCGCCGCTATCTCAACGCGGTCTACACCGATGAGGGGACCGGGTCCACGTACCCGGACGCCTGCTGGATGCTGGCGGTCATCTACATTGATCGGAACAAGTCGGATCCGCGGCTGGCGGCGTGCGCGGCCAGAATCGTGCGCGATCTGCCTGACGCGTCGCGCCCCCAGCCGTCGACGTGGCACGCGGCGGCGTCCGCGCTCTTCCAGTTCGACGGGCCGACCGGTCCGTTCTGGAAGCGGTACGGCCTGTCGCTCAAGGACGCAGTGCTCGCGCAGCGGGGCGGGTCGGTCTACCACACGGCCATCCACGCGCTGTCGATGGAGGTCTACTACCGCTACGCGAACGTCTTCGGATACGCGGGCGGGACGACAACGATGGACCCGCCGGTGAAGCCGCGCGTGCGCGTCTTCTTCCCGGACACGGCGCTGTGGATCCCGGAGCTCGTGACCGACGCGAAGGGCGAGGCGCGCGCGACGCTGACGATGCCGGATTCGATCACGACGGTGCGTCTCACGGCGCGCGGCGTGACGAAGGGGGCGGCGGTCGGCGAGGGGATGGCGCGCGTGGAGTCGAAGCTGCCGTTCTTCGTGAATCTCAAGACGCCCGCGTTCTTCGTCGCCGGCGACGAGCCGGAGATCCGCGCGGAGCTCTTCAACTACACGGGCGCGGACGTGGCGGTGGAGTGTGCATTGACGGGCGACGGATTCGCCCCCATGGGCGACTCGATGCATCGCGTGACCGTCGGCGGTTCTATGGAGTCCGTCGCGTGGCGCGTGCGCATCGTCGATCGCGAGCGCGTGCGCTTCCGCGTGGAGACGGGTCGCGACGCGATGGAGCGGACGGTTCCGGTGCGGCCCGCGACGCCTGCGGCGACGCGGATCGTGCGCGGCGCGAAGCTGGTCGTGCCGCCGGGCGAGCAGCCGCTCGACTTCGTGCTGCGGGTGTCGCCGAAGAACTCGCCGCTCTCGAAGGTGCTGGAGGCGCTGCGCTATCTCAACGACTATCCGCACGGTTGAACCGAGCAGACGCTGGCACGGTTCGTGCCGAACCTTCAGACGGTGGAGGCGCTGCGGAGCCTGGGCATCCCGACGGAGAAGTTCTCGGCGGAGCTGCCGAAGATGGTGAAGGCGGGGCTCGACCGCCTGTACGCGCTGCAGCGCGAGGACGGCGGGTGGGGATGGTTCGACAACGATGACGTCGATCCGTTCATGACGGCGTGCGCGGTCGCGGGGCTCGCGGAGGCGAAGCGGCTCGGGTATCCGGTGGATGCCGTGCGGCTTGAACGCGGGTTCGCGAAGTCGGCGTCGCTCGCGGCGGCGGAGCGGGACCTGAACCGGCTGACGTATCTCGCGTACGCGCTGTCGTACGGTCCGGAGTCGCCCGAGATCGCGCGGCTGCTGGCGGCGAAGGCGGATCTCTCGAGCTACGCGCTGGCGGCGACGGCGATCGCGCTGGCGCGGTGGAAGCGAGCGGAGGCGGCCGAAGTGCGCGTGCTCCTCGTGTCGAAGGCGAAGGGCGACCACTGGGAGACCGATTCCTGGTACTACAAGTGGGAGAACGTGACGATCGAGACGACGGCGCTCGCGGTGGTCGCGCTCGCGGAGGAGAAGGCGCCGGTCGTCGAGCAGGCGGTCGCGTGGCTGCTGGCGAATCGCACGGGGAACCGCTGGCGCTCGACGAAAGACACGGCGGTGGCGATCCGCGCGATCCTGGCGCACGTCGCGGCGACGAAGGGGAAGCTCGACCGGCTGGCGAGCGCCGTCGAGGTGGGGAAGAAGGCGGGCGCGCCCCAGCTGCTGCGGAAGCCCTTCGTGAAGCTCGGCGGCGCGGAGCGCGAGCTGCTCGTGGATCTCAACGACCCGACGTCGTCGCGGTTCGAGTGCCACTTCGGCGCGCGCGATCTGCGGGTAGGCGAGAGCGAGATCACGGTCGTCGCGCCGGACGATCTCGAGTGCGACGTCGAGGGCGTGTTGCGGACGATCGGGGGCAAGCCGGAGGCGTCGGGGCTCTCGATCGACGTGACGACCGACCGCGCGCTCGATGCGCTGCGGCTCGGCGACGAGGTGGAGGTGACGGTGGTCGTGAAGGGCGACGCGGCGTACGACTACGTGATGGTCGAGGTGCCGATCCCGGCGGGCTGCGAGGTGATCCGCGGTTCGGGCGAGGGACCGTTCGCGCGGTTCGAGGCGCGGTACGAGGAGGGGATCTTTTTCCTGCGGACCGTGGGGGCGACGCCGACCCGGCTCAAGTTCCGGATGCGGAGTCTCTTCGCGGGGCGGTACACGGTGGCCGGGCCGAGCGCGGTGGTGATGTACGACGAGAGGATCGGGGGGTGCGCGGCGCCGCGGGCGTCGGTGATCGGCAATTGATAGGATCGTCCTCTCGTGCGGAGGGAGGATGGCGATCAAGTTCGCGGACTTCGTGCCGCGCCAGGTGAAAGCGCCGGGGTTCCTGACGTCCGGCGAGTACCTGCAAGGAGATGTTTCCATCGGCACGCAACCGCGTCGCCCGTGAACCACCAGAGCTCTGCGCCCGCATCCTTGAACTCCTCTACGGTGCTGATGAATTCGGGCGGAAAGCCCCAATTGAAAATGAAATGCCGTCCGTCGCGGCGGAGCGCGTCCACGAAGGGACCCGGCGCACCGCCCCATGGGCGCGGAATTCCTGGGTCTTACCCCAGTCGTCCATTTCGGCGTCGATATGCGCGACGCGTTGTTCGCGCTCCGCCCAGTCCGCATAGAAGGACTTCCCGACGGAGGGAACGCCAGCGAGGAAGACGATTCGTGACATCAGAACTCCTCGTTCATCGCTACCGGCTGCGGCGTGCCGTCGAGGATCTCCTTGAAAGACTCCAACGCGATCCGCGGCTGCAGGATCGCATCCTCAAGCGATGTTTGGACTAACTGGGCCGCGGGCGAGCCATGGAATGCCCAACTGCGATCATCCCGCACAAACGCGTCCAGATCATCGGCGAGTCTTTCGAGAAAGGCACCGAAATCGGAGCTCACGATCCGAGTCCTGCGGTCGGAGTTATCGTAGCCTCCTTGCCTAACAAGGCCCGGAGGCATATATGCGATTTCTCTGGAGTCCAGCCTCTCCGCGAAACGACCACCGCCGCCATCGGAGCCCAGGACGAGAATCGCGCCGGCATCAACCCCTAGAACCGCGTTCGGCTCGCCACGCTTGTCGGCAGCCAGGACCAGATGCAGACCGTGAAGGAAGTAGCCATTCCACACGTCGGGCCAACTCAGACCATCATGCCTACCGTAGAAGTCGGCAAGATCCTCGCGACCTGGAAGGCGTCTACGCAGCTCAGTGAGCTGTGTTGGCGAAGCCGCGTCGCGCAGCACGTTGGCACCAAACGGATGACCGTGCTTCTGCTCGGTCAGCTGGTAGAGGAGGGAGCTGACTCGTTGCTCCCAGAGAATCATGTCCACAGGGGCGCCTCCAGTTCCTAGAGTAGATCACGGCAACGGCGTGAACGGGCGCCACTCGAACTCGATGGACGCGGCACCGCCCTGTCTCAGCTTCTTGAACGTGCTCGCGACCACCCGCGTCAGGCGCACCAGCGCGTAGGTGCCGTCGCGGCGCTTGACGATGAACGCGGTACCTTCAACGCCGGCGTCGAGGGGGGTGATGCCGGGCACGGCCTTCGCAAGCCCGCGCACCTGCGAGAGCTCACCGCCCGTCTTCTTGCCGAGCGGGTGGATCCGGTTGTCGTCATGGCACCCGAAGACGGCGCCCCCGGAGCAGTCGTCGTCGTCGAAGTAGAGCGTGAGGTCCCCGCGTTCACTCTCCTTGCCGGTATCGAATTCGTAAGCCACACGGGTCTTGTCGGCGGAGACCTCGATCGAACCGCGACGGCACGTGAGCTTCCACTCCACCTCGCGGTCGACCTCCGGCGCGCGCGGCGCGACCTGCGGGGGCGGTTCCTTTGCGGGCTCGACCCCAGGAGGCGCCTCCGCGGCGCGGACCGGAGCGGGGGGCGCCGGCTTGTCCGCGACGGGCGATCTCCTGGGCCGCAGCACGATCACGAGAGTCAGGACCGCCGCGACGACCCATGCGTATCGCAGCACGCGCATGCGTGTACGACGAAGCGGCGCGCCCGCGTGTGGGCCGGATCTCGCGGAGCAACGCGCGGTTCCAGCATGACGATCGGGCCGGCCATCGTCGTGATCGGACGTCGACGTCGTCGTGCCGAGCTTGACGCGGGCGGGCGTCGTATGATGATCCAGTCATGCGCATGGCCCTTCGCCGAAAGAGCCTCGACCAGCGGTGACGACTCCGTCAGATTCGACGTGGAGAGGAAGATGATGAAAAAGCACCCGGTCTACGCGATGTCCTTCGCGAAGGTCTACCCCCTCTACGTCGCCAAGGCGCAGGGGAAGGGCCGCACGAAGAAGGAAGTCGACGAGATCATCTTCTGGCTGACGGGATACGGCCCGGCGGAGCTGAAGGCCCTGCTGAAGTCGGGGACGAACCTCGAGACGTTCATCGCGGAGGCCCCCGGGCTGAATCCGTCGCGGTCGTTGATCAAGGGCACGGTCTGCGGCGTCCGGGTGGAGGACGTCAAGGAGCCGACGATGCGGGAGCTTCGCTACCTGGACAAGCTGATCGACGAGCTGGCGAAGGGCAAGGCGATGGAGAAGATCCTGCGGAAGTGATCGCGGCCACTGCATATGCCGGTGGACTGCGATTCCGAATCGTGCACACTCGCGGTTCCTTCGAGCGAGGCGCTCAGGGTAGTTCGATGAGCCTTGCCGTTGGCGTGGCCATCGAACGCGAGCCAGGCATGACCAGTATCGAGCCCACGATTCGCCTCATCAGGGGTGTCGATGGGGAGGATCGCGCGCTCGATGAAGAAGTACCGCTTGAGGCCGATGCCGGCAACCAAGGTAGCGGGCTGACCATCATGCGTGCCAGGAGCGCGCATGGGCTTAGCGGCAAGCTGAAGCTGCTTCGCTGCGAGGCTGTTCTCTTGATCCCGACCGGAACGAAGCGAACCGTGACAATCGACACGTTGAACAAAGCGTCTCAGTAGGCGCTGAGGGTATCGTTGCAACCGTTGAGGACGCGGATGAGGCCGCCGTCGCCGTCGTTGCCGGCTCCATAGAGCGCCCGCATGCGTCGGAGAACTACGCCAGCCCGGGCCCCAGCCATGCCGCCAGGCCCAGGAACGACCCCAGCGCCGCCACGTCCGTCACCGTCGTCAGGAAGATCACCGACGACTGCGCCGGATCGCGCCCGAGCGCGCGCAAGAGCAGCGGCACGACCGCGCCGAAGAACCCGCCCGCCGCCATGTTCAGCGCGATCGCGCCGCCCGTCAAAAGCGCCAGCGCCGGCGCCCGCATCCACAGCAGCACCACCGCCCCGCAGAGCGCCGCAATCGCCAGGCCGTTCAGCAGCGCGCAGGCCATCTCCTTCAGCACCACCGGCCTCGCGTTGCGCGGCCCGATCTCCTGGAGCGCCAGCCCACGCATCACGATCGTCAGCGTCTGCGACCCCGTGTTGCCCGCCATCGCCACCACCACC
>Ga0187893_10005761_pt1 | contig 21863 bp, 19 predicted proteins | sample MA1701074metaG_FD_139574 | JGI IMG/M metagenome (GOLD analysis project Ga0187893, IMG submission 139574) | White microbial mat communities from a basaltic lava cave in the Kipuka Kanohina Cave System on the Island of Hawaii, USA - MA170107-4 metaG ...
AGACGATCGAGGCGCTGCGGCACCCGAAGAGCGACGAGGAGTTCGAGGAGCTGCTCGACCGCCGGCAGTGGTGCGAGTCGCGGCTGAAGCTCGGCTCGTCGTAGGCCCCCCTCGGGCCGAGGCCGCCCGGTGGTGGTGGGGGCGACCCCAGGGTGGCGAGGCGGCCACGCGGCGCCGAGCGGCCCGGGGGAACGGGATCTCGCCCGGTCCCAAGGCCCTCGCCGCGTGACCGGGGCCGGCGGGGGCGCTACCTCTCAATCGCCTGAAGCTGGACCGTACCCTCCGCGCGCTCTCCCTCGCGTACTTCCAGAGTGATCCGGGCGACGCGGCAGCCCTCGCGGCTGAGCGCAACGGTCCGCTCGCCTCTCTCCACCGATCGACAAGGATATGGACTGGATCCTCGTCACAGGGCTGGTGATCGGGCTACGCGGACCTGGTGCGCACGGCGACCAGATCCGTGGCCTCGACGTGGCGGATGTCGGTGACGCGGAGGGTGACGAGCGCCTCGGTCCTTCCCGCCGCGGTGACGAATTCCACCTCGACCCCGTCCGGCTCGTAGACCTGCACGATGGCACCGAGGTCGCCGGCCTTGAGACCGTGTTCGGGGAGATCCCGGGTGAGGACGACCGTGTTCGAGAGACTTGAACTTCATCAGCCTATGCGGGATACGCCGCAACGAATCGAGGTAAGGTCTCACCTGCCACCACGATCCAGATGCTCACGACCTCTGAGCCTCGCGATGGCCCAATAAGGTTAGCACGGATTTCGAACTTGCGGCCATTAGGGGGTTGCGGGCAGCTCTCGGATCGGCGAGCAGGGCGGCAAGGTGGCACGCTTCGCGGTCCGCGGCGGCTTCCTGAAGGTGGGCGGTCAGAGGGTCACGATCCTCGTGGACAGCGCGGTCGCCGAGGCGGAGGCCGACTCCGCGGCGGCGAAGAAGGAGCTCGATGAGACGCTCTCCGCGCTCCGCCACCGCGCGTCCGATCTTCAAGGGCGACGCGAAGTGGGTGACGGTCGCGGCGTGGGACGGCCCGAGCTCGTCCATGCCGAGGCTCACCGTCCGCCTCTTCGCCCCCCTGCCCCCCCTCTCTTTTTTTTCCCTTGACGCCCGACGACTTTAAGATAACCTATGGGTTATATAGCCGATGGGTTACTCAAAGACGGACCGCCTGACCGCCATCTTCGGGGCTCTTGCCGACCCGACCCGGCGCGCGATCGTCCGCCGGCTCGCGACCGGCGCGGTTTCGGTGATGGATCTCGCCGAGCCCTTCGACATGAGCCAGCCCGCGATCTCGAAGCACCTGAAGGTGCTCGAGCGCGCGGGGCTCGTCTCGCGTGGCCGGGAGGCGCAGCGGCGGCCCTGCCGGCTCGAGGGGGACCCCTTCCGCGACCTCGCGGAGTGGATGGGCGGGTATCGCCGCTTCTGGGAGGAGAGCCACGAGCGGCTCGACGCGCTGCTCGAGGAGATGAAGGAGAAGGAGAAAAGACATGGCCGCAAGAAAGACTGACTTCGTCACGGAGCCGGGCAAGCCCACCGTCGTCATGACGCGCGTCTTCGACGCGCCGCGGCGTCTCGTCTTCGAGGCGCTGACGAAGGCCGAGCACGTGCAGCGGTGGTACGGGCCGCACGGGTACGACGTCGTCTCCTGCGAGTTCGACGCGCGCCCCGGCGGCACCTACCGCATCGTCAACCGCGCGCCCGACGGCAGCGAGTTCGGGTTCCGCGGCGTCTACCGCGAGGTCGCGCCGCCGTCGCGGCTCGTCTACACCTGGGTCTTCGAGCTGATGCCCGACCACGGGGCCGTCGTGACGACGGTCCTCGAGGAGCGGCAGGGGAAGACGACGCTCACAAGCACAACCGTCTTCCAGTCGGTCGCGGACCGCGACGGCTATCTCGCCACCGGCGCCAACAAGGGCGCTACCGAATCGATGGACCGCCTCGAGGAAGTCCTCGAGAGCATTTCGTGAGAGGAGAACCCATGAACCGTGCGATCGTGATCGTCTCGATGGTGGCGCTCGGCGCGCTCGCGCTCGGGCGCGCGAGGGCCCAGGAGGGCCCGGGCCTGAGCAAGGATGCCGAGGCCGAGCTTAAGGCCTGGATGGAGCTCGGCAAGACCGGGCCCGAGCACGCCCAGCTCCTGAGGGCCGTCGGCTCGTGGACGGTCGAGGGCAAGATCTGGATGGAGAAGGGCAACGCCCCGCTCACCACGAGCGGCAAGGCCGTCTTCACTTCCGTCTTCGACGGGCGCTACGTGAGGCAGGAGTACGAGTGCTCGATGGCGGGGATGCCGTACGGCGGCATCGGCTACGTCGGCTTCGACAACGCCTCACGGCGCTACCAGCAGACCTGGCTCGAGAGCAACGGCACCGGGATCCTCGTCCTCACCGGCGCCGAGACCGCGCCGGGCAAGGAGTGGACGTTCAGCGGCACCCGCAGCGGCCCCGGCGGCAAACCGTGCAAGCAGCGCGTTGTCGTGAAGTACGTGGGCGACGACAAGCAGGTCATCGAAGGCTACGCCGACGACGGGCGCGGCGAGATGCAGTGCATGGAACTCGTCTACACGCGGTCGAAGTAGTTCTGTCACAGGGGCGCCCGCGTCGCCTTGGCGCGGGCGCTCTTTCACTGAGCGGGGGGGGCGGGGGGGGTGCACACTCTCTGCCCGGAGCGCTTCGGCGGCGATTCGCGACGGCGACACGGTCCACCTCCTCGGTGCGCCGTCGCCCGCCGACCCTCCGGGCCGCGAGAGGGGAACGCGGTGAGGAGAAGGCACGGCGGCAGGATTGGGCCTCGTTTGAAGGCGTCTGTCGGCGTGCAACGGTCATCCTACCCGCCGCTTGCAGAGGATCAGGATTCAGAGGTCCTTCGCGCAGCGAAAACCGCCGTACGCGCCCCGAGCGCGCGGAAGGTCCGCGTGTCGGCACGCGCACCGCAGGGACGTCGGGGGAGAGCCCCACGACCCGCCGCGCAGAACGCGCGACGAGCGCCTCTCGTCAAACCACGAGTCCGTCCAGTCCCAGCTGTTCCCCGCCGCGTCCCCCATGCCGTACACGGACTCCGCGGTGGGGAAGGCCCCGACGGGCTCCGCCTGCGCCTCGTGGGGCCGTGACTCCCGGCACTTGCCGAGACTCGCGTCCTCGAGGTCGCCCCACGGGAGCCGCCGGCCGTCGACACCCCGGGCCGCCTTCTCCCTCTCCTCCTCCGTGGGCAGGCGCCACTGCTTGCCGGTCGTGCGGCTCTTCCACTCGCAGTATGCCCTTGCGTCGTCCCAGTTGACACCGCAGACGGGAAGGTTCCACTCGAAACCCTCGCCATACCGCTCTAGGGACCATTCCCGTGCCTCGCCCTCCACGATGATCGGGAGGGGCCGATACGTCCCGTCCGGCAACCGCTCCAGGTCCGGGCCGTCGCCGGGGGTGCGCGGCAGCCGCTCGGCGGCCTCTTCCGCGTCGAGCGCCATCAGGAACTCGACGTACTCCCGGAACGTCACCGGGTGCCTCGCGATCGCGAAGTCCTTGATCTCGATCGTCCGCGTGTCGTCGCCCTCGCCGTAGATGAACGGGCCACCCGGCACGTACACGAACCCCTCGCCGATCTGCTCGTCGGTCCGGAGCCTCACCTTCCCCTCCCACGCGCCGCCGCGCGTGATGTGGACGGGGTAGCACGTGTCGCGGAACCCCTTCTTCCTGAGAATGCAGAGGTAGGAGCCGATCGGGAGGGTCACGGGGCCGACCGGCGTCCCCCGGAGCCCCCTCTCTTCCTCGGCGACGAGGACGCCGCCATGCTCCACGTACCGGTAGAGCGTCACCTCCGCGCCGGGAGGGTCGGAGGTCAGTGTCAGCGTCCCCTCGCTCTTCAGGGCCTCCGCGTGGTAGCGGCCGATCCGCTCGAGCGCGTAGGCAATATCCGCCTCGTCACGGCGCCGCTCGGCGTCCTTGAGCCACTCCTCCCAGAGGGAGGCGAGCGCCGCCCGCGCGGAGGCGTTCTCCTCCTCCGCGATCAGCGCGGCTTCCAAGAGCTTGCTCGCCTCGGCGAACGAGAGCGCCATCTTCACGCGCGCCTCCTTCGCCCGGGCGCGGGCCTCGAGGAGCGGCCGCTTCTCCGCGACCGGCCGCCACGCGTCGTGCCTGGCCGCCTCGGCCATCGCCGCGGCCTCCGCCTCCTTCGCCGCCGCCTGCGCCCGGAGGAACCCCTGTGCCGCCTCGGCGCCCTCCTTCGCGAGCTTCTCCGCCTCGTCGTGGCGGCGCTCCTTCTCGGCGCGGCCGTCGAGCCAGCCGCGGAGCGCCTTCGCCATCTCCGCGGCCGTCGCGTACCGCTTGCCCGGCTCGGTCGCCATCGCCTTCCGGCAGGCGGCCGCGAGCGACTCCGGCACCGCCCGGCGCGGGTTCCTGGTCTCCACCGTGGCGAAGTCGCCCGACTGCTTCTTCGCGAGGAGATCCTGGTCCCGCGGGTCGAACGCGCCCTGGAGCGTCAGCGCCTCGTAGAGGAGGCAGCCGAGCGCGTAGACGTCGCTTTTCCGATCGAGCGCCTCGCCGCGCGCCTGCTCCGGGCTCATGTAGGGGAGCGTCCCCTTGATCGAGCCTTGCTCTGTCGTGAGCCCCGCCTGCGCGCGCGCGGTCTCGATGCGCCCGAGGTCGACCTCGTGGCTCGTCCCCTCGACGCGCGCGAGGCCCCAGTCCATCACGTGCACCTCGCCGTAGTCGCCGAGCATGATGTTCTCGGGCTTCAAGTCGCGGTGGATGACGCCCTTCTCGTGGGCGAAGTGCATCGTCTCGCAGATCCGCTCGAGGATCGAGACGAGCTTGTGGAGGTTGTACTCGCGCGCGACCTCGCGGCGCTTCAGGGTGAGGTCGTGGAGCACCTCGCGCAGCGTCCGGCCGGAGACGAGCTTCATCGTGAAGTACGGCCGGCCGTCGGGGGTGAGGCCCAGGTCGTGGACGGGCGGGATGCCCGGGTGCTCGAGCTGCGACGTGGCCTGCGCCTCGGCGACGAAGTGGAGGCGCTGCTCCCGCCCGATCGCCGCGGCGCGGCGGAGGATCTTCATCGCCACCTGCCGCTTCAGGTCGCGGTCGGTGACGAGGAAGACCTCGCCCATGCCGCCCTCCCCGATCGGCATCTCCACGACGAACTTCTCCTTCGCGGGGGTGAACTCGGCTCCCGCGTCCACGGGCGCCGTCTCCGCCCAGCCCACGATGCTCCGGCGTCCCAGGTCGAGGTCCATGGCAGCCTCCCTTGCGGCGGATTCTAGCCCGCGGGCCGAGCTAGGATCAGCCCGATCGACGAGATCCTCGCGGCGCTCCGCCACCCGAAGACCGACGAGGAGCTGCTTGACCGCCGTCCGTGGTGCGGGTCGCTGCTGCGGCTCGCCGCTCCCTAGGTTCCGCGCGGGTTCAGGCGCTCCCGGCAGGCCTGCCGGCCCAGCCTGAGGAATCCGGCCCCCCCGCGGCAATTCGGTTGGGGAGGGCCGAACATGCGCGCCGTCACCATGGTCCTGTTCCTCGCGGTCGCCGCCCGCGCCGGGAAGGAGAACCTCGTCGAGAACGGCGGCTTCGAGAAGGGGATGGACGGCTGGGTATTCATCGACAACTCGGGGAACACCAAGCAGGACCTGGACAGGCAGGTGAAGAAGGAGGGCGGCCAGTCGCTCCACCTGAAGAAGACCGGCGGCCCGCCGTTCGACGTGCTCCGGACCGACCTCGGCGCGCTCCGCGCGGGCGGGAAGGTCTCCGTGACCGCGTCGTTCAAGGCGCAGGGCGTCCAGAACGGCTGGCTCAAGATCTTCTTCTACGACAAGAGCGGGGAGACGATCGAGCAGGGTGCCGACGTGAAGTCGCTCGCCGGCACGTACGACTGGAAGGAGATCAAGATCTCGAACGATGTCCCGAAGGGGACCGCGAGCGCCGCCATCTTCATGCTCATCGTCCAGCCGGGCGAGCTCTGGATCGACGAGGTGCGCGTCACGGGCGCGCCGGCGGACCCGCCCAAGAAGAAGAAGTCGCAGCCCCTCGACGGGAGAATACCGAAGCGCCTCGACGCCAAGACCCGCGTCTGGCTGGACAGGAACGCGATCCAAGTGAAGACGCTCGAGTTCGGCGCGGGGACGGGCGACCTCGAGCGGCTGAAGCCCCTCCTGGAGCGGGTGCGGATCGTGCAGCTCGGCGAGCAGAGCCACATGGACGGCGCCTCTTTCCGCGCGAAGGCTCGCCTCGCGCGGTTCCTCCACGAGGAGATGGGGTTCGACGTGATCGCCTTCGAGTCGGGCCTCTACGAGTGCGAGAAGGCGAACGGGCTCCTCGCGGAGGGCAAGGGGAAGGCGGCCATGCACGCGTCGATCTTCGGGATCTGGCGCGTGGAAGAGGCGCTGGCGCTCTTCGAGTACATGGCCTCGAAGAAGACGCTCCGCCTCAGCGGCTTCGACACGCGCGGGTCGGGGGCCGCGGCCACGGAGTTCTTCCCGGACCTCTACCAGTTCCTGAAGCCCGCTGGGGAGGTCTCAGCAGCGGACCAGGAGGCCCTCGCGGTGATCGACGGGAAGCTCAACGGACACCCGTACGACCCCACCGGAGCCGAACGCGACGCGGCGCATGCCGCACTGGGGCGAGTCCGGAAGCTCTTCGATGACAGCCGGGCGAAGCTCGTGGAGAAGCACGGGGAGCCCGAGACGGAGTTCTTCTCGCGCTCGATCGACAACTACCTCGTGCGCGAGAGGTTCGAGTTCGCCATGACGCAGGAGGACAAGGATCTCCCCGGCAACATGCGCGACGAGCAGATGGCGAAGAACCTCCAGTGGCTCGCGGATGTCCGCTACCCCGACAAGAAGATCCTCACGTGGGCGGCGACCTCCCACCAGGCGCACAACCTGACCAAGGTGAAGATCGGGGGGAGCTCCGAGCAGTACGAGCGGTGGAAGAACATGGGCCAATACGTCCACGACTGGTACGGGGAGAAGGTCTTCACGATCGGTTTCGCGGCGCTCGAAGGAAAGGCCGGCCGCTTCGCGCCCATGTTCGACCTTGCGGAGCCCAAGGAAGGCTCCTTCGAGGATCTCCTCGGCCGGTACGGCCATCCCCTCGTGTTCGTGCCCCTGCGCGGGGAGAGCCCGTTCGAGGCCCCGATGTTCTGCTCTCCCATGTCCTACGACCGCTCGATCGAGGCCCCGTGGCCCCAGGTCCTCGACGCGCTCTTCTTCACCCGCGAGATGACCCCGACGAAGTGGGTGCCGGCGGACTAACATGGGCGGGAACGTGGTGCCCACCGACGCTCTCCTCCGGCACGGGGATTTCGTCCGCCGGCTCGCGCGGAGCCTCGTGGCCGACACGGACCTCGCCGAGGACGTCGCGCAGGAGACGTGGCTCGCCGCGTTGCGGCGGCCGCCGCGCCACGCGGACAACGTGCGCGGCTGGCTCGCCGCGGTCGCGCGGAACCTCGTGCGGCTCCAGCGCCGCACCGACGTGCGCCGGCTCGCGCGCGAGCGGCTGAAGGCGCGGCCGGCCGACGCGGCCGATCCCTCCGACGTCGTCGCGCGGCTCGATTGGGAGCGCCGGGTCGTCGAGGCTGTGCGGGGCCTCGAGGAACCCTACCGGACGACCGTCGTCCAGCGTTTCCTCGAGCAGATGGACCCCGCCGAGATCGCCAGCCGCACGGGCGTGCCGCGCAAGACGGTCTACACCCGGATCGACCGCGCGCTGGAGATGCTGCGCCAGCGCCTCGACCACGAGGCGGGCGGTCGCCGCGCGTGGTGCCTTGCGCTCCTGCCGCTCGCGCTCGACCGGCAGACGCTCGCTGCCGCGGCGACCGCCCCCGCCGCCGCCGCGGTCCCCGTCGCCGGGGTCGTGGCGGCCGCGGGCCTCGCCGCGGTCTCGTTCCTCGCCGGAAGGGCGCTCCCGCCCGAGCCGCGCGCGGCGCCTCGGGAGCAGGCGGCGTCCGCGGCCCGCGTGGCCTCGGCCCAGGTCGTCCCCGAAGCCGTCCCCGCGGAGGCAGCGCCGGCCCCCGAGGCCCCCTCCTCTTCCTTCTTCGTCTCGCGTGTCGAGGCGGCAAGCGCTTCCTGGATCGGCGTGATGGACATCGCCGAGGAGATCTCGCGCCTCCCGCCGGACGAGGGGCTCGCGGTCATGGAAGCGGTGTTCCGCGAGGTCAAGAGCCCGGAGAAGCGCCGCCAGATGCTCAAGGCCTTCACGATCGACGACGGCCACCCGCGCTCGCTCGAGATCCAGCACCTCGGCGCGACGGATCCGGACGAGGGGGTTCGCGAGTGGGCGCTCGCCTACCTCTCCCGGTTCGCATTCCGCGACTTCCACTCCGACCCGGCCCTGTACGCGGCCTGGCGGGAAGGGCATCGGGGCCGCCCCCTGCCCCAGATCGTGCGCGAGTCCGCGGAGGACTTCGTGCTCCGCGTGCGTGGCCGCGCGGGCGACGACCTCCGGAAGGAGCTCCGGGCATTCGAGACGTTGGAGCTCGAGAGCGAGGCGGACCTTCAGCTGGCCGACGTCATGAAGCGTGCGGGCCTCCTCGACGCCGCGACGGCGTGGCTCGACCGCGAGCCGCTCGGCCCCGGCGAGCGCAACATCGTGCACGGCTGGATCCATGCGCTCGACCCGGACGAGGCCTTTGTGCGGCGCGTCTACCTGCCCGCGCTCGCGAACCCGGATGCGGCGGAGGACCTCCTCCAGGCCGCCGCGCGCGCGCTCGGGCGCAACCGGCACCGGTGGGCGGTGGAGCCGCTGGTCGCCGCGTACGCGCATGTGCGCACCCTCGGCGGCTGCCGCGCGATCTCTCGCGCGCTCCTCGCGATCGGCGACGAGCGCGCGATCCCGGCGATGATCGCCGCCATTGCCGCCGACGACACGCCGGCGACGATCGAGGGCGTGGGCGCGAGCCTCTCGGACCTCGCGGGGGTCGAGTACCACCCCTCGCACGACGCCGCCTGGTGGATGGCGTGGTGGGAGCGGAACCGCCAGCGCTACCCGGGGCTGGTCCTGCCGGAGCGGGCGCGCTGAGGCCGCCTACCTCAGCCCGAGCGCGTACGACTCCCATGCGTGGACGACCGCGGGGTCCTCGTCCATCGGCTCCGGCGCTGCGCCGGGGCTCCTCTCCCGCGTCCACGCGCCGCTCGTGAAGTCGTACTTGCGGAGGCCGCGCTCGTCGAAGAGCCCGATCTGGCGGGGCGTGAGCGGCGTGCCGACCAGGGCGAGCACGGGGCCGCCGAGGGGAACGCGCCCTTCCGGGTCCTTGAGGAGCGCGTTGAAGAGGACGCGCCCGACGTCGCAGAGCCCGATCGGGCCCAAAGGCGCCTCGATCGCGCCGTTCGCGAGCTTCAGGAACGTCTCGTTCTGCTCGTGCGTGAGGTTCACCCCGTGGCCCAGGTACCCCTGGTCGAAGAGCTCCTCGCCGTGGTCACCGAGGATGACGACGAGCGTGTCCTCGAAGAGGCCGCGGGCGCGCAGCGCGTCGAGCGCCTGCCCGAGCACCGTGTCGACGCGGCGCGCGGCGTTGAAGTACGTGCGGCGGAGCCAGTCGCGGTTCCCGGCCGTGATCTCGCCGCGCGGGATCGGCTCCCCGCGGACCGTCACGGGGATCCCCGGCGAGGCGTACGGGAAGTGCATCTCCTGGAGGTTCAGGTAGGCGAAGAACGGGCGCTCGCCGAGCGTCTGGACCCACTCCTCGAACTTCCCGACGACGAGATCGCCGGGCATCACGAGCGACGCCAGCTCGGTGCCGGTGTGCAGGCGGCGCTCGAGCGGGAACCGCGCCGCGTCCCAGCGGACGTCGGCGCGATCCATGCCCGTGATCCGCGCGATGTCGGCGAAGTCCTCGGGCTGGCCGGAGAAGACGCCGGTCGCGTACCCCAGCGCCTTGAAGCGGTCGATGAGCGACGTTCCGCGCTCCTCCTGCGCGACCGTGCCGTTCAGGATGCCGCAGATCGCCGGCCCCGTGAACCCGAGGTGCGAGATGATGCGCAGGCGCTGGCCGGGGAGCGCCTTGAGCCGCGGCATGACCGGCTCCCCGTCCACCTCCGACTCGAGCAGATCGCGGCGCGCGGTCTCGAGGACGACGACGAGCACGTTCCTGCGCCGGAGCGCTTCCGCGTTCCACCCCGGCATCGCCTCGCGCGCGGCGACCAGAGGGAGGTCCCCGCCGATCCCGTTCTCGTCGATGCCGTTCTGCGGCGCGTCCGGGGCGTAGGGGTGGCGCGTGCTGTCGAACGGCGCGTGATCGACGGGACGCGTCATGAGGCCGTAGCCGTCGCGGTCGAAGTCCGTGCCGTAGGCGAGGGGGACGCGGTAGAGCCGGTGGGCCTGCACGTGGCCGAGCACCCGCGCGCAGCGGTCCGGCAGGAGGAGCGTGACGCCGGGAAGGGCGCAGAGCGCAAGCGTCGCGAGGAGGATGCCCCTCCGCGACGCGATCGAGCCGAGCCGGCTGCCCCCGAGGCCCCCGGAAAGCCTCGCCCCGTACCGCCGCCACGCCCAGATCCACGCCGCGGCTGCCCCGAGCGCCGCAAGCACAAGCGGCAGCATCCCCAGGAGCTCGGCCGTGACGAACGAGAGGGCGCCTCCGAGGTCGCCGCCGCCGAGGTCCCGCGCGAGGCTCATGTCGATGCCGTCCCGGAAGTAGCGGTAGACGTCGAACTCGACGGTGACCGCGACGAAGTAGGCGGCCGCCGCGAGGGATCCCGCGACGCTCGTCCACCCCCGGGAGGGCACGAGGCGGCGCAACAGCGCGCGGAGGAGCGCCGTCGCGGTGAGAACGAGGAGCACCACCTCGGCCGCCAGCACGAAGACGTAGAAGGCCTTCTCTCCCAACGCGAGCGGCTCCTGCAGGAACGCGCCGCGGCCGAAGAGGACCGCGTACTTGCGCTCGATGAGGAGGAGGTTGTACACGGCCGCCGGCACGGCGAGGGAGAGGGAGGTCAGGAGAAGGTCCCCCCGGGAGCGCCGGTCGGCTTCGTCGTGCATTCTCTGATGTCGGATCGGCCAAGCGCGGCGGATTGCTGCGCTCCGGTCCTCCGGGTGTCCCGGATCGGGACGGGCGGCGGGTAAGCTGCGCAGGTGCCCCTCCCCGGCGCCCCACCCGAATGAACGCGATCGAGGCGCTGCGCCGGCTCGTCGACGTGAACTCGTTCACCGGGAACCGCGCGGGGGTCCAAGAGGTCGCGGGGCTCGTGACGGGCATGTTCGCGGGCCTCGGCTTCCGCCCGCGGCACGTGGGGGACCACCTGGCGCTGGAAAGGGAGGGGGCGCGGGGGCCCAAGTGCCTTCTCGTCGGCCACCTGGACACCGTCTACCCGGAGAACTTCCCGTGGCGCGAGGAGGGGGGGCGGATCCACGGCCCGGGCGTCTGCGACATGAAGGGCGGCATCGTGGTGATGTGCATGGCGCTGCACGAGCTCGGCGGGACGCAGGACGTCGCCCTGCTCTTCAACGCGACCGAGGAAGGGGGCTGCGCGGACTTCCCGCCCCTCGCGCGCGGCTTCGTCACGCGCGAGACGCGCGCCTGCCTCGTCTTCGAGCCGGGGCTCGTGGCGGAGGGGGGCGCGACCACGCTGGTCACCGAGCGGAAGGGCTCCGGGCGGTTCCGGGTCTCCGTGACCGGGCGCGAGGCGCATTCCGGCCACTCGCACGAGAAGGGCGCGAGCGCGATCCGCGAGCTTGCGCGCGCGGTCGAGCGGATCGAGGCGCTCACGGACTACGCGCGCGGCGTCACGTTCAACGTGGGCACCATCGAGGGCGGCACGACGGTCAATTCGGTGCCCGGCCGCGCATCGTGCAGTCTGGACCTGCGCGCATGGACGCCCGAGGACTTCGCGTGGGGGCGCGCGAAGGCGCTCGCCCTCGCGGGGCCCGGCTCGGTCCCGGGCACGCGGGTCGAGGTGACGGAGCTTCCCGGGTACGCGCCTTGGCCCGCGAACGAAGGGAGCCGCGCGCTCGGGGAAATGGCGTGCGCGCTTGGGGCGGGGATGGGGATGAAGCTCGTCGCGCAGCGGCGCGGGGGCGGGAGCGACGGCTGCCACCTCTGGGACGTGGTCCCGACCCTCGACGGCCTCGGGCCCGTCGGGAGGAACCCGCACGTCTCGACCGGGCCGGACCCGGAGAGCGTCGATCCCGCGTCGTTCCTGCCGCGCGCGAAGCTCGCGGCCGCGCTCCTCCGGAAGCTCCTCGCATGATCCGGCTCGGGGACTTCCGGCGGGTCGTCTTCTTCACGGGCGCCGGCCTCTCGGCGGAGAGCGGCATCCCGACCTACCGGGGGAGCGGCGGCATCTGGGAGAAGTACGACTGGGAGGAGTACGCCTGCGAGCGTGCGTTCGGGCGGGACCCGGAGAAGGTGTGGGACTTCCACGACGAGCGGCGGAGGTTCGTCGCGGCCCGCGAGCCCAACGAGGGGCACCGGATCATCGCGGCGACGCCCGGGGCTACGGTCGTGACGCAGAACATCGACGGGATGCACCAGCGTGCGGGATCCGCGGGCGTCGTCGAGCTCCACGGGTCGCTCTGGCGTGTCCGCTGCGCGCGGTGCGGGACGGTCACGGAGAACCTCGAGGCGCCGATCCGGTCGCGTCGCTGCACGTGCGGCAGCTGGCGCCGGCCCGACATCGTCTGGTTCGAGGACATGCTCGACCCCGAGACGGTCCGCGCCGCCGGCGACGCGATCGCGAAGTGCGATCTTCTCGTGAGCGTCGGCACGTCCGGCGTCGTCTACCCTGCTGCCGACCTGCCGCGGCTCGCGCTCTCGCGCGGCGCGGTCACCGTCGAGATCAACCCCGAGGAGACCCCGCTCTCGCCGCTCTACACGCACCGCCTCCGCGGGAGCGCCTCCGGGATGCTCTCGCGGCTCCGGGCCTGACGGCCCCCCGCGCCGACCGGCCTTGGGTCATCGGATGACCCAAGGCCTCCCCCTCCTTCACCGCGCCACGGCGCGCCGGTGCGACAGCGCGAGCCAGAGCGCAAGCATGGCGACCGACAGCGCGATCGTGCGCGACAGGTCGACCGTCCCCCTCTCGGAGAAGCGCCAAGCGCACGCGGCGAGCACGGCGAGGGCCGCGACGAGCGTCGTCAGGACCGGCACGCGGGACACGGCCCACACGGCGAAGAGGAAGAACGCGCCCGCGCCCAGGAGCGCGAAGGGGTGCTCGCGCAGGTACGACCAGTCCGGATCAACGCCTGTGCGGCGGAAGGCCCCGACGAGGCAGGAGATGCCGAGGAGCGCCAAGGCGGCCTGGGCCCCGAGGAGCCAGAACGTGTAGGGCGTTCCGAAGCGGCGGGGGGCGGGGGGGCCTTGGGCATCGTCGCGGCGCGGGGCCGGACGGGGGGGCGCGGCGGGCAGGGCCATCCGCTTCGGCACCGCGACCGCGGCCCCGCAGCGCGGACACGAGACCGTCGTCCCCTGGAGGTTCGGGTTGAGGCGGAGTTCCGCGCCGCAGCTCCCGCAGGGGATCTCCAAGAGCCCCTACTTGGCCCGGGCGAGCCGCTGGGCCTTCTTCCGCCGGCGTCGGACGTGCTTGCTGGGCTTCCCCATCCGCTTCCTGCGGTTCACCGCTCGCTTGAAACGCTGCATGGGGGAGAAGATCGACGGTTCGTCGCCAAAGGTCAAGGTTCGCGCGGTCCCGGCATGGGTTCTGCATCCCGGGAGGCTCCCGCTCAGGTCTAATGGGAAAAGGATGGCCCAGGGTCCGCTCCCTTCGGACGACGGCGGCCTCGTGGCGGCGTTCCGCGCGGGCCGCGGAGCGGCGTTCGACGCGATCGTCGCGCGCCACTACGCGGGGATGCTCCGGGTCGCGGAGCAGCGGTGTGGGTCGAGCGCGCTCGCGGACGACGCCGTCCAGACCGCGCTCGTGCGGGCGCACCGTTACCTCCGCGGCTCCGGCCCCGTCGAGAACGTGGGAGCGTGGCTCCGGCGGGTCGTCTTCAACTGCGCGACGGACCTGCTCCGGACGGAGCGGCACGGCGCGGAGCTGACCGAGGAGGTACCGGCCGTGGAATCGGATGGGGCCGAGGGGAAGGAGCTGCGGCAGATCCTCGCCGACGCCATCCTCCGGCTGCCCGAGGTCTACCGCGAGCCGCTGATGATGCGGTACCTCCACGGCCTCGAAGCACGCGAAATCGCGGAGCAGTTGAAGGATAATGTCCATTCGGTGAAGTCGCGCATCGCCCGCGGCCGGCACGAGCTGCGCTTGAGAGTCGGCGGCCTGCTCCGACGATCGGGGTACCTATGACGGCAGCGGCAAGGACGACGTGAAGCCATGAAGGACGACTGGAAGGACCGGCTCGACGAGTACATCGACGGGTTGCTCCCGCCCGACGAGGCGCGGAAGGTCGAGGAGGAGCTCGCCAAGGACCCGGTGCTCAAGGCGGAGCTCGACTCCGTGCGCAGGTTCGCGGGGCTCATGGAGGTGCAGACGCCCGACGCGCACGCGGTGAGGGGCGTCCTCGGCCGGCTGCGGGCGCGGCGCCGGCGGTGGCTCTACGTCGCAGCGCCGCTCGCCGCGGCGCTCGCGCTCCTCTTCCTCCGGCCCCCGACGCCCCCTCATGCCAAGGATGCGATGCGCGAGATCGAGGCGCAGTGGCTTGCCTTCGGGGAGCGGCTCGGGGAGATCGCGCTCGAGCGCAGGGAGGGCCGCGTCCCTCGCACCGGCGTGGGCGGCCTCGAGGTGCCGCCCGCCGCGGCCTACGGGATCGTCTTCAAGGGAGCGCTCGCGAGGCTCGCCGTGCCGCTTGAGGGCAGCGAGGCCGAGGGGCGGATCCTCGATCTCGTCAGGCACCACCACGAGGCGCTGCGCCGGCGCGGCCAAGGGCTCGAGGCGGAGTGCGAGCGGGCCGAGGCCTCGCTCCTGCTCTACCGGGAGCTCGCGCGCGTCGGCGGCCCCGCGGTCGCGGACGCGTACTACGACGTCTTCCGGCCCGGGCTTGCCGATCTCGAGACGACGGAGCGCGTGCGGCCGGACAGCCTCCAGTTCGTCGTGGCGGACCATGAGCGGTACCGCGAGGCGTACCGGCAGACGGTCGAGAACCTCGGCCGACGGTTCGGCGGGCCGAACGTGGCGGTGGTGCTCGAGCATCTCGCGCCCGGGGATCGCCGCGCGCTCTGGTACGACGCGGCCCTCGATGGGGTGGAGCGCGAGGCGGTGCTCGCCATCCGCGCCGAGCTCTACGAGGCCGCGCGCGCCGCGGGCGCCGACAAGCTCTACGTGGAGGGCTGATCCGGGCACGGCGGCCTTCCCCGGAAAGCGGCCGCTCCATCGGAAAACACGAACGCGGACGCGACCGTGCCGGTGCGGAATCCGACCCACCCGCGCGCCGGTCTGTGCCAAAATCCACCGCGCGCGCCCACGGCGCGGCGGAGGGAGACATGGCTGGCACGGTTTCCGAGCGCGAGCAGGGCATCCGGCGAAGGGTCGAGGAGGAGCGGGCGCGGCGCCTCGGCGAGGCGGGGCTTCTCGACCGTCCCGACCATTTCCGGCGGCCGGTCGAGCACCCCTTCACCGCGGCGCAGAAGCCGCACACGACGATTCTCATCAGCGGCCTTACGGTCAAGCACGAGAGGCTCGTCCTCGGGACCCTCGAGGGGTTCGGCTACCTGTGCGAGCGCCTCGGGACGCCGGATGTCCGCTCCTTCGAGCTCGGCAAGGAGTACGGCAACACCGGGCAGTGCAATCCCACGTACTTCACGGTGGGGAACCTCGTGAAGCACCTCCAGGGGCTGCGCGAGAATGGCCTGCCGAAGCAGAAGATCCTCTCCGACTACGTCTACCTGACCGCCGGAGGCTGCGGCCCGTGCCGGTTCGGCATGTACGAGTCGGAGTACCGGCTCGCGCTCCGCAATTCGGGCTTCGACGGGTTCCGGGTCCTCCTCTTCTCCCAGACCGGCGGGCTCGAGCAGGCGCAGGTCGAGGCCGGGCTGAAGATGGACATGGACTTCTTCCTGACCATCATCTCGGCCCTCGCGGTCGGCGACCTGTTGAACGAGGTCGGCTACCAGATCCGGCCCTACGAGGTCGAGGCCGGCGCGACCGACCGGGCGCTCGAAAGGTGCACGGAAATCATGCACGCCGCGATGCGCGACCGCTCGTTCGCGCGGACGGCCGACAAGCTGCGCCGCGTGCCGGTCGCGGGCCTGATGGCGCGCTTCCTCAAGTACTTCTTCACGCGCCAGCACACGGACGCGCTCGCGGAGTGCGCGAAGATCCTCGGCGCGATCGAGGTGGACCGGCTGCGCGTGAAGCCGGTGGTGAAGGTGACCGGCGAGTTCTGGGCCCAGACGACCGAGGGGGACGGCAACTACCGGATGTTCCGGTTCCTCGAGGGAGAGGGTGCGGAGGCGCTCGTGGAACCCATCCTCACCTGGCTCTGCTACCTCGTCTGGCAGGTGAAGCAGAAGGAGAAGAACCGGTTCGGCGCCAAGGGGAACCGGAACCCGTTCGGGCTCGCCTACCAGGTCGGGCGCATCGCGCTTCTCGAACGGCTGCTCGCCCGCACCTACGACCGGTTCCGCAAGGCGCTCGGCGGCACGACGCACAAGCTCGTGAACCAGCTCCACCTCCAGCGGCTCGGCCACCCCTTCTACAACGCCAACTCGAAGGGCGGCGAGGGGCACCTCGAGGTCGCGAAGAACATCTACTACTTCCACAAGAACCTCTGCCACATGGTGCTCTCGCTCAAGCCCTTCGGCTGCATGCCGTCCACCCAGTCGGACGGGGCCCAGGCGGCGGTGGTCTCGAAGTTCCCCGACATGATCTACCTGCCCGTCGAGACCTCGGGCGAGGGCGAGATCAACGCCCACTCGCGCGTGCAGATGGCGCTGGGCGAAGCGCGGAAGAAGTGCAAGGAGGAGTTCGCGCGCGCGCTCTCGGACGCGGGACGCACCGAGGCGGACCTCCGCGCGTACGTCGCCGCGCACCCCGAGATGCGCTCCGGCCTCTACCACGTCCCCGAGGACCCGCGCTACGCGGGCACGGCCGCGCGGTTCGTCGCGCACGTCGCGCAGCGGATGGGGAACGGCCGGTGATCCGGTTCCGGATCGGCCTCGACGTCGGCTCGACGACGGTGAAGGCCGTCGTCGTCGACGCGGCGCGCGACGCCGTGCTCTGGAAGGACTACCAGCGGCACGAGACGCGGCAGGCGGAGAAGGCGCTCGAGTTCCTTCTGGCGATGGGGAGGCCATGGGGAACCCGCCTCCGGACGACGTGCGCGTCTTCGTGACCGGATCGGGCGGCGCCTCGCTCGCGGGACACCTCGGCGCGAAGTTCGTGCAGGAGGTCAACGCGGTCTCGCTCGCGGTCGAGAAGCTCTACCCGGAGTGCAACTCGGTGGTCGAGCTGGGCGGGCAGGACGCGAAGATCATCATCTTCAAGGAGGACAAGGAGACCGGCCGCAAGCGCAAGATCCCCTCGATGAACGACAAGTGCGCCGGCGGCACCGGCTCCGTGATCGACAAGATCAACCTGAAGCTCGGGATCCCGGCCGCGCAGCTCTGCGCGATGGGCTACAAGGGGCTGAAGCTCCACCCGGTCGCGGGCAAGTGCGGCGTCTTCGCCGAGACCGACATCAACGGGCTCCAGAAGCAGGGGGTCCCGCCGGAAGAGCTCATGGCCTCGCTCTTCGAGGCGATCATCCAGCAGAACCTCTCGGTCCTCACGCGCGGCAACACGCTGCGCCCGAAGGTGCTCCTCCTCGGCGGCCCCAACACCTTCATCAAGGGGATGATGGAGGCCTGGCGCACGAACATCCCCAAGGTGTGGGAGGAGCGCAAGGTCCCGCTGCCCGACGGGGTGGACCCGGAGTCGCTGATCGTCGTCCCCGACGACGCGCAGTACTTCGCCGCCCTGGGCGCGGTCGAGTTCGGCAAGGAAGAGCCCGAGACCTCCGGCGCCTATCGGGGCGTCGAACCCCTCCGCGACTACCTGAAGAACGGCGCCGCGACCGGCCAGAAGAAGAAGGCATCGGGGAAAGGGCTCGCGCGCGAGGCGAAGGACCTCGACGGGTTCAAGGACCGCTACCGGCCCGAGCCCTTCACGCCCGCGCGGTTCCAGCCTGGGCAGCGCGTGGGCGCCTTCCTCGGCGTGGACGGCGGATCGACCTCCACAAAGGCGGTGCTCCTCTCGCCCGAGCGCGAGATCCTCTTCAAGGCGTACGGCCTCTCCGCGGGCAACCCGATCGAGGACACGAAGCAGCGGATCACCGAGCTTCGGAAGTACGTCGAGGGGCAAGGCGCGGCGCTTGAGATCCTGGGCGTCGGCACGACCGGCTACGCGAAGGACATCCTGAAGGACGTGCTCAAGGCGGACGCCGCGATCGTGGAGACGGTCGCGCACACGGAGAGCGCGCTCCACTTCTACGACGACGTGGACGTCGTCTGCGACGTCGGCGGGCAGGACATCAAGATCATCGTCCTCAAGAACGGCAAGGTGAAGGACTTCAAGCTCAACACGCAGTGCTCGGCGGGGAACGGCTACTTCCTCCAGAGCACCGCGAGGAACTTCGGCGTGGACGTGCGCGACTACGCCGACGCCGCCTTCGCCGCCGGCAACTACCCCGAGTTCGGCTACGGCTGCGCCGTCTTCATGCAGTCCGACATCGTGGACTTCCAGCGGCAGGGATGGGCCCCGAACGAGATCCTCGCGGGGCTCGCCGCCGTGCTCCCGAAGAACATCTGGCTCTACGTCTCGCGCATCCCGAACCTCGCGAAGCTCGGCCGGCGCTTCGTCCTCCAGGGCGGGACGCAGCACAACCTGGCGGCGGTGAAGGCGCAGGTGGACTTCATCCACGACCGCTTCCGCGACGACAACGGCACCGTGCCCGACGTCTTCGTCCACAAGCACACGGGCGAGTCGGGCGCGATCGGCGCCGCGCTCGAGGCGGCGCGCCTCTACGACGCGGGGACGCGGACGCAGTTCATCGGCCTCGACGAGATCTCGAGGATCGGCTACAAGACCGCGCGCAACGAATCGACGCGCTGCTACTTCTGCAAGAACAAGTGCCTGAGGACCTTCATCGACGTCAACCTCTCGGGCGCCCCTGCCCCCGAACCCCCTGACCCCCAGGCGCCGGTCGTGCCCGGCGACAAGCTCGGCGCGGACACCCGCCGCCTGATCATCGCCACCTGCGAGAAGGGCGAGGTCGAGAACATCGACGCGATGCGGAAGATCAAGGCGGGGATGGACGAAGTCAAGCGCACGAACCCGAACCTCGTCGAGCACGCGGCGAAGCGCGCCTTCGGCGACTTCAAGCCGGCCTTGGTCGCGGACCCGCCCGCGCGGGCGTGGACGAGGGCGGCGAAGCAGCGCGCGGAACTCATCCGCCGTCGCGCGACGCTGCGCTTCGGGATGCCGCGCGTCCTCAACATGTATTCGCTCGCGCCGTTCTTCACGGCGTACCTGCAGAGTCTCGGCGTCCCGGCGAAGAACCTCCTCTTCTCGGACGTGACCTCCGAGGCGCTCTACCGCGAAGGCGCGCGCCGCGGCTCGATCGACCCCTGCTTCCCGAGCAAGGTGTGCATCGCGCACGCGCACAACCTGATCTACGTGCACCACATGAAGGAGCCGCTCACCCACATCCTCTTCCCGATGGTGGATGGGCTGCCGACGCCGCTCCGCGAGACGCTGAGCGCCCGCGCGTGCCCGACGGTCACCGCGACGCCCGAGGCGGTCAAGGCGGCGTTCACGAAGGAGGGCGACGTCTTCGCGGAGCACGGGCTCACCTACCTCTCGCCCTTCGTGGACTTCGCGGACGAGGAGCTCCTCGAGGAGCAGATGCGGCGCGGCTTCGAGCCGGTGCTCGGCGTCTCCCGCGAGGAGAACGGGCGCGCCTGCGCGGAGGGCTGGAAGGCGCTGCGCGCGTTCGACAAGGACCTCCGCGACCGCGGCCGCGAGACGCTCAAGGAGCTCGAGCGCGACTTCCGGATCGGCATCGTGGTCCTCGGCCGGCCGTACCACAACGACCCGGGCATCAACCACGAGATCCTCGTCGAGCTGCAGAAGCGCGGCTACCCGATCCTCACGCAGGACACGCTGCCCGTGGACGACGAGACGGTCATGCCGCTCTTCCGCGAGGACATCGAGCAGGGGCTCATCAAGGACCCGCGCGACATCACCGACGTGTGGAAGAACTGCTACAGCGAGAACACGAACCGCAAGGTGTGGGCGGCGAAGTTCGTGGCGCGCCACCCGCTGCTCGTGGGACTCGAGCTCTCGAGCTTCAAGTGCGGCCACGACGCGCCCATCTACACGGTCGTCGAGGAGATCGTGGAGAAGAGCGGGACGCCCTTCTTCTCCTTCCGCGACATCGACGAGAACAAGCCGACCGGTTCGATCAAGATCCGCGTGGAGACAATCTCCTATTTCCTAACGAGGTACCGCCAGGACCTCGTGCGCGACCGCGACCACCGGCTGAAGATCGAGGACGAGCTTCGCGCGTTCGAGGCGCGGCTGCGGGAGGAGGAGGGGGTGCGCGCGGGGGAGGAGGAGGCGGCGGTCGACGAACCGCGTCAGGTGCACGCGGGATGAACGGGATGGACGCGACGCACACCGGCAAATCCGAGGGCGCCTTCAAGGGCCTCGACTCGATCCGCCAGCGCCTCTGGCACGGCGAGACCCTCTGCCTCCGCTTCGGCGAGGGCGTGGGCTTCGACACCTGGGTCGAGAAGTTCGGCAACCCGCCCCAGCTCTTCTTCGAGGGGCGCGCGCGGCCGATCGACGACTTGGACGCGGTCATGGCGCGCATCGCCGACTACCTCGCGCAGGGCGAGGTCCGCGTCTCGTGGAACGCCGAGATCCCGACGAAGCGCGACCGTCCCGGGGCGTAGACCGCCATTCCGTGGAGTACCGCCGGCTCGGGAACTCGGGACTGAAGGTCAGCGCGATCGGCCTCGGGACGTGGCTCAACTTCGGCGGCCACCTGGGCGACGGGAGCGCGAGCCGAATCGTCCGGCGCGCGCTCGAGGGCGGCGTCAACCTGATCGACACGGCCGACGTGTACGCGGGCGGGAACGCGGAGAAGCAGCTCGGACGCGTGCTCTACGGCGTGCGGCGCGAGAGCTACGTCCTCGCCACGAAGGCCTTCTTCCCGATGGGGCCCGGGCCGAACGACAAGGGGCTCTCGCGCAAGCACCTCTTCGAGGGCGTGCACGCGTCGCTCAAGCGCCTCTCCACCGACGCCATCGACCTCTTCCAGTGCCACCGGCACGACCCCGAGACGCCGGCCGAGGAGGTCGTGCGCGCCTTCGACGACCTGATCCGGCAGGGGAAGATCCACTACTGGGGGGTGAGCGTCTGGGGCGCCCGGCAGATCGAGGAGGCGGTCAAGGCGGCGAAGGAGATGGGCGCCGCGCCGCCGGTGTCGAATCAGCCCCCGTACAGCCTCCTCGACCGCGAGATCGAGGCCGAGGTCGTCCCCGCGTGCCGGAAGCACGGGCTCGGCATCCTCCCGTTCTCGCCGCTCGCGCAGGGTGTCCTGAGCGGCAAGTACCTCGACGGCGCCCGTCCGGCGGACTCGCGCGCGGCGGATCCCCGGCGCAACCAGTTCATCCAGCGCTACCTGGGCGAGGAGCCGACGAGGCGGGTGGCGCGCCTGCGCGAACTCGCGAGAGCCGCGGGCATGCCGATGGCGCGTCTCGCGCTCGCGTGGGTGCTCGCGAACCCCGTCGTCGCGAGCGTCCTCGCCGGCGTCACGACCGAGGCGCAGCTCGCGGAGAACCTCGCGGCGGCGGGGACCGCGCTCGACCAAGGGCTCAAGGCCGAGCTGGACCGTCTCTTCGCCTGAGAGGCTGTGAAAAAATCGTCGGACGCAGGCGGTAGACCGCTTGCATGTCGACGCACGAATCGCCGCAGGCGGCTCCGAGGTTCCAGCGGCCGGACCGCAGGCAGTTCACGTGGCGGCCG